>FWPV01002540.1_pt1 | contig 44440 bp, 39 predicted proteins | sample 2228371 | NCBI WGS metagenome assembly FWPV01 (sample SAMEA103939776, study PRJEB20133) | metagenome
TCGGTACAATCGCAGGCATGAGCCCAACTATGTCTAGCTTCTGTTCTGATGGAGCTACTGCTGGAACTTATGACATCTATGTTATCGTTCCATAATGCCTAACCAAACTGTCCTACCGGACAGTTTACCTTACTCCTAGATTTTCTTCTTCTGTAAATTAAAAAAATAATAATAACTGCCGATTTTACCACTAGACCATGTTATAAAAGGAGTAAAACATGACCTATACCGGTAAAAGAAAAGGTATCTCGTTAGTTGAAATGACCATTGCGGTTATCTTATTTGCAATTCTATCCACTGTTGCAATGCTGTATTTCAAAAGTCTCTTTAATACGGATTTAACCGCTAAAAAAGCACGTGTTGCCGCCCTCATGTATCAAGGATATCAGCTTTCAGGAGCTTATGATATCTATGTTGCCCAAGAAGGAGTGGCACCAACGGATGCAACACTACTTGACTTTAATGCAACCAACATTATGATTTTGCGCTCTCTGCCTAGGGATATTCGTGAAATGACAACCACCGGATGGGAACTTAATCAATCCATCGTCAATGGACGCCCCGGGTTTATGTTCCCCATCGATCTTAACGGAAGCTATGCTACGTTAGCGGACGATGATCTATACTGTGCTATCTTTAACCGTGAAATGAACCGTAGTATTGAGCTTAACGTTACCAATCACAGTAATTTTGGAACGAAAGAAGAGCTTGCGGCAAATTCTCTATTCATGGACACATTCTGCTATACTGAACAGATCACACCTGGTAGTGATCACAAACACTGGATCGTGATTCTCAAATAGTATGAAACAGCCGAGAAACGCCTTTACCCTCCTTGAAGCGGCCATAACCGTCTTCTTGATCGGGGTGCTTTCGGCCATTGGCTACTATTATCTAAATGTCTCCCAGCTGAAAAAATCTCACTATAAGAGTAGTGTGCAATCGCATTTAAATCTCATCGAGTCGATGGTATTTCAATGCAAGAGCCTCTCCGAACAGTTTCCGCTGGATCTCAACACCTCCAGCTTGGCAAATGATACCCTTTTACAGGATTTGGAGTGCAATACCTCTACCCCTTACGCGTTTGATGGAGGGCGTAACGGATTTGTCCCGCAAGCGCCGGATGGATTTGGTGCTTACAGAGCAACCGAGTCAGGTACCTCTTTTTATATTATGACCACAGCAGACAACAACTCGACGCAAGATGAAGCACTCATCAGCCTTTCCGAGTCCTTTACCACCACACAAGCCACCTTGGAGCACAACGCCACCTCGGCCATTTTCAAACTTTATCTATCCCGCTGAATTTGTGTTATAATTAAACCAAAAAGTACTTATGAACATAAAGAAGCTATTAACGCCTAAACAGTTGGATGTGTGCCAAAAAGAGCAATACTATTTCCAACAGTTAGGGATTAAAAAGCATCTTCTTGAAATCGCCCTCTCGCACCATTTCATCCAAAAAAAAGAGCCGACCCCCATCCATAACCTCGATCTGATGAAAGAGTACGAGATGATCATCGTCGAAGAACGCGATGATCTTCTCCGTATTGAACGTAAAGAGCTTCTCGGTGAAAAACTCCTCAGCGAGCTTCAGACCAAAGTCAAAAAACGGGTCGAGCAAAAAAATATCCCCGTTCGGGAATTTCAGAAAAAATACACCGCAATCCTCCGTATCGATCCCGATACGATCGAGCGCAAAATCAAGCAATTCAATGCGATGGATGCGGATGAAGACGAAGTCGTTGACATCTTCGAGATGCTCCTTGAATACGCGGTTCAGCGCTCCGCGAGTGATATCCACATCAATCCGTACGAATCGTTTTACTGGCTCCGTTACCGGATCGATGGGAAAATCGTCGCCAAATACCTCCTCAGCCACGAGCTCGCAGGACGCTTTGCCCTCATCATCAAAGAGCGCTGTAATATCGATATGATCAATGTCCATAACCCACAGGGGGGAGGATTTTCCAAAAATTACGAAGGTCGGCTCATCGATTTTCGTACCGAGCTCTCCCCCTCCAAACACGGCGAGAACATCGTTATCCGTATTTTGGACAAAACCCATAACATCAAGTCGCTCCACTCCCTCTTCCCCAAAACCCATCCGATGGGGGAACACATCCACCATTTCGTCAATCAGTCCAACGGCTTCTTCCTCGTCGTAGGACCCACCGGAAGCGGTAAGACCACCACCCTCAATGCGATTTTGAACCAGCGTGACCGCCTCCATGAAATCATCTATACGATCGAAGACCCGATCGAGTATAAAATCGATTTCGTCACGCAGTATCAGGTCAACGAAGCGAGCGGTTTTACCTTCGCTCAGGGGATGAAGTCGATCATGCGTCAAGACCCCGACGTCATCGTCATCGGGGAGATGCGTGATCGTGAGAGTATCCATACCGCCCTTCGCGCCGCGCACAGTGGGCACATGGTCTTCTCCACCCTCCACACCCCCAACAGTTTCATGGCGATGGAACGTATCCGAGATGAGGGGGGAGATCTTTTTATCCTAGCTTACTCCCTCAGCGGCGTTATCGCCCAACGTCTTGTCTCCAAGCTCTGCAGCTGCAAACAGCCGTGTAACAGTACCGATGGGAAAGATTTTTTTGAGACCTCAGCGGACGGCTATGAAAAAGTGGGATGCATCAAATGTAATTTTACCGGCTACCAAGGGCGCGCGCTTCTCACCGATATGGTCTTTATCCCCGGAGATATGAAAGTCCGTTATCAGTTTTATCTGGCGCTCAAAAACAGTACCGTGTTCAAAGCATGGGAGAGCTTCCTCACCTTTAGCTACTTTCAATCGGCCAAGCATCTTTTTGAGACCGGTGTCTGTGACTACGATGTCCTCTCTCATGAATTGCTCTCACTCGGGTACGTCCATGAAACCTGATATTCTCGCGGTTCTCAAAACCCTCCAACTCTCGCTGGAAAACGGTAAAAGTCTTACCAGCGCATTACGCTTGATGGAAGAGATCGCCACCAAAGAAGACGAAAAAGAAGCTTATCGTAAGATGACCCAGTCGATACAAGACGGAGGCGCATTCTCCAGCGCCGTCGAAACGCATATTGCTCCCTCTTCCGATATTGTTCAATTCATAGCGATGGCGGAGAAAGGGGGATCGTTTGTCCGAACCCTTAAATCGGTCGTCAACTTTTTGGAAATTAAAAACAAGTTTTATCAAGAATCCAACGATAAAATCGCCATCCCGATTTTTTACTTTATCCTCACCACCATTATCGTTATCATGGTACGTTTTTTTACCATCCCCTACCACCTGAACGAAGCCAAAAACTACGATCCCAAGATTCAGCTGATCATCGCCGATCACCTTCAAATGGCGCAACTGCTCAGTGATATCTTATTCGCGCTTCTGTTAGCCTTTTCCGTCTATTTTTTCATCGTCATGGTGGCGATGTTTAACTTCAGCGGGATGATTCAGAGCCTCTCTAAGCAGTACGCTTCGCACCTGCCTGTCTCCTCTAAAATCATCGGTTATTTTGAAAAATTCATCCTTTTAAGCCTCTTTAGCGAAATGCTTAAAAACGGGGTCACTCTCAAAGTCGCCTTTCAAACCGCGGCGTCGAGTACGGTCGTCCCCGCCATCGCCAAACAGTTCGAGGGGATTTTGGAGCAGATCAGCCGAGGAGAAAAACGGTTTTGGGGTATCCCCTTTTTTGAAGAGGTGGAACAGCATCTTCTCGCCGGTGCGGGAAGTGTAGCGCAGCTCGGAGAGATGCTCGGACAGTTTGCCGATCGGGCTCGGATGAATGCGTTAGCCACCGCGAGTAAATTCTTTCGACTCATCACCATCATCGCCATTTTACTCTTGGCTTTTGCCGTATTTGTCGAATTCTTTACCATCGTCTTGACCCAAGTACTGATTCAACAAGAGATTATTAACAGTGCAGGACGTGCTTAAGATGAAACGAATGAGAAAAAAAGGGTTTATGCTCGTCGAAGTGATGATTGCCATCATTATGGCGGGGATCTTAGCCGCCGTACTTGGAACCATCGGTTATTACACGGTGATGCAGGGCAATACCCTCAAAATGCAAAATACTAAAACGATCTTGGACGTTGTCCGCAGCCGCTTAGTCAATCTCGCCGCCAATCCCGATAACGACCAATATTTTGAGCTTCTCAAAGAGGATGCCAACAACACCGTCCCTGTCGCCGCAGGGCTTGGGAAAGACGCTTGGGGGCGTAATCTTTTTTACTCCACCTATGATTTTGGCACCCTTAATACATTTGATTCCAACTACACCAATAACCAAGTTGCCATTGCCCCTGTAAGCAATGCTAATATCCTAGGACGACTCATCAGTTACGGTGAAGATGGCATTTTACAAACCAATGCCACCCACTCTGTCGCGCAAGGGGATGATCTAATGATCGAAATCGGCATCGGGGAGACTAACCATTTACGCCTCTATGGCGGTTCAGATATCACCACCGAAACACGCGGATACAACAGTGTCGTCGTATCCGCTACCACTCCCACGAACATTTATCCAGGATTACTATGGCATAACACCAGTGACAACCGACTCTATTTATATGACGCAAACACATCTACTTGGGTAAGGGTTGTTAACCTCTAAAGACTTCCTCGTCATAACCGATAGAAGCACCGATGACGTACACTGGAGCTTCATTTAAACGTCCAGCGTACGAGCCAATCGCAAGCCCATTGGACTCAACCGTAATACCCTCCGACATCTCCATCGACGTTAAGACCGATTCACTCACTAGTTTCGCGTCTTTTACCCCATCGACTTGAAAAATGACATCGATCCAGTCAAACCCTCGCGCGGAATCTTGAACACTCAGACGGATTGCTATAGAGGTAGGAGAGAGGACGGTAATAGAGCGTAACTGGCCATCTCTGGCATTATCAATACGGCTCAATAATGGAGCAAGGGATGAAGCACTTAGGGGCTTTATTGGCACCCTTCACACTCCATTGAGCGATCTTGCGTACTGCTTACCGCTTCAGGCGATTGAGAGCGGAGATAATAGGTCGATTTAAGCCCAAGTTTCCATGCCAACATATAGATGTCGTTCAAGTACTTACCACTCGCTTTATCTAGTGTGATAAAGATATTAAGACTTTGTCCCTGATCGATCCATTTTTGGCGAATGGCGGCCGCTTTGACCAAGATCGTCTGATCGAGATCATAGGCCGGGGTATAGTATCCCCAGGTATCCGGCGAGAGTTTCGGTGCGACGACCGGAATAAGACCGGACAGATTCTCCTCGAACCATTTGCGCTTATAAATCGGCTCGATGGTTTGCGTCGTCCCAGTCAAAATCGAGATGGAACTCGTCGGCGCAATCGCCATTAGATAGCCATTACGCATCCCCTGCTTCTTGATGGTTTCACGTAGAGCATCCCATTCATAATTTGGGGCGAACAATCCGCCGCGATCGACAAGGTTTTGCACTTCGGCCGTCGCATGATCCATCGGCAAAATTCCACGGCTCCATTTAGAACCTGCATATTCGCCGTACGACCCTTTTTCGACTGCCAAATCGCTGGACGCTTTGATCGCATTGTAGCTGATCGCTTCCATCACTTCATCGATCTTATCGAAATGTGCTTGGGTCCCCCAGACAATTTTGTTTTCGGCGAGCATCTGCGCTTCACCCATTACCCCTAGCCCGATCGCACGGCTGCGCATATTCGTCCGTTTTACTTTTTCGAGCGGATAAAAGTTCAAATCAATAACATTGTCCAGCGCACGAATCGCTACGGGGACGATACGATCGATGTCCTCTTTGGTATGGACACGGGAGAGATTGACCGATGCGAGGTTACACACTGCGGTCGCCCCATCCACTTTCTCTTTTTCGACGATGTAGATCGCTTTGCCCCCAAGTGAATCAAGTGCGGTGATTTTATTCGCCGCTTTTTCGATCCCGCTATCGACTTTAACGAGTTCATTCTCTTCATAGGTGACAAAGGTGCCGTCTTCGTATTTGATCTTGATCAAATAGTGGTTCGGCTGCGTGTTTTGGAAAATCTCGGTACAAAGATTGGAACTGCGAATGATGCCGTAATGATCATTCGGATTAGCACGGTTTGCACTGTCCTTAAACGTTAAGAACGGACTTCCCGTCTCAAAATACGACGTGAGGATCTTTTTCCACAGCTCTTTAGCTTTACAGTGTTCTTTAATAATATCGGGATCTTGCTCAAGTTCCAAGTAGCGTTTTTCAAACGCGTCGCCGTACAGTTCACTCAGATCTTTGACATCAAACGGATCGAACATCGTCCAAATACCGTCTTCGACGACCCGCTTCATAAACATATCGTTGATCCACAATGCCGGGAATAGATCATGGGCGCGTCGTCGCTCTTCCCCTGAGTTTTTCTTCACATCCAAGAAATCTTTGACGTCCATGTGCCATGGCTCGAGATAAACCGCGATCGCCCCTTTGCGGGTACCAAGCTGATCCACCGCGATCGCGATGTCGTTGGTAATTTTCAAAAACGGAACGGTTCCCCCGGCCGCATTTTTATGGCCATCGATGAAGGAGCCCATGGCACGAACCTGGGTCCAGTCCCAGCCGATACCGCCGCCGAATTTTGAAAGCAATGCCATCTCTTTGTAGGCATCAAAGATACCTTCGATGTTATCGGGGGACGACCCAATGTAGCACGAGCTAAGCTGATGACGGGTCGTTCGTGCATTCGAGAGGGTCGGTGTGGCCATCATCACTTCGAATTTAGAGATCATGTCGTAAAACTTCTTCGCCCACCCTTGGCGATCTTTTTCATTTTGCGCCAAGAACATTGCGACCGCCATAAACATGTGCTGAGGAAGCTCGATCGGATCCCCTTTGCGGTCTTTGATCAAATAACGGTCGTACAACGTCTTAACACCAAGGTAATTAAACTCCAAGTCACGATCCGGGACAATGTAGCTATCCAAATCCGCCAAGTCATACTTCTCTTTTAAGCCCAGAAGAATGCGCCCTTCCGCTTCACCGCGTTCAAAATAGCTCGCAAGTGTCCCATAGCCGGTAAATCCATTCACCCGATGATACAAATCGTATAAAAAGAGACGTGCCGCGACAAACGTCCAGTTTGGCGTGTCGATATCGATCTTGTCAACAGCGGTTTTAATCAGCGTCTGCTGTATCTCATTACTGGTGATCCCATCACGAAATTGAATTTGCGCATCGACTTCCAATTCGCTTTGGGAAACGTTGATCAGCCCTTTGACGGCGGCAGAGGTGTATTTTTGAATCTTGGTAATGTCCAACGGTTCGCGTCGCCCGTTTCTTTTAATAATGGTTAGCATTGGTATCCTTGCTCTCTAAAACGTGTATTATAATCACTCAATATTGTATTGAATCTTATATCGAAAATTGGTTTTTTTATGATAATTATTTGAACACCCGATAGAAAATTTTGTCCACATTTTTCGTGTAATACCCATAATCGAAACAATCACGAATCGCCTCTTCACTCAAGCTTTGGCGTAGTTCTTCATCGTCTAAAAGATATTGAAGATACAAGCTCTCCCCTTTTTCATTCATCGCACTTTTACCTTGCTGCAACCCTTCCCACACTTTCATCGCATTGCGCTGAACGATACGATACGCATCTTCACGACTCACCCCTTTGAGCGGAAGCTCAAGCAGCACGCGCTGAGAAAAAACCAAACCGCCCGTTAGGTTGAGATTGCGCATCATGTTTTCGGGATAGACCACTAAGTTGGCAATAACGCTGTTAAAACGATGCAGCATAAAATCACTGGTGATAAATCCATCCGGCAACCAGAAACGCTCGGTTGAGCTATGAGAGATATCACGCTCATGCCATAACGCGACGTTTTCCATTGCAGGGATAACATAGCTTCTAACCATACGTGCCAAACCGGTAATATTTTCGGTCAAAATCGGATTGCGTTTGTGCGGCATAGCACTAGAGCCTTTTTGCCCTTTGGCAAAAAATTCTTCACACTCATACACTTCCGTACGCTGCCAATGGCGAACCTGAACAGCAAATTTTTCGATGGAGCTGGCGAGCAACGCTAACGCAGATGCCAAACGGGCATAACGGTCACGCTGTATCACTTGGTTCGATGCCGGTGCGGGTTTTAGCCCTAACGCCTTACATGTGTATTCTTCCAACTCTAACGGTGCGTGCGCAAAATTCCCCATTGCGCCTGACACCTGACCGACCGCTATCACGTCCATCGTTTGTTCGAGGTTAGTCAGATGGCGCGCCATCTCATCGTACCAGACCGCTAACACCAAACCAAATGTAATCGGTTCACCGTGAATTCCGTGAGAGCGTCCGACCATCAAGGTCATTTTGTGTTCTTCGGCACGTTTTTTAATCGATTCCATCACCATCTTCACATCATCGATGATCAGCGCCAAAGAATCACGCATTTGCAAAGCCACAGCCGTATCGACGGTATCGGAAGAGGTCATACCGTAGTGAAACCATCGGCTCTCCTCTCCGAGCGTTTCCGATACGGAGGTGGTAAAGGCGATCAGATCATGACGGGTTACCGCTTCGATCTCATCGATCCGCTCTACACTGAATCCCGCATTGTTAACAATCTTCTGCGCATCGTCATCGGGAATCAGCCCCAATTTATTCCATGCGATCACCACCGCTTTTTCGACATCCAGCCATGCTTGATATTTTGCCTGCATCGTCCATTTATTTTTCATCTCGTCTCTAGCGTAACGTTCTACCATCTTTTTCTTCCTTGAGTATGCTAAAATGCGCACCATTATTTGTGCACGATATTTGTTTATTTAGTGTATCCTAGCCTCCCTTACAAAGGAATATATTTTGCCTTTTGTCACCAAAAAGCTCTTCTCCCCTACCCTGCAGCGCGCGGTTATATTTTTGGTTCATGAGCTGGGAATTACCCAAAGTGAAGCGCAACGCCTCGTCTCCAAAGGGCGTCTTTCTCAAAACGGGGTTATCCTCAATTCTCAATCGGTACGAATTCAAGGGGAGTGCGATCTGATCGTTTTTGAACCCGAAACGCTCGGACTTGAACCCTCCTTTGTCACCTCCGATTTTGCGATCTACGATAAACCGAGCGGACTGCTGGTTCACCCACTTAACCGCTATACCAAATATTCGCTCAACGATGAGCTGAAGCATCGATTCGGCCGTAATGCGAATATCGCGCATCGTATCGATCAAGAGACGAGTGGTTTAGTTTTGGTCGCACGCCATAAAAAATCCGAATCCATTTTAAAAATGCTCTTCGAAGAGCGCAACATCAAAAAGCGCTATCTTGCGATGGTGCATGGCCATTTTGATTCGGTTATGGAGGTGAATGCTTCTCTGTTGCGACGCGAAGATCCTGATCCACTGATACGTATGGTGGTGCGTGTTCATTCCGAAGGAAAACCCTCTAAAACTTTTTTCAGGCCCCTACGCTATTTTCCTGAACAGAATATGACCCTCGTAGAGGCTTCCCCCTTTACCGGACGGACGCATCAAATTCGGGTGCATTTGTTTCACGTGAAACATCCGATCGTCGGCGATCCGGTGTACGGGCAAAGCGATGAGGGGCAAATGCGGTTTCTCAATCGATTACTAACCCCTCAGGAGCGACTCGCTACCAGTGGCGCGACACGGCTACTGCTTCATGCCCATGCGCTGGAATTTGAGTATCTTCATCATCATTATCATATTGTATCGCAGAAAGATTTTGTACAAGAGTGTTTTGAAGCGATGCAAGAACCCGCCAAGACGGAGTGATATTATAAATATCGCTGCCGTTTGGCCGGTTTGATTTTTCGAATATCGACTAAAATGTATCCATCGATGCAGTTATTGAAATCGGTATCGATCCCAAAATCCATAAATTCCACACCTCCCTCTTCACACAATTCGCTGTACTGTTTATAGAGCGTCGGAACCGATACGTCAAACGCTTTGAGATAATCTTTTAGCCGTTTAAAATCTTCCGCATAATCGTTGCCGCTAAACAGCTGCACAAATTCATCCTGCACGTGGTTCGAGAGTCGAAATGCCGAACGTGCCCGTACCATCGTATGGTCGCAACCGAAATAGAGCGTATAAAAATAAACCAGTGCCTCTTGCGCATGTTTCGGAAAACTTCCCGAAATACTGACCGGACCCATCATGTATTTCACCTCCGGATGATGTTTCAGATAAGCACCGATCCCTTGCCATAAATAATCCAATGCCCTGCTTCCCCAGTATTTCGGCTGCACAAAACTTCGTCCCAATTCAATGCCGTTTTCTAAAATATCATCGAACTGCCCATTCATCTCGCACAGCTCATTCATGTACAATCCATCTTTACCTAGCCATGCCAATATCCATCCACAATCACCGATTCGGTACGCTCCGACCACCTCCAACGCGTCATCATCCCATAAAACCAAATGGTGATAATAGCGGTCGTAATGATCTAAATCACGTGTTTTTCCACTCCCCTCACCCACTTTACGAAATGAATATTCACGCAATCTGCCGATTTCATTCATTAATTGCGGTGCATTTTCATGTTCGATCAAATAGATCTCTTTGTCATCGCTCGTAATCCCCAGACGCTCTCCTTGCTTCAATTCTTTACGAATATCCTGACGTGAGACAGGATGGGCAATCGACGATTCCGTGGGATAAATCCCTCTTTTCCCTTTCGCAATTCGAATCAAATGCTTTCGAAACATCTTAGCATGATGTTTTTCGCTTAAACGGGTATCCATGATCGTACGTGGATTAATCATCTCGCCGACGGTAAAATCAAATACCTTGTTTTTTGCCGCAAAAATTTCATGACCCAGCAGTAACGTACCGAGCGGTTTATAGATCCAAGAGAGCGCATAAAACAGCGCACTGTTCTTTGCGTTGATATAGATTGGTAATATCGGCGTGGCATTACGGCGCGCGAATTTAACAAATCCTCCCTTCCATATCCCCTCTTTAATCCCCAGGATGCCCGCTCGTGAGACTTCTCCGCTGGGAAAAAAAATAACTACCTCTTCGGATTGAAGCGCTTTATCGATCTGCATTAATGCCTGCTTGCTCAGCGTATCGTGAAAGTTATCCACACCGATCATATACTCTCTGAGCTGGGGAATGCTGGAGAGAAGTTTATTGGCGACAATTTTGATTTTTTTATCTTCTCGCACGCTACTCACCATTTGGATTAGGGCTAACGCATCCAATGCCCCTAAGGGATGGTTCGCCACAATTAACACTTTTCCCATCGCCGGAATATTTTCGATTTGACGATGAACCACTTTATACGATACATTTAAATGTTCAAGTACCGCATCGATAAATGCTAAACCGCTTTTACCCTCATGATACATCATAAATCGATTGATCGAATTTTCATGCAGAATCAAACGTGCCAATCCGACAATACATTTGGAAACGCTCTGGGGATACGTAAACAATTTCGGAAGCTCTTTTTTTAACACCAACTCAATACTAACCACTGTACACCTCGTGTAGAATATAAATGACACAATGGTAAATAATGTTAGTTTCAATGAGGTTACTAAGGGGTTACACTACGATTACATCATTTTTTTCCGTTACGATGTGAATAACTTTTTTTCACATCGGCTTAAACATTACTGAATTACTGTTAATTATCTACTATTTTCTATTAAGCCCCTATTTTAGGGAGTTTAAGAAGGATTAAAGTTTTATTGTTCAGCTCTAATTTAGATAAATAATTTCTGAATCTATTATCCGTTCAGTACAATTTCTTTTCCATTTGCCTCTTTTTTATTCACTTTTCGCTCACAGTGTGAATATTACACACTTGGGGCAAAAAATGTTATTTTTTAACTTATTAAGATTATTTTTAGAGAGTTAAAATAAAAACTGCTTGAAAAAAATTGTAGGTGTAAAAAGAGGGAGAAAATATAAGGGGAGTATCGTTACACTTCTGACCTAGCGGTCCTCCTGGTGTGTTGACCGCTTCTCGTTTTAATTTGACGATAAAAGAGCAAAGCCCTTTTTATCTACGCTATCGCTGAGTTTTCTTCGGCAGAAAGCCCACCCGCAGTAATACCGCGCTTTCCTTTTTCTAACTTCACACGTTGTGCATGGGTTATTGCTACCGCCATCGCATCGGTAATATCCAACGGCTTGATCTCTTTTGTTATCCCTAATATCTGCTTGACCATAAATGCAACCTGCTCTTTTTGCGCTTTGGCTTTTCCGGTTAGCGATTTTTTGACCTGCAGCGCCGTATATTCGGCAAATTCCCCATGCTCTTGTAAGAGTTTGAGCATAATTGCCCCTCGAAACTGAGCCAGTTTTAACACTGTCGCAGGGTTATGGGCGTAAAAAATATCTTCCATCGCCACTTCGTCGATCGTGTGCGTTTTAAAAAGCTGTTCAATCGCTTCGACGATTTGAGGAATCTGATACTGAAGCCCTTCACTTTTTATTTTGATGAGCCCCGCTTCCAAAAGGCGGATTTTTTGCCCTTCCAAAACAATCAACGCATATCCGCAATTGCGTGTCCCCGGATCAATCCCCAAAATGGTCATATTCACTCCATTCACTTCGCCAAGAATCGTTTATTCACACGAGTTTTATTCCTAATTATAGGGAAATAAAGGTATTATTCACATTATTATTCACAGTGTTGGAGAGAAACATGGCGAACATCGGTGCATTGGTATTGGGGATGTTAAAAAATGAGATTACCGAAGTCGATTACACTCGCTACATCAAACAGCTGAGCTACGACGATGAAGCATCCAAAAGCAATCTGGCTGTCTTTCACGCACCCAACCTTTTGATCGCCAATTGGATACGAACCAAATACGCCGATAAAATTTCTCATCTGTTTGAAATTAAAACGGGGGTAAAACCCGCCGTATCGATCCTCGTCAAATCGGGTGCGACGGTTTCAACCCCCGTCCTCTCCCCGACTCCCGCTCCCACGGAAAAAGTGCCTCAGGCTCTTCTCAATCCCTCATACACGTTTGAAAATTTCGTTGTCGGAGGATCTAATAATTTCGCTTACGTCGCGGCAAAAAATGTCAGTGAAAAACCGGGTATCGTGTACAACCCCCTCTTCATCTACGGCGGCGTAGGCTTGGGAAAAACCCATCTGATGCAAGCGGTGGGAAACATCATGCTCTCTCAGGGAAAAACGGTGATCTACACCTCCGTCGAACAATTTCTCAACGATTTCATGCGCCACCTTACCAATAAAACGATGGATCGATTTAAAGACAAATACCGAAAATGCGATCTTCTTCTCATCGACGATATTCAATTTTTGAGCAATAAAAATCAAATCCAAGAGGAGTTTTTTCACACCTTTGACGCCCTGCGAAACGAAAACAAGCAGATCATTATCACCTCGGACAAACATCCTAAAAAAATCGCCGGTCTCGAAGAACGCCTTAAAAGCCGGTTTGAATGGGGACTTGTAGCGGACATCCAACCGCCCGAACTTGAAACCAAAATCGAAATTATTAAGAAAAAATGTGAAATCAATCGTGTCAAACTCGACCGTGACGTTATTAATTACGTCGCTACCATCATCGAAAACAACACGAGAGAAATCGAAGGAATCCTCTCCAAACTTAACGCCTACTCTCAGCTCATGGGAGTCGATATTAACATCGAATTCGCTAAAACCGTTTTACGGGAACAAATGGCTGAAAAACGGAGTAACATCACCATCGATATTATCATGGAGACCGTTGCCAAAGAGCTCAACATTAAAACCAGCGAGATCCGTTCCAAAAGCCGAAACAGCAACATCGTCTATGCCCGCCGTATCGCGATCTATCTCTCCCGTCATCTTACCCCCAATTCCATGCCGCAACTTGCCCACTATTTTGGCCTAAAAGATCACACCGCCGTAAGTCATACCATGAAAAAGATTACCGAATTAATGAAAAACGATGAAGATTTTAAAATCAAAATCGATGAACTCGCCCATAAAATATCGACGATGACCGCCGAATAAAATTCGGTTTGTAAAGGGTATTTAAAAAAGATATAATTGCGTACAGAAGTGAATACGTGTGAATGAAACCATCTTGTTTCATCACAGGTCAAAATCAGCGGGTTAGCGGTGTTTAATACGTGTTTTCACCTATTCACACCCCCCTATTACTAACTATTAGCTATTGATAATATAATATAAAAGGAGATTCGTTATGAAAATAACCATCGATAAATCGGTTTTAGAAAATATATTACTCCACCTTCAACCTTTCCTTGAAAAAAAAGATACTTCACAAATCACTTCTCATGTACTACTCTCCACCGATGGATTATTGTTACAGGTAAAAGCCACCGATTATGAGATCGGTTTAACCCTTCAAACCCATTCCCATACCGTTCAAGAACCCGGTTCCGTCACCGCTAACGGTAAAAAACTTCTTGATGTTATCCGCATCCTTAAAGATGAAGAGATAGAACTTGAAGTGATCAAAGAGAATCTCCACATCCGTCAGAAACGTTCAAACTTCAAACTTCCAACCTATAAAAGCAGTGAATTTCCTCAATTTCCGACGATAGACAATAAACCAAATATCATGATCAATTCTCAAATTTTGATCGAGTCCTTGAAAAAAATCACCCCTGCCGCTGATACCAACAATCCGAAATTTGAGCTCAATGGGGCACTCATCGATATTAAAACCAATCAAATCAATTTTGTCTCTACTGATACCCGTCGTTTAGCTCTTGTTCACATCGACAACGAGAACGAGCATGAACTCTCGATCATCGTCCCGAAAAAAGCGATCATCGAAATTCAAAAACTCTTTTCCGACAACATCGAAATTTATTACGATAACACCCATCTTATTATCAAATCCGAAGATGCCTTTTTCTTTACCAAACTGATTAACGGCAAATTTCCCGATTATTCACGTATTATCCCTAAAGAGTCCTCCCGCTCTATTAGCCTGCCAAAAGCCTCTATAATCACCGCTATCAAGCAAATCACCACTATTTCCAATGATCTCAAACTCACTTTCCAAAACGACTCTATCGTCTTTGAAAGCTTAAGTGATGACAACATTGAAGCCAAAACATCGGTAGAGATTGCTACCAATTTTGATTCACCTTTTATCCTAGCTGTCAATAGCCGCTATTTTCTCGATTTTTTAGGACAAGCCAACGGCAATGAATTTATACTCGAAGCCAATGAGTCCAATCAGCCTTTTGTCTTAAAAGAGGGGAATTTCAAAACGATTGTGATGCCGATCGTTATTTAAGAACCACTAATACTTCTAAATCTCTCTTCTCCAAGAGAGAACCTTTTAAAAAACCTTTTTTTTAGTTTTAATTCGATAAAATAAAGCCCTTAAATGCGTTATTTTGGAGCTACAATGGAACAAAACTACGGTGCCAGCAATATTAAAGTCCTCAAAGGGCTTGAAGCCGTCCGAAAACGGCCGGGAATGTACATCGGTGATACCGGGCATCGTGGACTTCATCACCTTGTTTACGAAGTTGTGGATAACTCTATTGACGAAGCGATGGCAGGACATTGTGATACCATTAGCGTAACTTTGACGAAAAACGGTACCGCAATCATCAGCGATAACGGCCGTGGTATTCCGACCGATATGCATCCGACGGAAGGGATCTCTGCGGCTACGGTTGTATTGACCGTATTACACGCCGGAGGAAAATTCGATAAAGATACCTATAAAGTTTCAGGTGGTTTACACGGGGTAGGGGTATCGGTTGTTAATGCCCTCTCAAGTGATCTTAAAATGACCATTCACCGTGACGGTCAAATTCACGAACAAAATTTCAAATGCGGTATCCCGCAAGAGCCTTTGGCCGTAACGGGAACCACCCGTAAAAAAGGGACCACGATCGAGTTTTTCCCCGATCCGACCATTTTTACCGAAACCATTATTTTCGATTACGATTATCTGGCCAAACGATTTAAAGAGCTAGCCTATCTCAATCCCCGCATTACGATTATTTTCAAAGATGAGCGCAGCGGCGCGGAGCATACTTATCATTTTGAGGGGGGGATCACCCAATTCGTCTCCGATATGAACAAAAAAACAGTAGTCGCATCTGCCTATGAGTTTAATGAAAAAATCGAAGACATCGAAATGGACATCGCGTTGATGTATAACGATAGCTACGATGATAAAACCTATACGTTTGTCAATAACATCAATACTCCAAACGGCGGTACGCATGAAGCCGGTTTCCGTGCCGGACTCACCCGCGTTATCTCCAACTATAACAAACAAAACGGTAATGCCAAAGAAAAAGATGTTCCGCTAACGGGTGAAGATGTCTCCGAAGGGCTTATCTGTGTCGTCTCGGTACGGGTTCCTGAACCGCAATTTGAAGGTCAGACTAAAGGGAAACTCGGAAATACCTATGTACGACCACTGGTCCAAAAAGTCACCTATGAAAAATTGACCAAATATTTCGAAGAAAACCCCCTTCAGGCCAAAGCGATTGTTCAAAAAGCGCTGATGGCGGCGCGTGGTCGTGAAGCGGCAAAAAAAGCGCGTGAACTCACCCGCCGTAAAGATGCCATGACAGTGGGAACACTGCCCGGTAAACTCGCCGACTGCCAAAGCAAAGACCCAAGCATCAGTGAACTCTATCTGGTGGAAGGGGACTCTGCGGGAGGTTCGGCAAAACAAGGGCGTGACCGTGTATTCCAAGCGATTTTGCCGCTCAAAGGTAAAATTCTCAATGTCGAAAAAGCCCGTTTGGACAAAATCCTGAAATCCGATGAAATCACCAACATGATCACGGCATTGGGATGCGGGATCGGCGATGAGTTCAATGAAGAGAAACTCCGTTACCACAAAATTATCATCATGACCGATGCTGACGTTGATGGAAGCCACATTCAAACCCTGTTATTGACGTTCTTTTTCCGTTATTTGCCGAAAATTGTCGAAAACGGCTACCTCTATTTGGCACAACCGCCACTGTACCGCTACCAAAAAGGGAAAAAAGAGATCTATTTTAAAGATGACCGTGTGATGAACGCGTTCTTGATCGAAAACGGAATTCCTGCGTTGGAAGTTGAGAACATCGGAACAAATGATTTGGTCAGCTTTTTCAAAATGGTGGATCATTACCGATCGACGCTCGATGCGTTGGAACGCCGTTATGCGCTGGTCGATTTAATCCGTTATTTCATCGAAAATCCTGATTTGGTGGCGCTTGGTATGAGCGACATGTATGCCAAAGTCGAGGCATTTTTACAGGCCAATAACAATAACATCCTGAGCAAAAGCGTGAGTGAAACCCAAATGCATCTGTTTGTTCAAACACTCAGCGGATTGGAAGAGTTGATTATTGATGATGAGCTGTTTGCCTCTCCTCATTTTGCCGAAGCGAACTACATCTATCAAAAAATCAAAGAGTGGAATCTTCCGTTGGAAGGGGATTTACTTGAACTTCTGGGTAAAATTACCGACTATGCGAAAAAAGGCTCCTACATCCAGCGTTACAAAGGTCTGGGTGAGATGAATCCCGAACAGCTTTGGGAGACGACGATGACCCCGGAAAACCGAGTGTTGCTCCGCATCACGATCGATGATGCCGAATCGGCCAGCGAATCTTTCAACCTCTTCATGGGAGATGACGTGGAACCGCGCCGTAATTACATCGAAACTCACGCTAAAGACGTCAAACACCTCGATATTTAGATGATTTATACCGAAAAAAAAGAGCGATCCCATCGCTTTAAATTAGCGCTTCGGATGGGACTTCCCATCTTTTTTCTCAGTGTATTGGCGCTTTATACCCTTCTCACAACTCCAGAGACAACGATAGCGACGGTTATTGTTTATTCATTGCTTATTTTAGCAGCAGCCGTTTATTTTATTTTTTATTTGATTTATCAAAGTAATGACGAACACATTACCGACTCTACGACCCATACGTTTACCCCCGATTATTTTTTTAAACTCTCCCGTAAATGGAAGAGAGAGGGAAATACCACGGTTGTGATGATCAGTGTAGAGAATCTTATAGCGATTAATGAGCGTTACGGGGTAAAAAACGGCGATAAGACAATGAATAAAGTCTTAGTCGATATTAATGATTTTTTTGCCGCGCGCGGCATTAAAAAATTGCCGATCAGCCGTTATAAAGGGGGAGATTTTTTCCTGTTGTTCAAAGGGGGAAAAGCTAAATACCGTCCGTTTGTCGAGCTTTTTTTGACCAAATTCGAAGAGAGCATGATGGATGAGATTGAGATCAAACTCACCGCCGTCATTTTGGATACGGAATATGTGAATAAAGAAGAGGAAATCGTCACTCGTCTGTATGAACTTAAAAATGCTCATAAAAGCGATGAAGAAGACACCATCAGCGCCGAAAAACTTGAATCGTCGATATTAGATGCCATTGCTCATCAGCGCTATTCGATCGGCATTCAAGCGGTTAAAAACAGCGAAGATCCATTGTATGAGACCTCTATCAAACTGCTCGATGAGCATAATGCCCTAATCCACCAAAGCCGGTTTGTTCCGTTTTTAAATCGCATCGGGAAGATGCGGCTCCTTGAAACCGATCTTTTGGATCGGATCGTGATGCAGGCGCAAAAGGATGGCAAACAGTACTGCGTAACCTTCTCGGGAGTGACGCTTCGCAACGGTATTTTTTTCCAGCATGCCCTTGAATTGCTCCAGCGCCACCCTGAAGCGAAGGGAAAAATAATCATGATGATTGAAGAAAAAGAGTATTCTTCCCACGTAAAACGATTCAGAGAACAGATTGCGCAATATCGTGCGGTGGGGTACAAAATAGCGCTCGATGGGTATGGGAATAACCACACCAGTCTGATGTATCTCAAAGAGTTTGAGGTCGATTATATCCGTTTTGATTCGCTCTATACCCGTCATCTCAAAGAAGAGCGGTATCAAAATATCATCCATGGTCTCAACATCACCGCCCATTTGTGCGGTGCCGAGACATGGATGGCCAAAATTGAGGACGAAGAGAGCGATACGATCGCCAAACAACTGAAAATAAATCTCCGACAGGGGAACTACCACGGTAAGATTACCGTATTGGAAACCATCACCAAAGGAACAGTATGAAATACGGCGAGATGATTGTCGAGAATTTTGACATCGAAAAAGATTTTGAGATATGGCCGAATGAACACGGCCGAGATTATGTGGTCAAAGTGACTTTACCCGAATTTACCTGTCTGTGTCCGCGCAGCGGCTACCCCGATTTTGCGACGATCTATGTCGAATACGTCCCGGATAAATGGGTTGCGGAGCTTAAAGCCATCAAACTGTACATTAATTCGTTCAGAAACCGCCATATTTCGCACGAAAACAGTGCCAATGAGATCTATAGCCTCTTTGAGTCTAAAATCGCTCCTAAGCGCTTAAAAGTGGTTGCGGATTTTTATCCGCGCGGGAATGTCCACACGGTGATCGAGATCGACAGCGAGAAAAATGGCACTACCGCGTAGAGCGCGTAAGGAACCTAAAATTTATAGGTGTAGGTGAGGTGGGCGTTACGTCCCCAGTGATGGGGAACGGAATTATTTTGCCCTCCGAAATTGAGATCAGCGGCAAAGATCGTTTCATTGAAGAGATTATCCAGATAAAGAGAGAGAATCGAATGATCTGCTTTGCCGATGCCCCATACTTTTGCGGTGTCCAGAGAGAAGTTCGCCGAGAGTAGATTATACGCCGAAGGTTTGGTGTTCCGATAGGGGGCGTTGTTGGTGATGGTCAAATCGGTCGCTTCGCTGATGTAACTGTTAAAGACGCCGATGTTGATACCGTGATAGCCTCGATAATTGAGACCCGCTTTTGCCATCTGTTGAGGGGCGAAGGTGCTTTGCTTGACTCCGCTATTGTTTTTGTTCGTCTGATAGCTGTAGTTGAGCGTAACGTCCAGATCTTCTGCAGCTTCGGCGCGCATCTCCAGCTCAACTCCCTGATAACGCATGAACCCTTGGTTGATATGGGTCGTTGGGTTCGATCCTGTCCGTGAGATCAGATCTTCATGCATGGTATCGTATAGGGTAAGCCCGACGTAGCGCTGAGCCGTTTGATAAATCAACTGAAGGTCATAGGTTTGAATTTTCTCCGGAGAGAGGTTTGCGCTTCCCCATAGATTGACCCCTGAGCGGATATACGATTCTACGAGATTAGGGGAGCGGTAGGCTTCGCTGTAGAGCAATTTTACCCACCAATGATCGCCGAATCCCTGAATGAAGCCGGCACGTGCCGAAAGGTCTGAATCGGTCGTTTCGGGCTTGTTCCATTGCAGCCCGGCGATGAGTTTTTGTTTGGGCGAGAGCATATAGTCCAACTGCGTGTAGGCGCTTAGATTATAAACGCTGATCGGATCGAGAAAGCGATCAAAAGCGGTACCGTTTTTGGTATAACTCCCCCCCATCAGAAGGTTGAGATTGTCGGTGATATTGCCTCTCACGATGGTTTCAACCATTTCAGAGCGGTCTTTATAGTGATTGCGTCCGATTGCTTCACTGGCCTGCCATCCGACACTGCTGGTATTGAGGGTGTAATGGATGGAGGCGTCCCATCCGCTGGTAATGTCGTAGAGATAACCCAGATCAAGATAGAGCCGCCGTTTATCGACCTGTTGTGCGGGAAGCTGAAAAGCGGAATTGGCACGATGGGGATTATTATCCATCATCATGGTGTTGAACGTCAGATTTTTGTATTTGCCGTTGAGCACCAGATTATCGCTTGCTTCATCGAGTCGATAGGTTCCGGTATTGCCGTCTTGATCGGTAATACCGCTAAAATCATCACCGTGAGAACGTATGAGGTTCGCCCCGAGGGTAAAGGCGTAATCGATACCGCTGGAGAGGGTTGAGAGTTGTAATTGTCGGCGGTTAAAACTTCCGCCGCTCATATCCACGCGTGTTTCGTTGATCGCGGTTTTCGCATCTTTCGTAACGAGATTGACGACCCCCGCCATCGCATTGGTTCCGTAGATGACCGATCCTGGGCCGCGAATGATTTCGATGCGATCGATGATGGTGAGCGGAAAGCCTTCGTAAATGTCAAAATTGACACCGCCGTCCGTCGCTTCTCGGACCGGCCGGCCGTTGAGCAAGATCAGCACAGAGCCTTCATTGTGGGCGGAGTTCATCCCGCGTATGGAGGACTTGGTGTGTCCCCATTGACGGGAACTGAGGATTTGCATCCCGACGACACGATCCAAGACATCGCGCAGATGACGGGCACCGTACTGCTCGATCTCTTGGGAACTGATGACGGTGACGATGCCCGGAGCCATGTGCTGGGACTCGGCGCGCCGTGAGGTGCTGGTTACCTCAATGTTCAGCAGATCTTCGAGGGAGAGAACTTCCAAATCTGGAAGTTCTTGTGCGCTTAGAAGGGTGGCGCACAAGCCTGAGAGGAAGAGTGTTCGTTTCATTTAAACCGTTCCTTTTCGGGGGTCACTTTTTTATCATTATTTTTTATAATAGTGGGTTTACGATTAAAATAGACTTATTCAGATCAACTACGGTTAGAGAGATCGAGAGGAAGGGTGAGAGTAAAGCTCACCCCCTGACCCGGGTGGGAGTCAAAATCAATGGAGCCTTTGAGCTTTTGCGTCACGAGGTTATAGACAATATTGAGGCCCAGTCCGGTTCCCCCCGCGTTACGTTTGGTGGTGGTGAAGGGATCAAACGCTACCGTTTTGATCGTTTCATCCATGCCGATTCCGTTATCAGAATAGACGAGGAGCAAAGTTGTATCCTGAACGCTAAAGCGGATGGTAATACGCGCATCGGAGGCAGGGGAATGAAATCCGTGGAGAAGGGTGTTTTGGATGAAATTACTGATAATTTGGGCGTAAACACCGGGGTAGGAGCGGATGATGAGGTTTTGGTCTCCTTCTAAAGAGACAGCGGCGGGCACTTTTTTAATTTTATTATGGAAGGTTAAAAGAACCTCTTGGAGATACGTGTAAAGGTTAAAATCCCGTTTTTCTTCGATGCTTTGATCGACCGATATCCGTTTGAAACTACGAATCAGATCCGCGGCTTGGGTGATGCTTTTCAAGAGGAGGGAGGCGGTACGGTTTAAGGTCTCAAGCCCCTCTTGCATGGTCGATTTTTTGAGCGTTCCATTCTCCATCTGCACCAGAAGCTCTTTGGTTTCATGAACAATGATCGAGCCGCCCGTGATCGCGTTGCCAAGCGGGGTGTTGACCTCATGAGCGACCCCGCTTACGAGATTCCCGAGGGAGGCCATTTTTTCGGCTTGGATCAGTTGGGATTGTGTTTTTTGCAAATCGGAGAGGCTCTCTTGAAGCTCGCGGGTCCGCTCTTGGACACGTGATTCGAGATGGGTCGTGAGTGATTCGGTCTCTTCGAGCAAACGGTTGAAGGTGTTAAACAGATAGCTGATTTCGTTGTCTTGGTGGTGGGCGGCGCGGAGTGAATAATCTCCGCTTTGGGCTACCTCTTTGGCCGTTTGCGCCAATGACAAGATGGGGTGCAATATTTTTTTGCTTAATCTGCGGGAGATAAAATAGATCAGCACAAGGAGGACCACGGTAAAGAGGGTCGAAGTAATGAATAAATCAAAGATGAAGCGGGTGATGCGCTGAGAGCTTTTTTCGATGTAGAGATAGCCCAGTATCTGATTGTTTTGGGTAATAGGACGGGTGGTGACCAGGCTACCGGGATTCCATGGCGTCCAATCGGTCGTTTTAAAGGTCGAGCCGGCTGTTTGTGAAGGGGGTACGAGGGGATGGCCATAGGGATTGATCGATGCTACAGCGTCCCCTTGTGCATTATAAATCACGGCCATCACAAGATCGGGGTTTTCGTTGAGGCGTTGAATGTTCGCGTTTACCCCTTCATGGTCAAAAAATGCCAACGGAGCGGTCACAAGATCGGCGATCAAATCCCCTTCCAAAACGCTTTCATGGATAAATATCTGCTTTTCATGGTGGAGACTGTACCACATATGAAAAGAGGTTCCAAACAAGGCGATAATAACGCTGGTGAGAACGAGCGATAGCACCATTTGAGAGGTGATAGAGTGGCGATTAAGGGTCATTTGCTCTCTCCTGTAGGCTCGATGATGGTAGCGAATTTAAGGAGTTTGTAGCTGGCACTCAGAGAAGCGTTTTCGAGGTTACGCTGGTTGATGATGAACCGGAAGTTGTTTTTTTCGAGATAAAACCCGATAATAGCCCCTTTTTTGGGATCGTTTTCGCTATCACCGATGGTCAAAATATGGTTTTTTTGGAGCTGGGCGAGCTGTTTTTCGTTTTGGGCCGGTTTGGATCCCCGATAATAAACCATATGGCATTTTGACATCTCTTCAACCGGGCTGCCTGCTTCCAAAGCGGTTACTTTGAGCGACATTTTATTAAAGGGGCGTGAAGCGTAGGTGTTTTGAAGCAGGGTGGCAAACACGGGATCGTTGTAGATGCACACATGGTAGTTTTTGATCGGATGGGGCCATTCGATGAACATCGCGAAGCGTTCTAGATAGGCCGCTTTAATCGCCTCTTCGGAGAGGGCATGGAGCGAGGAGGAGCAAATCCATAACAGCAGGTTAGCAAAGAGGAGATAATGTTTCATTACACTAAGTCGGGCTTGGGTTCCCCTAAAAAATACCCTTGAGCGTAGTCGATACCCATCGACTGGACGATTTCGTAAACGCGCTGGCTGTGAACGAACTCAGCGACGGTTTTAACCCCGATTTTTTGGGTAAAAAAGAGGATCGATTCGGTGACGGTTTTGGATTTTGGGTTAAGATCAATGTCTTTGATGTAGATGCCGTCAATTTTGACAATATCGAGTTTTAGGTTCCCCAGCTGACCAAAATTGGAGCACTGAACCCCAAAATCATCGAGACACAGATGATACCCCAAGGTGGTCAAATCGTCGAGATGTTTCTCGGCAATGGGGTTGGTCAAGATATTGCTCTCTTCGAGGATTTCGAAGTAGATACGATCCGCTTCAATACCGTATTTTTGGCGTGTTTGCTCGATAAACGTGATAAAATCGGATTCGATGAGGTCTTGATCGGTGATATTGACCGAAAAAGCGAGGCGATTGGCGGAAAATTTGGCGCAAGCTTGTTCGAAGACCCTTTGGGTGATTTGGTACAATAACCCCGCGTACCTCGCCGTCGCGAGGAAATAGTACGGAGAGTAGATGTTCCCTTCGCGTTCCAGTCGAACCAAACTTTCGTATTTGACGATTTCCCCCGTTTTGCAGTTAACGATCGGTTGAAAATAGGCCAATACTTTATCTTGATCCAGAGCGTCTTTAAGCCATTTGGTCCATTGGGTGTTTTCTTCGATTTGTTTGATGACGCTGAGGCTGTCCGAATACAGTTGTATCCGATTGCGGCTGTGTTTTCTCGCTTCTCTGAGGGCAATTTCCGCTTTTTGGATCATGTTGCCCACGTCGTGCTCCACCACCCCCATCGTGACATTGATCCGATGTTCGATCCCGTTGATGAGAAAGGTGCGTTTGCTGATGGCTTGCTGTATGTGCTGTACCTCGGCTTGAATCTCTTTGGTTCGTTTATAGCATGTGAGAATCGCATAAATATCGGCTTCCAAGCGATAGTTTGTCCATGCCGGATCGGAAATTTCTTTGAGAATCTCGCTGAATTGAACCAAAAGCTGATCCCCTACGTCAAAGCCGTAAACATCGTTGATCATGCTAAAGGCGTCGATGTTTAAGAGGATGAGTGACATCGGCTCTCGCGAATCCAAATCGTAATTGAGTTTGACGCGATTGCCTAGACCGGTGAGGGTATCGGTGATGAGGGTGGTGTAAATCTCATTTTTTTTATTTTCGAGTTCAATGATCTGTTTATATTGAGAGAGGGCGCTTCGAACTGTTGTGTAGAGCCGCTCGGTGGTGAGTTCGGTTTTTTCTTTGTAGTCGTTAATGTCGTAATGATCGATCACAAAGCGTTCGGGCGCGACACCGGGCTGACCGGTGCGGATAATGAGGCGGATTTCACTGTTTTTGAGGGTATTGCGGATGGTTTCTACCAAATCCAGACCCGCATAGGCACTCTCCATAACGACATCCAGCAAAGCGATCGCAATATCGTGGTGGTCGTCTTCTAGCAGGGCTAAGGCTTCTTTGGCGCTGTAAGCGGAGAGAACGTGCAGGGGTTTGCGATCAAAGACGAAGTTTCGCAGCGCGAGTCTGGTAAAGGAATGAACTTCGATATCATCATCGACGATCAGAATTTTCCACGGTTCCCCTTCGTAGGGGACGGTGTTTTCTTCGGGAGCGAATAGCAGTTCATCTTCGGACATCGCATAGCCTTTTCCTCTTCGGTGTAGAGGATATTATAGCACGATCAACCGAATTTACCGGTGATATACTCTTGTGTCAGTTTTTCTTTCGGGGTGACGAAGAGATCTTCGGTTTTGCCCAGCTCGATCAGTTCGCCCAGATACATAAAGCCGGTATAGTCGCTCACCCGCGCGGCTTGCTGCATGTTATGGGTGACGATGATGATGCTCACCTGCTCTTTGAGCTCGATGACCAGTTTTTCGATCCCCTGTGTCGAGATCGGATCGAGCGCCGATGTCGGCTCGTCGAAGAGAAGCACTTCGGGTTCTACCGCGATGGCACGGGCGATGCACAGACGCTGCTGCTGTCCGCCCGAAAGTCCGTTGGCATCGTGTTTCAGGCGATCGCTCACCTCTTTCCAGAGTGCGGCGTCTTTGAGCGCTTTTTCGACGCGGTCGGAGAGTTCCGTTTTATTTTTGATCCCCTGCAGACGCATACCATACGCGACATTGTCGAAAATCGACATCGGAAACGCCGTCGGCTTTTGGAAGATCATCCCGATGCGGGTACGCAGGTGAATCAAATCCTCCTTGGCACCGAGGATATTGTGCCCCTCAAATTCGATCTCGCCGCTATAACTGTTACCCGGATAGAGGTCGTGCATCCGGTTGAAGGAGCGAAGGAGGGTGGTCTTACCGCATCCCGATGGACCGATGAGCGCCGTTACCGAATGTTTGGCGATCGGCATGGTGATTTTTTTAAGGCTCGGAGCGGCGGCCCCTTTGTAGGTGAACTCGAAATTGCGTACGTGGAGCGCACATTCGTCTTGGATATCGATAATACTGGCCATCATTATTTCCTTTTACCGGCTAATAGAATAAGTCGTCCCATGATGTTGAGACCTAAGATAAACATGGTGAGGATAAACGCCGCCGCCCATCCGAGCTGCTGCCAATCTTCATACGGGCTGATGGCGTAATTGAACATCGTAACCGTCAGTGAAGGCATTGCTTCGTTCAGATCGGTGGTGAAAAAATTGTCGTTAAACGAGGTAAAGAGCAACGGTGCCGTCTCTCCGGCTACCCGAGCGATCCCCAAAAGAACCCCGGTCAGAATCCCCGATTTGGCGCCGCGATAGACGACATTTAGAATCACTTTGTATTTCGGGGCACCCAAGGCGAATGCCGCTTCACGAAGTGTTCCGGGGACGAGCTGGAGCATATCGTCGGTGGTGCGCAAGATGATCGGGATCATGATGATCGCCAGCGCGATGGCACCCGCCCAGGCGCTGAAATGCCCCATCGGCATGACGACAATCGCATAAACAAAAGCACCGATAACGATGGAGGGAGCCGACATCATAATGTCGCTGATATCGCGAATGGTGTGGGCCAGTCGGGAGTTTTTACCGTATTCACTCAGGTACGTCCCTGCCATAACGCCCAGCGGAACACCGATCAAGGTTGCCAAAGCGACGAGAATGAGTTGTCCTACAAGGGCGTGTTTGAGACCGCTTTCCTCATAGCCCGGAGGAGAGCCTTCGAAGATGAAAATATTCCAGTTCAGGGCGCTGATCCCTTTCATCACCAAGACCCCTAAAATCCAAAAGAGGAAAGAGAGGGCGACGATGGCGCTGAGTGTCGAGAAGGTAAGCGCGATACGGTTGATGAGTATCCGTTTTTGGGTGGCGGTCATTACGCTCTCCTCGCTTTACGTAAAAAGTAGAATTTCGCGATGGCGATCACCACGAAACTCATGACGAGCAAGGTAAGAGCAAGGCCGAACAAGCTGGAGAAATAAAGTGAACTGTCCGCTTCGGTAAATTCGTTGGCCAAGGTGACGGGGATCGAGGTGGTCGGGTCCAAAATGGTACTTGGGGTGTGATGGACGTTCCCCATGACAAACGTCACGGCCATCGTTTCTCCGATGGCACGACCAAGCGCCAAGATGAGCGAGCCGATGATCCCCGCTTTGGCGTAGGGGATGATAATGTCTTTGATCACATCCCATTGGGTCCCCCCAAGAGCATACGCCGATTCTTTGAGGATATCGGGGGTGGTGTTCATCGCATCGCGGGTGACGGCCGCCATAAACGGCAAAATCATGATCGCCAAAACGATCCCAGCGGCGAGTAGACCGATCCCCATCCCGCCGAAGATATCGCGCAAAATCGGGACGAAGAAGAAAAGCCCCCACATCCCGTAAATGACGGAAGGGATGGCGGCGAGGAGTTCGACGCTGATACCGAAGAATCCCTTGATTTTGTCATGGGCGATTTCGCTCAGAAAAATGGCCACCCCGATCGCGACGGGGATTGCTAGAAGCATTGCTAAAAACGTCGATACGACCGAACCGAAAATAGCGGCGTAAGCCCCGAATTTATCGACATTCGGCGCCCATTCATCCTTGGTGATGAAATCAAGTCCGAAGGTGTGCATCGCTTCGAGAGAGTGGTTAAAAAGGACGACAAAAATCCACGCGACGATGATCAGGATCAACAACGCACTGGTGCGGGTCATGTTGAGAAAGATTTTATCGATCATTCAGTGCCTTCTAAAATTTGGTATCCGTGATTGTATTACACCCGAGTTACAAGTGTATTACCAAGTCTGTTATTTAACCATAAAAAAGCTTCAGATTTGGTTGAAAAGAGGGAATTTAATTGGGCATCGTACGCTTCGCTCAAAAGAATTTTGAAATCGGGGGAGGGGGGAAGCCCCAGTGCGATGAGGTCTCTTCCCATCAGAATCGGATCGGGAGGGATGCGTAAGACGTGATAGCGACGGGTGTGTTCAAGAATGTTCAGGGTAAGAGAGAGAATACGCCGCTCATGAGTCAGGCGCTGGAGGATCTCTCTGGGGTGTTTCGCTTCGAGGAGCAGTGCCGCGAGCATCAGTGAGAGGGTCTCTTTTTCATCGGTGCGTTGAATAGCGGCCACTTTATCCACTTCGTCCAAACTTTTCTTCCAGCTCTTATCGTCGGCGGGGTCGAACAGACAACGTCCTCCCATCTGTTCCAGCAGATCGAGGCCGACGGAGGGTTTGGGGCTGAGGAGGAGTTTTTTGATCTCTTCGAAAATACGTTCATGGGGAAGTTTTTCCAATGCCCCTTCGACAATCATGGTATGGCATAACACGAGGAGATTCGGATCGCACGTGAGGTGAAAACGCGATGTGAATTGCACGGCGCGTAAAACGCGCAAAGGATCTTCGACGAAGGTGTCGGGATCGACGCATTTTAAACGTTTGTTTTGCAGATCGCTTTGTCCATTATAAGGGTCTAAGAAGATGTTGAGCAGGGGATTATAGCCGATGGCGTTGATCGTAAAATCACGTCGTCTGGCGGCGGTGGCAAAGTCGATCTCTGTGTAAGTGGTAATCTCGAAGTCTTGATGGCGTTCACCCGTTTTGGATTCGGTTCGGGGAAGCGAAAAATCGATACTGAGAGATCCGAGGGAGAGTTTAAAGACCCCAAAATGTTTCCCCACTTCGTTGAGTGATCCCCATGGACGGGTGAGCTCGTGCAAGAGAGCGGGAGAAGAGAGGCCGTAGAGTTCGATATCAAAATCGCTTGAGGGGCGGCCGAGCAGATGGTCACGGACGCATCCTCCGACCAATATAGGGGTGATCTGGTGTTCACCCAAGAGCTTTAGCAGCTCACTCAGTGCAGGAGGGAGCGTCATGACGAGGGGAGGAGAGGGGGAAGCATCGCGTCGATGAGGAAACCGAAATCCGATCCTTTCCCCGGAGTGCTTTCGATGGTGAGCGCGGTGTTATGCAGTTTGAGGATATAGGTGACGATTGCCAGCCCCAGACCCATCGAGTTATCCCAGCTGTTTTTTTGGACCCGATAAAATTTGGAGGTAATGTTTTCCAGATCGCTCGCAGAGATCCCGATCCCTTTGTCGATGACATGAATCGAATGTTCATCCAAGGTAAGCGTCACGGCGTCTTCGGAGTATTTCATGGCGTTATCGATGAGGTTGGTGATCACCAGCTCAATCATCGTTTTATCGGCATAGACACGTTTGCTGATCCCCTCATAGCGAAGCTCGCGGAGGGGGTACTTTCCTTTCAGCACGCTAATGGCATCGGTGCATACTTCTCCCAGATCAAACAGGGAAGGTTTGATCGAGAGGTCGTTGTTTTCGAGTTTGACCGAGAGGGCAAGACGATCGAGCATATCGGTAATTTTGCGGGTATTGGTGAGAATTTTAGCCAGAAATTTTTCTCGAATTTTCGGATCGAGTTCTAAATCGTCGTGGAGGGTTTCGGTGTATCCCATGATCGCGGCGATCGGATTTTTGAATTCATGGCTGATGGCGGAGAGGACATCGTTTTGTTGTTTGTTGATGAGGCGCAGACGGGCGGTGTATTTACGTTTTTGTTTCTCGCGGTTACGGAGTTTTTTGACCAAGTTTTTGAGCATGATCGAGATGTAGAGAAACTCTTGAAAGTGTTCGGGTTTTAGGGCGGCGTTATAATTTTTATCCGAAATTTCATGAAGATAATGGGTGATTTGGAAAATATCGTAGCGGGTTTTTTTCGAAATCCGATACGCGACGAGGAGGGCGATGAGGATAAAGAGGGCAAACGAACCGGCTAGTTTCAGCCACAAGCGATAAAAATGTTCCATAACGTTTTGAAGCGGCACGCCGAGTCGGATGACCGCGATGTCTCCGGCAAAAGGGACTTGTTTGGCCACAAAAATATAATCTTCGTCAAACGTTTCGGAATGGCGGGCGGCAATGCCGTAGTCTTCTGTTGCCGCGTGCATCACTTCGATCCGGTTGATCCCGGAAATAACAGAGCGTTTGTCGATGTTACTCTCTCCGATCACCTCTGCCTTTGCGTTAAACAGAGTAGCTCGATAACCGGTTTGGTTGAGGATGACGTTGACAAAATGGTCCGGATCGGTGGGAAGGGATGATTTGGGGGCGACGAGTTCGATCGCCCTTTTGAGATTGTGAATGGTATCCTCGATAATCATCTCTTTGAGGGTGTAGTAGCCGATAATCGACGCGATAAGAAGGGTTCCGGTGAAGAGGGCGAGGATGTTGATGAAAAAGAGCTGATGGATTCTCAGCATAACGTGTAGCCGACTCCCCGGACGGTTTTGATGTACTCTTTCGTTTTATCGGGATCGATCTTCTCTTTGAGACGGTTGATGGCGACGTTGACGGTGCGGTCTTGATACACCTCATCGCCTCCCCACACATGTTCGAGAAGGTAATCGCGGTCTAACACGACGTTTTGATTGTTGATTAGCGCATAGAGCAGATCGAATTCGAGTTTGGTGAGTTCGACGCTCTCCTCCCCGATCAACACCGTGCGTGCGGCAAGGTTAAGGGTGATATCGCGGTACTGCACTCCCCCCTCGGGAGGAGTTTTTTTGGTGCGGCGTAACACCGCTTTGACCCGCAAAGTGAGCTCTTTCATGCTGAAGGGTTTGGTGATGTAGTCATCGCCTCCCCGCTCAAACCCCTCTTCGACATCGCTCTCTTCATTTTTGGCGCTGACGAAGATGACGGGAGTGTTCATCCCGTTGCGGCGCAATGATGCGATAAATTCGCTCCCCTCCACCCCCGGAAGGTTCCGATCCATGAGGATTAGATCGACCTTCTCTTCTTCGAGCGCTTCGGCAACATGCTTCGTATTGAGAAAACCGATGGTCTCAAATCCCTCTTTGGAAAGGTGGTATTCCATCAGCTCTAAAATATCTTTTTCGTCTTCGACGATGAGGATCAGCGCTTCCACGATAACCGGTTAGTTATAAACTTTGAGTTCTCCGCCTTGTTGTGCGTAGAGCAGCAAAGCGGCGATATTGACGGCGCGGTCACCGGAACGTTCCAATTTGCGTAGCGTTCCGAGAATCTTGACGTACTCGATCGAGAGTTCTCCCGAGCTGATGATGAGGGAGAGAAGCTCTTTTTCCATAATGGAGAAAAGATCGTCATTTTTTGACTCTTCGACCATGACTTTGCGATACAGGTCTGCCGCGTCGCACAGCTCGCTGGAGTCGAGGCATTCGACGATATAGCTCAGCGCATGCAGCGTCGTTTTGTGTAATTGGATAATCACGTTGTTGAGGATGCTGAAATCGCATTCGCTGTTGCAGTGCTCTTGGAGCCGTTTGGCGTATTTTTTCATTCCGTCCCCGATACGGTCGAGCTCATTGGTCATTTTGAGGTAAGCGACGAGGAGGCGGAGCTCTTCGGCTTCGGGTCCGAAGAGGGCAAACGTTTTGATGATTTCGTTATCGATTTTGTTAGCGTCGGCTTGAACGTTTTTCAGAAGGTCGCGTGCCGTTTCGTAAAATTGTGCGTTGCCTGTTTCATACGCTTTGAGGGTGTTTTCGCTCGAATCAACGATTTGATGCAAAAGCGACGAGAGCATCGAACGGATTTCGTTCAGTTTGTTTTGGTATTTTGGTAGCATGATGCCCCTTTGATAGAGTGAAGTGCACGATTGTATCGCCTTAGTATAACGAAGAGATTACAAAAAACCAATGAATCTTGTAATCTTCTTGTTACCGATCTATCTTATAATATCGCCGTAAAAATACCGATAAGGATTTCAAAAATGCTAAGCAAAGCAACTAAAGGGTTACTGATCGCAGCAGTTGCGGCCACATCTATGATGGCTGCGGATAAAATCAACGGTGCGGGCGCGACCTTCCCGGCTCCATGTTATTACGACTGGGCGTACAACTACCAAAAAGCGACTAAAACACGCGTGAACTATCAGTCTATCGGTTCAGGCGGCGGTATCAAACAAATCAGCGAGCGTATCGTCGATTTCGGTGCGACCGATGCTCCGATGAGCCCAAAACAGCTTGATGCGGCAAAATTGTACCAATTCCCTGCGGTAATCGGTTCGATCGTCGTGGCGCACAACATCCCGGGTGTGGCGGATGAAAAACTAAAACTCAAAAACAGTGTCGTAGCCGATATCTTCGCCGGTAAAATCACGATGTGGAATGACCCCGCTATTGTCGCGGACAACGCAGGACTTAACCTTCCGGCACAAAAAATCGTCGTAGCCCACCGCTCTGACGGATCAGGGACGACCCACGTCTTTACCGACTATTTGAGCGAAGCGTCTAAAATGTGGAAAAGCAAATTCGGTGTCGGTAAAGCGATCGGATGGGCAACCGGTGTCGGCGGAAAAGGAAATGAGGGGGTAACCAACCTCATCAAACAAACTCCGTACTCGATCGGTTATATCGAAAACGCGTACAAAGAGAAAAACAACCTCTCTGCGGCAACCCTTCAAACGGCTGAGGGAAAATGGGTGAGCGCAACTTTGCCAAACTTCCAAGCGGCGGTGAAGCAAGCAAAATGGTCTAAAAAAGATCACTTTTACAGCTCTTTGGTCATGCAAGACAACGCGTATCCGATCGTAGCGGCTACTTTTATCTTGTTACCGCGTGATGCCGATAAAGCTGAGACCAATGGGGAAGTGATCCGCTTCTTCGACCATTCGTTCCGAAACGGTGACAAAGCGGCACAAAAACTGGGCTACATTCCTCTTCCGGTGGAAACGACCAATCTTGTTCGCCAATACTGGACTGAGAACAAAGTATTCAATTAAGCATTAACTCCCTCCTAAATCTACTCTCGATAGTGTTTCGTCGCACTCTCTAGCTTTGCCCCGAAAGGGGCTTTTTTCGTTTATGCGCATTTCTTTTTTATCCATTTGTTTACCTTATTGTAACCATTTCGTAATGTAACATTCATGTAATCAACTTTTTCTACAATGTCGCTACTTAAATCAGGAGACAATCAGAATGAAAAAAGTTACTTTATCTGCCCTTGCTGCGGTAGTGATCAGCGGCGTTGCATCTGCGGATGCCATTACTCTTTATACCGATCCTAAGACGGGACAGGTGTACACGACTCCGGCAGAAGGGCGTGTTGAAATGGGTGATTTTATCAGTGCAAAAGAAGTCGATATGGCTCAGCGTGAAACATCGTCTTTTATTGCGGAATATAAAGAAGATGATAAAAAAAGTGTTACGTCTATCAATTCAAAATCACCGAAATTCATCTTGGGTCAAGAGACCGGTCCAAACATGAAGATCAAGTCTAAAGACAACAAAGACATGTACATGAAGTTGGGTGTTCGTCTTCAATCAACTTTTGAGCGCCGTGATAAAGACTATGCGGGTACTGCTAATGACATTGAGACGAATGATGCATATATGCGCCGTGTCCGCTTGGAAGTGGAAGCGGGCTTCGACAAACACACCTCGTTTGTTATGGATATGCGTAATGATAACGCGAATGCGGAAGATGGCGGAGAAAAAACGTTTAACGTCGGGGATGCTTATCTTAATATCAGCAAACCGTTTGACACGTCACTGGTGAACTTCAAATTATACCGTGGTAAAATCGACGTATCCCGTTCGGAAACGGCTAAATCAGCGCATAATGTCCACTACGACCGTGCACATGTAGCGGATGAAGCGGCACAGTACATTACTCATAACCGTCGTGGTACCAATGCTCAAATGTATGGGGATTGGGAGAAAAAGATTCACTATTCATTCGGTTTCGGGGATGGGGTGAATTCAGGCGCTTTTAAAGACGCGAAAGGGACAGCATTAAGCTCTTCAAGTTCTGGAACTGTTGAATCCCAAGATTTCTTCTACGGGGGTAAAATCAAGCTTTCTCCGTTTGACGGATGGGAAGAGAAAAAAGTGACGGAAACCTATTTCGGACAGGGTAAACACTTTACGTTGGGTGCGGCGTACTGGAAAACAGGCAACATCGTCGCAAAACAAGGTTCTAACCGTACCATTGTTGATCACGAATTGATCAACTTGGAAGCATCGGCGCACTACGAAGGGGCATCGGTCACGGCAGAGTATTTTGACTTTGACGGTGTTGTTGAAAATTGGGGTGCCGCGACTAAAAACATCGGTACCTCAAAAGGATGGTATGCACAGGGTGAATACGTCTTTACTGACCTCGGTTTTGTTGCGCCGTTTTACCGCTATGAATCATGGGATCGCTTTAAGGAAGCAGAAGGTTACGGTATGACTTCTAAAATTGCTGGTGTGAACTGGTACCTTCGCGGTAATACCACGAAAGTTGGTTTTGCAGTACAAAAAGATGATTATGAAGCTTCTATCGGTACAAAAGGTGCTTACTCTGATACCCGCTTCAAAGTTACGTCACAATTCCACTTCTAATCGTTTCCTTTACTCCTCCTAAATTCTCTCCCGCCCGCCGCGGGAGTTTTCCTCAAATTACGTTAGAATACTGCTCAATTTTAAATCAAAGACGGCTATCTATGACTACCCTGATCCTTTCCCTCATCGGACTTCTCTTTTTACTGATCCTGCTGGTGGGGGTGTATGTCTGGCTTGGGCGCGTCAAACCGCTTGTTTCGGAAGATGGAAAGCCGTTGAGTTTTCATGAGCTTCAAGCGCTCATTCATAACAAACACTCCGATAACCACACCCTCAACAGCGCGGTGAATGAGATCATCGAGCGGTTTATTATGATTGACGGCCAAGAGCGGACGATAGAGGATTTTACGGGGATGATTGAGGCGCTGTGTGTTCATCCACATACCGATTCGAAAGTCATTTTAAAACTTGATAAGGCGCTTCGGAGCGCTAACCCGCGTTATAAAGAACGGATTGAGAAATCGATTAAAACCGCCCTCGCAGAGCGAGACAAGCGGCAGTTTTAGAGTTTGATTTCCACTTTGGAAGCGGCGCGGAGCGATTCGGTCGTTTTGGTCATCGTCGCTTTGAACTTCTCCATTTTTAGAAACTGGGTGATCTCCATTTTTGCTTTTTCAAACGGGACGGTTTGAGTGCCTTGTTTCATTTTGTCTTTGTTGGCATCATAAAAGGTTCTCGCCTCTTTATCGCTGACCGTGATTTTCCCCATTTGCTGTTTCATCCACATATCCACGGCAAGATCGGTTTTCATCGCTGCGTAGGCGAGTTTGAACTGCGGGGTGTTTTGGATGCCACTGGATAACACTTTGTTTTTAATCAGTTCTTGGTTGATCAGCTGATCGACCACTTGGCGTTTCATTTTCGGATCGAGTTTGCTGAAGCTCATCCCCGGTGCGGCTTTGGCTAAAAAGGCATTCGCATCGGCAACGGTGATGGTTTTGGCATTGACGGTCGCGAGGGTCGCGGGAGCTGAAAGGGCTAAAGTCGCAGCGGTGGCGAGAAGAAGCGGTAAACGTAATAGCATAGGATTCCTTGGTCGTAAATAATAGGACTTATTGTAACCAAAAGTTATTCAATGTGCCATGTATCGCCGGAATTCAACAGTTTATGAAAATCTCCCGACCCTTTTTTCGCTTTTACTGCGGCCACTTGATCGGCGACTTGTTCGTTGTAAACGACGTCATGCACGGCATAGAGTACGCCGTAGAGTTTTGGCATGGATGGATTTGTGTCCATCGCTACGAGTAAGGAGGCGAGCATCTCATTGGTTTTGTCATGCACGAGACAATCCGCTTCGCTGTAGGTTTCTCCCAATTCGACCACTTTGAGGGTGAGATGATCGAGGATCAGCCCTTTTTTGACCTCACCTCCGAAGATCATCGGTTTGCCGTGGGTGAGGGTGATGGTATGATCGTCTCGAGTTTGCTTCTCGACATATTGGGAATGGCATCCATCATTGAAGATAACGCAGTTTTGGTAGATTTCGATGAAGGAGGTGCCTCGGTGTACTTCGGCTTCGAGCATCACCTCTTGCATGTGTTTTCCATCGGTGTCAAGTGTGCGTGCGATGAAGGTCGCACTCGCGCCAAATGCAAGCTTAGCAGGGCTGAATGGCCGATCCAAAGAGCCGTAAGGGGTGGATTTGGTGATTTGTCCTTGACGCGTGGTGGGGGAGTATTGCCCTTTTGTCAATCCATAAATTTCGTTATTGAACAAGACGATATTCATATCGATGTTGCGTCGAATCGCGTGGATGAGGTGATTACCGCCGATCGAGAGGCTGTCCCCATCGCCTGTGATGACCCAAACACTCAAAGAAGGATTGGCCATTTTGAGTCCTGAGGCAACGGCAGGAGCTCGCCCGTGAATGGTATGGTAGCCATAGGTGTTCATGTAATACGGAAATCGAGATGAGCACCCGATGCCCGAAACGAAAACAATCTCTTCGCGTTTTCTCCCTATTTGGGTCAATGCACTCTGTATCGCGGACAAAATGGCGTAGTCTCCGCACCCCGGACACCATTTGACCTCTTGGTCGCTGGCGAAATCTTTTTTGGTATAGGTTAATTCGGTCGTAGCACTCATATCACACCTCGTTTAGCGCTTGGGCAAATGCAGCCGTAAGCTCAGAAATTTTAAAAGGGAGCCCTTCGACTTTGTTGTAGCCGATGGCATTGCACCCGAATTTGGCATTGATGATGTGCACCATCTGCCCCATATTGAGTTCGGGGACGATCACCTTTTTAAAGTTTTTGATCACCTCTCCTACGTTTTTTGGCATCGGATGGATGTAGCGAAGATGGATCAAGGAAACTTTTTTCCCTTCTTTACGAAGCGCTCTCATCGCCATTTCGACTGCACCGTAGGTACCGCCCCATGAGATGATGAGCAGATCCCCGCTGGATTCTCCCTCGACTTCTTGCAGGGGGATGTTGTCGGCGACGGCTTCGATCTTGGCCTGGCGGATGTTGCTCATCTTTTGATGGTTGGCGGGGTCGTACGAGACGTTTCCGGTGGTGAAATCTTTTTCCAGTCCGCCGATGCGATGTTCGAGTCCCGGCATCCCGGGGATGGCCCACTCTCGGACATGGGTTGCAGGATCGCGTGCAATCCAATGCCAGTGCTCTTTATCAACGGTGTCGGGATTGAGCATTTTATGGTGGATTTGTGCGTAATCGGTATCGATATCCGGAAGCTTCCAGGGCTCTGTGCCGTTCGCGATATACCCATCGGTCAGCAAGATAACCGGGCTCATGTGCTCGAGTGCCAAACGGCTTGCTTCATAGGCCATGTGAAAACAATCGTTGGGTCGCGATGTGGCGACGATGATGAGGGGAGCGTCCCCATTTCTCCCATACAAGGCCTGAAAAAGGTCTGCTTGTTCGGTTTTGGTCGGGAGCCCGGTCGAGGGGCCGCCGCGCTGGACATTGACGATGACCAAAGGCATCTCATAGCTGATGGCCAGACCGATCGCTTCTCCTTTGAGTGCGATTCCCGGACCTGAAGAGGTGGTGATGGCCAGTGAGCCAGCCAGTCCGGCACCGATGGCGCTACAGATGCCCGCAATCTCATCTTCAGCCTGAAACGTTTTGACATCGAATTCTTTGTATTTGGAGAGTTCATGCAAGATATCGGAAGCCGGAGTAATGGGATAGCTGCCTAAAAAGAGCGGCAAATTCGCTGCTTGCGCGGCTCGGATGAAGCCCCATGCGGTAGCAGTGTTTCCGTTGATCTGACGATAGGTCCCCGGATCGATCTTGGCGCTTGAGACTTTGTAGGTGGAGACAACCGCTTCGAGGGTCTCTGCAAAATGAGCTCCCGCTTTCATGGCGGTTTGGTTGGCTTGCAGCAGTTCGGGATGATCGCGGTACTTTTGCTCGATCCATTGGAGGGTTGTCTTCATATCACGGTGATACAGGAAGTAGGTCATCCCAAGCGCGTAGAAGTTTTTACACCGTTTTTTGCTTTTGGTGTCGAGGTCGATCTCTTTGAGCGCTTCGATCGTCTGCGAATCAATGGGGACTTTGATCACTTGATACCCATCGAGCTCACCGCTTTCGAGAGGATTCGACTCAAACCCCGCTTTGGCGATTTTGCTGTCGGTAAATGCGTCCGAGTTGACGAGCAACGTTCCTCCTCTTTTGAGATCTTTGAGGTTCACTTTGAGCGCGGCAGGGTTGAAAGCGACGAGCATATCACTCTCATCACCGGGCGTGAAGATTTCTTGAGATCCAAAATGGATCTGAAATCCCGAAACTCCGGCGATGGTTCCCTGCGGTGCCCTGATTTCAGCCGGATAATCGGGAAAAGTGGCGATATCGTTGCCCATCATGGCGGAGGTATTTGAAAACTGGGTACCGGTCAGCTGCATCCCGTCGCCCGAGTCACCGGAAAAACGGACGACAACACTTTCAACTTCTGTAAGCGTGCTCATGGGTCACCTCAAAAAAATATAGTTCATGAAGATCATATATTAGTTTTAATAATTTTAATATAAGAGTTTTGTAAGTTCATAGGAATCAAAGCGGCTGTGAAGATGTGAAATTACGATTAGATATTAAGGGTACAAAGAAGAAGGATAGTGGTTATCGTCTGCATTCTCCGCTCAGGGATAATTTTTGCAACAGGGGAAGATCGATGTTGAGGGAGCGGATTTCCGCCATCGCTTCGCTGCGAAAGCGGTCAAGCGGAGAGCGCAGAGAATAGTAACTCCATGTCCCAACTCGCTCGACGCGTAAAAATCCTCCCTCTTTGAGAATTTTTAGATGGCGGGAGAGGCGTGATTGAATCATCCCAAAACTCTCTTGCAGATCGCAGACGCACAACGCTCCGTGCGTATCGAGAAAGGCTAAGAGCTTGATCCGGGTCTCATCGTTGAGGGCTGAAACCGTTTCTAAAAAAGTATCCATCGTCTCTCCGAAAGGGGAATTGCGATCCAATTATAGCAACAAATCGGTATCTCCCCTTTTTTCATCAGGATAATTTTGCTATTCTGATGCAAACAGGAGATGATAAAATGGATTCGTTCTTTATACAAAATAGTATTCTCTCTTTGGTTTTGGGATTTTTGATCGGGTTGCAACGGGAGATGCACACGATCTTTTCTCATAAAACAAAAGACTTCGGAGGATCTCGGACGTTTGCGATGATCGCTCTGTTTGGCTATTTGTCGGCATGGATGAATGATACGGTCCCCTATTTTTTATTGATCTCGTTGGCGGCGATGACGCTGTTGCTGATCAGCGGATACGTGATCAACAGCATGGCGAGTACCGAAAAAGGGTCCACGACTGAAATTGCGGCATTTATTACGTTTATGGTGGGGGCGATGTTCCAATATGCCCCTCCCGTATTGGCCGTTTTTATCGCGGTAGTGGTGTTGTTTTTGCTCAACATCAAAGATAAAATCCAAGAGTATCAGCAAACGATCGCCAAAGAGGATCTAGCCGCTGCGATCTTGTTTTTGGTGATGACGTTTGTCATTTTACCGATTTTGCCCGATAAGGCGATCGATCCGATGGGGTTGGTGAATCTGTATCACATCTGGGTGATGGTGGTGCTGGTGGCGGGGATCTCATTTTTGGGATACATCGCCATACGCATTTTAGGTTCGACTCACGGGATCGGCTTGGCGGGTCTTTTTGGTGGATTAGTCTCTTCGACGGCGGTGGCGATGAGCATGGCGCGACGGGTTCATGAAAACGGTTTTTTGGTCAAAAATCTTGCCATTGGGATTGTGTTGGCATCGTCCATGATGCTGATCCGCGCGGGAATTGAGATTTGGGTGATCCATCCTGAGCTTGCGGGGCCGTTTTTGATCCCCATCGTAATCGGGTCACTTTGCGGATACGGGTATATCGGGTTTTTATATGTTACCTCGCGACGGGAAAATATTCCGCAAAATATCGAGTTTAAAAACCCGTTTGATTTAAAAGAAGCGTTACTCATGGGGTTGGTATTCGGCGTGACGCTTGCGCTGATTTCATTAGCCAACCGCTATACCGGCAATATGGGGGTGTATGCGGTGTCATTTGTCTCGGGGCTGGCCGATGTGGATGCGATTATTCTCTCGCTTTCATCGTTAGCGAAAGATTCGTTGGCTTTTACTACCGCACAGTATGCGATTCTTATCTCGATTATTGCCAATACGCTGGTGAAAATGGGATTGGTCCTTTTTCTGGGAAAATTTGCGCTGTTCCGGTTAGTAGCGATCTATTACCTTATTTCGGTGGGGACATTTAGCCTTTCAGCCTTGATGTTGATTAACCGCTTTTAAGCGCCGTTAAGCGGCATAGTTTTTCAAACGCTTCTTTATCAACCGGCTTGGAAAAAAGATATCCTTGGAAGAGATCACACTCCATCTCTTCGAGGAATTTTCTTTGATAAACGGTTTCAACCCCTTCGGCAACGACGGTAAGATTCAGGTTCTTGGCGATATCGACCATGAGCTTAATGAGGAGTTTTTGTTTCGGTTCCGAGATTTTATCGACAAAGGATTTATCGATTTTAAGCTCGATGAGGGAAACTTCGCTCAGATAACTTAGGGAGGAGTACCCTGTTCCGAAATCGTCAATCGAAAACGCGATACCGTACGCTTTTAACTGTCGAATGGTCTCTTTCAAGCTGCTCAAATCATCCGAAGAACTGGTTTCGGTGATTTCGAAAATGATCCCGATCTGACACCCGTCCCCGATATGTTCGCGATGTAATTTGCCGACCATGCTGACAAAATCTTTATGGAGTATTTGTCTCATGCTGATGTTAATAGAGACGCTTCGGATGGCCAAATTTTGGTTAGACCACTCGTGGATGGTTTTAAATGATTCGGTGAGGATGTATTCGCCTAACTCAATAATATAGCCCGTATTTTCAGCAATCGGGATAAAAACATCGGGCCCTATGAAGCCCAATCGATCATTATTCCACCGAACCAGAACTTCACACCCGACCACGCTGTCTGTGGCATCCACCTGGGGTTGGTATTTTAAACTGATCTCCCCTTTTTCCACCGCAAAGTAGAGCAATCGCTCGATGTCGAGTTTGTGTTGTACCAGCGCATATAAATCTTCATTGAAAACGATAACGCCGTCTCTGCCGTTATTTTTCGCCTCATACATCGCCATGTCCGCTTCTTTTAAAAACTCCGACGCATTCACGTTGCGATTATTCACAACACTGACCCCTATACTGGCACTGATATAGAGATGATTTTCCATAATGGTATAGGTTTTTTTAATGTCGCTTAGTAGCTTAGCGGCGAAAAGCTTGGCGCTTTCCAGACACTGAGCGGGATCATCATAGGTGCTGCTGAGGATACAAAACTCATCGCCGCCCAAACGCGCCGCACTGCAGTTATGTTCATCGGACAAGTTTTTCATTCTTCGCGCCACTTCGCACAATAATTCGTCCCCGATATCATGCCCAAGGGTGTCGTTGATCGTTTTAAAATAATCGAGATCAATGAGCAAGAGGTAAGAATATTTTTTCCCAAACTCCCGTACAGAGCTCTCCAAGATTTCTAAAAAATACCGTCGGTTTCCGAGCTTCGTTAATGGGTCGTGATACGCTTGGTAATTGCTTTTGACAATATAATCATTAGTATTTTTCGCGGCATAGAGGAGTACGGTCGCCAAAACAGCGGTAAAAAAAGCGAGTATGTAGGAAAATACCTCTCCGATCACGAAAAAGTAAAGCACAAGCGGCAGCATAATGGAGGTGACGGTAAAGAAGAAAAGCTTACGCTGCGATGCGAGAAGGGTGGCTGCAACAACCCCGCTACCGATCTGGGTTGCTATAGCGATGTAGTGCATTTCAATGTTGTCGCTTGAAATATAATAAAGAAACATCAACGTCCATGCGACGGAGTAGATGAACATAAAATACCGAACTTTGGTCAGCCAGATGTCTTTTTGTGCGATGGTCATAGTGAGGCTGAAGTTTTTGTACAGAGAGTAGCCGTAGAGGGCAATCAAGGACATGAAAACAAGCCATAATGATTCATATACCATCGAGGTATAGAGGTATCCCATCATCAGATATCCTGGATTCGTGGCGACGTTTAGGAGGATAATGATGATAATTTGTTGATGCATGAATTTATAAAAGCTGAGATTTTCATTTATATTCATGGTTGAACCTTCAAGCGTTGATTGGTCACTAAGAGTATAGTATATAAATGGGCAGGATGTACAGTATGACATCAAAAATGAACGTTTTTGTGGCACAAAATAAGAAAGAATGATTAAAGAGAATGTAGATGCTGCTTTTTGCACGTATTTCAAGTTGCTTTTAGAAAGTTCTCTTACAGTATCAGTAGTTATCCGGCATTCATTACTCTTTTTCCCTTTTTAAAATGAATAAACTGTTTGTTTATATTATTAGGGTACTATACTCCTATATATTCAAGGAGTATGAACTTGTATAAACGTTATTTACACGATTCTATCCAAGAAGCGATGGAGTATTTTCCAGCAATTTTGATCACTGGAGCACGTCAAAGTGGTAAAAGTACCCTTTCGATGAGCTTGTGCGAAAACTATATCACGCTTGATGATATTATGATGTTATCCCTTGCTAAAAATGATCCGGTTATGTTTGTATCACGTCTTAAAACACCCATCGTCATTGATGAAATTCAAAAAGCTCCAGAACTTCTTAGTGCAATTAAAATGGCAATTGACAGCGATCGCAGGGCAGGGCAGTTTATCCTAACTGGCTCAGCTAATATACTCGATTTTAAAAATGTTGGGGATACCCTCGCAGGTAGGATTGCTTTATTTGAACTCTCACCGCTTTCTGCAGTTGAGGTAAAAGGATCAGCACAACTATTTGTTGAACAACTTTTTAAAGATGAGTTTCAAATGGACTTAACTGGGACAATCGATGATGACACCCTTTATAGTCGGATGTTAAGTGGTATGTATCCCGACATGCTTAGTGCTATTGAACCCAGGATGAAATACATCTGGCTTAGCTCATACATATCGACTTATATCGAAAGAGATATTCGAGACATTGAAAATATCCGCAACACGGATAAGTTTGCGAGGCTGATACATATTATAGCCACCCGAAGTGGTTCGATGCTTAATAAAGCTGATCTTTCCAATGCAAGTGCACTTGATGTAAAGACGCTTGATAATCACTTGACGTTACTTGAGATGGTGTATCAGATTAAACGAGTACGTCCTTATTACGCTAATATCGGAAAACGTTTCGTTAAAAGTGAAAAACTCTTTTTTACCGATACTGGAATTCTTAACTTCTTACTTGGTATTCAAACAGTTGATAATATGCTTTCATCACCGTACATTGGATCCATTTTTGAAACATTTGTTTACAATGAGCTATATAAACAAATAAGTTATCTATTAGATGGAACGCAGATCTATTATTACCGCACGCTAGATAAAAAAGAGATTGATTTTATCATTGAACGACACGGTAAAGTGGTAGCGATAGAGGTGAAATTTGCCAAACAGGTTACAAAAGAGGATTGCCGCCATATCATTGATTTACAACGATCCAGTAGTAATTTTCATATTGGAATTGTGATGTATATGGGATCACATATTTTACCATTGGGAGAAAATATTTGGGCTGTACCTTTTGGACATATTGTATAAATATTTTTCAATAGAATATTTAATATTTGTTGTATAATACACATAATTATACATACTATACTGCAAGGAGCTGACTATGATGTTATATGCTCGGGATGAAATTATCCCTGCAACCGAAGTTGCACGAAATTTTGCTTCTGTTTTTAAAAGCTTGGTCGAAGGTGCGAAGGAAAAAATCGCTATTGCGAAAAATAATAAACTTGAACTGGTTGTTCTACCGATTGAAGAATATGAGCGTCTTGTTGATATTGCTGATTTAGCAGAGCATATTGAGATTTATAAAACAGTCCGTGAACGTACTCAGAGTGATACAAAAGTGCGTATTGGATTGGATGACATGATGAGCCGTGTCGGGATAAGCGACGCTGATGTACAGGGTTGAATTTTTCCCCGAAGTTGAGGATGATTTACAACAACTCGATCACCGTGTCCGGCTTTTGGTATTCAAACAGCTCAAAAAACTTTCACAGTCTCCTCAGTTGGGTGATTTATTGGGGAATAAGGCGGGCATGGATTTGAGCGGATGCCGAAAGATGTATGTGGATCACAAGAGGGTGCGTATTGTCTATCGCATCATCGAAGAGGTTATTGTTGTCGAAGTCATCGCGATCGCGCAGAGAGACGATATGAGCGTGTATCGTGAGGCTTCACAGAGAATAGAGGGTAAGGCTTAAAAATCAAATTATCATTAATCTGATATTGCCATAAAATTTTTGAGTTTAATGGACTCATTATCCATCTCATCATTGATAACGGCTGTGATAATCTCATGAAGTAAGGCGTAATGAAAAAAACGGGAGGCTAAATTATCGTTTTTTATTATAGTTATCTAGATATTCATCAATCAGTTTTACTTTCCTTTTTTTAGC
>FWPV01000628.1_pt1 | contig 44417 bp, 42 predicted proteins | sample 2228371 | NCBI WGS metagenome assembly FWPV01 (sample SAMEA103939776, study PRJEB20133) | metagenome
TGTCTCGTGCCTGCCCCGCACCGGATCCACGCTCACAAACCTCGCGATGGTGGGGTTGTAGTAGCGGGCATGCATGTAATCCAGGTCCTCCGAGCTGCGCGTGGGATCCCCCAGGTCCCGTTGATGGGCGGTGAAGCGATGGCGTTCAGCATCCTGTTGGCCGGCAAACCGCTCTAAGGCCCAGGGGTTGTGGTCCAAGAGCTTGGTGCGTTGGCCACAACGGTTGGTGACCATCGGCGGAGAACCCAAGTGATCGACATGGTAATGATGAATGCCGTCTGACCTGGAAACCGCTGCTATGAGCCTGCTGCCCGCCCAAATGCGGTCTTTGTCCCACCACACCGTCCGGCTTTGGGTGCTGCCGTTGTAGGAATACCCCACCGGCCGCAGCACCTCCTTTCGCGAGCTTCGCAGTGAAAGCGTGTACCGCCCTTGATTGGGGTCATCGGGCACCGGCGTCCTTCCGCCAACACCATAACGGAATCTGCGATTCGCGCTGCCGTCGCGCGGCCTGGGTTAGCCCGCACAAAGCTGTAGCCGAACTCAAGGAGAAGCGTGTGGGTGGGAAAGCACGAAGTCCCTGCAAAGTATTCCGTTCACTTTCTATTCCTACCGCCGCCTACTTTCCCGTTGGTACTCCTCTGCAAGGTCCAAAACCGTGGGCCACTGCCCGTAGTCCTTCCCCCAACATTCTTCGGGAAGTTCAGTCTGGGCAAACGAAACTCTTACAAAAGGATAACGCACTTCCATGTTCTTTTCTCTCCGAACCAAGGGATGCACCAGAAAGAACGCAACATGACGCTCGCGAACCGTCGGTGTTTTCTCAACCTCGTAGGCCAGGAAGTTGCCGAACCCCTGCTCGGCCACACCAGTTACGCTTTTGGGAAGAGGCGGACTGAGAATCAGGGGGGAAGCTGCCACCACCCGAACGAGGATGTCGTGCTCCACCGTTGCGTTATCCCGACAGTCCCCAAGAAAACGCAGATGTTTGAGAACGTGGTAGGAAACATCTTCTTCGCCAAGCGGACCAAATCGCGCCATGTGCGCTAACGCTGAGCCCAGAGACCCTGCTTCGATAAGCGGGGACCAATAATCGCGGCGATGGCGAGGCGGACCGATGAATCGCTTTAGAGAGGCCTTCAGACGAGCATCGATCAGGCGACCGCGAAAGTCCCACCACTTCTCAAGGCAGCGGAAGTAGGAAAAGACCGCCAAAGCTTCGTAGTGAGGCAGGGGGCGATGTTCAGCTGCCTCGGAATACCCCTCGTAATGACGCGGTTCAAAACACACAGCCACTGTGGGAGCGGGCGAGTCCGGCTCCTTCCGCCCGGACAAAACGTGGGCTAAGACAAGGTTCTGGATTTCCCATGCCAAGACGCTTTCCGCAAGGGGGGCCGTTATTGGAAAGAAAGTTTGTTCCAGCTCCCTAAATCCAAAAACAATGCCCGCGACGATGGCAACCACCAAGAAGCAGATACGGGGGTTCCCCATAAGAGCACCTTTCACAAGTCTGGGACGAGAACATACCCGTTGGCGAACTTCAGTTCTGCAAATCCATCCTTCCGCCCCATTGCCCGGTACTCGAGGCGCGCCGGCAGGCCGAGCTTGTGCCGTATGGGATTGACCACAAGTCGTTCCACCTCCCCGGGTAGAAACTCGAGAAACTCCGGGGGGTCGTTCAAGCCTCTCAACGAGGTATGGGCCAGTTCATGAAAGAACACCATTGACATGTCGAACGTCGCGCGAGGAACGCCTGTGTATTTCGCCATCGAAAAGTCGGTAGCGTCAATCGTTACGGCGTCTCCGGTGGCCTTGCCATACGCAACTATTTTGTCTCCCCTAACTACGGACAGCGAAAAGGTGGTGCTCGAATTGAGCGCCTCCAGCATCAGTGCCCGGGCCACTCCACTCACCTGCTGCCGGGTCATGTCGCCGGTCTTCAGGAGATCCTTGGCCACCACCAGCCTGCCATTGACGACCTTCAATTGCAAGCCGGTCTTTCCCTGGATCTCCTCGAGGAGCGTGGCCACATCCTCGGGCGAGGACACTTTCGCAAGCCGCAGGGCAAGCCCGTGGGGATCCACAGCGCTTGCGGCACGCCCCTGGACGTAGGCGTAGAGATTGAAGCTCTGCGGTGTCTCGTGCCTGCCCCGCACCGGATCCACGCTCACAAACCTCGCGATGGTGGGGTTGTAGTAGCGGGCATGCATGTAATCCAGGTCGTCTGTCGTGCGGGTGGGATCGCGCAGGTCGCGCTCGTGGCCGGTGAATTTCATCCGCTCGCTGTCCCCAGTGGCGCTCGACGCCTCCTGCCCGAAGGGGTAGTAGTCGTGCCGCACGGCGACGCTGCCAGCGCTGTCCGTGGTCCGCCGAATCGTTCCCAGATGATCCAGGTGGAAGTGCTTCGTCCCGGCGCTGTCGATCGCTGCCAGGTGCAGCCCGTCCCGGTACACGTAGTCCTTCTGCCAGCTCCACACCTTGGCGAGGTCGTCGAACCGGTACTCGCGAAGTACCGTGCCGGCAAGGTCCCGCAGCGTGAAGGTCAGCGTCCCCACCCCCGTATCGTACGTCAGGATCCGCTCGCCGTCCTGATGGACAAGGGCGAAGGCACCGGTGGCGCGGCCCAAGCCCGCTGCGCGCGTCGGGCGTTGCCGAAATCAGGCCCGGAAAACGAGACGAGACGTGCGCAGGAAGAGTCAGTCACCATGCGGCGCGATACACCTGGTGTGACAGCTGCAAGCAACGGCCGCGGACGCCTCCACGCGCCGGGCAGGACGCAGGAGCTGAGGAGGTCTGGGGGTGGGGGGTGTGACCGCCAGAGCAACTGGACGGAGCCGTGACGGGTGGTTTCTCCTCTTAGCAGGAGACGCACCGCTGCGGGAGCGCAGCGCAGCCGCCGAGGTTCCTCGTCCCGGCCTGCGCGAGCCGAAGCATCGCCCTGCACGCGTGGCTCGCCACAAGGCCTCGAATCCTATCCAGGTTGGCAGGCTGCCGGCGCACCTTCAGGGCGTGGGGGGTGCGACCTGCGCCAGAGCCGCCCCGAGCCCCCGCCCGGTGACGAGGTAGGTGGCGAAGCTGCCGAGCCAGTGCCCACCCTCGTACGACTGGTTCGTCACCGCCTCGAGGCCGGCCTTGCGATGCGCGGCCGCGGCGGCGAGGAGGCTGCGGCGTCTCGGATCCTCCCGCGAGAGCGCGGCAGCGATCCCTTCCAGCATCCAGGCCCGAGACAGATTGAGCCCGTCCAGGTGGACCAGCTTGCCGTCGCTGCGGTCCGTCACGAGGGCCGGTTCCAACCAGTCGCCGCGACCATCGAGGGGGAGCTGCGGCAAGAACAGGGAAAGCCACACGGAAAAGCGCGGCGACGGCATGAAGCGCCGGAGCAGGTCGGCCTCGGCCAGGCACGGGGAGAGAAAATCCTGGCCGGACGGCTCGAAGGCCAGGGGGCAGGCGCGGTCGTTGGCGTAGTAGGCGTGGCTGCGCGCCTCGATAAGCGTGAACATCTCGAGATCGCCCGCCGTCTTGGCCCAGTCGGCGATCAGACCGAAGGCAAAGGCGGTCTGATCGTGTTCGCCGGTGCGGATGGGGTGCGAAAGCTTCGGCAACCACTCCTTGAGCCGGCGCGCGGCAACTCGCTCCAGAGGCTCCAGCACGAGGGCCCAGCGGCGGGCCTGGGGATTGTCCCACTCCTTGAGCTCCGCGGCCAGCTGGAGCAACCAGGCCAGCCCGTACGGCCGCTCGAAGGTGCGCCGCCCCGCCCCTTCCAGGTAGCGCACCTCGCCAGCGATCTTCTCCGGGGTCAGCGACGCCGCCAGGGCGGCGCGAGCCTGGACGGCAAAGGGCTCCTGCGGGAAGGCACGGGCGAGCCGCGCCAGCAACCAGTGCCCGTGCACCGCCGAGTGCCAGTCGAAGCAGCCGTAGAAGGCTGGCGTCAGCTCGCGGGGCGGCCTGACGTCCTCGTCGGAGTTGAGGACGTGGGCGATCTTGTTGGGGTACTCCTGGTGCACACAGGCGAGCGCGAGGCCAGCAAAACGGGCCGCGGTGGCGGCGTCCAGGGACTGGCCCAGGGCGATGGGTGCGATGGAGACCCAGGCGACCACGGCCAACACGGGAACGCGCTGCATGGGGCGATGCTAGCGCGCCTGCCCCTCGCTGTCCACGCGGATCGTCGAATCGCGCGTTGCCTCACCCCCCCTGGGCGAGGAGTCGCACCAACACCCCCTGCGCCACGGCAGCAGCGAGGCCGGCGGCGAGATCGTCGGCGACGATCCCCCAGCCGCCGGGGAGCCGCTCCAGGGCCCGGATCGGCCAGGGCTTGGCCACATCGAAGGCGCGGAAGGCGAGAAAGCAGAGCACGGCGTGTTCGAGGGTCAGGGGCGCCCAGCCGCCGACGGCGAGGACCGTGAGGGCGAGCCACTGGCCCGCCACCTCGTCGAGCACCACCGGACTGGGGTCGGTCTCGCCGCGCCGCGCGGCCTCGCGACCGCAGGCCACGACGGCAACGGGCAACATCCCGAGGAGCACGAGGGCGGCCACCGCCGCGGTCGCCTCCCCCGAACCTCGCGCCACGGCGAGAAAGAGAATGACCGCGAGGGATGAGCCCACCGTGGTGCCCGGGGCGGGTAGTCGCTCCCCCAGCCCGCCCACGGTGGCCACGGCGCGGATCCAGGTCATGACGCCTCCCCGAGCGCAGCGAGGAGTCGCCGCGGCAGGTTGCCGAAGTCCCCCGACGACATGCACACCACCACGTCGTCTCCGCGCAGCAGGGCGCGCACGTGCGGCAGGGGGTCCTCGCCCTCGTCAGGGAGTCGCACCTCGACCCTTCGCCGGCGCAAGCCCGTTGCCACGGCCTCCCGATCGAGGAGCTCGGCGGGGGCGAAGCGCGCCCGGTGGTAGACGGGGGCGAGAAGCACGGCGTCGGCCCGGGCGAGGGCCTCCTCGTAGGCGCCCTGGAAGGCGGCCCGCGCTGCCGACAGGGAGCGCGGCTCGAAGGCCACCACCAGGCGGCGGCCGGGAAAAAGTTGCCGCGCACCCTCCAGGGTCAGCCGCACCGCCGTCGGGTGGTGCGCGAAGTCGTCGATGACCGTCACCCCGCCCCGCTCCCCCACCACCTCCAGCCGCCGCCGCACACCGGGGAAGGTGGCCGCCGCGGCGGCAATCTGCGCCGGCGTGACGCCGGCAAGGAGGGCCACAGCCGTGGCGGCGAGCAGATTGTCGAGATTGTGGCGGCCGACGAGGGGGGTCTCGAGGTCGAACCGTTCTCCTTGCCAGGAGCAGGTCGCGTGCAGCCTGCCCACCGCCGTCCCCCAGCGCAGGCAGGCGAGGTCGGCACCGTCGTGGTCTGCGTAGGACACCACGCGGCGGCAGTCCGCCACCACGGCCCGGGCGCCAGGGTCCGTCGCGTTGGCCACCACCCACCCCTCCGGCCCCAGCCGCGCCACACCGGCGCGGAAGGCTGCCACAATGGCATCCAGGGAGGGGTAGAGGTCGGCGTGGTCGTACTCCACGTTGCCGACCACGAAGAGGTGCGGGAAGTAGTGGAGGAACTTGGGGCCACGGTCGAAGAACGCCGTGTTGTACTCGTCGCCCTCCACCACCGTCCAGCCACCGGCTCCGAGACGCCAGGGCCGCCCCCCTCGCGGCACCCCACCCACCAGCACCGTCGGGTCGAGCCCCGCCTCGACCAGCAGGTGGGCGGTCAGCGCCGTGGTCGTGGTCTTCCCATGGGTGCCGGCCACCACCACGCTCCTGGCGCTCCGGCAAAACCGCTCGCCGAAGCACGCCGCCTGGGAGGTGTAGGGCACGCCGCGTTGGAGGACCGCCACCACCTCGGGGTTGGTCTTGCCCACGGCGTTGCCGATGATCACCTGTCGTACATCTTCGGGAATGGCCGCCGGGTCCCAGCCCAGCCGCACCGGGATGCCCAGCTCGGCGAGCAGCTCCGAGGTGGGGGGGTAGAGGGCGCTGTCGACACCGCACACTCGCTCGCCCGCCTCGTGCAGCAGGCCAGCCAGGGCGGCTGTGGCCGTGCCGCCAATGGGGAGCAGGTAGAGCTGGCAAGCATCGTGCATGGCATCTAGCGCCGGCTCGCGCGGCGGTGTACTCTAGCACCCCCGGCGCGGCCGGGAGGAGGGTGCTTCATGACACGACCAGCCAGCCTGCTCGTCCTTTTCTCGCTCCTTGCCGTCTGGAGCGTGGCGCAACCCCAGGAGGCGACCCCGCCCCAGGGGCCGCAGCCCGTCGCCGACTTCGTCCAGAAGGTCATCGACTTCGGGCCGGTGGCCAAGGGGGAGAAGCTCAACGCGGTGTTCGAGGTGCGCAACACCGGCCAGGCGCCCTTGGAGATCACCCAGGTCCGTCCCACCTGCGGCTGCACGGTGGCGAGCTTCGACAAGACCATCCCGCCGGGAGGGACCGGCAAGATCAACGCCGAAGTGGACACATCTGCATTTCTGGGTCCCATCTCCAAGGCGATCATCGTCTTCACCAACGACCCCCAGGCCCGCAACGCGAGCATCGTCGTCAAGGCCGACGTGAAGGCCTTCATTGAGGCCCTGCCGCGCTCCCTCCTGCGCCTCAACGTGCTCCAGGGGGAACCGGCGAGCGACAAGGTCGTCCTCGTGGCGTCGGACGGCTCCACCTTCAAGGTGACGAGCGTCGAGGCACCGGAGGGTCCGTATCAGATCAAGTTCCGGGAGCTGGGGCAGGGGGAGCGACTCGGCAACTACAGCGGCTCCCAGTGGGAAGTGGTCGTGACCGTCCCCGCCGATGCCAAGGACGGCATGCTCAACCACAAGCTGACGGTCAAGACCGACTCTCCGAAGGCGCCCGAGGTGCCCCTCACCGTGAGCGGTCTGGTGCGGCCGATCATCCAGGTCGTGCCCGGGGAGATCGCCTTCGGCACGGTTCCCAACGATGCCCCGGTCGGACGCAGCGTGGTCCTCATCAACAACCGCCAGGGGTCCGAGCTGAAGATCGAGAAGGTGGAGATCGGCGAGCCGTTCACCACCGAGGTGGTGGCGCTCCAGGCTGGCCAGCGGTTCCAGGTGGCGGTCACCCTACCCGCGGGAACCGCCAAGGGTCGCACCTTGAAGACCACCTTGAAGATCGCCACCAACGATCCGACCCGTTCGTTGATCGAGATCCCGGTGCAGGCCACCGTGCAATAGCAAAGGCTCCCTGCCGCAACCACCGCGACCCGGCCTCCGCCGGGTCGCCTTGCTTTGCCGGCCCTGCACCCGCACCTGCGGGCCACCCTCGTGCCGTCCCTCGAAGCCTGCTCGACGCCCTCCCCATCGCGAGCCCGCACCGGACCTCGTTTCATCCTGACGCGGCCCAAGGCCGCCGAAGAACCCCGTCGCATCCGCGGCCGGCGATGCGCGTGTGGACCACCTGCACGTGCGTCGAGACCCTTCGCTTCGCTCAGGGTGACAGGGGTGGGCGCTGCGCGCCTCGGGGGGACGGGGGTGTGTGGGCGGCACCCGAGGGTGACAAGGAAGGGTCCTCATGCCGCGCGAGCTGCCCTTGCGGTCCGCACCGCGACGCGCTAGGCTTGCCGCGACAAGATGACCGGGGTGGTGAAGCCCGCCCAAAGGGCGGGTGAGGGAAGCCGGTGCAAGACCGGCGCGGCCCCCGCCACTGTGACCGGGGACAGGCCGCTCACGCAGGCCACTGGTCGCGGCTGCGACCGGGAAGGCGAGCGGACCTGGACGATCCGGGAGCCAGGAGACCTGCCACCCCGCGAGGAACGGGAGGTTCCGATGCGAGGGTTCGTCCTTTCACTGCTCGGGGTGGTTCTTGCCACCCTCCCCGCAAACAGCCAGACGTTGCGGTTCGAGGAAACGGTGGTGGTCACCGCCACTGGAGAGGCTACCCCCCTCGCCGACGTCAGTAGCGCGGTGACGGTCTTCGATCTCGAAGAGCTGCAAGAGCACGGCCAGCCCAGCGTCTCCGAGGTGCTGCGCCTGGTGCCCGGCGCGACCCTGCTGCGGTCCGGCCTCGACGGTGGGGTGGCGTCCCTGTTCGTGCGCGGGGTCGGCTCCAACCAAACCCTGGTCCTTCTCGACGGGATCCGCCTCAACTCGCCCTACTTCGGCGGTTACGACTGGAGTGTGCCCCTGGCGTCGGGCCTCGACCGGGTGGAGGTGGTGCGCGGCCCCTATTCGGCCCTCTACGGTGCCGACGCCCTCGGCGGCGTGGTGCAGCTCGTCCCGGCTCGGCCGAGCGGCACGACCTTCCGCCTCCTCGGCGAGGGGGGTGGCAGTAGCTGGCGGCGCGGCGAGCTGGGCTTCGCCACCGCCGCGGGAGGCCTGGCGCTGCGTGCCGACCTGGCCTACCGGGCCGGCGAAGGACCCATCGCCAACGACGACTTTGCCGCCCGCCTCGCCTCGGTCTACCTGACCTGGGAAGGCAGTGCCGCGACCCACCTCGGCCTGCTGGTGCGGCGCACCGCCTCCGAGACGGAGATCCCGTTTAGCGGCGCCACCGCCACACCCCACCGGCGCACCGCCACGGACGAGACCGTCGTCGCCCTGCCAGTGCGGCTGCGAGCCTTGGCCGGCGGGGAGCTGGAGGCGGTCCTGTCGCGGGTCGAGCGGAGCCTCGCCTTCCGCGACCCCGACGACCCCTGGGGGTTCGTCGCCTCGGACACCACGGCGGACTCGACGAGCGCGCGCGCCGTGTGGCACCGCCCTGTCGGCCCCCATCGTGTGTCGGTGGGCGGCGAGTGGCGGCGCGACGAGGTGAACGACGTCACGAGCTACGGCACGAACCTGGACGCCGTCGCCCTCACCACCGCCTCGGCCTTCGTCCAGGACCGCGTCCAGCTCGGACGCCGCTGGGAGGTGCTGGCGGGCCTGCGCTGGGACGAGGCGCGCCCGTGGGGACGGGAGATCTCGCCCCGCCTCACCGTGACCCGTCGTGCTGGCCCCCTGCGCCTGTGGGGCTCCTGGGGCCGGGCCTTCCGCGCTCCGTCGCTGGGCGAGCTATACTTCCCCTTCTCGGGCAACCCGGAGCTCCTTGCCGAACGCAGCCGCGCCGCCGAAGCAGGAGCGGCCATGGCGGTCGCGGACGGGCGCGGGCTCGTGCAGCTCGTCGGCTTCGCCAACCGCGTCAGCAACCTCATCGAGTTCGAGTACGCCACCTACGCCTTCGCGAACGTGGGGCGCGCCTCGAGCGACGGCGTCGAGCTCTCGTGGGTGCACCACCAGGGGCCGCTGCGCCTGCGCGCCGGTGTCACCTGGCTCGATGCACGCGACGGCGAGGGCCATGCCCTGCTGCGTCGCCCCGACTGGTCGGGGCACCTGTCGGTGGGTGGTCGCTCGGCGGCCGGCGTCGGGGGCGAGGTTACCCTCGTCTGGGTGGGGCCGCGCGTCGATGTGGACGCCGTGAGCTTCGCCCGGGTCGAGCAAGGTGGGTTCGTCACGGCGTCCGTGGCGAGCACTGTTCCCCTCGGCGGGGGGATCCGCCTCCGCCTGCGCGTGGATAACCTCGCCGACCGGCGTTACCAGGAGGTCAACGGCTACCCCGCCCTCGGCCGGCGCGTCATCGTGGGTGCCGAGTTCGCACGTCCGTGACACCGTGGCCGTGGCCGACGGGGGCGGCCGAGACCGGGCCTCCCCCGCCTCACCCACCGGCCGGGGACGTTGACCGGAGCCAGCGCATCTGCTAGTTTTTCCCCCGCGTGCCTCAAGGGGGGGAGGAGCCCCCTTTTGGCGTTTGCTGCGGAGGACAGGGTGACCATTACGCCAAACCTCTCCCTGCTTCTGATCATGGCGTGCTTCTGGGCGGTGTTCTTCCTCGTTTCCACACAGCTCGTCAAACCCCTGGGAGCGCTCCTCGAGGAGCGGCAGCGTCTCGTGCGGCAGGGCAGCGACACCCTTGGCGCCGCCCAGAACGAGACCCGGGAAGCGCTGGCACGCTGCGAGCAACAGCTCACCGAAGCCGCCGTGGAGGGGCAGAAGGAACGGGTGGCCCTGCGGCAAGAAGGGGAAGCGGCTCGCCGCGCGCGTCTCGAGGCAGCCCGGGAGGCGGGGCACGAGCGGCTGGCCACCCTGGCGGCCGAGCTGGACCAGGCGAGCCGCGAGGCCCGGGCGCACCTGCGGGAGCGGGCGCGCGAGCTGGCCCAGGAGCTGGCCTCGCAGGTCCTGGGAAGGAGGTTGGCGTCGTGAGACAGCGGCTCGCTCCCCTTGCCGTGGCGGTGCTGCTGACAGGCGCGGCCACGCCGGCCTGGGCAGCGGAAGGTTCCAGCACCTTCCTCGGCCTGCCCAGAGTCCTCTGGTACACCTTGAACCTCGTGGTGTTCTTCGGGGCCCTCGCCTTCCTCCTCGCCAAGCCCCTCGCCCGCTTCTTCAGGAGCCGCAGCGAGGAGATCGCCGGGCAACTCGCCGAGGCCAGGCGCCAGCGCGAGGAGGCCGAGCGGCTGCGCGCCGAGGTCGGTGCGCGCGTCGCCTCCCTCGAACAAGAGATCCGCGCCCTGCGCGAGCGCCTGCGTCGTGAAGGGGAGCACGAGCGCGAGACCCTCGTGCGCCAGGGGGAAGAGGAGGCGGCCCGCTTTCTCGCCCAGGTGGACCAGGAAGCCACCCGCCGCGTCAACGAGGCCCGCCTCCAGCTCACCCGGGAGGCGGCAGCCATGGCCGCCGAGCTGGCCCGCGAGCTGCTCGAAAAGAACCTCTCGCCGGCCGACCAGGAGCGGATCTTCGCCGCCACCGTCGAGCGGCTGCGGCGCGGAGGTGCGGCATGAGCCGGCGCATCGCCCGTCCGTACGCCACCGCCCTCTTCGAGGTCCTGGAGGGGCAGGGAACCGCCGTCTTGCGGGAGGCCGAGGGACAGCTCGCCGCCATCGCGGGCGCCTTCACCGACGACCCCCAGGTGCTGCGGGTCTTCGAGGTCCCGTCGGTGTCCTCAGCTACCAAGCGGCAGCTTCTCGCGGAGATGGGCAAGGTGCTGGGCGTCCGCCCCGAGGTGCAGCGCCTGCTGGCCGCCCTCATGCAGCACTACCGGTTGCGCTGGGTGGCCGAGGTCGCCGCCGCCTTCTCCGGCCTGGTGGATGCACAAGAAGGGATGGTGCGCGGCGTGCTGCAGACGCCGGTGGCGTTGACGCCGGAGCAGCGCCAACAGCTCGAACGGGCGCTGTCCGAGGTTGTTGGGTCGCGCGTCGAACTTTCGACCGAGGCGCGGCCCGAACTCATTGCTGGCTTCGTGGTGCGCATCGGCAGCCGGGTGTTCGACGGTTCGGTGCGCACGCAACTTGCGAAATTTGCCCGCGGCAGTGTGTCGGCATCCTAGGGGGGCGACGCCGATGGGGCCGCGGCAGCAGCCGAGCGAAGGTCGGAGGGCGTCGAGCCCACCGCGCGAAGAAGAGGGGAGAAGCGGGGATGCAGATCAAGGTCGATGAAATCACCAACATCCTGCGGCGCCAGATCGCAGGGCTGGAAACCTCGGTGGACATGGCCGAGGTGGGGACCGTGGTGGCGGTGGGCGACGGGATCGCCCGGGTGTTCGGTCTCGACCACGTCATGGCTGGCGAGATGGTGCAGTTCCCCCACGACGTGTTCGGCCTCGCCCTCAACCTCGAAGAGGACGGCGTGGGTTGCGTGCTCATGGGCGAGACCCACGCCATCAAGGAAGGGGACGAGGCGCGGCGCACCGGCAAGATCCTGTCGGTGCCGGTGGGTCCTGGCCTGATCGGCCGGGTGGTAACCCCGCTCGGCGAACCGGTGGACGGCAAGGGGCCCATCGAGGCGGTGGACCGCTACCCCATCGAGCGCATCGCGCCGGGCGTGGTGCGTCGGCAGCCGGTGAAGGAGCCGGTGCAGACGGGTATCAAGGCCATCGACGGCATGATTCCCATCGGCCGGGGCCAGCGCGAGCTGATCATCGGCGACCGGCAAACCGGCAAGACCTCCATCGCCGTCGATACCATCATCAACCAGAAGGGCAAGAACATGGTCTGCATCTACGTGGCCATCGGGCAGAAGCGCTCGACGGTGGCCCAGGTGGTGAAGACCCTCGAGGACCACGGTGCCATGGACCACACCATCGTGGTCTCGGCGTCGGCCTCGGAGCCCGCCCCGCTCCAGTACCTCGCCCCCTACGCCGGTTGCGCCATGGGCGAGTACTTCCTCTACAACGGCCAGCACGCCCTGTGCATCTACGACGACCTTTCCAAGCACGCGGCGGCGTACCGCGAGATCTCGCTGCTCCTTCGCCGGCCGCCGGGGCGGGAGGCGTACCCCGGCGACGTCTTCTACCTGCACTCGCGCCTGCTCGAGCGCGCCGCCAAGCTGCGCGACGATCTCGGCGGCGGCTCCCTCACCGCCCTGCCGGTCATCGAGACGCAAATGGGCGACGTGTCCGCCTACATCCCCACCAACGTCATCTCCATCACCGACGGCCAGATCTTCCTGGAGACCGACCTCTTCTACGCCGGCGTGCGGCCGGCCATCAACGTCGGCATCTCCGTGTCCCGCGTCGGCGGCAACGCCCAGATCAAGGCCATGAAGAAGGTCGCCGGCACCCTCCGCCTGGAGCTCGCCCAGTACCGGGAGCTGGCCGCCTTTGCCCAGTTCGGCTCCGACCTCGACAAGGCGACGCTGCGCCAGCTCGCCCGTGGCGAACGCCTGGTGGAACTGTTGAAGCAGGGCCTCCACCAGACCATGGAAGTCGAGTACCAGGTCGCGTCCATCTTTGCCGGCACCCGCGGCATCCTCGACAAGCTCCAGCTCGCGGCGGTCCCGGCCTTCGAGAAGTACCTCCACGAGTACCTGCGCGCCCACCACGCCTCGGTCCTCGAGACCATCGTGGCTACCGGCAAGCTGGAGGGGGCCACCGAGAGCGAGCTCGAGGCCGGCTGCCGCGCGGCCCAGGAGGCGTTCCTCAAGGAGCATCCGGAGGCCGCCATTGGCTAACACCCAGGCGCTGCGTCGGCGAATTCGCTCGGTCAAGTCCACCGAGCAGATCACCAAGGCCATGAAGATGGTGGCGGCGGCGCGCCTGCGGCGGGCGCAAGCCCGGATCGTCGAGGCGCGCCCCTACGCCACGTCCCTCGAGGGGGTCCTGCGCTCCCTGGCCGCCCGGGTCGGCGCCCGCCGTCACCCCCTCCTCGAGGTGCGCGAGGAACGGCGGGCCACCCTGGTGGTCATCACCTCCGATCGCGGCCTGTGCGGGTCCTTCAACGCCAACGTCCTGCGCGAGGCCTCCAAGCTGGCCAGCGGGCGGTGGGAGCAGGTCGAGCTGGTGCTGGTGGGACGCAAGGCTGTTGAGTACTTCAAGCATCGGGGGGTGAAACCCCTCGCGACCCCCCAGGACCTCCTGGGCAACCCCTCGCCGGCCTCGGCGTTCGCCCTGGCCAGGATGCTGGCGAGCCGCTACGAGAACCGCGAGACCGACGCCATCTATCTGCTGTCCAACCGGTTCCGCTCGGTCATCCAGCAGGCGGTGGTGCTTGCCCGCCTCCTCCCCATCGAGCGCCAGCAGCTCGAGGGCGGCGCCGATCTCGTCGGCTACCTGTGCGAACCCGCGCCCGCCGTCCTCCTCGACCAGTTGCTGCCCCGCTACGTGGAGGTGGAGGTGCTGCGGGCGTTGCTCTCCTCGGTGGCCGCCGAGCACGGCGCCAGAATGACCGCCATGGGCGCGGCCACCAAGAACGCTGCCGAGATGATCGACAAGCTCACCCTCACCTACAACCGGGTGCGGCAAGCTGCCATTACCAAGGAACTCATCGAAATCGTGTCCGGCGCCCAGGCGCTGGCGGAAGGCTAGGAGTCGAGCATGGCCGTGAACACCAAGGTTGAAGGTCGCATCGTCCAGGTCATCGGCCCGGTGGTGGACGTGGAGTTCCCGGAGGGCCACCTTCCCCCCATCTACAACGCGGTGGAGATCCGCGACCGCTCCGAGGCCGGTGAGCTCGAGGTGGTCACCGAGGTCATGCAGCATCTGGGAGAGAACCGCGTCCGCTGCGTGTCCATGCTGCCCACCGACGGCCTCGTGCGCGGCATGAAGGCCATCGATACCGGCGGCCCCATCTCCATGCCGGTGGGGCGCGAGACGCTGGGCCGCGTGCTGTCCGTCATCGGCCGGCCGGTGGACGAGCGAGGCCCCGTCGAGACCAAGGAGCGCTGGCCCATCCACCGCGAGGCGCCCTCCTTTGAGGAGCAGTCCACCACCGTCGAGATGTTCGAGACCGGCATCAAGGTGGTGGACCTTCTCGAACCCTACACCAAGGGCGGCAAGACCGGCCTGTTCGGCGGCGCCGGCGTCGGCAAGACGGTCATCATCATGGAGCTCATCAACAACGTGGCTCTCCAGCACGGCGGCTTCTCGGTGTTTTCCGGGGTCGGCGAGCGCACCCGCGAGGGCAACGACCTGTGGCTCGAGATGCAGGAGTCCGGCGTCATCGACCCCGATGACTGGCAGAAGTCCAAGGCAGCGCTCATCTACGGCCAGATGACCGAGCCGCCGGGGGCCCGCCTCAGGGTGGCGCTCTCCGGTCTCACCGTGGCCGAGTACTTCCGCGACGTGGAAGAGCAGGACGTGCTCCTGTTCATCGATAACATCTTCCGCTTCACCCAGGCCGGATCCGAGGTCTCGGCGCTTCTGGGCCGCATGCCCTCGGCAGTGGGGTACCAGCCCAACCTGGCCACCGAGATGGGCGAACTGCAGGAGCGCATCACCTCCACCAAGCGCGGCTCCATCACCTCGGTGCAGGCCATCTACGTGCCGGCGGACGACCTCACCGACCCGGCGCCGGCCACCGCCTTCGCGCACCTCGACGCCACCACCGTGCTGTCGCGGCAAATCGTCGAGCTGGGCATCTACCCGGCTGTCGACCCCCTTGCCTCTACCAGCCGCATCCTCGACCCCCACATCCTCGGGGCGGACCACTACCGGGTGGCTCGCGAGGTCCAGCGGATCCTCCAGAAGTACAAGGACCTCCAGGACATCATCGCGATCCTCGGGATCGACGAGCTGTCCGAGGAGGACAAGCTCACCGTGGCGCGGGCGCGCAAAATCCAGCGCTTCCTCTCCCAGCCCTTCCACGTGGCCGAGCAGTTCACCGGCTTGAAGGGCAAGTACGTGAAGATCGCCGATACCATCCGCGGCTTCGACATGATCTGCCGGGGCGAGCTCGACGAAATCCCGGAGCAGGCCTTCTACATGAAGGGACCCATCGAGGAGGTCCTCGAGCACGCCGAGCGGTTGAAGGCGGAGGCGTGAGATGGCCGAGGGTCGTCTCCACCTCACGGTGGTCACCCCCACCCGCACGGCGGTGGCGGCGGACGTGGACGAGGTGACCCTGCCGGGAGCGCTGGGGGCGTTGGGCATCTTGCCCGGCCACACGCCGCTCCTCGCCGCCCTGCGGATCGGCGAGCTCTCCTATCGCCAGGGGGTGCGCGAGCACTTCCTGGCCATTCAGTGGGGGTTTGCCGAGGTGGCGGGGGATCGGGTCACGGTGCTGGCCGAGGTGGCGGAGCTGCCCGAGGAGATCGACGTCGAGCAGGCGCAGAGCGACAAGCAGGAGGCGGAAGCGGCCATGCGCACCGCCTCCGGCACCGACCTCGACACCCAGCGCGCCAAGCTCCAGGCCGCCGTCACCCGCCTCACCGTCGCCGCCCGGCAGTAGCTCGCCTCCCTCGGGTCGCTCCGCCGTCCAAGCGTGCTCGACGTGCGATTGCCCGGCCTCGCCTCGCCGACCGAGCGCGGACGCCGCTGACTTCCGCGGACCCATCCCGAAGGGGCTCGCCGGAGACACGGCGACGCACGCGACGCAGCCGGGGGAGCTGCTCCTCCGCATGCGACGGCTTGCAGCGGGACCGAACGGCAGGCGCCGGTGGGCCTGCCCGCGCGTCGGGACCCTTCGCTGCGCTCAGGGTGACAGGGGGGTGGGTGGAGGTGTCATCCTGAGGCCGTGAAACGGCCGAAGCATCCCGTCGCGTAGGAGGATTTCGACGAACGCACAGGCCATCACCCCGTCGCGTACGAGGATTCCGGGCGCCGCGCCCCCCTTGGCATCCTGAGGCCGCACCTCCTTGTCATCCTGAGGCCGCTGCAGGCGGCCGAGGGATCCCGTCGCGTACGAGACTTCCGGGCAACGTACAGGCCATCACCCCGTCGCATACGAGGATTCCGAGCACCGCACCCCCCTTGCCATGCTGAGGCCGCACAGCGGCCGAAGCATCCCGTCGCGTTCGAGAAGGGCGATGGGCAGGCGCCGTCCTTGCACTCTGTAGGCGGACGCCTTAGCGTGGCGTCTTAGGGGACATCCAGATTCCCGCACTGCAGAGAGGGGTCATCATCGCTGGCGTGTCCACCTGACACGTCGGAGGGGGGGATGGCCAAGCTCTCGGAGAGGGAAGTGGTGGCCATGGACGTCATGCAGGAGCGAGGGCGAAGCATGCGAGGGATCGCGCGGGAGCTCGGAGTGGACGAGAGCACCGTCCGCTACCGGTTGGGGCGGTTACGCTCTGGCGTTCAGGACGGTCGCCGGCAGCAGGCGGAGGCGTGTGCTGCGTGGGACGAGGTCATCGGCGCGTGGATCGCCGACCAGAGCAGGCGTCAGGGGCGGCCGGACCCGGTGTGCGACCTGTATGACCACCTCGTCGCGGATCACGGCTTTCCGGCCAGCTACAAGGCCGTCCTGCGGTACGTCAGGCGGCGCATGGGGCGGCCGCCGATCCGACCCATTCGGCGGGTCGAGACGGCGCCCGGCGCCCAGGCCCAGGTCGACTGGTTCGAGCGGCTGCCGGTACGGGTCGTCTCCATGGGCGAGCGGGACCACCTGGACGCCCTGGTCGTTGCCCTGTCCCACTCGCGCATGCCAGCCGTCATCTGGGCGCCCTCGAGGAGCCTCTTGTGGTGGCTTGCCTGTCACAACCAGGCTTTCACCTGGCTCGGTGGTATCCCGTGGACCGTACGGGTGGACAACGTCAAAACCGCGGTCAAAAGGGGCGCCGGCCCATGGGCGTCACTCAACGACGGTTACGCGGCCTACGCCGCCCAGCTCGGCTTCACCGTCGACCCGGCCAGGCCGTATAAGGGCTCAGACAAGGGCAAGGTCGAGCGCCGCGGGCGAGACGTGCGGGCGGCGCTGGCGCCGCTGTCCGACGTGTGCTTCCTGTCGCTGGAAGACCTCCAGGCAGCCACCGATCGCCACATCGAGGCGCGGGCCAAGCGCCTCACCTGCCCGGTCACCGGTACCAGCGTCTACGAGGCGTGGCAGGCGGAGCGGGAGCACCTCATGCCGCTGCCCGCCACCCTGCCGGAGCCGTTCGACGTGCTGGTCCACAGGAAGGTCTCCGACGACTGCCTCGTCGCCTTCGAGGGCCGCAGCTACCAGGTCCCGTTCGCCTTCGTGCGCCAGACCGTCCAGGTACGGGGCTGTGCCGGCATAGTAGAGATCCACGCCACAGACGGCGCCCACCTGGCCAGCTACCCGCGCGGCACGGCCTGCCGGCTGCTGCTGGACCAGCGCCACACCCAAGGCCTGGACAGCGAAATGGTGCTGGCGCCGACCCCGCTCGGCCGGATCGGCCGGGCGATCACCCTGGAGCGCAGCTGGGAGGTGGGCCGGCGTGGGATCGACGCCTACTGTGAGCTGGTGCGGAGGCTGGCATGAGCGCGCACAGCGACCTCGACCGCACCCGTGGGCTTTTGGCCGCCGTCGGCTTCGAGTTTGCCGGCGCCGTCCTTGCCGAGCTGGTGGAGCGGGGCGTGCGCGACGAGCTGAGCCTGCCGGGCTTCCTCGAGCTGGTGCTGTCCACGGAGCGGGACGCCCGCGAGGAGCGGCGGGTGAAGGCGTCCTTGCGGCTTTCCGGGCTGTCGGCGGCGAAGACCCTGGAGAGCTTCGACTTCGCGTTCGCCCGCGGCGTCGACCGCGGCAAGGTGCAGCTGCTTGCGACCTGCGAGTTCGCCCGGCGGCGGGAGAACGTCTTGCTGCTCGGCCCACCGGGCGTCGGCAAGACCCACCTGGCGTTGGCACTGGGGGTGAAAGCGGTGAGCAACGGCTTCTCGGTGGCGTTTGTGACCGCCGACGAGCTGGTCGATCAGCTCCGTCGCGATGATGCGGCGGGCTTGAAGCGCATGCAGCGGCGCCGCTACATGACCGCCGCGGTGCTGATCATCGACGAGCTGGGTTTTCAGGCGCTCGACCGCAAAGACGCGCACCTGCTCTTCAAGGTGCTGTCCTCGCGCTATGAGCGGGCGGCGACGATCATCACGTCCAACCGCTCGATCCGCGAGTGGCCGGACATGCTGGCGGGCGACGAGATGCTGGCCACGGCGATCCTCGACCGGCTGCTCCATCACTGCCACGTGCTGCAGATCGACGGCCGCAGCTTCCGGTTGCGCGAGATCCAGACCAGCCTCGGCGACGATGACTGAACGAGAGAGGCCCCGCAGCAGCTCAAGCTCCGGGGCTCGCCCCCGCCCCCGCCTCGAGCCCCTCCGCCTGAGCTGCTGCCTCAACGACCGGCTTGATCACCCCTCCCGGAAAAGGGACACCCCTGGGAGAAACGGTGCGGGAAACTGGGTGTCCTCTAACTGCGGGAATCCAGGTGTCCCTTGACACCTGTATCCATCCTCCAGAATCAGAGTATCAGTTTCGAGCTCACGACGACCGCCGTCATCACGCGGAGCCCACCCTCCGAGCAGTTCACTCAGACGCCGCCGCCCGCCTCACCCGGCGGACAGCTCTCGCGACCACTCGTGGGCATTGCCCTCGGCCACCAGGGGGAGCGTCACCTCGACGCTGAAGCGGCGAGCATCAGAGAGGTGCTGGGCAGCTCCGCCGATGTCAGGTCGATGCCCTGTGCGACACTTGCCGCGATCAGGAGGTTCCTCGATGACAGCCGGCCCAGCGTCCTGCACATCGCTGCTCACGCGTGCCCTCTGGGTGAACACCTAGCGGATGACGGGGACCTCACAAGAGAGTGGCTGGTGCCCCAGCGCGATTTGGGCAAGGTTGTGCTGGGGGCGCGTCACGTTCCCACCCTCTTGGTGCTTGCCTACTGCGGCTCCAACCAGATCGCGGATTCCCTAATTCGCCTCCCGTTTGTTGTCGGGTGGCCGTTCGATAACTACGATGCCAGCATGCGGGAGTTCTCAAGGGTCTTCTACTCGAATCTCCGCGACTACCCGGTTCGTGACAGCTTCACGCTCGCCACAATGTCGACGGGGAGCGACCGCCTGGCCAACGGCGGGCCGAGGCTCCTCGGCAAGCGCACTTCCGATGTCCGGCTGTTCTCGAGGCTGTAGTTTCCGGGTCCGGAAGGTCGGATTTTTTAGGGTAGCCGCATCGGAGCGGCTACCCTCTTCCCCGCGTTCGACTGTTATTGGGCTCGTTGGGCACTTGGGAGAAACAGAAATCATTGATTTCGCGAGATGTGCTGGTAGGAACACTGGTCACGAGCGCTGCAAGCCATGGGCACACGAAGGTGTACGATCGTATTGACATAGGAAGTCTATTGAGCTGGTTTCTAGCCCGCATTTCTCACCGCCCGCATTCGTGCGGTCGGAGGGTTGTTTTTCGGGGGTGGAAGTATGGTTTCTTGATTCGAGCCAGCGTGGTGGCGATGCGGACGTGCATCGGTGCCCCTTCGCTGGGTACTTGGGGCCGTCGATGGCCTGCTCGGCGCGCACCTCGGCCTGGAAGATACTGCGGAACCCGGAGATAGGCTAGGAAACTAGGCCGCCAATGGGCCTGCGCGTCGGAGGTTGGCGCAGGCCGCGAGAAACACATCCTCGACTGGGCAGCCCAGCGGCAGCTGGCTGAGGATACGGCGCACGCTGAGGCTGACCACGGCGCCGGTCTTCAGAAGCCTGAGGCGAATTGTCCAGGCCTGCGCGTTCACCAGGGCGGTGCCAGGGAGGGTCAAGCGGCGGAGTGTGTCAAAGAGTACATAGGCAAACGAGGAAAACCACAGCCGCAGCTGGTTGGCGCAGAACAGCGACGAGCTGGTGCGATCGGCAAACAGCCCCATCTGCTGTTCCTTGATGCGGTTTTCCATGTCGCCACGGGCGCAGTAGAAGTCCTCGTAGAGTTCGCGGGCCGACATCTGGTCAGCGGCGATCGACGTCACCACAAAGCGCGGGTTGGCACCCAACGCCAGGTACTCGGCTTTGGCCCCGACGCGCCGTGCGCGCGACCAGGTTTTGAGCGTACGGTAGCGAAGATTCCGGAAACGCCGCGAGGCCACGCGGCTTTTCAGCCAACGTCGCCGCCCGTGCTCGAGCTCAGAGGCGATCATCTTCTCCAACCGCACGTTCCGTGCCAGGCCGAAGACATAGTCGACGCTATGGTCCTCACACCAGCGCATGAGTTCCTGACGGGCAAAGCCCGAGTCTGCGCGCAGGATGATCCGGACCTCCGGCCAGCGGGCACGGAGCTGCGTTACGACCCGCTCCACCTCCTCCACCGCGCCAGCCGCCGCGTCGACGTTGGACGGACGCAGCTTGGCAACCAGCACCTGATGCCCGCAGAATATGTACAGCGGCAGATAGCAGTAGCCGCCGTAGTACCCGTGGAAGAACCGCCCCTCCTGCTGTCCATGCAGCAGATAATCCGTGGCGTCCAGATCCAACACCAGCGTCTCGGGTGCCGTCACGTGGCTGTCGACAAACAGGTCCACCAGCGCTGCTTCCACGGCCTGTGGCCGGCACACGATACGGTGGTAGCGATCCTCACCCTGGCTGTCGAACCTCGCCAGCTCCAACCGGTTGAGCGTGCTCTTGCCGGCCAGCGCCCGCCCGCGGTCCTGCTGCCGACGCCGGTTATGTGCGGTCGCATCCAGCTTGCCGACCAACACCGCACGCAGGCTATCGTTCCGAAGCGCGTCGTGATCAATGAGATCCTCGTACCCCAAGGCGAGTCCGGACACCCGTTGTGCCACCAGCTCCGCCACCGAGTGCTCGATCGTCGCGGGCGTCCGGTGATCGACAAAGCATGCCGCCAGCCAACGCACAACCCCCGCGGCCGCCTCGACCTCACGCAGGCGCAAACCCCCCGCATCGCTGGTCACGTGGTGGCCACTGAACTGGGCCACAACCTTCCGGGACACCAGGCCCCGGAAGGCCAGCTCAGGTGCGGTACACTGTGTTGGCTCCATGGGGGCTCCCCGTGTCTGTTGTAACTCTCTTGACAAGAATATGATAGCCGAGCGCGGAGCCCCTTTTCAATACCTACGGGTGAGAGATGCCGGCTAGGTGCGCCGCAGGATGGCGTGGAACTCGGCGGGATCGTTGTCGTCCTTGCCGCCGACACTCGTCCCGCACACCGCGCAGCGGTACTCGTACTTGTGACCGCTCGGCAAGACGAGGAGCAGGTGCTGGCGAACCGGCCGCGCCGTCTTGCAGCGCGGGCAGTAGAGTTGCGACGCCTCGAGCGAACCGTACGACGACGTCCTCTTACCCATGGTCTCCTTCGGTGTCCCGGCCCCCGAGCGGGGCCAGGGCCACGGCAGCAATCTAGCCGGCGCGTCGCCCGCGTCAAGAGGGCGCCGGAGCGCTAGGCGGTGGGCCGGGAGGCTGGTACCATCCCGGGGCGGCCGCATGGGGACGGCCGGCTGTCGACAAGGGGGACTGGCCGATGACGAGAAACGGGAGCATCCTCTGGATCACCATCGTGGCCCTGGCCGTCGCGGTTCCCGACGGGCAGGCCTGTACGAACATCCTGGTCACCAAGGGGGCGACCACCGACGGCTCGACCTTCATCTCCTACGCCGCCGATTCCCACGAGCTCTTTGGCGCCCTCGTCACCACCCCGGCGGGGGTCCACAAGCCGGGGGAGATGCGGGACGTCGTCGACTGGGACAGCGGCAAGTTTCTCGGGCGGATCCCCCAGGCGCCGGTGACCTACGCGGTGATCGGCAACATGAACGAGCACCAGGTGTCCATTGGCGAGACCACCTGGGGCGGCCGGGACGAGCTCAAGGGGCCAGCGGGCATCATCGATTACGGCAGCCTCATGTTCATCACCCTGGAGCGGGCCAGGACGGCACGGGAAGCGGTGGAGATCATGGGCCGGCTGGTGGAGGAGTACGGCTACGCCTCCACCGGCGAGAGCTTCTCCGTGGCCGACCCCAACGAGGTGTGGTTCGTGGACATGATCGGCAAGGGGGAAGGCGCCAAGGGGGCCGTCTGGGTGGCCCGCCGGGTCCCGGACGGGTACGTGTCGGCCCATGCCAACCAGGCCCGCATCCGGACCTTCCCCTTGAACGATCCGAAGAACTGCCTGTACGCCAAGGACGTCATCACCTTCGCTCGCGAGAAGGGGTGGTTCGACGGCAAGGACGAGGAGTTCAGTTTTGCCGACACGTACGCACCTATGGACTTCGGCGCTGCGCGGTTCTGCGAGGCGCGGGTGTGGAGCGTGTTTCGCCGGGTCGCTCCCTCCCTGGGCCTGTCGGTGGCGTACGTGGATGGCAAGCACCTCGACCTGCGCCTGCCGCTGTGGGTGAAGCCCGACAGGAAGCTTTCCGTCCACGATGTCATGCAGCTCATGCGCGACCACTTCGAAGGCACCGAGCTCGACATGACCAAGGACGTGGGGGCTGGGCCCTTCGCCTGTCCCTACCGTTGGCGCCCCATGCAGTGGCAGCTGGGTGACGAGCAGTACGTCCACGAGCGCGCCATTTCCACCCAGCAGACCGGCTTCTCCTTCGTCGCGCAGGCGCGCTCCTGGCTGCCGGACCCCATCGGTGGCGTGTTCTGGCTCGGCTTCGACGACACCTACACCACGGTGTACACCCCCATGTACTGCGGTATCCGCGATGTCCCCGCGAGCTACAAGCCGTCGGCGGGCAGCTTCGATGCCTTCTCCTGGGACTCCGCCTTCTGGGTCTTCAACTTCGTGGCCAACTGGGCCTACTCCCGCTACGCCGACATGATCCAGGACATCCAGGCGGTCCAGTGGGAGCTGGAGGCGAAGTACCTGGCGGACCAACCCGAGGTGGAGAAGGCCGCGCTCAAGCTCTACGAGGCTTCCCCCATGCAGGCGCGCGACTATCTCACGGCCTACTCGGTGCGCGTCGGCGACGAGGCCACGGCGCGCTGGCGCAAGCTGGGCGAGGTCCTGATCTGGAAGTACATCGACGGCAATGTCCGGGACAGCCAGGGGAAGGTGACCCATCCGCGCTACCCCGACGCCTGGTACGAGCGGATCGTCAAGGAGCGGGGGGAGGCGATCCGGGTTCCCAAGGCGGACGCGCCCTGAGGGAGGGCGGGGCAGGAAGGGCGCCGGTGCCGTCGCTCCCCGGCGCGCACCCGCCCGCCGCGGCCCGCGTGGCGTGCACGCTGTTCCAGCGCGAGCCTGCATCGGTGCTCGCCGCGTTCGGTGCAGCGTCCGCGGCGGACTGTCGAGGGTGCGGGTCGGGGTCGTGCTAGCCGGCTTCGAGGGAGATCTCCATGAAGTCGAACCAGGTTCCGGTGCCGGTGATGCTGTCGATCTCCGCCTGGACGATGGCCAGGTGGCCCTGCTCGATCTCGAGGAAGCGCGAAAACAGCGGCCGGTGGCGTGCCTCGAGGGTGTCGACGAGCTTCTGGTAGAAGCTGCTGGTCGCCCGCTCGAGTTCCAGGGCCACCTTGAGGAGCTCGAGTTCCGCCTGCACCGCGACCGTGGGCGGCGGCCCCTGGGCGACACGCTTTGTGGCCGCTTCGATCCACTCGCTCCGGGGCACGGTCGTGGGCAGCTCCGGCGTCGAGATGGCGCCCTTCGTGGACCACTCCTCCAGACGGCTTTCGAGATAGGCGACGTGCCCCTGCTCCTCGCGGGCCAGGGTCTCGAACACCTTCTTGCCGCGGGGATCGAGAACCTGCTGCGCAGCGGCCGCGTAGTGATCGCGCACCTTGTGTTCGTACCCGATGGCAACGGCCAACGCTTCCTCGAGCTCCATGACACCCCCACTGTCGCCGGTTCGCGCGCCGGCGATTCGTCGCTAGGGTAGCCGGCCGCGGACGAGAGTCAAGCGGCGGGCGAGGTGGTCTCCGAGGCGTTGGGGAAGAGGCGGAAGGCCGGGTCGAACTGGGCCAGGAACTCCAGGGAATACGCCCGGTAGGTGACGAGCATCGGCAGCAGCAGGACCGTGCCGACGTAGGGGATTGCCAGGAGCACGAAACCCACGCAGCAGGTGAGCAGGCCGACCATCGCCACGATGACGCCCACGCCCAGGCCGAGGGCGAGGACGGACAGTCCGTACAGCACGAAGGCGCCCAGGTACTGCTCCAGCCACGGCCAGAAGGCACTCCACGCCGCCACCGCGGAAAGGTGCGAGCGAGCCATCACCGGCACCACGAAGGAGTCGAGGCACAGCGCCACGGTGGCCAGGGCGGCGACGAAGAGCAGCGCCAGGAAGACCGCCAGGCCGATGGCGACGATGCCGCGGGTGGTAGCGAAGGTGAAGCCGTGCACCCCGCCGGCGACCAGCAGTGCCAGAGCTGCCAGCGCCGCCAGGATCACGAGGGCCGCCGCGGCGAAGCCGAGCCGCCAGAGGAACAAGGAGTTGCCGAGTTGTCGGTAGCGCTTCCACGGTTCGACGATGGCGGCGCGGTTGTGCACGACGTTGTCGAGGAAGATGAACTTGCCGCGGGAGCTGACCCAGAGGAGGACGACGAGAAGGACGACCACCCCGACGACCCCCCCCACGATCACGGGCACGAGCAGGGGGTGGGCGGCCAGCCACTCCCGCACCCCTGCCACACTGTGGCGCAGCTCGGCGAGGCCGCGCCCGCCCCCGCGGAGGTCGAGACCGCCGCCGCCGAATCCGTCGGTCAGGCCAGCGAGCCATGCGGAGAAGGCGAGGACCAGCCACTTGGCGAGGTCGAAGGGGGCGAAGAGGGTGAGCCGCATCCGTGCCCAGGCCCGCCGCAACGGCTCCAGGTAGCCGATCTCCACCGCGTCCTCCCCGACGGCCCGTGCGGCCGTCCTGGTCCAAGATACGCGGGTCTACCCCTTCGAGTTTCGGCACGCGCGGCACGGCCGCGCGCGGTGCGGGCAGGCCGCATCGCCGGTCCATCGGATGGCCTGGAGGATGGAGGTCAGGGGGAACGCCGCGACGCTCGCGTCGCTGTTGACGGCCACCAGCCCCGCCGAGGCGCGACCGCCGAGGCCGCCGCCGAGGAGGGCAATGCCGTCGGTATTGGCCACCGTCGTGCCGGTAAAGAAGCCCAGGGGCTCGAGGGAGACCCGGTCGAAGACCAGGAAACGGGTGCGGGTCTTGTCCTGATCGGCAGCGATCCAGAAACCGCCTTCACCGAGGCGCACCAGCGCCAGACCCTCCGGCTCGGCGGTGAAGGCACCGCGCCCCACCACCACGCCGGTGAATCGGCCGTCGAGGTCGTAGACCTTGATGTCGCGGGCCCCCTCCCATTCGTCGGCGACGAGCAGGCGATGGCGCTCGGGATCGGCGGCAATGGACTCCACCACGTGCAGCACGCCGCTGCCCGAGGTGTCGCCGAAGCTTCGCACCAGCCGGCCGTCGACGGTCCCGTGACCCTCGGTGAGGAGGAAGTGGCGCACCCGCTCGCCCAGCGCCGCGGCGGGCGGGACGCGCCCCTCCGGGTCGAGGTAGGAATCGGTGACGTACACCTCGATGCCGCGCGGGCTACGAAAGGCGGCGATGCCGTAGGGGGCGCGCAAGACGCCGACACCGACGAAGCTCACGGTGACGAAGTCGGGCAGGCGCAGGACCTGGACACGCCGGTTGTCGCGCTCGGTCACGAGGAGCAGGTCGTCCACCACCGCCACCCCGTTGGGGCGGCGAAACTGGCCCGGCCCGTCGCCCAGCTCGCCGAAGGTGCGCACCCGCGAGCCGTCGGCGGCGGCGAACACGATGAGGCGATGGGTGGCCTTGGCGGTGGCCACGATCCACCCGCCCGGCTCCCAGCCGGCCAGGGAGTCGAGGTTCTCCTCGGGCAGGCGGACCGACTCGTACAGTTCGGGGACCACGTGACTGGCCGGCGGGGGCGTGGCCACCAGGCGGGAGGTGCACCCCGTCGGGGCGAGGAGCACCGCGAGGGTGGCGGCAGCAGCGACCGGGGAGGCGAGTGGGCGACAGAGACGGCAGCGGGGGCGAGACACGATGGACACCATGACGCGCATTGTAACGGCCCTGCACCTGCACCGCCGGCCAGCGCGCGTGGCGTGGCATGCGAGGGAGGGCGGTACAATCACCCCATGGACATCAAGGGTGCTGGCGGCACGGCAGGTGGCTTCGGGGCGTTTTTCGGCGGCCTCGCCATGGTGGTGGTGGGAGGGTACCTCCTCCTGCAGCAGGTCACCGTCCACTCGGGGTTCTGGGGGTGGTTCGGGGGCAGGACGTTCGGGCTGACGCTCGTGCCGCTCCTCGTGGGCATCGGCCTGCTGTTCTTCGACGGGCGCTCCAGGGCGGGCTGGATCCTCACGGTGGCCGGGGGGCTCATCATCGTCGCAGGCATCCTCGCAAACCTCGAGATCTACTTCCGCCCGACCAACCTCTTCAACACCCTCCTGATGCTCGCGCTGCTTGCGGGCGGCGTGGGGCTCATCGTCCGCTCGCTGCGGCCCGCCACGCCGGGCTAGCCGCGACGGTGGCGCGGTGCCGGGGTGTGCCGTGACGGGTGCGGGCACAGGCGGGCGGGGGGAGCACGTTCCCTCGCCGGCAGCACCCACCATCTGGGCCATCGGCAGCGGCAAGGGCGGCGTCGGGAAGTCGGTGATCGCCGCCAACCTTGCTGTCGTGGCCGCACGCGCCGGGAGCTCGGTGGTCCTGGTGGACGCCGACCTGGGTGGCGCCAACCTCCACACCCTCCTGGGCCTGCGCCCGCCGCGACGGACCCTTGCGGATTTCCTGAGCCGGCGGGTGGCGAGCCTCGCCGACGTGATGATCCCGTCGGGGTTCGAGCGGTTGTGGCTCATCAGCGGAGCGGGGGCGCTCCTCGAAGCTGCCAGCCCCAACGCTGGTCAGAAGGAAAGGGTGCTCCGCCACATCACCTCGCTGGGGGTCGAGCTCGTCGTCCTCGACCTCGGGGCGGGAGCGAGCCTCAACGTCCTGGACTTCTTCCTGTCGGCGAGCCGCGGCCTGCTGGTGGTGGTGCCGGAGCCCACCTCGGTGGAGAACAGCTACCAGTTCTTGCGAGCCGCGTTCTTCCGCAAGTTGCGCCGTGCCTCGCCCCGGGAGCGAGTGAAGCAACTCCTGGGCGAGGTGATGGCCGCACGGGGGGAACGCCGCCTTGCCTCGCCGCGCGAACTCGTCGCCGCGGTGACCGCGCTCGATGCAGAGGTCGGCGAGGCACTGGCGGGCGAGGCTCGTACCTTCGCTCCCGGGATCGTCGTTAACCAGGCGCGCAGCGACGAGCACTGGCGGCTGTCCGACGACATGGCACGGGCGTGCCGCGACTACTTTGGCAGTGCTGTAGAAGGCCTCGGTGTCCTCGAGCACGACCCGCTGGTGGGGTTGTCGGTCGAGGCGCGACGGCCGGCCGTGGAGCGCTTCCCGGACGCCCCCTTCGTCCGCGGCCTCGTCTCCCTCCACGGTCGACTGGGCGGGGGCGCCCATGGCTGAACGTTCCTCGGCCGCCGACTGGGCGCTCTTCGAACTGGCGCCGGGGGCAACCCTCGAGGAGCTCCAGTCGGCCTATCGACGGCTCCGGGCCCTCTACGGCACCCCGACCCTCGCCACCTACGCGCTTCTCGAGGAGGAGGAACGTCGAGAACTCATGGAGACCCTGGACGCGGCCTTCGGCCGCCTGCTGGCGTCGTTCCCCGCTACGTCCGGCGTCGTGGCCACGGCGACCGAGCCCCGGGACGCGACGGGCGCGGCCGCCGACACGCCCGGCCGCGAGTTGCGGCGGCTGCGGGAGCGCGGCGGTGTCTCCCTGGCCGACATCGCGAGACGGACCAAGATCCGCCCGGCCATCCTGGAGGCGCTGGAAGGCGAGGTGTGGGACGAGTTGCCGGCCCCGGTCTTCGTGCGCGGCTTCGTGCTGCAGGTGGCCCGTTACCTCCGCGCCCCCGATCCCGAGGACCTTTCGCGGCGCTATCTGGCCCGCATGCCCCCTCGCCGCCCGCCACGCGGAGGTTGACCTGCCCCGTCGCGGCCGGCCGCCGCGGGGCGGGTCGTGCCTCAGCCGGTCTCGCGAAGGAGAAAGCGGCGCAGCTTGCCGGTGAGGGTGCGCGGGAGCTCTTCCACGAAGGCAAAGGTGCGGGGGACCTTGAAGCTCGCCAGGTGCTGCCGGGCGTGACGCACCAGTTCGGCCTCGCGGGGCGGTTCGCCGCGGGGGACCACGAAGGCCGTGAACGTCGCCACCCCCGCGCGGCGCACCACCGGCACGACGGCCGCGTCGGCCACGGCGGGATGGCGCCGCAACACCTCCTCGACCTCTGCGGGCGCCACCAGCACGCCGCCCACCTTCACAAGGTCGTCGGTTCTCCCGATGTGCACGAGGCAGCCGGCCTCGAGGCGGACCACGTCGCCGCTGCGGAGGTAGCCGCCTGCAAGGCGACGGGCGGTGAGGGCCGGCTGGTTCCAGTAGCCGGCCATGAGGGTGGGGCCCCGCACCCAGAGCTCGCCAGCCTCCCCCTCCGCGGCGGCCAAACCATGTTCGTTGGTGACCTTGACCTCGAACCCCGCCAGGGGGCGCCCGGCACTGCCGGGCACGACCTCGTCCAGGCGGTTCGAGGTCACGTGATGGAGGGTCTCGGTCATGCCGAAGCCGTCGAGCACCGGGGCACCGGCCCAGCGGGTCGCCGCTTCCCGGAGGTCGGGCGCGAGACGTTCCCCGGCGCTCACACAGGCGCGCAGGGTGCCGCGGGGCCGGCCACGTGGGTCGGCCAGCAGGCTGCGGTACAGGGAGGGAACGCCGAAGAACACGCGCACGTCCTCCCGCTCGAGCGTTTCCGTGACGAGGGCGGGGAGGACCGGCCCGCGCCGCACCACCACCGACGCCCCCGCAGCGGCCGGCAGGTACACCGAATTCCCCAGCCCGTACGCGAAGAACATCCGTGCGGCAGAAAAGATCACGTCCTCCGGGGAGAGGTGGAGCACCTGTGGCCCGAGACCCGCTGCTGCGTTGACTAGGTTGCCATGGGTGTGGATGGCGGCCTTCATCCGGCCAGTGGTGCCGGAGGTGTACAGGAGGAGCGCCGGGTCGTCGGCACAGGTGTTCGTCGCTTCGGAAAGGGGCGTCGCCGAGCACAACTCGGAAAACGGTCGGGTGCCGTGGGGCTGCTCGTCCCCGGCGTAGTAGACGGGTAGCTGGGTGTTGGCGGCGGCTGCGCGGACGGCGCGCACGCTTCCTGCATCGCAGAGGATGGCCTTCGGGGCGCAGTCGGCGAGCACGACGCCGAGCTCGGCCGGGGCAAGGGCGGGCGCCACGGGGACGGCCACCGCACCGGCCAGCCACGCGCCCCAGATGGCCAGCACCAGCTCTTCCCGGTCCCCCATGACGAGGAGCAGCCGTTCGCCGGGTTCGACGTCGAGCGCCCGCAGGCCGGCTGCCACGGCAAGCGCCCGCTCGGCCACCTCCTGGTAGCTGCGTACCCCTGCCTCGACGCGCAGGTAGGGGAAGGCACCCCGCCCTGCAGCGAGGTTGGCGAGGAGTAGTCGCGCGCCGGCGTTGACGGGGTGGCGCTCGAGGTGCGGCGCGGGGTGGCTCACGACCCCTCCCCGAGGCGCTGCGCGGCCCACGGCGGCCAGGTACCGCAGGGGAGGGCTTCCCAGACGGCAACCAGCGGCACCCCCTGCGCGGCGGCGCGGTAGGTTCGAGAGACGAGGGGCCAGGCCCCCGCGACCGTCGCCAGTGCGTCGGCGAGGGGCGCCGGCAGCAGGTCCGGGGAGGCGATCCAGCCGGTGGCGCCGGCTTCGAGGGTGATCCCGCTGTCGCGTAACACCTCGCGCAGGGAGATTGCCCCCCGCTCCAGCGCGCGCCGGGTGGCGTGGGGGGCGCGGTGGGAGAGGAAGGCCAGGTGCCAGGAAACCCGCCGCCCCCCCACGCAGTACGCGGTCAGCCGTGCCAGGGCGGGGTCGCGGAGCCGGGCCCACGCTGGCGCCCGCGGCACCCGCCATTGCCGCACCACGTGAAGTTGCGGTGGCTCCCGGAAGACCTGCGTCAGCACATCGGCAAGCCAGACATGGGGGCGCCCCGCGGGCGCCACAACTGCCCGCGCCTCGCTGGCGACGAGGGTGGCAGGCCGCGCCAACGGGTTCATGCCATCAGCACCAACCGTGGAGCAGCCGAGAGGATTCCATGCCGTGCCTCGCCGCGACGGAGGAGCCGAGGGTTCGTGACGGTGGTGGTCACGTCGTCACCAGGCGCGCAAGCACGTCGGCAATTTTCTGCTGCGCCTCCGGGCTCAGCTCCAGGTACTCGACGCCCAGCTCGGCTCGCCGCCCCTCGCCTTCGCCCGGGACATCGCGGACGAAGGCGATGCGGGCCGCGAGGGTGGCGACCTCGCCGTTCATGTGGAGCTCCACCTCGATGAGGGTGCCGACCGCAACGGCGACATCGGTCTCCACCAGCATGCCGTGGGCGCTGATGGTGCGGGCGGTGAACTCGTGCTCACTTCCGAGGCGTACCGAGGCCTCGCCGGCGATCCGGAAGCGGCCGAAGATCCGCTTGTCGGCGTCGAGGACGGCGCTCCGCTCGAGGAAGGCGAGGAGCTTGGTGGCGGCCGGGGCCAGGGTATCGTCGAACTTGACGCCGGCCTCGTAGATGGGACGACGTTCGCCGCCGGTGGCTGCGGACACCCTGCGCAGGTGGCACCACACCACTGTGCCTTGGAGGGTGAGCTCCTCGTGGTCCCCGTGACGCAACCGCACGGCGTAGGTACGTCCCACCCGCAAGGGGGAGGCGACCTCGACCGCCATGCCGGAGACGCCGAGATTGACGATCCGAGCCGGCACCGAGAGGTGGAGGGTACCGGACACGTGCTCCACGGGGAAACGGGGGCTGCGGCGCCGTTCCTTGCCAGGCATCTCGTTACCATTGTCCACGATTCGCGACTCATTGCAACGCACCGACAGCGGACGGCGAGGCGAGCGTCGAAACTCTGCTATCGTCGCCGTCATGGCGAGGAACCCTCACGTCGTCGTCCTCAACAACGCCATCTGGCCCGAGATCTACAAACCCTTCGAACACTGGCGCGCCTGGATTCCCGACACCGTGCCCATGACCGAGGTGCGGCTCGGCCAGCCGCTCCCGCCTTTGGCGCGCTTCACCCACCTGATCCTCACGGGGTCGGAGGCGTCCATCGTCAAGCCCGACCCCTGGGTGGAGGCGCAGATGGCCTACGTCCGGGCGGCCGTGGCGGCGGGTGTGCGGCTCCTCGGCAGTTGCCACGGACACCAGCTCATGGCGAAGGCGTTGGGAGGCCAGGTCGGCCGGGCAGCGGTGCCGGAGCTGGGGTGGATCGAGCTCGAGGTCGAGGGCGAGCCGGCCATGTTCGCCGGAGCCGCCCGGCCGGTGTGGACCTTCGTCTCCCACTTCGACGAGGTCACGGCCCTTCCACCTGGCTTCGTGGTCACCGCTCGCTCTCCGCACTGCGCCATCCACGGCTTTGCCCATCGCGAGCTGCCCATCTGGGGGGTGCAGGCGCACCCCGAGATCACCGTGGCCGAGGGCGAGAAGCTCTTGAAGGATTTCGCCACCGTCGACCCCCGCCTGCGGGGGGTGCCAGTCCACCGTCCACCCCGGGACAGCGGCTGGATCCGCCAGCTCGTCGCCGCCTTCCTGGGCCCTCTCCCCTGAGCTGCCGCGGGGGCGAGCCGCGGGCGCGGCTGGCCGGTGCCACACCTGCCGGCCACGACCCCCTTGACAGGAAAAGGCGATATTTGCTATCGTAAAACTCGTGAATAGGGAGACCGTGTACCGCCTCGAGGCCCTCGTGGAGCTGGCCCACGCCTACCCCGAGACCGTCCCTGCCGCCACTCTGGCAACCCGGCGGTCCATCCCGCGGGCCTTCCTCGCCCGCTTGCTCACCGAGCTCGCCCGCACCGGCGTGGTGCGCACGGTCCGGGGCCCTGGCGGTGGCATGGTCCTCGCCCGGCCGCCGGCCTCGTTGCCGCTGGCGGCGATCCTGCCGCCGCCCGCCGCGCCCCCCTTCGGCGGGCCGGCCGTCCGGTTGGTGGGCCGGGCCCTGGCCGAGGCCCACCGCCGTGTCCTGGAATCACTGACCCTGGCGCAGCTGGTGGAGGAAGAAAGGCGCCAGTCCGGGGCGGTGGATTTCGAGATCTAGCTGGAGGGATCCCATGCGCATCGCCGACGACATCACGCAACTCATTGGCAACACCCCCCTGGTCCGCCTCAACCGGGTGAGCCGGGGGTGTGTGGCAACGGTGGCTGCCAAGCTGGAGTTCTTCAACCCGGCGCACTCGGTCAAGGACCGCATTGGAGTGGCCATGGTGGAGGCGCTGGAGGCCGAGGGGCGTCTTGTTCCGGGGCGCTCCGTCATCGTCGAACCCACCTCGGGCAACACCGGCGTGGCGCTTGCCATGGTGGCCGCCGCCAAGGGCTACCGCTGCGTGCTCGTGATGCCCGAGTCCATGTCCCTGGAGCGGCGCAAGGTGCTGCGCTTGCTGGGGGCCGAACTGGTCCTCACGCCGGCCAGCGAGGGGATGCGCGGGGCGATCCGCCGGGCCACGGAGCTCCTGGCGGAGCTCCCCGACGCGGTGATGCCCCAGCAGTTCGAGCACCCCGCCAACCCCTCGATCCACGAGCGCACCACCGCCGAGGAGTTGTGGCGGGACACGGAGGGCGGGATGGACATCTTCGTGGCCGGGGTGGGCACCGGTGGCACGGTCACCGGCGTGGGACGGGTGTGGAAGCCGCGCAAGCCCTCCCTGCGGATCGTTGCCGTGGAGCCAGCCGCCTCGCCGGTCCTCTCCGGCGGGCAGCCGGGGCCTCACAAGATCCAGGGGATCGGCGCCGGCTTCGTCCCCGCCAATCTGGAGACGCGGTTCGTGGACGAGGTCATCACCGTGGCCAACGAGGATGCCTTTGCCATGGCTCGCCGGCTGGCGGCCGAGGAGGGCATCCTGGCGGGGATATCGGCCGGAGCGGCAGCGCACGCGGCCGTGACCCTCGCCACCCGCCCCGAGCACGCGGGCAAGCTCGTAGTGTTCGTCGTCCCCTCCACCTCGGAACGCTACATCTCTACGGATCTCTTCGCCGGCCTGGAGTAGCAGCGCGCGCCAGCCGAACGCCACAGGGCGCCTGCCACGGCTGGGAGGCGCCCCGGGCGGCCACGGCGTACGCCGCTGCCCTCACGAACGGCGCCGCTAGCGGCGCACCTTCTCCACGATGGGGATGCGCGGGTAGCGGGCCTTGAAGGCGTCGCGCAGGGCCAGCACGCTCTCGTTGCCGCCCCGATCCTTGTTCACGTCCTCGAAGGAGAAGGTGTCCCCCTTGGCAATGTCGATGCTGAGCTCGTAGCAGAACGGTGTGCCGGCGGTGGTGCGGCACTTGAGCTCGACCCGGCGGATCCCCGAGGGGAAGATCTCGGCGTTCAAGCTGGCATCGGTCCCGTCGCGCCACTCCAGCTTGTCGCCGATGAACACCAGCGTGCCCGGACGGTTCTTCCGAAAGGCGCCCGTGCGCAGCACCAGGCCGGAGATGGCATCCTCGGCCGACGCTGCTGGCGCGCCGGCGGGGCCCATCGGTTCCGCCACCTGTCGGCCGGGGCCGGGGCTGGTCGGTGCCTGTACCGCCAGGAGGGCGGCGATGATCGACTCCGGCACGCGGTTTTCCTTGAGGTACAGGAGATCCTGCGGCGTCAGGTTGTACGGCACCGTCTCCTTCTGGATCGACTCGGCGATGAGCGACTCCGAAAGGCCCGATCGCACGAGCTGGACGATCTGTTGCAGCCGCGCGTCGGTGGGCGTGAGCTGCGGCGCGGCCGGCTGCTGCGGCGCGGCCGGCTGCGGCTCCTGTGCCCCCGCCAACGTCGCGGTCAGGACCACGGCACCGACGAGGATTGCGCAGACATATCGTGGCATCTTCGTCCTCCCCTGGGCATCCTCGTGACGCGAGAGCCCTGCTTGTATCCTAGCACGCTCCTCCACCGGCAAGTCGGGCGGCGCCCTACGGAGCCGCCTCGCCGAGGGCGTGCTTCAAGCGCTCGATGCCCTCGTTGATCTCAGCCAGGGACAGGCCCCGGAAGCGTTCGGGGAGGAAGCGAGTGTCGGTGCACTCCTTGACGGCAAGGAGGTCCATGAGGGTGAGGCGCTCCACATGGGCAGAGGGACGGAAATCGGCGATGGCCTCTTCGATGCACTCCCGCAGCGTCTTCGCCCGCCCCGTCTCCCCTTCCCCCTCGCTCTTTCCGCCGTCCTCCCATGCCCCCTGCGTCGCGAAGCTGCGCAAGGCCCGCACCAGGATCCCCTCCATCTCGTTGCCGCCGATCTGGTCGTTGTCGGGGAGGGGGGGGAGTTCGTCGGCGGCGATGGGCAGGGTGAGCTTGCGCGCCATGGCGGCGAAGAGCGCCCGCCGGCCAGCGGCGTCGCCTGGGGGAAAGAGCGGGATGTGGACGTCGAGGCGGCCCTGCCGCTTGAGGTCCACCTCGAGGAGGTCGGGGCGGGAGGTGGCGAAGATCCAGATGATCTTGCCGCGGTTTGCGGTGTTGGACATCTCCCGGGCCATCATGGCGTAGATGCGGCCGGAAAGGCCGGCATCCCCCTCGCTCCCCCCGCGCTTGCCCATGGCCTGATCGGCCTCGTCCACGAAGACGATGACCTGCCCGAGGGCGTGGAGGATGGCGAAGACCTTTTCGAGATTGCCCTCCGTGGCGCCCACCCACTTCTCCCGGAAGTTCTTGAGCTCCACGCAAGGGATGCCGATCTCGCCGGCCAGGCACTCGACGAGGTACGTCTTGCCGGTGCCGATGCGACCGGTGAGCAGGTAGCCCATGGGAATGGCCGCCGTCTGGCCCTGCTTGAGGAGGATGGCGTCCTGCCGCAGCCACGTCTTGGCCTCCTCGTGTCCGGCAACATCGTCCAGGGTGCGGTGGGACTCGATGAACTCCAGGCGCCCGGCCGCCTCCTTCTCGATGATCTCCTTCTTGATGCGGACGAGGTAGGGGAGGTCGATCCGCGTGCCCGCGGCGAGGGCCCGGCGCAGCAGCGTCCGCACCGCCACCCGCGACAGGCCCACCAGCTTGGCGGCGAGCACGTCGCGGGACACCTCGCAGACCGTGGCAAAGTCCGCCACGTCGGCGGTGAGGTCGGCAACGAAGCGCTCGAGCTCGGCGGCGTCGGGGAGGGGGATGGCGATCCGGGCAGCGTACGGGTTCTCCACCAGGGCGCGGTTCAGGTCCGCGAGGTTTTCGGTGAGGAGCACCGTGGCGACGAAGGCGCCGGTGATGGCGGGATCGGTGGCCCAGTCGAGGAGGCGGATCAGGGTCTCCGCGAGGTCGGTGAGGTAGAGGGGATCGCCTTGCGGCGCGATGTAGTGGGCGTACTCCACCATCACCGCCACCTTGAGGGGGTCGGGAACGGTCGTTCCCCCCTCCACGCGGGTGCGGGCCAGGGCGCCGCGGAGGAAGCGGTCGATGAGCTCGAGGGCACGCCGCGGGTCGCGGGGCAAGAGGTTGCCGAGATCGAGGGTCTCCACCTTGTCGGGGCCGGTGTCGGGGAGCGACGCCCAGGCGGTGCCCTGGAAGGTGTCGAAGGTCCGCAAGAAGCGGTGGAACGCCTCTCCCCCCTTGCGGACCCGGATGCCGCGGCCACGGTCGTAGTGGATCACCACGTCGAAGGGGGCGAACATGACGTCGGTGAGAAAGCGGCCGAGGGAGACCCACTGGGTGCCCTGGCCGGTGGCTGCTGGTACCAGGTCGAAGACGTTGCCGTACACGATGAACTGACTCGTGGTCCCCGCCCGGAAGATCTCCCGCATCTCCATCGCCCACGGTGGCAACGTTGTTGGCATTGGCACCCTCCCGCCGGCCGAACGCGACCTGAACCTCGCCCATCATGCCACGGACGCTCCCGTCCGCAGCAGCCGCCACGGGAGTTGCGGCGCTGCTCGATGGCCGAGACCTCATCCCCGAGCCGCCCCCGCCATCGCAGCGAGGTCCGCGCCAGGAACACGCTGGGCGAGGGGGAGGCGGTGTGCCTGGCACGCCTTGGCCCCTGCGCCCTTTGGGCCCCGCGGTCCGATGGGACGGCGGCCGCATCGTCGAGTCCCGCGTCTCGCGGGGGATGGAGGTGAGGGGACCACGCCCTGGCATCGTGCGCCGCCCCGTGGCGTGCGTGTGCCCGCTGCCCCCCTCTGGGGCCGCACCACGAGGAGCCGTTGGCGCGTCCTCGCCTCGTGGGCGAGGACGCGCGCAGGTCCGCAGGCGAAAGCTCAGACCGGCTCGCCGGTGGGGTTGGCGGCCGCGGCCGCCTCCAGCTGCTGCCGGGCGAGCGTCAGCAAATCGGCTGCCTCGGAACGGGGCAGAACGTAGCGGCCCAGGCGCTTCTTCTTGGGGGTGCCCTCTTTCTTCTCGAAGGTGACCCACTGCACCTCGGCCACGGTATCCGCCATCGCGCAGTGCGGGCAGTCGAGCAGCTCCACCACGGCCAGCGGCTGGCCCGGCGGTGCCTGCTGGGCCGCCGCGGCCAGGCGGGTGACATGGTTCGCCTCCACGAGGCGAGCGATCTCCTTGCCGCTGCTGCCGGCGAAAGGAATGGCGTGTCCTTCCTCGTACCAGGCCCGGCAACTCGTACAGAACGGCCTGCCCGCGGGCTCGCGCGCCATGACCCCGCCGATCGCCACTGCTGCCAGCAGTTCGAAGGCGTACACGATCCAGGTTCCTGTTTCACCGACGTGCGCGCCGTGCCTGCCCCTGTGCGAAATGGTAACGCCCTCTTGCGCCTCGAACTTGACAAAGCCCCACGCGCCGCCACTTCCCGTACGCTGACGCAGTAGGGAATCGAAGATCTCGTCGGCCTCCTCAGGGGCTGGCGTGAGCAGGCCGTCCTCGCTCGGAATGCCCTGCGAGACGGCGTCTTCACGGAACTCCATCCTGGCCAGTAGATAGGCGACGTGATGACTGGCGGCATAAGCCACGGCGGCGCAAACGGCCCCCGAGGCGAACGCCAGCAGGCGGTGGCGAATGAAGGTGCGTTTTACCGGGAAGGCCACCACCGCCCCGCTGGCGCCGCCCATTACCAGCGGCCAGAGGATGACGAGATGCACCCACTTCGCCCCCACCCATCCCAAGGCGTAGCCCACCATGGCCGCAGTCAAGGCGCCGACCAACAGCGTCTGCACCAGCGCAGCCCAGGCAAACCCTCCGTCGGGAACGAACTTTTTGGCCATGACTCCCTCCTCGAAGGAAACCTGCTCATGGCGTTGCCGAAACAACTCTACCAATCGGCAAAGGTTGGATCGAGATGCTGGCGGGGTGCGGCTCGGGGGGGGAAGCTGCACCGTCGCGCCGAGGAGCGAGCCGCGGTGGTCAGGCACCGAGAAAAAGGCATGGCGCGCCGCGGCGGCGTTGGCGGCGAGGTGGCAGGCGGCGGTGGGGCGTGGGCCGACCGTGGGCTATGGGCGGTTGTCGGCCAGGCCCATGGGACCGATCTGGCCGTTCCACTGCTGCGCGAGGGAGCACACCGCGTTTCGCAGCCACGCCGTGTGCCGCTGCTGCGCGACAAGCAAGAACAGGACGTGGGAGGTGCGAAGTCCCTCGATGTAGGCAGCTCCAGTACGGGCGCGCAGCTCCGACACCATGCGCCGGGCGAAAAGCTCCCGAGGCTCGCGTGGGAAATGCTGATATATCAGCAACGAGCAGCCAGCGTTCCAGAGCCCTTCGATCTCGAGCCAGGCGATGTACTTGGAAGAACCCTTTCGGCCGACGGGCCGCGAGGGGACCTCGATCCCGTTGTCAGGATCGAGGAACGCCAGGTCGACGCCACAGGCCGCGCGCAACAGGTCCCTCCGCCACGCCTCCCGTTGCTGGCGACCGTCGGGGAGGAGGGCCGAGTGGTAGCACGCCCTGGGCAGCAACCCCGAACCTTCCATGAGCGACACGGCAGGCTCAGGAGTTGAACCGAGCAAGCGCTGGAGGCCTTCGAAAAGCTCGCGGTCGTACTGCGCCCATCCACCCGGTTCCTCGAGGTAGGCTCGGGAGCGGCCGTCGGGTCCCCCGTCGTCAGGGGTGAGCATCCAGGCGACGAGCAGCACACTCCGTGCGTCTCGTGCCTGCAGCGCACGCAACAGGCCGTACTTGCGGTAATCGTTGACGTCGCCGAAGTACCGGTGCTTCATCCCTCCCTGCTCCTGGTCTCGCCAACGGGCGGTGGCGGCCGCAGCGCGAAGGAGGCATCCCCATCGAGGCAGCTCCGCCGCAACCGGCTCGCCTGTTGCTGACCGCCGTTACAACGCCGCCTCCTCTGGTGGTTCCTCGCCGTCCCACTCCTCCGGCCCCTCGTCGTAGGCCTCGGCCACGACCCCGGCGCGGAATAGCTCCGGCACGCGCGCGATGGTCTTGCCCGTGGCCGCTTCGATGCGCTGGAGCAGCGCCTCGGCGCGCGCGGCGAAGAAATCCAAGAAGCGGTCGGCGCGCAGGTGCTCGGGGGCGATGCAGTGCGAGCGCAGGATTTCGTCCATCTTGGCCGCGCCGATGCCGGCAGCCTTCTCGATGGCGGGCAGGTACTTCGACGGTGCGCGGCCGCCGATCTGCCGGTTGGTGCGGGCGGCGAGGGCCGTCTTGTTGACGACGCTGTTGCAGATGCCGGGGTCGATGCCGGCCTCCTTGCACCACTTCTCGGGAAAGATGTGGTGGATGTCGACCTTGTCGTCGAAGAAGGTCTGCGCCTCGATGGGCTCGCCGGTGCGCAAATCGCGGCAACCATCACGCATCAGCAGCGCGTAGAGGCCCTTGTACGCGGAGCTGTTGCGCGTGCGCAGCGTGAGCAGACGGTTGGGCTGGAAGCTCGACTCCTGGATCGTGATCGGCTCCACGTCCTCGCCCCGCACCATCGCCACGACCTCCGGCAGGTCGCGCGCGAAGCGGCTCTCGATCGCGCCGCCGTAGAGCTCGCCCAGCACGCCGCACCAGTACCAGCGCGCGATCTTCTGGCGCGCCCCTTCGGTGTCGCCGTCCTGGCTCAGGTCCACGAAGATCGCGGCGAGCGGCACGAGCTGGGTGCGATAGGGCAGGTCCCGCGCCTTGAAGATCTTCTGGCCGTACAGGAAGCGCGCCGCGCGCACGCAGCCGGTCTCGACGCGGTCCGCCCACGCCTTCCAGTCGCCGACCTCGAGCTTCAGGATGTCCTTGCGCTTGCAACTGATGCCCGGCGCGTTGTCGGCGGTGGCTCCTGCGGAAAGCGCCTGGCGCCGCCGGGCCTGGGTCACGAGCAGCGAGATGGCCTGCAGGAAGTCGTCGTTCTGCAGCCCGCGCAGCACCGGGTGCTCCTTCTTCAGGCGCTGCTCGCGAGCGTTCCAGTCGTCGCGGAGCTGGAAGTCGTCGGCCGCGAAGGAGGCGGTCAAGAGCTCGAAGACGTTGAGCGCCACACCACCGGTGTTGACGCGCTCGAACACCAGGCAGACCGCTTCCTTGGGCGTCTCCTTCTTGAGTTCGATGACCGGCACCTGGTACTGCTCGAAGCGCTTGATGACTTCCCGCTCGAAGTCATCGTAAAGCTTGATTTTTTCGGGCGCGTAGTTCCAATACCGGTTGTACGCCTGGCGCCACTCGGCGCTCTGGAAGACGCGGTTCACCGGGAAGAGATCCGCCGCGTACTCGCGCTCCGGCGTGGTCACGTCGAGCGTGACCTCGCCGCCGAAGGTCCTGACCTTCTTGTCCTCGGGCACGCTCAGCACCGCGTCCTCGCGGTCGTCGTCGTTCGAAACCGCCTTCTTCATGTCGAGGTAGTACCAGCGGCGGATCGGCCTGCCCTTGGCGTCCTTGGTCTCGACCACGGACGCGCTCATCAGCGCCTGGTAGAGGGAGGTGAGGCGCTGCTGGCCGTCGAGGATCAGCGTCTCGGGCGAGACATCGCACAGGTGCTCCTGCGTGCCGGCGAGCGGGCGCGGCTTGAAGCGGACGTGCTCGCCGCCGGTCTGGAGCAGCATCACGGCGCCGATGGGGAACGAGACCGAGACGCTGGCCAAGAGGCTGCGGATGCGCTCGTCGTCCCACACCCAGCCGCGCTGGAAGTCGGGAAGCTGCAGCGCGCCCTTGTCGGCCCGCGCGAGAAGTTCCTGCAGTGGCGTTTTGGTGCTGTCGAAGCTCGCGGCGATCATGCTCGGTTCACCTCTGGCGTACGCGCCCCAGTTGGGTCGTCATCATGGTGGGCGTCGAAGGTCCGCAACGACTGGCACGGCATCCTCAAGATCTCGGCTTCAGCTCACCTCTGGAGGTTGTCGTCGGGCATCCATGCGCTCCGCAACGACTCGCAATTCCGTCAACACGTCCTGGGCAGCTGCAAAGAGGGGGTGCGTGGGATCCGACCCTTTGGTCATCGCGGTCAGGTTTCCCCTCACGCGGGGGATGCCGTCGTGGGTCAGGAGGTAGAAGAAGACCTCGTGCTTTTTCGGGTAGGGGAACTCGGTAGCGGCGGTTCCGGCATCCGCGAACCGGTTGGCCAGCTTCACACAACGCACAGCGGCCTGGCGCACGCGCTCGTGCCCGTGTCCGCCGATGATGCCGAAGGTGGACGTCGTGTACAGACTGGCCGCTCCGTCTCGCATGCACATGACGGTCACGGCAACCCCCTCGACGTCCCATTCCGTCAATACGCCGTAAACCTTGGGGATCGCATCGTCTGCCACGAACCCCAGCTCCCTCGCAGGGGTCGACAGCACGAGCTGCCGCAATCGAGCGCCGGCAGATTCCTCGTTGTGGGTCGAGCTCTCGGTCATGGCGTGCTCCTTCCCGCATCCAGCCAGCGCCACGACGGCCAGCACGATGGCTATGTACCTGGTCAGGGGTTCCTTGCCCAACCTGCCTCGGGCACGTCTGCGGCGCGCTGCGCGCTCCCGCCGTTGTCCATGGTGTGCCGCGACGGCAGTTCTCGAAGATGCCACAAACGTAGCCGCTCGTATCGCGGCTCCGTCACGCCGGTTGCCCTCGCGAGTCGACATGGCCCCACTCTACAACAGGTCGATGAGCGTACGAGCGGCGGGCAGCCGCATCGACGAGCAGCGCACCCCCTCGCGGCCTTCACCGACGCGGCAGCGTCGAGCGAGCACCGCCCTCGATGGGTGCGCCCATGGCGGCGAGCCGCGGCCGGCGCTCCCCGCAAGCGCCGCCGCACCACGAGCGTTAGCCGACCGCTGGCCCGCGAGGAGGCGCGTCCCGCGGGTACGTGTCAGGCGGTGGTCGCGGCCGACTAGCTGCGCACTTCGTGCTGATGCCGAAGGAACGCCCGTGCGGGTCGCGAGAACACGAGGACCAGGGCGCACAGGCCGTAGAGCGCAGCAACGAAGAGGAACACGATGGCAACGGGCGCCGCTGGCAGCGCGGGGAGGGCAACGACCACGCCGCCCACCGAGGCGGCGAGGGATACCGCAACCGTGAACCACCTGGCCCATGTGCGACCCTGGTAGAGATAGTGGCAGAGGGCAAGTGTGAACATGAGCCTGAGCGCCTGCTGGGGGAGTTTTCCGTCCCGAGCGCCACCGAGGAGATCCCGATGGTGACGACCGTTCCGATGACCAGAACGCCAATGACCACGCTGACCACCAATTTGCCCTTTTCGGCTTCGTAGCGCATCGTCTACCCCCGCATCTGTCCCGGCAACGTCAGAAGCCTGCGACTAGCGCGCCGGGAAGTTGATTTCGACTTCCGTGAGCGTCCCGGGCACGATCTCGAAGGAGGCGAGGACAGGACACCCGGGCGCACCGGCGAAGAGGTCGGCGAGCCCGGCGACGTCGGGCCGTAGCCACACCAGTCGCCAGGTGCCGGGGGAAGGAGCGTCACGTCGCCGCCGGGTGGCACTGCCCCATGGGTGCACGGTGCGGTGGGGGACCTCTGGGGACCCCAGGCGAGAGGATAGGGGAAGGAGCAGCACGCGTATCTGCCCGGTGCCACCGTGAGCTCCAGCCACTCGTCCCCGGCGGGCTGCGCCCAGTCCATGAGAAAGAAACCGGGCACGCGAAAGCCTTCGCCCCGCAGCTCCCAGGGCGCGGCGCTTCGCGGGAGACGGAGGGTGCCTGGTTCGAGGGTCGGCGCCAGCACGACGTCGCCCTCGTCCGCCCCTCGCCAACCGGCTCCCACCAGACCGAAGCCCGGCAGCCACGCCAGGATGGCCGCCTTCACCGTATCGGCCGGAGCCTCGACCGCGAAACGGTCCCGGGCGTCCGACCTGGTGCTTACGGTCCGCAATCCGGCGGCTGGGTCGGGGGTCCACGGCACGACCCTGAGCTCCACGTTGCCGGCTGCGCCCGACGGCGTGACCACCCAGCCGTGGATTTCCAGCTGCCGGCGCAGCACCAGACGCACCGGCTTTCCCTCGTACTGCTTCGCCGTCACCGCCACCTGGGAGCTCCGTTCACGCTCCTTTACCGCCCACACGACGAGCGTCTCCTCGGCGGTGGCCACCGGTACAGCGAACCGGCCCTCGTCGCCGGCCACGAGCCAGTCCTGGGTCCGCTCCTCGCTGGTGGCTCCTGGTGCCATCACCGCCACCCGGGCCCCTGGCACCCCTGCTCCATGCGCATCGACCACGACCCCCTCGATCTCCAGCGCCGGCAGGAGTATCTCCACTTCCGCCACACCCCCCGGCGGGGCGGGAGGTACGGTGACGGATCGACGCAACACACCGTGCTCCTCCCCCCGCACCGCCACCCGCCACGGCAGCCCGCCGGGATGGGTCGGGGGCGACAGTTCCACCGGCAGCTGCACCAACCTTTCCACGGCGACCGCCTCGGGCACGACCGTCTCAGCGTCGACGGCCACCTGCAGCCAGCGGGGCACGGCCCGTCGCTCCCCGTCCCCTGTCCCCAGCAGGTAGCCGCCGGCTGCAACTCCGGTGATCTGGAAGAAGCCCCGCCGGGTGCAGCGAACCACGTCCGAGGGTCTCCCACCGAGCCGCGGCCGGGCTGTGGCACCATCGCCCCCCTCAAGCGCCCGCACGAGCTAGACGCGCACGTCGGCAAGGGGCGCCTCGCCCACCACCCTGCCGCTCACGGACCCGCCGGGGCGATGAGTTACCACCTGGGGCAACCGCCACTCCTGGTGCGGTTGCAACTGCATGTCGAACAGGTACAGCGGTGCCGATCCCGGCCAGCTCACGCGCGCATCGCGCACGAAGGCGGGCAGGGAGCAGCGCCAGCTTTCCCATTCGGCTCGCAGGTCTGCTGATGCGTCGGCAGTACACCCGCGCCCAGGGTTCCAGTGGACGTGAACCCCACCTCCACGGAGCCGACGGAGGGCGCATCCCCGCCCCATGGAAGCACCAGCGTGGCGGTCGGCCACAAGGGCACCACGATGGGCAGGCCCGCCTCTCCCGGCCAGAGCATGACGGGTGCTGCCCACCAACCCGTGGCAAGAACCTCGAGACGGTAGACGACTCCGTTGCGCACGGTCCCGTGCCCCTGCCCGGAACCCGCAAGCACCTCCCGCCGCGCAGGCGGGAGCGCCCCCGCGCCGCTCACCGGTGTCACCACCAGTTGCACGGGATCGAGTGGCAGCTCCCCGGCCGCCTCCGGGACCTCGACCTTGACGGCCACGGGTACCTCGGCAACGGCCAGTGCCACGAGAAGTGGTAGGACGCTCATCGCCACCTCAGGTCAGAATAACGTAGCAGGAAACTTGAAGGCAGCTGCTGCCCACCTGGCAGCAAGCCGGCCGGGTAGGACCGGAGCCGCCGCCGGCATCGCAGCAAGGCCCGCTCCACGGACACTGTGGGCAATCGGGAGGTGGGGGGAAGCCAAACTGCTCGCACTGGCCAGGGCAGGAGTCGGGCCAGGCGGTGCAGGCGTCGCCACCCCAGAGCATCAGAAAGGCGTAGCAGATGTCGCCCCAGATCCGACCATCGGCACAGGTGCAGAAGGGATCCTGATGGTCCACCTCGTAGTATTCCTGCGCAGCTGCCGACTCGGTAGCCGTGAACGCTACGATTGCCAAGACCAGCAGGTATCGCGTGATCGATGCGGCAGCTTTCATTTCGGTTGCTCCTCTTTACCCCGAGATTACGGGTATTTTCTCTCTCTTGGTTGTCAACCCCTCAGCGAGGCCCTCTACCCAGGCGGTCGTCGCGGTGGCTTCGAAGGGAGGCGTGTCGTCCAACGGGTCTCGACGCACCTGCAGCGCCGCCGCCCGTGCACGCCAGTCACACCGGATGGGCCTCGATGACGCGCCACCCGCGGGTACAGTCGAGCTCGTGCGGCATGGGACAATCTTCGTGACGCCCGAGGTCGCGGAGCATGCGGAAGCCCCACGATCGTGACACGTCCTACGGCACGGCCCAGGTTTGTGTCTCGCGCCACCGACCGGCCTTCGCGTCGCGAACGAAGGCCTTTCGGGCATG
>FWPV01002543.1_pt1 | contig 44410 bp, 46 predicted proteins | sample 2228371 | NCBI WGS metagenome assembly FWPV01 (sample SAMEA103939776, study PRJEB20133) | metagenome
CCAAGGAACTGACAAGCACCACCCTTCGAGGCGCCTCCGACTGTCGGAGGCACGCCTCCAGGACGTGACGGGTGCCCAAGGCGTTGGCCTTCATATAGGATGCGTACCCCAACGCCTTCGTGACCCCGGCCACGTGCAAGACCCACTCCACCCCACGAAGTGCCTCATCGAGGGAACCTGGGTCCGTCACGTCCCCCCAGCAGAACGTTATGGGAAGCCCCCTTATCCAACGCAGGTCGCTCGTCCTCCTGGCAAGCGCCCTCACCTCATGTCCGGCTCCGACCAGCTCTTCGACGAGGTGGCTCCCCACAAAGCCCGTGGCCCCTGTAACAAGGACTTTCATCCTCACCCCCCGCGATACCAGGCCTACCCTCCGGTGACGCGCCCGCGAAGGTCACCTCCAGGTCCACATGAGCTCCCCATGTCCCAGGCGGTGACCCGCCCCCTGCCGTCCGGAGTCCCTGGCTCGTCCGGTCCCGCCGACGGCAGGCACCCCGATCGCAGCCATCAGCGCCTTCGATATCGTTCGGCCGAGGCGGATTGGCGGGCAAGGGGCCTTTGTGCGTGGAACCCAAAGGAAAGCCCCTTGTTCCTCCATTGCCAAAAGACTCAGGGGCAATCCCACAGCGGCGGAGTTCCTGCCCCCCCTGCCCTGACCCCCCATGGCCTTTGACAGGGCACACTGCCGTGCGCCCCCAGGGCTCCAAGGGCCACCTTGGGTGACTCAGGCCTCACCTTGCCCGGCGTTGACAAAGCCAGTCACATTGACTACAATCCCCACGCCTTTTCCCTCGGGGAGGAAGGTGGCCTGGGGCCCCGAGCAGCGAGCCCGGCCGGCCATTCCATCATGTACCCCAAAAGGGAAGAGGTGACAAGGGCACGTAGTAGCCATTTCCATCTATACAGGAGGGTCAGCGGATGAAGATCTCCCGGAAAGGAGCGGCCCTGCAGGATCCGGTGGCCCGAGGAGCCGGGACGGACATCTTCGAGAAGTGCTGGAAGTTCACTCAGGCCGCTGAGGCCAGGGCCGCTGGCTATTACCCGTATTTCACCCCCATCGAGTCGCAACAAGACACCGAGGTCGTCCTCAACGGACGGCGCATCATCATGATCGGATCGAACAACTACCTCGGCCTCACCACCCATCCCAAGGTGAAAGAGGCGGCCATCGAGGCGGTGAGGAAGTACGGCAGCAGTTGCACTGGTTCGCGGTTCCTGAACGGTACCATCTCGTTGCACGTCGAGCTGGAGGAACGCCTCGCTCGCTTCACCGGGAAAGAGGCCGCGCTCGTCTTCAGCACCGGGTTCCAGACCAACCTAGGCACCATATCGGCCCTGGTGGGCCGTCATGACACCGTGATCATAGATTACGACGACCATGCCAGCATAGTGGATGGCTGTCAGCTGTGCCTAGGCAAGACCATAAGATTCAAACACAATGACATGGACAGCCTCAGGAGGGCACTGGGTAAGGCGGATCCAAGAAACGGCAGACTGGTCGTGGTGGACGGTGTATTCAGCATGGAGGGCGACATCGCACCGCTGCCTGAAATCACCGCCATCTGCAAGGAAGCTGGGGCCAGGCTCATGGTCGATGATGCACATGCCATGGGGGTGCTCGGAAAGAACGGCAGCGGCACTGCCTCCCACTTCGGACTCACCGACGAGGTGGATATCATCATGGGGACCTTCAGCAAGTCCTTCGCCTCCCTCGGTGGGTTCATCGCGGCCGACGCCAGGGTGATCGATTACGTGAAACACCATTCCAGGGCCATGATCTTCAGTGCCTCCATGCCGCCCGCATCCATCGCCGCGTGCCTCGCTGCGCTCGATGTGATGGAGAACGAGCCAGGGCGACGGGAACGCCTCTGGGAGATCACCCGGCGCATGCACAAGGAGTACCGCCTCCTGGGATTCGACATCGGACGGACACAGACCCCTGTGATCCCGATCATAGTGGGCAATGACATGAAGGTCTATGCCTTCTGGAAGAGGCTCCTGGAAGAAGGGGTCTTTGTGAACCCTGTCAGGAGTCCGGCGGTGCCCGTAGGACGGTCACTGCTCAGGACGAGCTACATGGCCACCCATACCGATGAACAGCTGGACAGGGTCCTGGAGGCCTTCGAGAAGGTGGGAAAAGAGCTCAATGTGATCTAGGTCCGGACGAGGGTTCCCCCATCTGCCTGTGTCCGCTATGGTCCCCATGTCACAACCGGCGAGGGCATTTGGGGACGTGGCTTGCCGGAGACCATCCCTTGGGGTTCCAGGGTGAAGATGAACGGTCGCATCACGGTCGAAGAGGTCAGGGATCGCAGGCAGCGTGAGGCCTTCCTCAAGCTTCCATGGGCTGTGTACAGGGGCGATCCCCTGTGGGTCCCTCCCCTCCTGATGGAGAGAAGGGCCTTCATCGACCCCAAGAAGAACCCGTTCTTCCAACACGCTGAGGTGGCCCTTTTCCTGGCGAGAGACCATGGAGGGCCCGTGGCCCGGGTAGCGGCCATAGTGAATCACAATCACAATTCCTTCCACAACGAGCGCGTCGGGTTCTTCGGGCTCTTCGAGTCCGTCGAGGATTACGATGCGGCAAAGGCGGTCCTGGACAAGGCTGCCTCCTGGCTCAGGGAGCGGGGGATGGAGGTCATGAGGGGACCGGCTAGCTTCTCCACCAACGAGGAGATCGGGCTCCTGGTGGAGGGCTTCGAGGAGAGCCCCATGATCATGATGCCTTACAACCCCAGGTATTACGTGGACTTCATGGAGAGATACGGTCTCGCCAAGGCCAGGGATCTCTATGCCTATATCAGGACTGCGGAGGACATGCCGGAACGCCTCTACCGAATAGTGGAAAAGGCCAAAGAGAAGGGTAAGTTCCAGCTCCGCAAACTGAACGTCAAGGACATCAAGGGTGAGATCCTGCGCTTCAAGGAGGTCTACAACGCCGCTTGGGAGAAGAACTGGGGCTTTGTCCCCATGACCGATGCCGAGATCGACCACATGGCATCGGAACTCAAACAGATCCTCGACCCTGACCTGGTCTTCTTCGCGGAGGTGAAGGGAAATATCGTCGGGTTCTCCCTCACGCTTCCCGACATAAATCAGGCCCTCAAGAGGATCAATGGCCGTTTGTTTCCCTTCGGCCTCTTGAAGCTCCTGTACTACTCCAGGAAGATAGACCAGGTGCGTGTCCTGATCCTCGGTGTCACCGAGGGATATCGCAAGGCCGGGATCGACGCCGCCCTGTACCTAGAGACCTTCAAAGAGGGGATAAAAAAGGGGATGAAGAGGGGGGAGTTCTCTTGGATACTCGAGGACAACAGGGCCATGATAGGCCCCCTCGAGGCGATCGGGGCAAGACGCTACAAGACCTACCGCATTTACGACCTCACCCTATGACGCCCTCCTCCCCCGTTGGCCGCATCCCTGGCGGTCGGTCGAACCGGTCTCCTCGGAGAGACCATGTCCTTTGGCCAGGCCGATGGGATCCCACCGAGGGGCAACACGTCCGTCCACCAAGTCCCTGATCGCGGCGGCGACCCACCAAGAAACCAGGGCGAGGATGACCCCGGCGAGGACATCAACCACGTAGTGATATCGTAAGTAGACCGTGCTGAACGTCAGGCTCGCCACCACCACCGAGTAAGGCACGAATGCAGAGGCACCGAGCCGCCTGGAGCAGTATAGGACCAATAGGCTTACCCCCACGTGGCCGCTGGGAAAGGCGTCTCTCTGTATGAGCTCCAGGCGGTCCAGGGTGGCCCTCAGCCAGCCTGTCAGCCATATCCCCCTTATCTCCTGCTGCTGGAGGGAGGCCAGCTCGAAACGCGGACCCAGGGCAGGGAATGCCACATAGCCGAGATAGGACACGTAGAAGGCTGTCACCACGGCGACGAGCGCCACGTGAAAGCCTGCGTAATCCCTCTTCTTCCACAGAACCGCCCCGAGGACTATGGGCAAGAAGTAAAAGGTGCTGTACACGACTTGGAGGTACTCCGTGAGCCACGGATGCATCCATTGCTCCAGCCATACTGTGGGATGCACACCCCCGCAAAGATACCAATCCCACCGCGCCAGCAAGGGATCCAGGTCCGTGGGATTGATGGGGTGGACCAGGTAGTGAAGCTCCCGGAACGCCAATGGTATGCTCAGGACATGATACCAGTTTCGAGCCTGTACCCACGGGGTCCTTGGACATTTGCATGCCTTCCAGACCAGGCCCAGAATCCCCCCCGCCCAGGCGAGGTGGATGATGGGATAGATCCAGGCGTGTTCGACACGCTCGTAAAAGAGCAGGACGAGCAGTGTCACGCATCCGAGATACCCGAGAGTGACCGCGTCGTCAGATCTGAGCCTTATCAAACCCTCACCTGAAGGGAGCCGAACCGAGCCAGTCGGTCTTCGCTCAAGAACAGTGAACGCACCCTGTTTCACGACCCTTTCCTCACCCTAACGTGCACAGGTGTCACTCCCGCTGCCAGATCCAAACGGTCCCGTGCGCTACCGAGGTTGACGGAGATCTCCACGAGGCCCGAACTCCCCACCACAGCGAGGAGCTCGCCCTCACCCGCCTGGGAGTAAGTGCGAAGAAGACCCTCTATCTTGAAGCCACCCACCCAGATCTCGACCTCCTCGCCCCGCACCAGGCGTTCCAGTTTCTCCCCTTCTATGTTCGTGATCCCGTTGCCGAAACGGTCAATGTAAACGATCTGACCTCGCAACTCCTGGCCGTCCCAAACAGGTTCGGCCGTCTTCGGCGAGACCCAGTCCCTGACCTCGGTACCCAGTAGCCGCCCGTCCCCCCCAGCGGCGAGGTATGCGGCCACAGGGGCGAATATGTCCCTACCGTGGAAGGTCCCGCTGACCGGATGCAAGAAGAGATCCTCCCGCTCCACGGCCCACACCACCGCCTCGGGTTCACGGGCCAGGACAAGACCCAACAGGCCATTGTCCGGCCCCACGAACCATTGCCCGGCGGCCCTCGCCGCGATGGGCCTTCTGCCCCCTCCCACCCCAGGGTCGACCACGGCTAGGTGCACGGTCCCCGGGGGGAAAAAGGGGTGCGCCTCCCTGAGCACAAACGCCCCTGCCAACACGTCTCCTGGCGAGATGTCATGCGTTATGTCAACGAGTTGACAGCCGTGACATCGGGAAAGGATCACCCCTTTCATGACCGCCACGTACCAGTCCTTCTCACCGAAGTCGGTCAGAAGGGTGACAATGGGCCCCGCATCCAGCATCGCACACCTCTTGGGCCGCACCTGGGCGAGAATCGGTAAGCGATCTTAGGCGAGGCCGCCCCTTGTGTCAAGGAAGGGCGACTCTGGCAGGGGCGAGTTGAAGAGGTACCTAACTCCACGATATCGTTGTTGGAGGAGCCCTTTTCTCTCCATGGCCCACCCCCCTGTGTGGTGACTTCGACCTGACCGCGCACCCTGGTTTGAAGGCGTCAGGGGGACCCCTCGTCCGGATGGACAGCGTTGTGGGGCAGGCCCTCCAAGGGCCTTGACTAGCGCCTTCGATGACATCGCGCCCCTTGGCTCGCCCACAACGGATCCACGGAGGAAAGGGCTCACAGGAACGGGTTCGTATCCCTCTCCAGACCTATGGTGCTCACGTAGGCCGGGCCGTAGTGATGGCCAGGGTAGACCAAGGTCTCCGCGGGCAGGACAAAGAGCCTCTCCTGGATGGACCTGAGCAGGGTCTCCCATGACCCCCCGGGCAGGTCGGTCCTTCCCACCCCACCCACGAACAGGGTGTCCCCCGTGAACACCGCCCCAGGGATCCTCAAGCAGATACCCCCTGGAGAATGCCCGGGTGTGTGTATGACCTCCAGGGAGACATCCCCCACCCGGATGAGGTCTCCGTCCCGGACCGTCTCGTCCGCGGGCGGAGATGGGCGCCCCCCGAACATCCGAAACATGGCGTTGGAATCCTGGCCGAGCCAACCGGCATCTGCCTCATGGATCACGATGGGGGCACCTGTCTTCGCCTTCATCTCCGCGTTGCCCATCGTGTGGTCCACGTGGCCGTGGGTGTTCACTATCTTAGTGATGCGGAGACCGAGGCGCCTCGCCTCTTCCAGGATCCGTGGCGTCTCGGCCGCCGGGTCGATCACTATCCCCTCCCCTGTCCTGTCGCTACCCACGAGGTAGGCGAACACCATCATCTGCCCCACCAGGAGCTGCCTGATGACGTACCCGTCCATCCGACGTTCTCCAGACCCCTCCGAGCCTCTCCTCCCGATGCCAAGGACCATTTCATCTCACCTCATGAATCAGATGCCATTCCTCTCAGGGTTCGCCTCTATGCCCTGGGCTCGGGCATCCCTCGCAAGCTCCCTATGACGTCCCTCAGATGGGCATGGCCATGCCTGAGAAGATACTCGCGGATCCCATCCATGACCTCCAAAAATAGCGCAGGATTTACAAAGGCCCCGGTCCCGATTTGCACCGCACTGGCCCCGGCGATAAGGTATTCCAGGGCGTCCTCGGCACGGCCGATGCCCCCTGCGGCGATGACCGGCACAGGGCTGCAACTGGCCACCAGCCATGCCCTGTAAAGGCTCAGCGGCCGAATGGCTGGTCCCGAGAGCCCGCCGCTCCCAGTGGAGAGCCTCGGCCTCCTCTTCTCCACGTCCACGGCCATCCCCATGTAGGTGTTGGATACGGTAAGCGCCTCGGCCCCGGCCTCCCACGAAGCCTTGGCAGCCTCAACGATATCCACCGCATCCGGGGTCAGTTTCACGAACAGGGGCAAAGGGGTGCAGTTGCGCACCGACCGCACCAGGCGATGGAGCAGCACCGGATCCCGGCCGAAGGCCCGACCTCCCCTCTTCACATTGGGGCATGACACGTTCATCTCCAGGGCGGCTATGCCTTCCAACTCTGAGAGAAGCCTCGCAGCCTCCAGGTATTCCCCTTCGGTCTCCCCGAAGAAGTTGACGATGACCCGCACGTGCCTCTCCCGCAGGGCAGGGAGGTGTTCCCGGGCGAAGGCGGCGATACCCACGTTTTCGAGGCCGATGGCGTTGAGCATCCCGGCTGGGGTCTCGGCGATCCTTGGAGGAGGATTCCCCATCCTGGGTTCCACCGAGATCCCCTTTGTCACGAAGGCCCCCAAGGCCTCAGGCTTGAGATAAGGCAGGCCCTCAGTGCCGTAACCGGCAGTGCCGGAGGCGTTCATCACCGGATTGGGGATCCTCAGGGGCCCGAGTGTGACCTCCATCCCTATCCCCGTGCCGGACTCAGACGGCATCGAGGGACCACCAGTCGATCTCGCCTGCATCGAAGACCGGACCTTCCTTGCACACTCGTACATACCCAGGCCCCCCCCTTGCCTTGACGGCGCAGCCCAGGCATACCCCTGTACCGCACCCCATGGACGACTCCAGAGAGGCCTGGCATGGAACCCCCTGGGCCGCTGCCCACAGGGCAACGGCCTTCACCATGGCCATAGGGCCACAGACGAACAACGACGGTGAAGAACGCGAGAACTCCCCCCACCTGGCCTGAAGGAGCTCCAGCACACTCCCCCTGAACCCACCTCGCCCCTGCTCCACCGAGACAAGGACCGTGATACCCAACCCCTCAAGATCGCTCACGCACCAGAGCCTGTCCCGGGTCTTGGCCCCCACTAGCGCCACCGTCCTCCTGCGGACCGCAGGGGGGATCTCCTGCGCCAGGCAAAGGAGGGATGCCACGCCCATCCCTCCGGCCACCAGTATCGCCCCGCCCTCGGAAGGCACGCGCCACCCCCTGCCCATGGGCCCCAGGAGGTCTATCATATCCCCGGCGACCCTCCGCGCCAAAGCGCGCGTCCCCCTGCCCACCACCTGGAACAGTATCTCCCCTCCGTCCTGCCTGCGTACCCGCTTGTTCCAGCGGAGCCCTTTGCGGTGCAACGCAAAGGGGCGCCTCAACAATGGGTCACACCCGTCGCCCACCCTGACCATATAGAACTGACCCGGCATGGCATCCCGGACGAGCCCCTTCGCCACCAGACCCCATCGAAGCAGACCTGGGGCCAGTCTCTCCACGTATTCGAGACGAGCCTGAAAGAGCTCCACGGACCCTCCAGGATGCCTCACTGCCCGGCCCAAACGGCCGACGGACGAAAGGAAGACCGTCTGTTGTCAACGATCCGCCGGGACCGACAGAGGACCGGAGAGCGACCATAGGCGGGATTTCCATCCATCACTCCCCTCACCGTCCCTTGCCTCACGGACGCCCTGTAGCGTGCGTCACTTTCATCCGATCAGGGGCTTCTCCCTTCATGCGGGCTCTATCTCCTTGACCATCACCAGGGCGTCGTCTCCGGTGTCCGTGTAATATCCGCGCCTGATCCCCACTGCCCGGAAGCCCAGCGAATCATAGAGGCACCGGGCGGCTGTGTTACGGCTCCTGACCTCCAGGATGCCATTGCGGACCCCTATCTTCGCCGAATGGGCTATGGCGTGCTCGAGAAGCGTCCTCGCGACCCCCATTCGCCTGTAACATGGGTGCGTTGCCAGATTCATGATGTGCATCTCTTCGGCCAGGATCCACACGCAGAGATACCCGGCCGGCCCCCATGCGGATGCCCCCCCTATCGCCACCCAACTCCTGGAGAAGGGGTTGCTCATCTCCTGTTCGAAAGACTCCTTCCTCCACGGCGAGGGGAAGGACACGCTCTCGATGGACACCACCGCCTCCAGGTCCTCCCTGCTCAGCGGCCTGACCCGCCACCGAGATGTCCGAGAATGTCTATTGATCTGAGGCAACACGCTTTTGCAGGATGTCATGGGCCAGGTTGATGTGCTTTCTCCCATAGGAAGCGATGAACTGGGCCAACTCCTGCAGGCCCTTTCCCTCCCGGTAGTTGCCGAGGGCCACCATCATCGGGAGGTTCACGCCTGTTACCACCTCCACCTTTCCCTCCTTGAGGAATGAAAGGCTCACATTGGAGGGCGTCCCCCCGAACATGTCCGTGAGGATCAGGACACCCTTGCCTCGGTCCACCTTGCGAATCGCCGCTGCGATCCTCTTCAACAGCTCCTCGTTCATCTCGTTGGCCTGGACAGAGATGACCTCTATCCCCTCCAGGGCCCTATCTTCCCCCACTATGAGACGGGTAGCCCGCAGGAGTTCCTGGGCCAGGTCGCAGTGCGTCACTATGATTACCCCTACCATGACCCTCCGCTACTTCACTGTTTGTTTACGTCCCTGTGATGCACGCTCACTGTATACTGGAGCCCCTCGAAGAAAGACCTCAGTGTCTCCACGATGACCACGGAACGATGATACCCCCCGGTGCACCCGATGGAAAGCGTAAGATAACTCTTTCCTTCCTTCTCGTAAAGCGGTAACAGCCACCCCACCAGATCCTGAAACCTCTTCAGAAACTCCTGTGTCTCCTTGCGGTCCAGTACATATGTGGCCACCTCTGGATCGTGTCCGGTCCGGTCCCTCAAGCCATCTATGAAATACGGGTTGGGAAGGAACCTCACGTCCATGAGCACATCGCTGTTGGCCGGGACCCCGTGCCTGAAGCCAAAGGATTGAAGGAACACGTGGAGCCTTCGACGGGCCCAAGGACTCTCGAAGTACCCGGAGATCACCTCTTTCAACTGATGAACGGTAAAGGGGGAGGTGTCGATGACCTTGTCGGCCAGGGCCCTGAGCTCGGCCAGGCGCCGCCTCTCCTCGCGAATCCCCTCCCTGAGGGGGCGTTCCTTGGCTAGGGGGTGGGTCCGGCGAGTCTCGCTGAAGCGCCTGAGGAGGATCTCGTCATCGCAGTCGAGAAACAGGACCTCGATGCTGAAACCTTGCTGCCTCAAGTCCGCGATCATCTTGGGGGTCGCCTCCAGGAACTCCCTACCCCTGATGTCTATGACCACCGCCACCTTGCTGATCTCGGACGAGGAAGAGATCCTCAGCTCCAAGAACTTGGGCAGGAGCATGATGGGCATGTTGTCCAGGCAGAAGAACCCCAGATCCTCCATGACCTTCATGACCGTGGTCTTTCCCGACCCGGAGAGGCCCGTGATCACGACGATGGGCAGTGTCTTCATGGAGAGCCCCTGTTCAAGAGCCGCCTCTCGATCCTCCCTTGAAGGAGCTCCAGAGGGCGAACGCCTTGCTGCTGAAGCAGGTGGTTGCGCACCGCCACCTCCAGGATGATCGCCAGGTTTCTATTCAGGCTCACGGGGATCCTGAGCATAGGAAGGTCTGCCTCCAGCAGGACGAAGACACGCCGTGTGAGTCCTGTGCGATCCATGGACCTGAACTGCTCCCATTCGAGCAGCTCCACTACGAGATCCACTGAGCTGTTGGAGGCCACAGCCTCCTCGCCGAAGAGATCCAGGATGTTGATGATCCCCAGCCCTCTGACCTCCATGTGGTGCCGGATCAGCTCCGGGCTCTGCCCGAGGACACCCCCTTTTCCATCCGCGCGTATCTCCACCAGGTCGTCGGCCACCAGCTTGTGTCCGCGGCTTATGAGGTCCAGGGCACACTCGCTCTTCCCTATGCCGCTCTTGCCGAGGATAAGGACCCCGACCCCGAATACCCTCATGAGCACGCCCTGAAGATGAAGGCCGGGCTGCAGCAGACCATGAAGTATGCCGTGGATGGCCCTCGTCAGTCGAGGACCGGACCAGTGGGTCCCAAGAAGACAGACGGACTGCTCCTGCGCGAAGGCACACAGGTCGGAAGGCGGTGTGGCGGGACCCTCCATTATGATGCAAGGCAGATCCAGTGTGGAAAGCTCGCGAAAGAGCGACCTCCTGCGGCTTGGCGACAGCCCCTCGACTATCTCCTGCTCCGCCTTCCCGAAGATCATGGCCGCGTTGGCGCGCAACTGGGGGACCTCCCGTCTGAGCTCCCTGCCCGGTCTCTGGGTCTTGGCCGATGAGATCATCCGTCCCAGCCCCCCGAGACCGGCTATTGGTTGGAGCCCCAGTCGTCTGCCTGCCTCCCTCAGGAGGTCTTCGACGTAGATCGCCCGCATCAACCCTCGCGGCCCAGGGGGTTCACCGCCCCCCAGGAGACGGAAAAAGGGGGATTGGGGAGGAACCTTTCGATATCAGTCGTATTTTGCGTCTTCCTCTCTTATGATGCGAAAGATCTCCTCCTGATCCTTCGCCCCCATCAGGGTTTGGCGAAATTGGGGGTCCTTGAACAGGCGCGAGATCCTTGCCAGGGCCTTCAGATGTATCCCTGCAGAATTCTCCGGGGCCACCAGGAGAAAGAAGAGATGGGTCGGCTTGCCGTCCAGGGAGTCGAAGTTCAGCCCCTTGATGCTGCGGCCGAATGAGGCGATCATCTGGTTGACCTCCCTCAACTTGCCGTGAGGAATGGCGACCCCGTCACCGATACCTGTGCTGCCCAACTTTTCCCGTTCCAGAAGGACCTGCACCAGCCTGGCCGGACTCACCCCCTCAATGGAAAGGACGTTCACCAGTTCCTGAATGACCCCCTTCTTGTCCGGTGAGACCAGGCCAGGGACGATCCGCTCCTTTGAGAGGATGTCGATGAGCTTCATGGATACCCTTTCCCCTCCCGTATGCCTAGACCTCCGGCTCGATGAGTCCGAAGTTCCCGTCCTTGCGGCGGTACAACACGTTGATCTTCTCGGTGGAGGAGTCAGTGAAGACGATGAATTCCTTTTCGCCCAGCTTCATTTGCATCACCGCCTCGTCCAGGGACATGGGCTTGGCATAGAGGTTGCGGCTGACCACGACCTGGGGCTCCGGGCTTTCGTCTTGCCCCTCGGCAGAGATGACGTCCATGCGGAACCGCCAGCCACGCTCTTCGTTGCTGTCCTTGTGCTTCTTGATCTTCTTCTTCTGTTTCTTCAGCTGTCGCTCCAGGTTGTCCACCACAGCGTCTATCGAGGAAAAGAAGTCAGCGGTCTCTTCCTCCCCAGCGACCGACAGACCGTCCGACTTGAGGATCACCTCGACCCGGTGCCTGTGTTTCTCCTGGGTGAAGACGGCCTGAACGTCCAAGGGCGCGTCGACATACTTCTCCAATCGCTGAAGCTTCTCCCTTGCGTAATCCTTTATCTCCTGGTTCGAGTCGATGTGCCGAAAGGTGATGGAAATCTGCATGAGTTCAGCTCCTATCGGTGAGATCGGTTTTCGTTCCCGGCTTCCTAGATGGCGGGGACCATGCCGCTAATAGACCTTTCTCCTCTTGCTCGATGGCAAGACACCCAGTGTCGTGCGATACTTCGCCACAGTGCGCCTGGCAATCTGGATCCCCCTCTTGCTGAGATGTCCCACGATCTCCTGATCGCTGAGGGGGTTCCTCGGATCTTCCCCCTGGATCATCCTCCTGATCTGCTCCTTGACGCTCTGGGAAGATACCGATTCCCCGTTGTCCTTCTGGATCTTGCTGTTGAAAAAGAACCTCAGCTCCAGGAGCCCTTGGGGGGTCTGGGCATACTTGTTGGTCACCACCCTCGATATGGTGGACTCGCTCAACTGCGTGTCCAAGGCCACATCCCGCAGGACCAAGGGCCTCAGATAGTCTATCCCACGGTCCAGGAAATCCCTCTGGAATCTCATGATGCTCTCGGAGACCTTGTATATGGTGCGCTGACGCTGATGAATGCTCCGAATCAGCCAGAGGGCGGACCTCATCTTGTCTTGGATGTAATTTCTCGTTTCCTTGGCCAGATCTTTCCTGGCCAGGGCACGCATATAGAAGGCACTCACTCTCAGTTTCGGAAGTCCGTCTTCGTTGAGCACGATCACGTAGTCGTCATCCATCTTCAGGACGAAGACGTCCGGGGTGATGTAGTGCGGTTCCTCGCTAGCGAAGAGCCTGCCAGGCTTGGGTTCCAGGCCCTTGATCCACTGCACGGCCTCGGCGACTTCCTCCACAGAGACCTTGAGCTTCTTGGCGATCATCGGGATCCTGGCGTTCTCCAAGTCCTTGAGGCATTCGCTGATGATCCTGTGGGCCAAGGAGCCTTCCATCCCCATGTGACGAACCTGGAGCAGGAGGCACTCCCTGACGTCCCTGGCCGCGATGCCCGGGGGATCGAACTCCTGGATGCGCCTCAGGACCCTCTCCACCCTCTCCACCGGGACCCCGCACTCTGTGGCAATCCCATCCAGGCCCATCCGGAGGTATCCGTCACTGCCCAGGTTCCCTATGAGGAGAACGCCTATCTTGCGATCTGTGTCATCCAGGTCCGACAGGCGCAGTTGCCAGATCAGATAGTCGGTGAGAGTCGGGGCCTTGCTGAGGGTCTGCTCGTAAGAGGGTCTGTCGTCGTCATCTTCGGGGTGAGGGAGCTCATGGTAGGGCACTGTCGCGTATTCAGACGGAAAACGGTCCCACTCCCACTCCCCGGGGGAGGATTTCTGACGAAAGGGAAGCTCCTGCCCCTTCTCCTCTGGACCCCTATCCTCTTCTGGACTGCTCAGGACCTCTTCGAGGACAGGGTTTTCCCCCAGCTCCACCTGGATCGCGGTGGACAACTCCAGTCGGGGCATCTGGAGGATCTTGAGGGCCTGCTGAAGCTGAGGTGTCATGATCAACTGTTGGGTCAGCTTCAGCTGCTGTCTTATCTCAAGCGCCATGCGCTCCTCACCGCTGGTCACTACCCCGCAAATTTCATAGCAATTATAACAGAAGCGCTTTCGGGCCGGCAAGACTCGGGGCCGAGTTTGGTCAGGGCCAAAACCCTTCTGCGGCTGGACGATGGCGTCTCGAGAAAGGAGGACGGGCACAGTGAGTCGTGGCCCCCTCAAATGACCTCAGAGTCGGAACGATTCCCCGAGGTAAAAGCGTCTGGCGCGCTCACTGGAGGCGATCCGATCCGGAGTCCCCGCCTCCAGTATCTTCCCCTCGTTGATGATGTAAGCCCGGTCGCACACACCGAGGGTCTCTCGAACATTGTGATCCGTGATGATCACCCCGATATCCCTCTCCTTGAGCGACCTGACGATGTTCTGTATCTCCATGACGGCCAACGGATCAATCCCTGCGAAGGGCTCGTCCAGCAACATGAAGTAAGGGGATGTGACCAAGGCCCGGCAGATTTCAACTCGCCTCCTCTCCCCCCCCGAGAGGGAATAGGCCTTGTTCTTAGCCAGGTGCTCTATCCTCAGTTCCCGAAGGATCTGCTGACAACGCTCCCTCCTTCGCACCGCGTCAGGCTCGATGAACTCCAGGATCACAAGCAGATTCTCCTCCACCGAGAGTTTCCTGAACACGGAGGGCTCTTGTGGCAGGTAACTCAACCCTTTGCGCGCCCTCAGGTACATGGGCATCTCGGTGATGTCCTCCCCCCTGACCAGGACACGTCCCTTGGTGGGCCTTAGGGCCCCTGTCAGCATGTAGAAGATCGTCGTCTTCCCTGCACCGTTGGGCCCGAGAAGCCCCACTATCTCCCCCTGACGTGCCTCCAGGTCAACATCGTCCACCACTGTCTTGGCGCCAAACCGCTTGACCAACCCCCTCGCCACCAGACGACGCTCATCCCCATGATCTACTCCGCTGTTCACGTGCGGCCCCCCGGCATCAGGCGCGTCTTCACTCTCCCCCCCTTGCCTCCCAAGACAGTGCTCTTCTTGTCCGGGATGGAGTATATGATACGATCCCCCTCCACCATTTCATCCCCGCGCAGAAGCCGTGGAGATCCGGTCATCACTATCGCCTTGGAGGCCACATCCAATACCGCCAAACCCGCAGTGGCAGTCCCCTCCTCGGTGAAGAGTCTCACCTCCCCGCGGGCCACCAGTTTGGTCACCTTCTTCCCCTCTGGTTCCCAGTTCAACTCCAGACGCTGGGACTCCAGGCGATAGTCCCCTTGGGAGGCCTGGACATGGCCTGTGTACAACGCCAGGTTCTCCTGCCTCCGCATCTCCATCCGATCGGCCCGAATCACTATGGGCTCCTGCAAACCCTCCCCAGGGCCCTTGGGGACCCCTGTCTCTTCGCCCCGAACGGTTGCCGGGAGGACCAGCACGGCGATCAAAACCAGGAGAATTCTCCACCGCCGGAGCGTGTCTCTTCTCGACCCGTCCCGCCTCTTTCCCCACAGCGGCCTCAACGCAGCACCTCTTTGGCCTTTTTGAAGGCAGAGGGACGGATCGTTGTGAGGACCCGGTCTTGGAGGATGACCACCTCCTTGTCCATGTCCGCTTCCAGACCCACCCCCTTTGTAGACCCCTCGGGCCCTTCGACGATGACAGTCCCTGGCCCTCGGATCTGCCGCGTCCGGTAGTCGAAAAATACCTTTTCGGTCAAGAGGCTGTAACCATCCTCCGAGACTATCCTGACCTCGCCCCTCACCTCGGCCAACTGTTGGTTGAGGTCGTAGACCCCTTCTCTCCCTGTGAGTTCGAATCTCCTGGAAGTGTCCTGCTCCATGGGAGCGCCCAGGATCCGAACGCCCTGCAGGTAAAATCGGTCCTGCTCTCGTGAATACGAGGCCCTCTGGGCCCAAAGGTCCATCCGTTTTCCGTCTTCCTCGAATTCCTCCAGGTAGAACCCTTCTATCACCAGGTCCGCTGAAGGCGACTCCCCAGGTCCCCTCTCTTCCAGGCCTGCCACATCCCCATCGCCCCAGACAGGGCTTGCCCTCAGCACGAGGACTACCGCCAGCCAAACCGGCCACCAGAAGAAACCCGACATCAGACGACCCCTGCCTTCAACAAATCGTGCAGGTGGATGATCCCGTCCAGCCTGCGGCGGTCCGGGCCAGAGAAGACGAAGAGCGAGGTAATGGCATGCCGCTGCATCTTGTTGAGCGCGTCCACGGCCAATGATCCCCTCTGGATCCACTTGGGGTCGCGGGTCATGATGGAGGTTGCCTGCACGTCCAGCATCTCGTTTCCCCACCTCTCGAGCCCTCTCCTGAGGTCACCGTCTGTGATGACCCCGACCAGTTCCCCTTCGGCGCTGATCACTCCCGTGACGCCCAGCCTCTTGGAAGTGATCTCGAAGAGCGCCTCCCTCATCCGAGTGTCCTCACGGACCAGGGGGATAGCCTCCCCGCTGTGCATCAAATCGCCCACGGTGAGGAGCAACTTCTTGCCCAAGACGCCCCCTGGATGGAGCTGGGCGAAATCCTTCTGGGTGAATCCCCGCCTTTCCAGGAGCGCCACTGCCACGGCGTCCCCCATGGCCAACACTGCGGTGGTGCTAGCGGTGGGGGCCAGGCCCATTGGACACGCCTCCTCCTGCACCTCCACGGGGATCACCACGTCGCTGTTGCGGGCCAGTGCGGAGTCCCTCTTTCCCGTGATGGATATGATAGTGCAGCCAAGCCTCTTCACGAATGGGACCATGGAGACCACCTCATCGGTCTCGCCACTGTTGGAGATAAACAGAAAGATGTCCCTACTGGTTGCCATCCCCAGGTCCCCGTGGATCCCCTCGGAAGGATGTATGAAGAAGGAAGGGGTACCGGTGCTGGCTAGGGTGGAGGCGATCTTCCTGGCGATGTGACCCGATTTTCCTACCCCGGAGACGATGACCTTGCCATCGCAGGACAAGATGAGATCCACCGCATCCGAGAAACCGCGATCGATGCGATCCCTGAGCGCTAGGATCGCCGTACCCTCCACCTCCAGGACCCTCTTGGCGACCTCCAGGACTGAATCCGGATCAGCGCGCCGGTCGCCCTTGCCTTTTCTTGACAAGGACATCGATCTCCCTTATCTCCTCCAGGAACTCCCTCAGCCCAGCCAGGGGCAGGCTATTGGGGCCATCGCACAGGGCCTTTTCCGGGTCCTGGTGGACCTCTATGAACAGGGCGTCGATCCCCACCGCCACTGCGGCCCTGGCTAGGCATGGAACGAATTCCCGCTCCCCCCCCGATGTGTCCCCTCGCCCTCCCGGCAGCTGCACGCTGTGGGTGGCATCGAAGATCACCGGGATCCCTATCCTGCGCAAGATGGCCAAGGACCGAAAATCCACCACCAGGTTATTGTAACCGAAGCTCGTGCCCCTCTCGGTGACCGTGACCAGCGGGTTGCCTGTGGACCTCACCTTCTCCACAGCGGCCGCCACATCCCACGGGGCGAGGTACTGTCCCTTCTTTATATTGACCACCTTGCCGGTGCGACCCGCGGCGAGGAGCAGATCGGTCTGCCTGCAGAGGAAGGCAGGTATCTGAACGATATCGAGGACCTCTCCCGCCCTCTCCACCTCCACTCGGCAGTGAACATCCGACAGCACGGGGACACCGAACCTTTCCCTCACCTCAGCCAGGATCCTGAGGCCTTCCTCCAGCCCTGGGCCCCTGTATGAGCTCAAGGAGGTGCGATTCGCCTTATCGTACGAGGACTTGAATATCAGGGGGAGATCGATGTCGTCGCACAGGGACCTCAGGAAGCGGGCCACTTCCAGGGCCTCACCCCGCGACTCCAAGACACATGGTCCGGCGATGAGCACGAGGGGGGCGCCACCGCCCATCCGGACCTCACGGACCCTGATCTCCCCAGGCCTTTGCTCTGAATGGTGATCCCTCTTTGGCATGATGATCTCGCAGGGACCCGTCACCTCTCCTCGAGGCGAGGGACGAGGACCTTCCAACTGGCCGGGAATGCCGAAACCCTGCCCTTACGGCATGCCGAGCAGGAACCTTCGGGACCCGTCGCGAAATCTTCACACATGACCCTCTCCCAGCGACTCCTCACCCCGATGGAAACCGGGGGCATGTGCCTTGGGCCCTCTCAAGGCACTGGATCCCCACCCCGGCCCAAAGTAAACGAAGGGGTGTCTCTTGAGTCCTTTTGAGACCTTCAAACATGGGCCGCATCTGATGCCTTCTCCGCTGCAACGGCCATCATCATGTCCTCGCTCTGCGATTCCTGTCGCTTCGCTCCGAGCTTGGAGGCTAGGGCGGCCTCGATGAAGGAGCTGAAGAGCGGGTGCGGTTCCCTCGGCCGAGACTTGAATTCAGGATGGAACTGACACCCGAGAAACCATCGCCTGTCAGGCAATTCCGTTATCTCCACCAGCCTGCCGTCCGGGGAGAGACCCGTGAAACGCATCCCGTTCCCCTCCAGGATCTCTCTGTAGGCGTTGTTCAGCTCGTACCTGTGCCGGTGCCTTTCCGAGATCTCCAGCGTCCCGTAGGCCTTGTGGGAGATGCTGCCGGAGACGATCCGGCACGGATAGGCCCCGAGCCTCATGGTGCCGCCCTTCTCGTGGACATCCCGCTGGTCGGGCATGAGATCGATGACCGGGTGAGGCGTGGAGGGGTCGAACTCGCTGGAATTGGCACCCTGGAGTCCGCACACGCTCCTGGCGAACTCCACGACCGCCAGTTGCATCCCCAGACAGATCCCGAAATACGGGACATCCCTTTCCCTGGCATAGCGGATGGCTCGGATCTTCCCTTCCACCCCCCTCTTTCCAAACCCCCCCGGGACAAGGATGGCGTCGGCGCCTTCCAAGAACGCCTCCCACTCTTCCCCCTCCAGCTGCTCTGAGTCCACGTAACGAAGCGTCACACGGCAGTCATTGGCTATGCCCCCGTGAACCAAGGCCTCGCTCAGGCTCTTGTACGACTCGGTCAGATGCACGTACTTGCCAACTATGGCCACGCAGACCTCGTATTTAGGATGCCTGACGCGCTCCACGATCCGCTCCCACTCGTCCAGGACCGGGGCGCGGGTCCAGATGTTGAGGATCTCCACGATCTTTTCATCCAAACCTTCCTTGTGGAACACCAGGGGGACCTCGTAGATGCTCTCCACGTCCTTGGCGGTGATGACTGCGTCTGGGGCCACATTGCAAAACAGGGCGATCTTGGCCTTTATCTCCTTGCTCAGATATCGGTCGGTCCTGCACAGTAGGATGTCCGGCTGGATCCCGATCTCCCTCAGTTCCTTTACGCTGTGCTGGGTCGGCTTTGTCTTTAGCTCACCGGCTGCCGAGATGAAAGGCACCAGGGTGAGGTGGATGTAACAAACGTTCTCTTTTCCCAGATCCCCGCGAAGCTGCCTGATGGCCTCCAGAAAGGGCAGGCCCTCTATGTCCCCCACTGTGCCACCGATCTCCACGATGACCAGATCCACCCCTTCGGCCACGCCGAGGATACACCCCTTGATCTCATCTGTGATATGGGGGATCACCTGCACCGTTCCGCCAAGGTAATCCCCACGGCGCTCCTTTCTTATGACGTTATAGTAGATCTGGCCGGTGGTGTAGTTGTTCTTCCTGGACATCCGGGCACCGGTGTAACGCTCGTAGTGGCCTAGATCCAGGTCTGTCTCGGCCCCATCCTCGGTCACGAAGACCTCCCCGTGTTGAAACGGGTTCATGGTACCGGGGTCCACGTTGATGTACGGATCCAACTTGAGCAAGGTTATCCGCAGCCCCCTGCACTCCAGAAGGGCCCCGATGGACGCTGCAGCAAGCCCTTTCCCCAAGGACGACAACACCCCGCCAGTGATGAAGATGAATTTGGTCTTCATGAACACTCCTGTGCCGGCCTTTTCCTTTCCCGCACAAAGGCCGGATCTTCCAAGGGCCCGGCCCCGTCCCCCCCTTCCCTCAACAGCCTTTCCACTTGCGCCAAATCCTCCGGCACATCCACACCGACGCTCGCATGAAGTGTCTCCAGCACGAGGACCTTGTAACCCCAGTAGAGGAATCGAAGCTGCTCCAACTGCTCTGCCTCCTCCCAAGGGCAGGGCGGGAGCTGGGAAATGGCCAGGAGACATCTCCTGCTGAAGGCGTACAGACCCACATGGATCCAGGCACGTCCCCAGCAGGAGGCATCATCAGCGACGGGGCCCCGGGGGATGGAAGCGTCTCTGTAATAGGGAATGGGAGCTCGGGAGAAATATAGGGCCCGCTGCCGGTGGTCCACAACCACCTTGACTCGGTTGGGGTCCCAGGCCGCACCCGGGTCCATCGAGGAAACCCGCAATGTCACGACATCCGCCTCACTATCCTCTTCAAAGGCCTGGATCACCTGATCGATCTGAGACGGCTGGATCAGCGGCTCATCCCCCTGCAGGTTCACCACAGGATCCCCCCCCACGCGTTGAGCTGCCTCCACTACGCGAGAGGTCCCGCTGGCATGGTGGGTGGCGGTCAGGATTACATTCCCCCCGAACCCTCTTACGGCCTCCGCGATCCTGAGATCGTCTGTGGCCACCCAAACCTGCCCGGCGCGCGATTCCATGGCCCGCTCGTAAACATGCTGGATCATGGGCCTTCCGAGGAGAGGGGCGAGGGCTTTGCCAGGGAATCTCGTGGAGGCGTAACGGGCGGGAATGATGACCGTTGCCGGCATCCTATCTTCCAGCTTCAGGTTTTATCTATCATATCAAGAAGGCGGACCTTGTCAAGGCGGCGGGTGGGGACATCCCGGCTTCGTTGACTTCACGTGAGCTTTTTCCTATAATGATTTCCGGTAAATGGCCCCTTTTTCCCAGCGGAGAGAGGTGACGAGTTGCCCGCCAATCTCCCTCCCCAGTACTTCGATGCAGAGAAGCGCTACAGGCTCGCCAGGACTCCACAGGAGAAGATCGTGGCCCTGGAAGAGATGCTTCGAATCATGCCCAAGCACAAAGGCACCGAGAAGCTGCAGGGGGAACTGAGACGTAAGATCTCCAAGCTAAGGACCGAGGGTTCGAGGCGCTCAGCAGGAGGCCGCAGGACAGACCTCTACTATGTGGAGAAGGTCGGGGCGGGGCAGATAGCCATGGTCGGGCCGGCCAATGCCGGGAAATCCAGGCTCCTGGCGGCCCTCACCAATGCCAAGCCCGAGGTGGCGGAGTTCCCCTTCACCACCAGGTTGCCACAACCCGGGGTGATGCGTTACGAGAACGTCCGCATCCAGCTAGTGGATCTGCCTCCCGTACATCCGGAACTCACCGAGGCATGGGTGTTCGCCGTGTTGCGCAACGCCGATGCCCTCTGGGTCGTGGCGGACCTTGGCTCGGAAAACCTCCTGGAGGATGTGGAATCCGTGCTGGGGCAGTTGAGGGATGCGGGTATCCAGCTCCTCGGCAAGGAGCCGGAGTTGGAGGAAGAGGACCGGCTTCCCAAGAAGGTCTTGCTTGTGGGAAACAAGATCGACCGGCCAGGGGGCGATGAGAACGCCAAGGTCCTGCAGGAGTTGTACGGGGGGAAGTTCCCGGTGATAGGGGTCTCTGCCGAGTTCGGCACCTGCCTCCACGAGCTCCAGAGGGCCACCTTTCAACTGCTGGAGATCATCAGGGCTTACACCAAGGCCCCGGGCAAGGAGCCAGACCTCAACGACCCGGTGATCCTGCCCCTGGGGAGCACGGTGCTGGATTTCGCGGAGCAGATACACAAGGATTTCGCTCAGAAATTGAAGTTCGCCAGGATCTGGGGGCCTAACAAGCACGGAGGCCAACGGGTCCAGCGCGACTATCCCCTCACAGATGGAGATATCCTCGAACTACATATCTAGCCGCCGTAACCGTCCGGTCGCGCCTCTTGCCGGGGCCATGTTTCGCATCAGGAATTGGGGGTCCACACCGCGATTCGGCCCTTGTCACGGGCGTGAAGGCGTGCTAAAAGGAATGGCGACTGTGTGTCCTGGTGCTGAGCTTCAGGGCAAGCCGCGATGCACAGGGGAGGGGCGCCTGGGCGGGGCAGGAGGGGTCTCCAGCGTCGCTTCCCCCTCCGACGGAGGCCGTCTTCACCACCGTGGGGACGTGCGCATGAGCCGACTGACCAGAAGAAGGGCACCACGCAAGAGGGTGCGCAGGCCGGTGAGGTACGGGGTCCACGAACTGGATCATCGAGCCTACACCATCGACCTGTCCAAGGGCGGTATCGCTATCAAGACCAACGTGGTCTTCCCTCCAGGGACCGAGGTCCTCCTCAGGGTAGACATGGACGGGGAGATCTACACGGCCCGCGGCAGGGTGAGATGGGCGCGCCAGGTCCCCCCTTCCCTCATCTCCCACACCCGCTGCGGCATGGGACTCGAGTTCACAGCCCTGAGCGTGCGTTTCCACAAGTTCCTGGAATCCATGGGTCCCATGGTGTGATGGGCCCGGATCACCGTCTCTCAGGCCTGAGGGCGAAAGGGCCTTTCCCCCTCGCCCTTTCTCCCCTGTCTCCCGTCGATGCGCCCAGTTGTCATGTGTTGGCCAGGGTCCCGCCGTCCACGTACAGGCTCTGCCCCGTGATGAAGGCGGCCGAGTCAGAGCACAGGAACAGGACGGCCCCGACTATGTCCTCGGGTTCCGCAAGCCTCCCCATGGGGATCCTCATGGCGATCTGGCGCTCCACCTCGGGGTTGGCCCAGATGGGCCTGCTGAAATGGGTCTTGGTGAGGGCCGGTCCAACGGCGTTGACCTGGATGTTGTACTGGGCCCATTCCACTGCCATGCACATGGTGAGCATCTTGACCGCGGCCTTGCTGGCATGATACACCCCCATGCCCGCACCACCCCTCACCGCACCCACTGTGGTGATGTTGACTATCCTCCCCCCACCCTGCTCCTTCATGACCTTGGCCGCAGCCCGACTCAACAGAAAGGTCCCCTTGACGTTGGTATCGAAGATCTTGTCGAAACCATCCTCTCTGAGGTCGAACAGGGCCCTGAGAAAGCTCCTGGCCGCATTGTTGATCAGGATATCTATCCTCCCGAAGGCCTTGAGAGATGCCTCCACCAAGGCGTCCACCTGGTCGCTCGAACTCACGTCGGTCACCTGCGCCATCGCCTCGCCCCCCTTGGATCGGATCTCCTGGGCCACTGCCTCGATCTCAGAGGCCGTCCGAGCGGCGACGACCACCTTGGCCCCCGCTTCCGCAAGGCCGAGGGCGATGGCCCTCCCGATACCCTTGCCCCCCCCTGTCACTATGGAGACCTTCCCCGTCAAGTCGAATCTGTCACCCATTGGACCCACCTCCCGTGGCATTATGCTGCGGCCTCAGGCAGCGTCTACCTTTGATAAGGGACTTTTTCCCTCTTTGCAACCCCTTACGGGTAAAGCCTCCCATGAGGGGGCCGATTTGGCGGGAGTGCGAACCGCCATAGGACGCCTTTCCTGCTTGATTTCTCCTGTAAGCTTCCATATCATCCTGGGAAATGCACAGCCCTAGGAGGGGACGATATGAGAGAGCCTCGGGATATGCTGTCTTGCACCTTGACCGCCCTTGCCGTCATCCCGCTCCTCCTCGGCCTGGCATCCTGCACGGGTCCAACCACCCAGACCATCTACCTCCAGTTTCGGCCAACTGCCGAACCCCCCGCTTACTCCCGTTACACCGTGGGGGTCGCCCCGTTTCAGGACAACAGGCCCTCTCCCCAGATGTTGGGGAGGCGGATCAAGGTGGACGGGACCCCCGAGTCCCTGACACTGGGTTCCCCTTCCCCGTCCAAGGACCTCACCTACATGCTCATCCGGTATCTGGAGTCGAGGGGATTCAGGGTGGTGGACCTCCCATCTTGGAGACCAGCCCCCGAGACCCTCAAGGAACTCCCACCCGGAATCCAGATGGCCGTGACAGGACGCATCGACGCCCTGGAGGTGGAGGGGGACTCCACCCTCTGGAAGACATCCATGCGTTACAGGGTGAAGTTGACCGGCTTTTTCGGCATGGTGGAAAGGGCCGAGGTGCTGACCCGGAGCGTGGAGATCGCCCCGCAGAGGAGCTCCCTTCAGTTCGATATCAGAGAGGTGGAGGAGGACCTGAACAAGGCCCTGACCGACGCCATGGCACGCCTGGTGGAAGGGGTCCTGCCGACCCTGCCGCCTTGAACCCCGAGGGGCTAGATTTCCGTCTCCTCTCGGATCGCCCCGCCACATCGAGGCATGGGGTGGGGTCTCGGGGTGGCCTCGTTCACAAATCCGCTACCGCTGTCCTGCACCCTAACCCATCCCCGGCCCGCGGACAAGGGCGATGATACGCTTGGCTGTGACCTCAGCCACATCCGCGAGGCCGTCTGCGGGCAAGAACTCGCTTGCGTTGGAGGCGAAAAGGCACGTCACCGCGGCGGGGAATTCTTCGTCCGGGAGATGGAAGATGTAGTAAAGCGGGACCTTGGGCAATGGATAGAGGGTGAAGGAAAAATCGCCGGATGGTGCATCGCTGTTGGTGTGCCCGCCGAAGGAGACCAGGATCCTGTCCTGAAATCTTCGGATCGAGGTCACATACGGGACGAGCACGCGCTCGGCATGGGCAGCGAAGGCGCCTTGGTAAGGCATGCTGTTCGGGATTTCCTTGAAGGACTTCAGCGGCTCGAGCCGAACCGGGACGTCGGGGACCCGGCTCGCGTAAAGGGCGATGAGCACGCCCTCTGCCCCTGATATCTCCTTGGCTGATAGAAGAATCCGTTCCCTTTGCAGCTCGCACGGCTCCCCAAAGGCATCGAAGTAATAGCGTTCCCCATCATAGCTCGCTGGGATGCACCTCTCCAGCTCCACTGCCGGCCTGGCCCAGGTTCTCTTGAGGTACTCCCTCTGGATCTCGCTGTAACTCTCGTTCATCAGCCCTCCCATCAGACGTTTGGCCACTCGTTTCGCCAGGGTCGTGCCTCCTCGAGCGCGGCCGAGGCCCTCAGGACCGTGAGGTCCTTGAAAGGTCCCCCTACGATCTGGAGCCCCACCGGGAGTCCATCCTGGGTCCAGCCACAAGGCACCGAGGCCGCTGGCAACCCGCTCAGGTTGAAAGGATAGGTGAACGACAGATAGTTCAGGGGGTGGACGCGTTTTCCCGAGACCTCCCTCGGCCAGTCGATGCCTGTGGGAAAGGGGGCTACGGAGAGGACCGGGGTCAGCAGCAGGTCGTAGTCCTCGAAGAACGAGCGAAGGCGATCCCAGAGGAGATGGCACTGGTTCATGGCCTCGGCGTACGCCTTCGCCGTGGCCTGCATCCCGATCTGTGTCAGCCGCACCAGCCCAGGATCCAGACGGTCTCCCCATTGCCCCAGCCTGTCCCCCAGGGCCGCGGCGCACTCTGCCGCGAACAATAGCTGAAAGGCCTGGTGCAGGCAGGGCAGCTCGAGGCCAGGCTCCTCCACTGATGCCCCGAGCTCGGCAAAGACCATGGCCGCGGATACCGCGGTGTCCCTCACCTGGGGCTCCACCAAGGCGTAGCCCAGGTCGGCGCTCCAGGCCATCCTCAGCCCGCGTACCCCACCCGGGAGACCCTTCAGGAAAGAGGTTTTCCTGCCGGGCACAGACAAGGGATCCCTGGGGTCGGCCCCGGAGATCACATCCATGAGCAGGGCCGCATCCGCCACCTTGCGGGCGAGGGGGCCTAGGTGCGAAAGTCGCCTATCGAGGTTCTCCCAGCCCGACAGAAGGGGATACATGGGGACCCGTCCACGCGAAGGCTTGAAGCCGAATACGCGGCAAAAGCTGGCTGGGGCCCTGATGGACCCCCCGCCGTCGCTCCCTATCGCCAGCGGGCCCATGCCAGTTGCCACTGCCACTGCAGCCCCGCCGCTGGACCCAGCCGGGGTGCGGTCCAAGGCCCAGGGGTTTCGCGTCACGCCCTGTAGACGACTGTCCGTGACCGCCTTGTACCCGAACTCGCATGTAGTGGTCTTTCCGAGGATTATGCCCCCTGCAGCCTTTATCCTCTCCACCACCACCTCGTCCCGATCGGGCACGAAGTGTTCATACATGACAGAACCGAAGGTAGTACGGATCCCCCTGGTGAAGACAAGGTCCTTGAGGGAGACGGGGATACCGAAGAGGCCGCCCGTCGCCTTGCCCCTGGCGAGCCTCTCGTCAGCTGCTCGGGCTTGGGCCATGGCGTATTCCGCGGTGACGGTGAAAAAGGCGTTCACCTTGGGGTTGACCTCCCCTATGCGACGAAGGATCACCTCTGTCACCTCTGAGGCCTTGACCTCCCCAACCTCGATCTGCTTGCGGAGATCGAGGGCAGACAACTTCCACAGCTCATCCACGTCGAATCTCCTTTCCCTTGCCGGCCTGGACCAGCAAATGGGCCCTCCGAAGCGGCTCCGGGACCCTGAAACGCCCCACGCACTGAAGGACCGCCTCCACCGCGGCCTTCAAGCCCATTCTGTTACCCGGGGAAACATAAAGCGGCCTTACCCCTTCCCTGGTGCGCACGACTGCCCCCACACGCCTGCCCTCGTGGAAGAGCCACGCGACATCACCCCTTCGAGGCCCCACCGCCTGGTGCGTCCCGACGAGCCGACTCTTGGCGCACCCCAAGGTGGGGACCTCCAGGTGGAGCCCCAGATGGGAGGCAGACCCGAGGCCCCTGGGATGCGCCGTCCCCTGACCGTCCACAAGGATGAGATCCAACTGTAGGGTCAGCCTCGACAAGACCTCCAAGAGGATGGGTACTTCTCGGAATCCCAGCAGACCGGGGACATAAGGAAAAACCACGCGCCCCCGTGCCAAGGCATGTTCCACCACCCGGGCCTCTTGCAGGTCCCAGACCACCGCACCTCCGAGGATACCCTGTCCGTCCGCGAGATATGCGGCATCGCATCCAGCGACCAGCCTGAGCCTCTTGACCCTCCCCCTGAGCACCAGGCCCCTGGAAAGTCGCTCCTGCAAGGCCATGGCCTCCCCTGGCCTCATGTCCCAGGGGTGTATGGAGCGCACCCTCATTGCCTCGCCACCCCCCTCCTCTGCCACCGGGCAAGGACATTTTGCACCCTGGCCGTGGAGGCAGTCAAACCCCAAACCGAGCGGGGCCCGCAGACCGGCATCCTCAGGATCACGTGGGTGGGCCGGTGAAAAGGTGAGGATGGCGCACCGCCACAACTGAAGAAACCAGGCCTTGGAGGGACCGATGCGCGATACCGAAGCCATCCTCAACTGGTTATACCGCCTGGGCCCCGTGTATGCTACAATCGCCGAAACCAAAGACCATCTCAAAGGAGGGACTGGCCATGGCGGACGAGATTCGGAAGATAGCATATTTCGCGATGGAGGTGGCTGACAAACCAGGGGAGGGGGCGCGTGTCTTGGGGCTGCTGGCCGAGGCAGGGGTGAACCTGCTCGCCTTTTCCGGCTTCCCCAGGGGCAGGAAGGCCCAGCTCGATTTTGTCCCGGAGGACACGAGGACCTTCATGGCCGCGGCCCGTAGACTCAAACTCAAGATCCGGCCCAAGAAATTCGCCTTTCTCGTCCAGGGTGAGGACCGAAAGGGCGCGGCTGCCGAGGTGGTCAAGACGTTGGCAGACAAGAAGATCAACGTCACGGCCATGGATGCCGTATCTTCGGGCGCCGGCCGGTATGGGGCGATTCTGTGGGTCAAGCCCAAGGACTTGAACAAGGCGGCGAAGGCACTCGGGGCCAAATAGGACCTTTCAAGGCGAGATCGGTCCCGACTCCGCATGGTTGAAACCGCGGCGGGTCAAGGGGCCCTCGAGGATGGATCAATCCCACCGATGGGGGGATCCGGCCGAGCCCTTCGACCCGCTCTGCCATGTCCCACGGGCCTCCGTCATCCCGGAAGATCCTGGTCCCGCAGTTCCTTCGGATTATCGCATGGTGCAATGCCCCAAGCGCGTTGGACCAAGAGGCTTCACAGCGAGCCATAGAAGGCAGCCGCCGCAAGATCAGGCCATCATCCGCTGTGATCGGCCGGTTGCCGGTCTCCTGAAGGGGCTCCTCCCGCTGCACAGGCGCACCGGTGCGGCCCTCGACCGCCCAAATGGAAACCACAGCCGCGGTAGGCGGAAACGGCCTTTCGCCTTGGAACAAAGACGTGTATAATCGTGGTGGACCCATTCTGGAAGTTCGCCTTCCAAGAGTTCCTGAGGATGTCTGGAATCGTTCGAGGGGCCTTTCCAGCATCGCGGTCGTCGTTTCCATACCATCAACCTCCTCCTCGAGAAAGGAAAAGGACGATGAACATCTATGTAGGTAACCTTTCGTACGAGACCGCCGAAGGCGACCTCAGGGAGGCCTTTGGGCGTTTCGGAGAGGTCAAATCGGTCAACATCATCACGGACAAGTACAACGGTATGTCCAAGGGGTTCGGTTTCGTGGAGATGCCGTCCCAGCAAGAGGCCCAGGCCGCCATCGAAGGCCTCAACGGGAAGGCCGTCAAGGGGAGGGAGATCGTCGTCAACGAGGCACGACCCAGGCCTGACAATCGGGACAGGGGGAAGAGACAGGGCGGAGGGGGCCGCCGTCGCTGGTAACAGGACTGGGACGCCCCTTCATGGAAAAGCGGTTCATGGAATTGAACACCGATTCGGCAGCGTCCGCTGCCGTTTCCCCTGGACCGTCAGGGGGGTAGTGGGATATCAGGAGGCAGCCAAGGGCTGCGAAGGGGCCATGCGTGTCGAGCCCGGAGCTGCGGCATTTCCTCTGACGGATCCGGCAAGAGCTGTGTCGTGATGGGGTGACACGATGAGGCGAGCGAGGCCCTGAACAAGGCCATCGCGATGCATTCAGAGGATGTGCTGGCCTGGCTCGCCTTGTCCACGCCGCAAAGCTCGGCGGACCGGGTGAGGTAGGCCGGCGCGGCCTGGACCAGGGCCACCCGAACCCGCCCCATGGCCCGCCGGGCCGACCCTGTGATACCCCATCCCATCTCCTTCTTCAACCCTCCTCTGTCCACGACTCGTGGGCTCAGGATCTCCTCCCTGGGGATGGTCCTGCGCTGGAGCGGCCGGATCACCTTAGGGCAGAGATGACCAGGGCCTGAATGGTCAGCAGATAGGTCCCGAACAGGGAAGCAAGACAAAGGCGGGCGGGACGCCTCTGGCTGCCGATGCGGCTTCGCCAAGCGGCCCTCCTTGGGATAGCGTTGACTCCATGGTCGGTTACCGATATCGGCTCAGGTCGGCTAGCTCCTGGGAGTTGGCCAGTCGAATCACAGAGGAGGTCGTAACCCCCAGATAACGCGCCACCTCTGCACCCGAATAGCCCATTCCCTTTACCGCGAGCTGGCAAAACAGTCTGCGGGCATGCACCGCCTGGCGCATGCGGCTTCCGGAACGGATCAGCGACAACTCCACTCCTTCCCCTCTTGCGATCCTAGCTGCCAAGGCCTCCAGATCCACCCCCTTGGCCCTGAGCCTCAGGGTCTCCCTATGCCTCCTTTCCGCCTCCTCCAGGAGCCCTTCGACGAACCCCTCGCTTCCGAGCACTCGCCCGTCGGACACCATCCGCTGCCCACGCCTCCTCATGGATAGGACCTCGGACCACCCCCCTGCGCTGCGAATCAATCCCCCTCCCACCAGCTCCGGACGCCTCCCCTGACCGAGGCCTTGGCGAACGAATTCCTCGTACCTGACGGCGGCCTCCCCCCTCTTCCTACCGAAGTACGACAGGATCGCCTCCGTATCCTGCCATGGCCGCTTTACCTCCCCAAGGATCGCCGAGTGACCTGCCCAAGGATACTTCGAGAGCCCCTCCAGATCCTCCACAATACCAGCCCTGACCGGGTTGAGATGAACATAACGCGTGAGCTCTAAGAGATACGGATCATCCTCGCAGATGATGGACTTGTACCGATTCTGAAACAAATGGCCAAGCCGCCTGTGCCTGCGGTTGAAGTTCACCACGTAGCCAGTCAAGAGCCTCCTCATGCTGAAAGGCAAAGACTCCTTGGCGCTTCTCACCACGAGGTGGAAGTGGTTGGGCATCAGCGCCCAAGCATAGACCACCCATGCCCCTGCCTCACAAAGCCTCTGGATTCGCCCCACGAAGTCCTCTCGGTCTTCGTCATTGTGGAAGACCTTGCCGCCCTCGATCCCTCGGCCGATGACGTGGTGGAGCGCCCCAGGCGCATCCAGTCTCGCTTGTCTAGGCATGAATCGAACCTATCACACCCCTTTTGTCAATGTCAATGCAATATAGAACCAACGTCCCCCCCGATGGGGTTGACACCTCAGATCTTATGGCATACTAACGGCCAAGGACTACAGCGCATCACGCCGTGAGGTCTATCCATGAACTCGAGGGAATCCTTCAAGCGGTTCGTCTGGCTGATCGGTTCATGCTCCCTCCTGGGCCTTGGTGCATGCTCTTCCACCTCCCTGGACCTCCATGAGTTGAAGCTCTACGGGATCCCCTTGACCCCTGGCCTCTCGCCTCAAGAGGTCGTCCATGTCATAGGCCCACCTCAGGAGGAGGGAAGATCTCGTCGATGGTTCTGGAGGCCGCCCAGGCTCTATATGAAGTATTACAGCAAAGGGATGGAAATCGCCTTCGACAGCGAGGGGAACACCTACGACCCTGTCTCAGCCCGTTTCGTCAGGGCCTACGTCTTCCTCAGGCCTGAGGCGCAATACTCTGCCTTTGCTGGCAAGATCTCTCATGGGATAGACGCGGCGTGGGATCTGCAGCGCCTGGAGAAGGCCCTCGGCCCCCCCGAGAAGACCAGGACGGTGGGTTCGGAGTTGGAATGGACCTACTGGGAACAGAGGCAGTTCCAGCTCGTCTTCATCGCGGAGACATCCACACGGAAGCTCAAGGCCCTCATGATCATCCGCCACGACAGGGATCGCCCCAAGTGATGGAGGGCGCAATGGAATCACCTGGCCAGCCCATCCAGGAGGGCGGCCACGTTTCGCCCGAGGACCCTGTGGTTGTATCCACCTTCGAGGATCGCAAAGCAGCCTCCTCCATGCCGTTGGGCCGCATCCCTTACCTTGCGCCCTATGGACCAGTAGTCATCGGTGCTCAACAGGCCTCCCCAGTCTTCCTGGTGGAAGTCGAACCCTGCGGAGATCCCGATCAAATCAGCCCTGGCCCTGGACAGCGCCTCATCGACCTCATCCAGATAGGCCTTTCTGTCCCTGGCCGACGGGTTGTGGATAGTAGCCCACTGCTCGTCTCCGAGGATGTTCACGGTCCCGTCCCCGAAGTGGAGGTCGATGTCCAGGACCATGGCCCGCTGTATCAGGCCCTCTTTCCTCAGGACCAGTAAGGCGATGGCCATGTTGTTGAAGTAGCAAAAGCCCCACGAGCTCCCGGCCGAGGCATGATGTCCTGGCGGGCGGATCAGGCCGAAACAGGGCTCTTGCAGGCCTATTCGGGCCGCTTGTATGCCCCCGCCAGCGGCCAGGGCCGCGATCTCGTAAAGGCCCATGGCCCTGACGTGATCTATGTGCGACTGTGTGTGGGCCAGGCCTATCTGCTCCAGCGTGGCCGGGGTCGGCTCCACGAAGGTAACGCGGTCCTCTATGGCAGCCACCACGGCCTCCATTCGACCAGGCTCCGCGGCAGGGTCATGAGTGTAGACCTGGGTGAACTCAGGGCTGTACACTACCTTCATGGCCTTCCATTCCCTCCCATAGCCGACTCAGGGGGCGAAAATCGACCTATGATGCGTGGGAGTGTAGGAGGGAACGACCCAGGTGTCAACAGGCCCAGGGGCAGCGGATGTATTCGCCCGATAAGGGGGGCAGCCCTGTATCCCCGCGCTTCACGCCTTCGAGATCGGCCTGTCTCGGCTCCTGTCCGAGTGCGACACACCGGCTGCCGTCGCCCAGGCACACAGAGTCGGGCCATGGGGCTTCCCTCTGCCCGCCTTCCTGCCATGGGTGCCCATCGCTCCCGCCGAGCCGATGAGCTACCCCCCCCAAGGATTCAGGCGTCACCCTTACCGTGACTGTTGACTCGCGAGTGGCCGGATCATACAAATACAGATGGAGAGGCGATCGTGGGAGCCCCTAACCAGACAAGTCCTCGCATCCTGTCCCGCCAAAAGGTCCTGGCCGTCCTGCTAGTGGCGCTGGCCTGCTCGGCTGCAGAGGTGGCCCACAGGGCCGGTGCCCTGGTGTCATTGGAGAACTCCTACTATGACCTGTGGCACAATCTGGCAGGGCAGAGGCAGGAGCCGAGCCACGTGGTCATCGTCGCCATCGACAACCAGACCCTCCTGGAACACAGGGATGAGCCGCTGGTGTTTTGGGGCCCGCATTTCGCCAGGGCCATCCAGGCCATTAGGTCGGCCGGGGCCCGGGTCATAGGGATCGATTACCTCTTCTCTGTAAGCCCCGAGTCGTGGCTCAGGAAGCTCGATCTTCCGGGCAGTGAGATCAGCCGCACGTACGACGTTCCCATGAGGCAGCAGCTAGCCTCAGGCCAGGTGGTCTTGATCGGGACCGTAGCCGTCAACGAGAGAGGAGAAGGCGAAATCATCAAGCCCATCCAGGACTACTTGTTCTCCCTGCCGAGGAGGGAGGCGGATGTAGGTCTTGCCAACTTCTATTGCGATGAAGATGGCGTTGTACGGAGATTCGTCCCCGCGATCATGGAGGAAAAGGTCCACCCCAGGCTCACCTTCGCCACGCTCCTCGCCCTAAAGAGCGCGCATTTGGATCCGGAGGAGGAGAGTTGGTCCTTCCGAGGCCATGAGGTCTTAAACGGCAACCAGACACACCCCATAGGCTTTGTGGGACCGCCCGGGACCTTCAGGCGTATATCCTTCGGAGCCCTCCTCGGCACAAACTCCCCCGATACCCTGGGCAGACTCGGTCTCAGGGACAAGGTGGTCATAGTGGCAGCGGACCATGTGGGTTCTCAGGACCTCCATCTCACGCCTTACTCCAGGGGATTCTGGGGCTCCGAGGGTCGCATGATGAACGGGGCCGAGGTTCACGCCAACATAGTCGAGACCCTCTTGACAGGGAGATTCCCCAGGACGGCACCTTCCTCGGCTCGCCTCCTCTTCGTCTTCGCCGGAGTCTCCGTGGGGACCTGGCTCTTCCTGCGGTTTCATCCTTTTCGCGCGCTTTGCCTCGGGGCCATGCTCGCCTTGCTTTGTGCCCTCCTGGGCTACCTCCTGTTTCACATGGACTGGATCCTCCCTGTGGCCGGCCCTCAGATGGCCTTGGCCGTGAGCTACCTCGGCACACTCGGTTTCAGGCTAACGGGCGAGGAAAGGGAAAGGGCGAGATTGCGTCAGATGTTCGGCCGATATGTCTCCGAGGAGGTCGTGGAGAAACTCCTGGCATCGGGGTACAGGCCAGATCTCGGAGGGGAGACACTGCAGGTGACGGTCCTCTTCTCCGACATCAGGAACTTCACCACGATCTCAGAGCGTCTGACCGCGCATGAGGTCGTGGAGATGCTCAACGCCTATCTCGAGCGCGCCTGTGAGCCGATCCTTCAACACGGGGGCACTGTGGACAAGTTCATAGGAGACGCGGTCATGGCCGTCTTTGGATCCCCTGTGCCTCACCCAGACCACGCCGCGAGGGCCGTGAGGGCCGCCCTGGAGATGGCCAAGGTCGCCATGGACTTCCGGACCTGGATGGGTCGCCGTTTTCATGGCAAGGACCTCCCCGAGTTCGCCATCGGGATCGGGCTCCACACAGGGGAGGCCGTCATCGGCGATATAGGCTCGCCCAAGAGGATGGAGTTCACCGCCATTGGCGACACCGTCAATACCGCCTCCCGATTGGAAGGCGCCACCAAACAACTCGGGTGCACCATCCTCGCCAGCAAGGCGACCATCGAGAAGGCTGGCCCGTCGGTTTTGACAGGGAAACGTGATAGAATCGTGGTCAAGGGGAAAGGAGAGCCTGTGGAGGTCTTCGAGGTCGTAGGCTATGAAGATGAGCGATCATAGGTTGGCGGCACCTCTCGGCGCATCTCGGAGCTGGCTCGAGGCCAGCAGTGTGCCGACGCCTGCGGTGAACCATTGTCACCGAGGAGGGAAAGGAGGACCCTCATGAAGCCTCTTGCATGTCTCATGAAGTCGGTCTGTGCGATCATCGCCCTTGTGCTGTCGCTGTCCTGGTCCGGAGATGCCTCTGCCCAGGTTCAGGCCATTCCGGCCGATGTGGGGCTGGTGACCCAGTTGTCCGGGGATGTCGCGTACTGGAACGAGGCTTACCAGAAGACCCCCGAGAAGGCCGTGGCCCTGATGAAGATACGCAAAGGGGATCACTTCGATCTCCCCGAGGGCTCTAAGCTCCAGGTGGTCTATTTCTCCAGTAACAGGCAGGAGTCCTGGACAGGGCCGGCACGGCTCGTGATCGGCCAAGGAGAGAGTGAAAGCGAGGGCAAACATGTGCAGCCGGAGGTCGTCATCCTGCCCCCTGGGGCCTCTCAGGGGGTGCAACGGATCCCGGCCCTGTTGAGGAGGGCGGGTCTCAGCCGCACGGGAGGGCTCCAGGTGAGGGGGGTTGCGACTCCCCAGGCCCAGGCCCCTATTGAACTGTCCTCACAGGAACAGGCGGAGATACAAGTGGCCCGGAAAAATTACCAGGATCTTCGCAGGCAGGCCAAGCCAGACGACCTCACGCCCGAACTCTACTTGCTCGGGGTGCTGGCCGATTACGAGCAGTTCGAGGAGATGGAGAAGGTCCTCAAAGACGCCCAGGCTAGACAGCCGGGCAACGAGGTCTTGGTGGATCTGGAAAAGTGGGTCGCTAGCCAGAAGGCCAAGGCCGGTCAGAGGAGGTAGGATCACAGATCTTCGCCCTCGAGAGTCGCAACAACGACCTGTGCGTTCGTCGGGCAAATCCCCGATGAGGGGATGACGATGGTCTTGACCCTCGCAGGAACCGCCCAAGGATGCAGGCTGGGAGTCAAACCTCATGGAGGATCTGAAAGAAACGGTCGTGGAGTTCGTCATGGACGAGGGGGCTTGCGCGGCAGGTATCGCCACGGTAGAAACCCTCCGAGGGGGGCCGCCGTCGGCCGACCTCACTTACGTGCTGCCGCAGGCCAGGTCCGCTGTGAGCTTCGCCGTGGCCCTGGATGAGGACCTCATCGAGCCGTTCCTGGGAAAGACCGATCGCCGCAGTCACGAGAGAGACAACATCCGGGCCAACACAATGGCCAGTGGGGCTGCATTGAACCTGGCCAGGTGGCTGGAACAGAGGGGATACCCTTCGTTTCCCATAGCCTCCAACAACGTGTACAGGCCTGAAGCCCCGGGAGGTAGGCCGGCAATGCTTCCGGACATCTCCTTGAGGTACCTGGCCGTGCGCTCGGGGGTCGGCCACTTCGGTCTGTCCGGAAATGTGATCACCAGAGATCACGGGGCCGCGGTCATCCTCGGCGGGGTTGTCACCTCAGCGGAACTCGCCCCCACAGATCCCCTCCCCACAGAGGAGAACTACTGCGATGGATGCCGGCTCTGCATGGCCTCTTGCTGTTCTGGGATGATGTCCCATGATGAGCTCACCACCGTGAGCCTCGGGGGCATGGAGTTCCGTTACTCCAAACGCCTCGACTATCTTCGCTGCGAGTTCGTCTGCGGGGGGTTCACAGGGCTGCATCCATCAGGGAAATGGTCCACTTGGTCACCCGGCCGCTTCCGCATCCCGGAGTCGGATGAGGACTTCAGGCCAGCGCTTGTCCGTGGCATCAAGGCCCACGCCCGATGGCCGGACATGGGGGGCGGTTTCCACCACATCCTCATGGGCCGGAAGCTCCACCTGACCTGTGGCAACTGCCAGCTCGTCTGCGTCCCCGACAAGAAAGAGCGGGTCAGGCGCCATGAGCTCTTGGTGGGAAGCGGGGTCGTAGTGCAGGAAACAGGTGGCGCTGTCCGCCCGGTAACCCCGGAGGAGGCACGAGAACATCTTTCGGCCATGTCTCCGGAGCAGAGGGCCTTGTATGAGGAGATCTGACCCCTCCACGAGGGGCGAGGATCTCCCCTCCAGCGGATACATCTTGTTGGCGATCCTGACGGTGACCTGGGGTCTGGGCTGGCCCATGATGAAGACCGCCCTGGGGGACTTTCCACCTTGGACCTTCAGGACCATATGCGTGATCCTCGGGGGGGGCGGTGCCCTCGCCATGGCCAGGGGCAGTGGGGTGGGCCTGGCCGTCCCGGCCGGACAGTGGTGGCCTCTCCTCCTGGTTTCCCTGGTGAACGTGACCGGTTGGAACATCTTTTCGGCCTACGGCTTGCTCCTGATAGAAGCTGGCCGTTCGGCCATCATCGCCTACACCATGCCAGTTTGGGCCTGCATACTGGCCCGGTTTTTCTTGGGAGAGACCATGACCCCAGGAAGATGGGCAGGACTGGCGCTGGGCGCTTCCGGCCTGGCAGTGCTCATCAGTCCTGACTTCCGCGCCTTGGGCAAGGCGCCCTTGGGGGCCCTCTTCATGCTCGCGGCCGCCATCTCATGGGCGTGGGGTTCGGTCCTGATAAAGTCCTTCGAGTGGAAGATGCCCGCATCCCTCTTCGTTGGGTGGCAGTTGATCCTGGGCGGCATACCCATAGTGGCAGGATCCCTGCTCTTTGAGGCCAAGGCCCTTTCATCCCTGGAGATCTCACGGGGCGGGGGGCTTGCAATGGTCTACGTGGTCTTGGTGGGTGTGATCTTCGGATACTGGGGCTGGGTCAAACTCATAGAGGTCTTTCCGGTCAGCGTAGCATCCATAGGGACCCTAGCGGTGCCCGCCATCGGGGTCCTGAGCAGCGCTCTGATCCTGGGGGAGAACGTGGGGGTCCGAGAGATGGTGGCGCTCGGTCTTGTTGTGGCCGCCCTGGGAATGGTGTCGGTGAGACCTGGACAGAGGAAGAGGGAGGAGAGTGGCTGAGCGCCTTTCCCTTGAGTTCCAGGACGCATGGGCTTCTATCTGTGGCACTCCTTGCCGTGTGCGTCGTGCTGCCTTGTGGATGCTCCACTTTGGATGTGGGCCCTGAGAGGCACCCGGCCCCGCCATCGGGGAAGAACCCGCCGGTCTGGGACAGGGTCTATGCAGCCGCCCAGATCCCCCCTGGGGATGTGTGGAGGATCTACCTCAAGGGTACTGATCCCGATGGCGACCTCAGATTCGTTCACGTGTGGGCGGGGACTTCCCCTAGGCCCACGACCCCTTTCCGCTTCTCCATTGACACCGATCAGAGGGGAGTTGTGTCGGGCTATCTCGAGCTGTACACGTCCCAGCTCGGGGGAGGGATCGCCCCTTCGTCCATCAGGGTGCAACTGGTCCTGGAGGACCGCTCGGGCCTCAGGAGCGAGTCCATGACCCTGGCCGCTGAGCTCTACCTCGGCGCTAGGTACGAGGCGCCTCCCTCTGGTCACTTCGAGGAACGATCCCTTGGCAGGATCCCGGTCGAGACAATCCCCCGCGGTGCCGGGCCTGGGCTTTAGGGCCAAGCCCTCTGCCAGCCTTGGTCGACCTCCGATATGCGGCCTTCTTTGAGTCGGCCGGCAAACGGATCGCCTTCCTAAGTCAATCCATGGCCTTGACCACCCCGATTCGCGCATCCAGGGCCAGGCAACCCTCTTTCTCGTAGAACACACGGACCGGATTGATATCTATGTCGCGAATCTCCGGTAGATCGCACAGGAGTTGAGAGAGGCGAAGCAGTGCCTCCACCACCGCCTCTATGTCGGAAGGTTTACCCCCTCTGGCCCCTTTGAAGATGGCCACCCCGCGCAGCTCGTGGATCATTTCCTCGGCGTCACGGCGCGTTATGGGTGCCACTCGCAGGGATATGTCGCCGAATATCTCCACGAAGACCCCGCCCAATCCGACCATCACCACCGGTCCGAACTGCTCGTCCCGTCGCCCGCCCAGTATCATTTCCCGGCCGCCCGTCGCCATCTGTTGGACGAGGACGCCTTCGATCTCGGCCTCGGGGTAGGCCCGCCGGATCCTCTCGGTCATGTCCCTGTAAGCCTCTGCCACCCCCCCTTCGCTTCGAAGGTTGAGCTGTACCCCTCCCACGTCGGACTTGTGGGAGATCTGCCTGGATATGACCTTTATGGCCACAGGAAAACCCAGCCTCTTGGCTGCCTCGATGGCCTCCTCCTGGCCCCTCACCGGTATCCCCCGCACCATGGGTATCCCATAAAGATCCAGGAGCTCCGCAGCCTCGTGCAGGAGCAGGTCTCTGCCCTCCTCCTGCGCCTTCTCGAGGAGGGCCAAGGCCTTGTCCTTGTCCACGGCGAAGGTCTCTATCTGCTGCCTTTCCTGGACCCTCTGCCGCTGGGCGTGATACCACCTGCTCATCTCCAGTGCCCTGACCGTCTCGACGACCTGAGTGAATATGGGGTAATTGAGGTTCTTCTTGAGATAATTGACCTCCTCCGCCTCCGTGGACACATATATGGCCACAGGTTTGTCGTATTTCCTTGACAGATCCACGATCCTGGCGAAGAGTTCGCGCGATCCCTTCCCCTCCAGGGCCGCGAAGAAGGTGTGGAGGAAGATGACCCCGTCGACCTCCTCCTGGGCCAAGGTGCGGTCGATGATCTTCGCATAGAACTCCAGGTCGAAGAGGTCCCCCAGGTCCAAGGGATTGGTGAGCTTGATCACAGAGGCCCTGGAGTGCCTTTCTATGTCCTCCAGGAAGTCTTTGGGCAGTTCCGCCAGGGTCAGCCCGGAGGTCTCGCACGCATCTGCTGCTATCACCGCATGCCCCCCTGAGCGCGAGATGATGGCAAGGTTCTTCCCCCTCATGGGCGGGAGGTGAAGTATCTTGAGGTCATTGCCCAGGGAGGTCGCGTCGTGCACCCTGGCTATGCCACACTGCCTGAGGGCAGCATCCACCACGCGATCGTCGCTGGAAAGGGAGGCGGTGTGGGAAGAGGCTATGCTCTTGCCGTAACGTCCGATATTGGCCTTGAAGGCCACGATGGGCTTGGGCGACATCTTGGCCAGCTCCATCAGCCGCCGCCCGTTCTCAATCCCCTCCAGGTACAGGAGTATGAACTTGGTCCCAGGATCGTCGATCAGATAGAAGAGAAACTCATCCGTCTTGATGTCTAGCATGTTCCCGGCAGAGACGAACTTGTTGATGCCGAGTCCCTCGTTGGCCATGAGACCGAGGACGGACATCCCCACACCGCCGCTTTGGGATATCATGGAGACGTCTCCGTGACGGATCTCCCGGCTCAAGGGGGTAAAAGGCGTACAGAGCCCGTTCTCCATGTTCACAACCCCTATGCAATTGGGGCCCACGAACCTTATGCCCCATTTCTGTGCCATCTGGACCATCTCGTCCTCGATCCTCTTGCCCTGCTCCCCGTACTCGCGAAAGCCCGCTGATTCCACCACTGCCCAGCGGATCCCTTTTTGGCCGCACTCATCGAATATCCCGGGTACTGTCGGGGCAGGGGTCAGGATGACGGCTAGGTCGACGTGATCCGGGATGTCCAGGACCGACTTGTAGATGCGCCGGCCAGCGAAGACCCCGCCTTTGGGTCCGACCTCGTAGATAATGCCCTGGTACCCGAACTGGGTGAGGTTGTAGACGATCCCCCTGGCGATGTTGGTAGGGGAGTTGGAAACGCCTATCACGGCCACGCTGTTGGGATAGAATATCTCTCGCATCCCACCCTCCTCAAGGGGCCTTGATTGCCTCCTTCACGGCGGCCCGAACGTCCTCGATCAGCGCTTCTGAAAACATCTCCATGGCTCGGCTCATTGACTGCACAAGTGCCTGGGGGTCCTGGGCGCGCATCGCCTCGACGAACCTGTAACGCCTCTGGAAGACCACCCTCTTGGTCACCTCCCTCTGAGCCGAGTCCAGGAGGGTGACGATCAGTCCCAGGACGGCCTTGGGGCCATCGTTTCCGTCCGACTCCAGGAACTCCTCCACCCCACCCTCCAGGACGAACCTGGCCACCTCAGGCTCGTGATAGGAGAAGACCGCCCGGAAAAGCCCGGCGCCCCTCAGGTCCCTCAAGAGGAAGTCGGTGACCATGTCCCCCGGGGGGACCCTCCAGCGATGGTAATCGTAGGCATCCAGCTTGAAGGGCGCTGACCTGTAGACCATGGCCTGCCCACTCCAAGCCTTGGCAGCACTGAACCGCTCCACCCTTATGGTTGCGTTCATGGGACTCTCGCCGCGGGTTCGAGGCACGGGGTACTCCAGGGTGTAATGCTCTATCAGGTACGGGGTCTTCCCCCCAATGCAGGCCGCCGAAAGGATGCACATGGCCGTTGTGACAAGCAAGCCCAGAAGCCTCCAAAAGCCGTTGACGTCGCACGAACCTCGCATCGTCATCCCGCTGTCCATCGCCGTCATCCTTCCCTGCCCCTTGGCGACCCCCTATCTCCTCGCCGGAGGAGGAGGCTGGCCGAATATCAGGTCTGAGGGGCTCGTGCTCAACCTCTCCAGGATGAGATCCAGGGTCTCGGAGGCCCGTCGCAGGTTCTCGCTCGTGGCCGTCATCTCCACTGCGACGGCCCTGGTCCTCCTGTCAACGCCTTCCAGGAGGCGGTTGGCGTGGCCCACCGTCTCCGCCAGGTTCATGGCCTCCAATTGCCCCCTCATATCGCTTATCAGGCCCCTTGCCTCGCTGACCGTGGCCTTGGCCTCCAGGATCACTTCCTTGAACTTGGCCTCTTCCAAGGCCTTGTCTACCCTGCCGCTAGCCCTCTCGAGATTCGTCGCGGTGGACTCCAAGCGTGCCAGGATGGACCCGAGCCGCTCTCCCCTGAGGAGATCCTCACCCGCGCCCAAGGTGGCCTTGACCTTGTCGGATATCCCCTTGAGGTCGGCATCGTTGAGCATTCCCTGCAATTGCTTCACCAGTGACTCTGTGAGGCCAACGGACGACTTGATCTGCTCGGATATCCCTTTGAAGTCCACTTGCCTGATGACCCGGACCATCTCATCGATGACCGCGAAGATCTGGGTGAGCTGAGAAGGTCGCGAGGCGATGACCGGATAAGGGGGTGTGAAGTCGAGCCTGGGGGAGAGATCCGGCTCATCGGGGGCCCTCCTGTCCAGCTCGACGAAGACGATACCTGTGATCCCTGCCATTTTCAACTGGGCCACTACCCCGCTCAGGTCGCCCTGGAAGTCGATCTTCATCACCACCTCGATGAGCCTGTAATCGGGGGCTACCCTTATCTTGTCCACGCGACCCACGTCCACCCCCAGGTACTTGACGCTGGAGTCGGGCTGTAGGCCTTGGACGGATTCGCTGAAGTAGGTGACATAGGTGGAGGCCTTCTGAAAGTACTTGGTGGCACCCAGCCATACGATGGCCGCCAGGCAGATGAGCGCCCCTGCCGTGACGAAGAGCCCGATCTTGAAATTGGAGGCCTTTCGGGGCACCCGCCGCTCCTCATAGTCAGCCTTGGGGCCTTCTGTGAAAGAAACTCATCACCCGGGGGTCCGTGGAATGGTCTCTCAGGTCCTTGGGATCCCCCTGTGCGATGATACCCCTCTCAAGCCTGTCCAGCATGATCACCCTGTGGGCGATGTTGAAGATGGAGTGCAACTCGTGGGTCACTACCACCATGGTCGTCCCCATCCCCTCGTTGATCCGGTGGATGAGCCTGTCCAATTCAGCGGAGGTCACCGGATCGAGCCCCGCAGAGGGCTCGTCGAAGAAAAGGACCTCTGGATCCAGCGCCATGGCCCTGGCCAGGCCGGCCCGCTTTCTCATCCCTCCCGATATCTCGGACGGGAAGTGGTTCTCGTAACCCGCCAAGTTTACCATTGCCAGCTTCATCCTAACAATGAGCTCGATGGTCGAGGGAGGCAAATCGGTATACTCCTGAAGGGGCAAGGCCACGTTCTCGGCCAGACTCATGGACCCGAAGAGGGCACTCGACTGAAAGAGGACGCCTATCTCCTTGCGGAGCTCGGAGATGGCCCTCTGGTCCTCCGAGGTGATGTCCACGCCGTTGATCACCACCCTCCCTCGAGCGGGTCTGTGGAGCCCGACCATGTGCTTGAGCAAAGTGGATTTTCCACAACCGCTGCCCCCTACGATGACGAAGACCTCACCTTTTCGGACCGTGAAGCTGACATCCTCCAGGATCGTGTCTTCCCCGTAACGGGCGGTCAGACCCTCCACGATGATTATCCGTTCACCGTCGTCTCTCAAAGGATATCGCTTCCCCCTCGCCCTTTGTGCGACAGGATCGACAGGAGCTAACGCTAGCCCCACCCTCGCCCCATCAAGAGATGTAGTGCAGCACTATGGCGAAGGCCGAATCCGCCACTATGATGAGGAACAGGGCGGAGACCACGGCCGAGGTCGTCGCCGACCCGACGGCATGAGCCCCTCCCCTCGCCTGGAACCCCCTCTGGCAACCGATCCCGGCTATGAGCATCGCGAAGGCCATGGACTTGACCAGACCGGATACTATGTCGAATATAGTCATGGTCTTCATGGTTTGTTGCACGTACGTGAACATGGTCAAGTCCAGCCCTATGACTCCCACGACAAGCCCGCCGGCTATCCCGAAGAGGTCCGAGAATACGGTCAGGATCGGCAAAACCATCACAGAGGCAAGGACCTTGGGGACGGCCAGAAAGGCGGTGGGGTTGAATCCCATGACGGTCAAGGCGTCCACCTCCTCGTTGACCTCCATGGTCCCGATCTCTGCAGCGAAGGCAGAGCCTGACCGCCCAGCCACCAATATGGCGGTCATGATCGGTCCGAGCTCCCTCACCATGGCGATGCCCACCAGGGAGGCGACATAGAGGTTGGCACCGAACTGTTTGAGCTGGAGCGACGACATGAAGGCCATTATCAGCCCCAGCAGGAAGCTGATGAGGGCAACTATGGGGAACCCGTCGACTCCGACCCGCTCCATATACAAGCGCACGTCCCCCCACCTGACCGAGCTTGGGTGCAGGACGGCGTAACCCAGGGCCGTGATCAGTTCGCCCACGAAGGCCAGGACGTCGTAGATGTCCCTCAGCCACCGTGTGACGGCCCCCCCGATGTGTTCGAAGAAGCCTTCCGTGACGTAGGACGGCTTGAGCGTGGGGCTCCTCAAGGCCGTTGGATCCAGGAGGCCCATGATCCCCTGGGCCCTCTCGTTCAAGTTGACAAACCTGAACGGGATGGATCTGGCCTCGGCCTCTGTCTGCAACTGCTGCAGGAGCAGGGCGCCTGCGCTGTCCAGGTAGGTGAGACCTTGGAGGTCCACAGTCACCCCTGACGCGGGGATATCTCGCCAGAGAAGCTCTATCTCCTCCATTGCAGCCTTGAGGTTCTCCAAGGCCAGACGGCCGCAGATCGAGATGGTGACCTCTCCCCCTCTTCCCTCCTCCCGGCTCACGCTGTAAGTGCCCCTGCGCTCCATGAATCCCTTCCAGGCCTCGCTGGGGCGGAAGCTCAGCTGAGACGACCCCCCTGTCCTCCGCCCCGCCCATAGATGAAGATTGATACCACATCCAGGAGAGAATTCAAACAGCGCCGTGGGGCAGCGCCGTTCAACACAGGGACAGCCTGCCCAAAGAAAGCGTCTCGGCCTCACCTCGGATCATGAAGCCCTTTGCTCCATCGATCCTACGGGAACCGCGGGGTCCAGTGCCACGTCAAAGTGGGGCGTAAGCCCATGATATGCTTGCGTGGAGGGCCCTTTCGCTCCGGGGTCTTTCTTCTCTTTCGCTTTCAGGGGGAAACTCGTTGCACGGCAAGGCCAGGACTCGCTCCGCGGGTTCCAACTGCTGGGCTAGCAGCGCTTGCCTTCGTCGAGGATGTTTGCCCGAAGGGATCTCCGAGTTGCTCGGGGGCTCTTTCCCTGGGTGTGGCGACTTCGACGTGTCACTGCGAAGGAGCAGTGCCTTGACGGCGGCCCCGGGGCGGGATTATGTTTATCTGGAATCAGGCGATGGAGTTCGCCCCAAACCGCCGACTGTTTCCCAGATCATTTCTTGTTTGGCAGTCGCGCTGATGACTCCTAGAATGGACCTGCAGGGGTCAGTGCTGTGTGGCCGATTGACTCCTCCAGGCAAGGAACATGGAGCGAGTCGATGGAAGCGCCTGCCAGACCCCGTTCCCACCGGTTAGATTCAGTTGTGCTGACAAGCCCCTGCTCGGACCCTGGCCATGAGATGGCAACCACCTCGATGCCGGCTCTGCTGGCTTGGCTGGGAGAGAAGTGCCACACCCTCTGGGAGATTCTCCGGGGGAGCGGCTACCCAGTCGGCATCCGCGGTGAGGACGCCTCGGCGCCGAGCCTCAAGGGCCACGACCAGGCCTGGGGAGTGATCATCGATGCCATCCTGGCCTTCGGGTACAAGCCAGCCAAGGGCGTAACCATCGCCCTCCATCCGGCCGCCAGTCCCTTGTACAGGGATATAGGCTACAACCTCAGCGAATCCAGCCAAGGCAACAATACCAGCGGCCAGTTGACGGCCCTCTACCAGGACTGGGCGAAAAAGTACCCCATGGTCTCCATCGAAGACGGCCTGGCCGAAACCGATGGGGATAGCTTCAGGAGGCGAGCACAGGCAATGAGTGACACGATTCAGATCGTCGAGACCGGCAAGGGCTCTCGCCGCGGGCACATCGACACGTACAACCGCGAGTTGGAAATCGAACACGGGTAAGGACAGGCCGCTCGTTTCGGCTGCTCACACGGAGGCAAGGCATGAGGCAGGATAGACCGACCCCCTGCGCTTTACATCACGTTCCCCAACCACAGCCGTCGCTGACAGGCCTCGGACACCCGGGTGCAGGCCCCATGCGCTTTCAAAGCATCCTGTTCCCAGACCCAGAAGCCGGCGCCCACCAGGAAGCGGTCGAGGAGCCCGCCTTCTTTCACGACCTGAACCTAGACCGGATCGTGCACGCGGTGACGGGCGCGTGGCGAGAGTATGGCTTGCTGTCCTTCTTCTACAC
>FWPV01002546.1_pt1 | contig 44386 bp, 40 predicted proteins | sample 2228371 | NCBI WGS metagenome assembly FWPV01 (sample SAMEA103939776, study PRJEB20133) | metagenome
TGTTGCAGTGTCAGCAGAAAATCTGCCAATTTTTTTTCGTCTTTAATCGGAAAATTAGCAGGATAGAGCATATTGGCGTTATATTATAATATAATACAGGGAAATGATGAAAGAAGAGAGAGACTGGGTTGATAAATATTTTTTTCTTTTAGAAAAAATATTTACCGGCTACAAAAACACACTTAAGAAGCCAGTCGGAGTAATAGTTTCGGCAGGTATTGATTCATCAATTATAGCTGTTCTGGTTAGGCGGTTTTTCCCAGCGGCTAGGTTTTTGAGTCTGGTTTCTGAAAAAAGCCTTGACCGACCCTATTTGCCGATTTTAGAAAAATTTTTAAGCAGAAAAATTGACTTAGTTGAGTTTGATGAAAACAAAGTCAAGGCAATATTACCAGAGGTAAAAAAAAGTTTAGCCGGACAGATTGAGGAGACGCCGGTTCATTTGTCTTTGGCTTGCGGTTTTTACTTATTGTGTGAATGGGCAAACAGGCTTGGGATAAAGTACCTGTTTACCGGTCAGGGACCGGATATTTTATTTGCCGGATATCATAAATATAAAAATCTTCATAGCAGTATTAAAGACGAGATTGTGAAAGATTTGCCGCTTTTGGAAGTTGATAAAAAAAGAGACCGGAGCATGGCCTTGGCATGGGGGATAAAACTAATTAACCCATATTTAGAGAAAGAGTTTGTTGATTTTGCTTTAAGCGTGCCACAACAGCTTTTGATTTATAGAGGTAAAGAAAAGTACATTTCTCGTTTGCTGGGGAAGAGGTTGCACTTGCCAAAAGCAATTGTCAACCGGCCCAAAAAAGCAATGCAATATTCTACCGGGCTGTCAAAAATTAAACAGAATACAGAGTTTGGGGTTTGACCATTAGTACAGCTTGGCTTAAACCATTGCTGGTCTTACACCTGCTGCCTATCAACCTCGTAATCTCCGAGGGGTCTAAGGATTCCTAATCTTGGGGCGCGCTTCGCACTTAAGATGCTTTCAGTGCTTATCGCATAGAAATTTGGCTACCCAGCGATGCTCCTGATCAGAAACAACTGGTACACCAGGGATTTCCCCTTCCCGGTCCTCTCGTCACGTTTTCCCTTATTTCTAAGGGCGTAGACTATACCTTCACCCCATCCACGCAAAGAGAGTGGCTAGGGTGGTGGCGTTTTACCTGTGTAGTTTACATACACAAGTCTAATATATCTTAAAAAAAGACAATATAAGTCGTTACGGGGTCAAACGTAGTCGCCTGATTAAAATTTTTTTATTAGGTTTTTTATGACTTTTGTAATTTTCTCTTTGTATAATCAAAGCGAGATTAACAAGTCTTAATAATTCATATTTTGACAGTGTGTTAATTGGTTTTCTCGCAAGCAGGGTACATGCATTTAGAAGTGCACGTGTTTGCTTTGCTTTGAATCGAATGAATGGTTTGAGATCGATAAGAATGTTTCTTATTTGTTCAAAACCATTGATTCTTAAAGCTACCATCACCATCAAGAAATCCTGCTATATATGCCAAATTAGCGACTCGTCGACTTCCCACGGTATTATCATATCACCTATCTGGTCCTCAAGCAAGTTTAGTGTTAAAGGACCATTTAACACCAACTCTCAAACCAGAGATGATTTAGACTCCACCGTTATGAGCCACGTTGTCATCACGAATTGCTTCGTGAAGTAGCAATTTCTTACTAGGGAAGGCCCCCCTCAAGAATCCAAACGCTTACACCGGATAGAGACCGACATTATTTCGACTATATCTTGTCTTTCATTTTTGTAGAAAGACTCTGGCGTATAGTCTGTGAGGATTTTCGTTTATTGTAACTTTGTAAAACCGTTTCTTTAGGATATTTTCTGTTTGGATTTAGAGCGTAGATTAAATCTACAAGCTCTTTAAATCCCTGTTTGGTTAAATGCTTTTTTGCTATAAGGCTTTTAACTACTTTACTAAAAACTTTAAATTCTTTGCGCTTAACTACTAATTTATCCTTAAAGAACGGCACAATTTTGTTGTATAAATCATTAATGTTTCTAACCACGAAGGCTAAATTTTTGTCGTTGTTTTTGCTGCTGTTTACTTTTATATACCCACAACCAAGTCGTTTTTTAAGATAATCTAGAACAACCTTGCCCTTTGGATTTTGTGAGACTTTAAAAAAGTGAATTATTTGCCACCTGTTGGGATGGTTTTTAATAGGCACTATCCCAACATAAAAGCATCCTTCTCCCTCAACAAAACCAATTAAATAATCGTCAGATAAATTTAGCATAGGTTAAGGTTAAATATACAATAAACGAATCTTTCCTGCTGGTTGTTTCGCTCCCCCTATCCTGCAGGGATTAAATAGACTTTTTCACCAAATTTATATGGTAGTCTATTTTTTTAACGAAGTTTTCCAGCATATAGCCAGATTTTCCCTCCTATATTTTGGACAAAAAGATTTTCCTCGATATTTCTGAACGTCTGGAGGAGTGACAGCTCGGTTTATAACAAGTTTGTTATAGGTTTACTGTCTCACGACGTTCTGAACCCAGCTCGCGTACCGCTTTAATGGGCGAACAGCCCAACCCTTGGAACCTTCTACAGCTCCAGGATGCGATGAGCCGACATCGAGGTGCCGAACCGCGCCGTCGCTGTGGACGCTCGGGCGCGACTAGCCTGTTATCCCCAGAGTAGCTTTTATCCGTTAAGCCCGTTCCGCTAACCACTGCGGAATCGAGGATCACTAAGACCGGCTTTCGCCTCTGCTCGACTTGTAGGTCTTGCAGTCAAGCACCCTTTTGCCTTTATACAAACATTTCCGATTTCTTTACGGAATTAGGGTACCTTTGTACGCCTCCGTTACGCTTTTGGAGGCTGCCGCCCCAGCAAAACTGCCCGCCAAAAACTGTCCCCCGACAAAATCGGGGTTAGGGTCGACGTTTTTGAAGAGAGGTGTTCCATTGGCCCCCGACACAAGGTCGGGGTCCCTCCTACGCTCGACAGTCAAAAACGTCTCTCCAATATTAAGCTACAGTAAAGCTTCTGGGGTCTTTTTGTCCTGGTGTAAGTAGGCCGCATCTTCACAGCCATTTCAATTTCGCCGGATGGAAGCTCAAGACAGTTGCCAACTCATTGTTCCGTTCATGCAGGCCGGAACTTACCCGGCAAGGGACTACGCTACCTTAGAACGGTCAGAGTTACCGCTGACGTTTACCGGAGCTTACGCCAGGAGCTCTCTCGATAAATCGAGTTTACTCCCAGCGGTTGACTTACCGATACTGGTCAGGTTTCAGCCCCTATACGTCCCCTATTGGGGTTAGCAGGGACCTGTGTTTTTGTTAAACAGTTGGTTGGCAATCATTTGCTGTGTCCCAACACCTCTTGCGAGTATCGGGAAAGGCATCTCCCGAAGTTACGCCTAGCTTTTTTGCCGAGTTCCTTGAGCTACCGTAATCCGCACGCCTTCCAGTACTCCTGGTATCTACCTGTGTCGGTTTGTGGTACGGATTCCGACAAGCGACTTTTTACCTCTTTTCTCGGAACCCGCCTTTCTAACTCCCTTCCTGCCGAGGCAAGAAAGTTGTTTGCTCTCAAAGCCGTAGCCTTGGGAGCAAAACAGAACATGATCTGTGGTCCTGCTTAGAAATTAAAGATTCGTTGAGATAAAAACAAAACTTGTCGGAAGGACCGGAATATTAACCGGTTATACATCGAGCTACTCCCGACATAGTCGGAATTTGCCTTAGTTCCGCCTAACCCTACGTCGACGAACGTTGCGTAGGAAACCTTAGATTTTCGGCGGTCCGAATTCTCATCGGACTTGTCACGCTACTCATGCTGGCATTCTCACTCCCGACAGTTCCAGCTAGGTTCACACCTAACCTTCACTACCATCGGGACGCTCCTCTACCGCCCTCTCTTGACGAATCAAGAGAAGACCTCTGTCTTCGGTAAAATTCTTAGCCTCTATCATTTTAGGCGCAAGAATCCTTCTTCGGTGAGCTGTTACGCACTCTTTAAAGGATGGCTGCTTCTAAGCCAACCTCCCGACTGTCTAAGGACTCTCACCTCCTTTCCCACTGAGAATTTATTTAAAGACCTTAGACGAGAGTCTGGGCTGTTTCCCTTTTGCCCTGACTCGCTTATCCGAGCCGGACTGACTGTTATACTGTACGCCGCGGTATTCGGAGTTTAATTGAGACTGAGAACTAAAAGTCCCCAGTATCATTTAGTAGCTCTACCCCCGCGGGTTAAAGTATAACGCTATACCTAAATATATTTCGAGGAGAACCAGATATCTCCAGGTTCGATTGGCATATTACCCCTAACCACAGGTCATCTCATGCCTTTTCACCGGCAAAGAGTTCGGGCCTCCTCCCGACTTTGGATCGGGATTCACCCTGCCCATGGTTAGCTCACCTGGTTTCGGGTCTTCTATTCGCCACCAAATCGCCCTATTCAGACTCGCTTTCGCTACGCCTACACACTTTTGAGGTGCTTAAGCATGCGGCGAATAAAAACTCACCAGCTCATTCTTCAATAGGCACGCCGTCATCCCGACAAGTCGGGACTCCGACTGCTTGTAAGCAAATGGTTTCAGGTACTATTTCACTCCCCTTGCGGGGGACTTTTCACCTTTCCCTCACGGTACTCGTCCACTATCGGTCACTAAAAGTATTTAGCCTTGGCCGGTGGCCCGGCCGTCTTCCCACAGAGTTGCCGTGCTCCGTGGTACTCTGGAGACTCTCAACCATTTCTTTTTATTTCGAATACGAGACTTTCACTCTCTTTGGTTGCCTATTCCAAGGCATTCTTCTATAAAAAGAAATGGTGTATGAGAGTCCAAAACCCCCTCCTGACAAGTCAGGAGAGTTTGGGCTTCTCCGCTTTCGCTCGCCGCTACTAACGGAATACCTAAAAGAGGTCTCTTTTCCTCTGGGTACTTAGATGTGTCAGTTCCCCAGGTTCCCCGGTCTGCCGATAAATCGGCAAACCTACCCAATCTAAAAGAAAGGGTGGGTTTTCCCATTCGGAAACCGCCGGCTGGTAGCGACTGCATGATGTCTCACCGACGCTTTCGTAATCTAGCATACGTCCTTCTTCGGCTTTTAGTGCCTAGGCATCCACCATTTGCCTGATAATTCCCCAAACCCTGTATTCTGTTTCCAAGCGAAAATGCTTGGGACAGTTTCAGGGTTATCAAAAATACCCCGTCCTGTTAATGAACTGCACCGCTTAATTTACGGCTGCTTGCTTAGGGGTAGTAGTGAGCGTCTTTTTACTTACTACTACCCCTAAAGAAGCTATCCTTTTTTCGTAAACAAACTGTGGACCTGACCGGATTTGAACCGGTGACCTTCCGCGTGCAAGGCGGACGCTCTGGCCAGCTGAGCTACAGGCCCGTTCTCTCCGGTCTTTTTTATTCACTTATACTGTTTGGGGTTTTTTGGAAAGCCAAGAGTGAGGCTTCCATCCTGCCCTATTACAAGCTTATTTTCATAAAGCAAGAAGTATTATAGGCGAAGGGCAAAACATTGTCAACACTTTTTGGGAGATGTCACTTATGTTATAATCCCCTAATGAATATTTTTGAGCTTTTTTTTATTGCTCCGATTGTTAATCTTTTAGTTGCTTTTTATAAACTTTTTTCACTATTGTCTATTCCCGGAGCTTTGGGTTGGGCAATTGTTGGAGTAACGGTTTTGCTGCGTTTGGCAATTTCGCCGTTGATGAAAAGGCAAATCCGGGAGTCGCAGAAAATTCAAGAGCTGCAGCCGACAATTTTAAAGTTGCAAAAAAAATACAAAAACGAACCGCTAAAACTGCAGCAAGCACAGGCAGAGCTTTATAAGACCCACAGAATAAATCCAGGCTTTGGTTGTTTAATTTTTCTTATTCAGTTGCCGATTTTTTTAGGGTTGTATAACGCCTTGCGAATTCTAACCGTCAACGGCCATTTTCAACAAACGCTTAACAAGGTTAACTCGTTGCTGTGGGCGCCCCCTTTAGAGTTACAAAGCCTTGATGTTTGGTTTTTTGGTTTTCGCTTAAATGAGCTGCCCTCAAACTGGAAGAGTTTGGGCTGGTGGTATTTGCTGGTGCCTGTGGTGACTGCGCTTTTACAGTATTATCAATCAAAACTTGCCACAGCATCAATGATAAAAAAACCAAAAGACAAACAGCAAAAGCCGGCCGATAAAAAACAGCCAGAAGAGCCGGATATGGCAACAGTGATGCAAAAGCAGATGAGCATTTTGTTCCCCTTTATGATTGGCTGGTTGTCTTTTAACTTCCCAATAGGTCTGGCGCTTTATTGGAACATTTTTACTCTGTTTGGTATTTTGCAATATCTTGAACAGCAAAAACTCTCAAGTCTTAAAAATATGCAAAGAAAGTAGCTCGCAGCTTACTGTAGTTGGTATAATATCAGCAAGTTAAATGGCCAATTGTGAAAGCACAGAAAAACAGGCACTACAGTTGGCGAGCAGTTTATAAAATCTTCCTTATTCCTTTGTTTTTACCCGCCTTTCTGTTAGACTTAATTTTGTATATGGCGACAAATAAAGACGAATGTGTTAACTGTGGCTTGAATGATGTTGTAAAAAAGGGTGTTTTTGTTCGCATTTTAGTTAAAACAGTTAAAAAATGACCACGCCAGAGCAAAATAACGAACAAGCAAAGCTGACAGCGCAACAAATAAAAGAAAAAATAGTGAATACTATTGGCAATATGTTTGAGCAGGTTAAAAGAGAAAAAGCTCAAGATGCTCGGGCCTATATTGAAGAAGGGCCGCAAAAAGTTGAAGACCCCTCCTCTCTAACACCAGAACAAAAAAACAAACGACAAGAGCAAAAAAACAGGCTTGAGGAGTTGAAAAATATTTTGACCCCAAACACTCAAGAGGGACAAATGAGGGGGATAGCATTACAAATAGTTGTTCAACAGGCGATAGTTAACTTAGCCGAAAATTCAGATTTGCCAACATTTCAAACAAGGTTTTTTACCGAGTTGTCCAGAGTGAGAATTCCTGAAAACTTGCTTCTTCCTTATGCGCGCTTTGTTTTTCAGACAGCAGAAAAAACCTATGATGATTCTGCTAGCGAAGCATTGCAAAAGGCTCGCCTTGCGCTGGAGATTTTTATTGGTGAAACAGATGATAAAAGCGGCAGTTTTGCGCTGGTAAAAAACATTTTTTCGGCTTTGGGCAAATCGCATGATACAACTAAGCTTTTGGATGAGCAAGAGTTTAAAGCTTTGTGTGATGCATATAATTTAACAGAAGACGAACGCAGGCAGTTACAAGAAGCCCTGCAACTTAAAGAGTTAGAAGAGGAACACTCTGGTCAAAAAAAAGAGTTGCAGGAGATAAAAGATGAAATCTTGAGCAGTTTTTTTGCCGGAGATCCTGACGCGGCAGAAAAAAGAGCTAAGCTTGACCTGTTTTTACTTACTCTTTCTCCAGACTCTGGTAACTATCGTCGCCTGTCGCAATTAATACAGACAGCACCAGACCCACGTTTTGCAGAGGTTGGACGTCAGGACCCAAAGGCGGCGGCAAAAGAGCGGCAATTTAGTGAGTTAGTGGAAGGCTGGATAAGAGAGTTTGAGGAAGAACAAGGAGTAAATCTTACCCCTGCACAAGTAGAACAACTGAAAGATTATTTCAGACAATATCGAGACAGTTTAGATTCTTATCGCTTAGGTTTTATTCGTCGCTCTTATATGATGCCGCAAAATATCGTTAACGACATGATTGCTTTTGAACAATCTCTAATTCAAGCCGCAATAATGATTTCCAGCAATAACGAGTTTTTCTTTAGAGAATATTTTAAAGGTAAAGTAGCCGAGTTGCTGCGAAAAAAAGGAACAGCGGCAATTGATGAGTATCTGCAAATAGCCAGAGGCGGCAGCGGTAGCTTTACGATTAACTACGAGGATTTACAGAGGCAAATTTTTAGTGACATTAGACAGCTGTTATTTTCTGCAATGCGTTCACACGAAGACCCATATGCCCTTTTATATCGACAAACGGCGGACAGCATGCGCATATTGAAGGGTATGGTTAGCCAAAAAGTTCAACTTGGTGGAACAGACGAAATTTCTGGTGGTCCACAAGGAGTAATATTTAAATTTGAATTTGAAGAGCTTACTGAAATGAATGTTGAAGGCTATCGAGAATTGGTGGCTCAAAGCAAATATGACGCCAGTTACGCTTTTATAGTTGGCACATACTTAGCCCGTGCGGAGAGTTTTGCCAAGTTATACGCAGGTTTGAGCGAGTTTGCTAAAAAAGCAGAAACAGGCAATGCAGAAGAAATACTGAAAGCAGCGCAAGCTATAACCAATGAGCAGCTAGACTTGTTTTTTTTAGAGTCGCCGATTATCAAATATGCAATCTCAAGTTATATTAGAATAATAAAAAACGCAATAGCTATAAATGGCGGAGTATTAACCCCGGATATATTGCAGCGCCCAACTTATAGTAAAAAAACACTAGAGAAACTTCTGGAAGACGACTTGAAATCTACATTTTCAATGACTGACCAAGAAAAAGACATTTATCTTGCTGTGGCTAAAGCTTTGGCTATTGCCAGTGGGGATTTGCCGGATATTTTGGCAGCTGCGATGCCGCCACTTGATACTATTAAGCCCAGACTATCAGCAGAAATACAGAAAAAAATAGAGCAGGGAGAGTCCCTATCAATCCAGGAGTTGAAAGAGGTTTATCGAGAGTTAAATATAAGTTTGCATGATCATCCGTTTCGTGGATTGTTAGTTGCTATGAATCCGCTGAAGTGGATTTTTGCTTGGCTTAATACAGATGAGTATAATAATCATCTTTTAGGTTATGTTCCAATGATGCCCGGACACGAATCTTTTGGCCCGTTTGATATGTTTAGAATGTCACAAAAAATACGCGACTCAATTTATTACGGATTAGATGATGAAACAGCTCGTTATTTTAGAGAAGATTGGTTAATTCCGGTTTTGGAGCTTAATAGGTTGACTTCTGCTAGTTTGCAGCGGCGTTTAGGATGGCGAACCCACGCGTTTGTTTTGCGTCATGAAGATGTAGTTCTTACCACAGTTGCCGGAGAGCAAAGAATTGACGGCGAGGCAACTTTTAGAAAATTATTGCAGCGTAGCCCCATGCTGGCTTATCAGTTTATAACCATTAAAAAAACAAATTATATGAATATAGCAGTTAGTTGGGGCGGAAAAGACGACCTTGGTAGTGAAACAAGACGTGAATATATAAAAGAAATATTAAAATTTTGTCATGCAAACCATCCAACTTTTTTTATCCAAAACGAAGAGCGTCGTTTTTTCAGGAAAGACGAGCTGTCTTTTAATGAAGAGTTGCAAACGCTAATAGCAGCGAGTTTAGGAAGACAACCAAAAGATGAGGGATATTGGTTATTTTTAAGCAGTTTTGAAAGAAGCGACGAATTAATTGCCAAATCTCAACCGTCGCGTTTTGGCGACACAAGTTTTGCTTCCCGCATTCGGTCGCGGATTGTTTTTTCTCGTCTTGTTGAACTTTTTACTTCCGCCGAGACCTTTTTATATGAACACAAAGATGAAGGTATTTCTATACAAAGCTTTATCCTCAACCCGCAAGATGAAAGATTTAGCGGTCTTTATAAAACCCTTTTGAAAAGAATTGACAAACAAAGAGATCTTTACGGCCTTGAGGGATCTAGCAAGGAAATTTTACAACAGTTTATAGAATTTGCCAAACGCGCTTTTTATGAGGGGGATAGTGTTTATGAGAGTAAAAAGTTTAGGGGGTTTTTGGGGAAAAATGACCAACAATCAATTTTAGACTATTATACCACTTTGGTAGCTGACAACAAAATACTTAATCCTTTTGACTGGAGTTATATGGGAGGAGCAGATCCATGGTTTCAAAGAACTGGTCTTAACATGATTGCGAGAAATGTCAGTATGTTTGCTGCTTTTTTAGGCTACAGCTCTAAAATGGGAAATGTAGTTAGTGCAGTTAAAGACATTATCCGTATTCGCCATCCCGAAAAAGGAATGGAAATAGCCAAAAAAACACTTGATAGCTTTAAAGACGCGTTTATGCAACTGCTTATTAATTTTGGTGAGACAGAAGCCGATAAAGCCGCCTGGATGACTATGGCTTATATGATGCAAGCCTTTACCCCAAGCCGACTTAAAGATATTCCTATTTTTGGTATGATTCCGGTTTTAGAATCCTGGGCAACGCTAATGAATCCAGACGACAAGCTTAAGGTTAATGCTTGGAATGCCCGACGCAGAAAAGAAATTTTTGACTACGCCCAAAACAAACCCTGGCAAGAGAGAATCATTAGCTCTAAGGGTTTGAGAAGAGGGTTGACAACTAAAATAAAAGGAGCCAAAGATATAGACAAGCTCAAACTTAAATTGTTTGGCAAGGAAACAGAGATACAAATTCCTCACTTTTTGCTGCGGATGTTTCCGCGTTTGGCCATTGAAATGAGCGAGACTTATAGCAAGGGAGCAAAAGATTTCTCTGCCAGCTCTTTGCGCCACTTTTTAAAAATAGAGCGTCCGTGGATAGCGACAAACCTGATTTTGACAATTACAATAATTGGCATGTTATTGATAACTTTAGAAGCCATACGCGAAGGTTTAAAAGAAGCAGAAATTAAGTAATTTTATTTTTGTCCTTTGCCGCCGATTCCAAATTTTGCCAAAAGCTGTTCGATTACTCCAAAACCATGTCCTGCTGTATAAAACTGCCCGCTCAAACTAAGGCCTTGTGATACAGCACCGGTTATTGGTGCAAAAATTATACTTGGCCCGGCTTGAGCAAAGGGTTTGGCGCCAAGCTTTTCTTTTACCATTTTGACAAAGGTCGGAATACCCAACAGTATTCCCAAAGCAATAAGCCCGCTGGACATTCTGGAGACAAACGCGCCGCTGTTGCGCAGTCCTATAAAGGGCGGCGCCCAGAATCCTTCAGTCTCAACTGCAATTTTCATCACTCCATATCCAAGATAAACTAAAATAGCGGTTATGACAAAAGCCAACATATTGCCGGCAATGTTTTTCCACCAGTAAGAGAAAGTGTTATTGCCGGGCAAAGCGTTTAAGAGCAGAATAATCGGACCAAAGATTATAAACATCAAAATTTGAATGTAGGCCGACAACAACATAAAAAAAATTCTGAAAAATGCAAAAAATAAGACTAAGAAGATGAGAATAATGAAAATTGGGCTCAGGGCTGCAAACAAATCAGCTTCACCGGTGTGTATCCACGAGCCAATAAAACTACCAAGAAAGGGTAATAACACCGCAGGTGGAAAGACAGCCATAGTAGCACCACCTACAACAGTACCAAGCAAAGTACCAAGCGCTCCTTGCCAACCTACTTGTTCTGAAATTGGAGCAAGTGGTTGAAAAACCATTTTGTCCAAAAGAATAAACGGTCCTCCGGTTGTTAAGCTATTGACATTGTTTTGTATATGTTCTACAGTCTCTCCGGGAATAGCTGGTCCGATTATTCTTATGCCTGCAGCAATCATAACATACATAAAGTCAATTATCAGCGTAGCTATGGGGAAAGACAGGGTAATTAAGAGTAAAGTGACAATGATGTTGGGAATGGTGTTTTCGGCGCTGGCAACAGTTTGAGGGTTAATTTTGGCACGAAACGCAATAATTACCCCAATAGCCAACATAACCAAAGTCAAGAGCATATAGGAAATATCCCGAAAAACCTTCCACAGAGGCAAGGTTGGCAGCATCCTTGAATAAGTTAGTCCTTGGGCATAGGCCTTGGGAATAAGTCCGGCTTTATTTAGAGTATAGGCAAGATATTCGCCTGTGGTTGCCGGTGGGATAAACAGATAGCCGGTGTATTTAGCAGTCTGCCCAAGCAGGCTGCGTTGAATGTATGTTTGTTGTTCTTCTATATTGCCGGCTCCGCAAGGAAACCCTCCTAACTGGCAAGCTCCGGCTGCAGCCATTTGGTCAACAATAAACTGGGTATGGCATTCGCCGGAAATGGAGTTTTCATCTTTACAAGTGCTCAAAGTTTGGTTTATTTCAACAATATTTTGATGCATGTAGTCCTGACTGGCCGCAGCTGCGGTTGGGGTGGCTTCTGGGGTTGGGGTTTGCGCAAATACTCTGTTAACCAAAACATTGGCTAGCAAAACATGCAGCGTTACCAAAAGCAATAACAATCTGTATTTTTTCTTGGATAGCCAAAAAAATTTCAACATAACTATTTACCATTCTGTCAGCTCTTAGTAGTTTTGTCAACCAGCGGCTGATAAAGGACCGACTCAAGATTCTCACTTGCGTTGAGATAACAGAAAAATATACAATGAATAAATATGCAGGAACATCCGGTCCCGCGCCAAATAACAACTTTTGAGTTTAAGCTTATAGGCGAGCTGACTCTAAAACAGTTCGGTTACTTAATTTTCGGTTTAGTTATTGCAATTATCCTTTATTTTGTTGGGCCAAAAATACTTTTTTTGAATTTTCTTCTGGCTGCTGTACCGGCTTTAGTTGGCATTGGTTTTGCTTTTGTGCCGATTAATGAGCGGCCGATGGAAGTATGGTTGAAAAATTTGCTTAAACGCCTAACTAGTGCAACCCAATATTATTACCGCAAAAACAATCCTCCTCCCAAGATTCTGCTGGGGATAACTTTGCCGCCGCGCGAGGTGTTGCTGCAGCACATTCAGGCACAGCAAAAGCTTAATGAATATTTGCAAAAGAAGCCAACGACCGGTCAAGAAGATAATGAGAAAATAGTCAGTACAGAATTTTCTAAAAGAAAGCAAAGTGTTCAGACCCTGATACAAAGCGCAAATTATTCTCTACCAACCGCAACTGTTACAACACAACCAGCTGTAATATCGACAGCAGCCACAAGCGCATCTGTGCCTGTTGTTGACAACAAAGCCTATACCCCGTTATCTATTGGCACAACCGGACCCGCTAAAGAGAGATTTTCTTTTGAGGGCAATGTTTTTTCTGCCAACGGGGTTCCACTTGCGGGAATAATAGTTTATTTAAAAAAAAACGGCGAGTCGGTACGTATTTTCAAAACCGATCCAGAAGGGCATTTTATTAATAACCTCCCTTTGCCTATGGATGAATATATTTTAGAGTTAGATGATCCCGGTAAAAAATATGAGTTTGATAGAATGAAAATAGACGGATCACAATCCAAGTTGCAAATATTTGGCAATAAAATATGAACAAAAAACCAACTGCACCAGTTAAGTCAACAACCCAAGATTTTATTGAAATAAAAGAAATTGAAGACGATGTGGTTTTATTGAAAGATGGGTCGGCAGCTATGGTAATTGAGACTTCAGCCATAAGCTTTGCGCTTTTATCGCAAGAGGAACAAGATTCTCTAATTTATGCCTTTGGTTCACTTTTAAATTCTTTGTCTTTTGCTATTCAAATAGTTGTTCTTTCCAATAAAATGAACATTTCCGATTACCTTGAGTATCTGCAAAACAAATTGAAAGAACAAGGAAATCCAGCAATACGCGACTGGTTGGTTAAATATATAGAGTTCATTAAAAATATTGTTACCAAAAACACCATTTTGAAAAAACGCTTCTTTATTGTTATTCCCTTTTCGACATTGGAGATGGGGGTTAAGGGTGCAGTTTCTTCTTCCTATACTACAGAATATATACTGCAGCGGGCAAAAACCGCGCTTTACCCCAAAAGAGATCATATCTTGCGGCTTTTATCACGAGTCGGTTTGCGTTCTCAAGTATTAGGTAAGGCTGAGCTGGTTAACTTTTTCTATAATCTTTATAATCCAACCGCAACCGGAGTTGATTTGGTTGACCCAACCATGTTTGAAAGTTATTTAGTCCATGGAGAATAATGGGAATTAATAACTTGTTTAACAAAGGACAACAACCTCAAACAGCCGCTCCGTCAGCTGTTCCAACAGGGCCTGCAGCAAACGCAAATGCGGCAAATGTATCACAGCAAAAGGTTGTTAAAACCGATAAAATCGCACAGAAGTTTGCCAAAGGCCTAACCAGCTCGGTGGATATTATTGCACCGTCTTATGTAGAGGTTGATTTTTCAAACCTGAAGATTAATGATACTTTTTACACCACTCTTTTTGTGGTTGGCTATCCGCGTTATGTTGGTCCAAACTGGCTTCACCCTTTGATTACCTTTGATTATCCGCTGTTTATCTCAATGTTCATTTATCCAACTCAATCTAAGGTGGTGTTGACTGACTTGAAGCGCAAAATTGCCGAAATGGAGGCAACACTTGAGTCGGAGATGAAAAAAGGCAAAGTAGTTGACCCGTCTGTTCAAGTTGCTCTGGACGATGCACTGGCTCTGCAAGCCGAAATTGCCAAGGGAGCCGAGCGCTTTTTCCAATTTGGGCTATATATCACTATTCCAGCCAGCAGTAAAGAAGAGCTAGAGCGTTTAGTCAAAGAGGTGGAAAGCTCTTTGACCTCACTTCTTATCATTTCTAAACGGGCGGTTCTTGAAGCAGAAGAAGGATTTAAGTCAACTCTGCCGCTGTTTATGGACAAGCTTGGTGTTTGGCGAAATATGGACACAACTTCATTGGCGATGACTTTTCCCTTTATCACCTCTTCCCTGTCTGCCAACGAAGGAATTCTTTACGGCATAAATCAAAGCGACACAAGTTTAGTTATTTTTGATCGCTTTACTTTGGAAAACGCGAATATGGTTGTTTTGGGTAAGTCCGGGGGCGGCAAAAGCTTTATGATTAAACTAGAAGTAATGCGACAGTTGATGGTTGGAGTTGAGGTAATCATTATTGATCCGGAAAACGAATATCGCAACATCACACAAAAATTTGCCGGTGAGTTTGTTGAATTTGCGGTAAGCTCACCAGTACGCATCAATCCGTTTGATTTGCCGACCGAAGAAGAGGGTGAAGATGCTTTGGCCAACAACATTTTATCTTTGCATACCTTGATGAGGGTTATTATGGGAGAGTTAACGCCGGAAGAAGATGCGCTTTTAGACAAGGCGCTGGTAATGACTTATCAACAAAAAGGCATAACCCAAGACCCAATCACCCATAAAAATGAGCCGCCGCTTTTGGAGGATTTATACAAAGTTTTAATCGGTATGGAACAGGAAGCAGCACAAAACATGGCATTTAAATTTGAAAAGTTTATTAAGGGTTCTGCAGCAGGCATTTTCAACTCACAATCCAACTTTACTTTTAAAAACAAACTGACTGTATTTGGCATTCGTGATCTTGAAGAAAATCTGCGGCCGGTGGCGATGTATATTGTTTTGGACTATATTTGGACGAAAATCAGGCATGAAAAGAAAAAGCGGGTGTTAATTGTTGATGAGGCGTGGTACTTGATAAAACAAAAAGACACCGCCGAGTTTATTTTTAATTTTGCCAAGCGGGCGAGAAAATATGGTCTTGGTTTAACTACAATTACCCAAGATGTTGAGGATTTTTTGGCAACCAACGAGGGCAAAGCAATTATTACCAACTCAAGTTTACAGATAATTTTGAAGCAGTCCCCTGTTGCAGTTGATAAGCTGGCGGAGATTTTTTACCTCACCAGTGGCGAAAAGCATTATTTGCTGTCTTCAGGTGTTGGTGAGGGTTTGTTTTTTGCCGGACCCTCTCATGTTGCGATTAAAGTTTTGGCTGCTCCGCACGAAAAGCAGATTATTGAAGGCTAATTTCCAACTAAAATTTCCCGCATATTTTCCGCAATATTTCCGCAAAACCAGCCTAGTTTTTTCTTAAAACAAGTACTGTTGCCGGAGTAATTGCGCCTATAACAATAAGCCACCAATAGGAGGCGTTCGAGGCGATGATAATTAAAGACAGCGCCAAAACAATAAGTTTGCCAAGCTGATAGGCTATTTCTCGTACAGTGATATAGCCGGCAGGATTAGAGGTTAGGGTGCGCAGATATGATATGGCAATTGCCGGCAAGTAGAAGAAAGAGCTGAATATTTTATGGGCGATGTCAAAAAAGACAATAGCGCCGGCGCTTTGAGTGATAAATTTGCCCAACCAAGTGCTGCCGACAGTGAAAGCGCCAAACAGTTCAACCTTTTCTTTTTCGTTTTGGTCGCTTAGGGTACCAGCCACAAGCTTGGTTAAAAAAGCAATTAGTGACACACCGGCAGAAATGCCGCCGACTAAAAGTGGGTTTTGAAACACGCTATATAAAATAAGCGGCCAAAGCATTTCTGCAACTGCCGACTCCCCACCAACTCCAAGATAAGCAATAAGATCTTTTTTATAAAGCCTGACCTCTTGAAAAAGCTCTTTTAATGACAGTGGTGGCACGGTGCGTTTTTCTTTAAGAAGCAGCAAAGTTGCTCCTAACAATAGGATTAAGAAAGCAGTGTTGCCAAACAAACTTAGATAGCCAAATTTTTGAATAAGATAGGCGGCTAAAAGCGGGGTAAGTACTCCGGTTAATACCCCAAGAGCTTGGCGCACTCCTATCTCCCTGCCAAATTCGCTCTTGTTGCCTGTCAAGGAGAAATCAATATGATATGTTTCCCACCAAAAACCAAGATGCAAACCAAGAAAAACGGCTGCGGCAATATTGAAAAACAATTGCCTATTGAAGCTCAAAACAAGAGAAAAACACAACAAGAGCAACACACTTACTAAAAAACTGCCGCGCAGAGACCATTTAGCAGCCGCTTTTGCCGCCCAATATGAAGCCAGAGCCTGCAAAAAATAAACAAGCATGAAAACAGCAATAGTGAACAACCAAGCCTGCTGTTGAGTTAGTCCGCTGTCGACAAAGCTTTTGAAATAATAAATAGGCAAAAAAATTGCCAAATACGAAAATATAGCCGTTCTAATGGTGTAGGATAGGTATAAAAGCGTAAGTGCCCCTCGCGAGTGAGTATGATGCAGAAGGTTATGCAAGAAGTAAAAGCTGTGCATACATTTATAATATAATACTCACATGAGTAAAGCCAAAAAGTCAGTTAAACAAAAGCACCCAAAAAAATTCCCGCAGATTTTTCGCAGTATTTCCGCAAGCTATTTGTTGCTGTTGGGAGCGCTTTTGTGGTTGTCGATAAATGTTTTGTATATGCTGCTTTTGCCGGAAAATCTCAAGCGGCTTTTGAAAGAGCCAAAAGATACAAAGGCGTTATCTGCAGTGCTTTTTAGAGTTAAAGACAGACAGTTAAAAACAGAGCTTAAAAAGTTGTTAAAAGAAGCCGGGCAAGAGGGTGTTGTTAAAAACGTTGAACAACAACAAACAACTGTTTGGCAAAAAATAAAAGAAGGAGAAGCGCTGCTGCAAAAATATCCCAAGTATCCGGATGGATACGCATATTTGTCTCTTTTGTATGAGAAAATTGCCGACTGCGATCGGGCAAGACAGTTAATTAATCGGGCGGTAGAGCTAGACAAAAACCGGAGAGAGTTTGTAAAAATAAAAGCCTATTTAGACAAATGTAATTAAGCTATGGTGAGACTTAGCATATTAAGCCTTTTCCCGGAGGTAATTACACCATTTCTTGAGCACAGCATCATCAAGCGCTCTCAAACCAAACAGTTGGTTAAGTTTAGACAGTTTAACTTGAGGGATTTTGCCGTGGATAAACACAAGACTGTAGATGAGCGCCCTTACGGAGGAGGGGCAGGAATGCTCTTAAAAGTAGAGCCGATAGTTAGGGCAATTGAATATATTGAAAAAACAGAGGGTAAAGCTTATAAGATTTTATTGTCTCCAAAGGGCAAGCTTTGGAGTCAGACTGTTGCAGAGGACTTAATTAAGCTTCCTCTTTCGCATTTGTTGCTGATTTGTGGTCATTATGAAGGGGTGGATGCCAGAGTAGAAAAGTTTGTCGATGAGCAAATTTCTATAGGCAAATTTATTCTCTCCGGAGGAGAGGCAGCAGCCATAGTTATTATTGATACTTTGGTTAGGCTTATTCCCGGAGTTCTGAAAAAAGAAAGCGCAACACTTGAAGAAAGTTTTATGCTTAAAAAGAACAATATTGAGTTGTTAGAGTATCCTCAATATACTGCTCCGCGAGAGTTTCGCGGGCTTAAGGTGCCAGAAGTGTTGTTGTCCGGAGATCACAAAAAAATTAAAGAGTGGCGGATGAAGAAAGCCTGGGAAGAAACTAGAAAGAAGGTTTCTAGTTAGCTAAACTTCTCTTCTAAATTATTGTTTCTTTTTTAAATAAACACCTAGGCTGCCAAAAAGCAGAGAAAACGGAAACAAGAAAGTTGGCGTTCCTGTTTCTGGGATAGTTGTTGTCCCTTTAACCTGATTTAGAGTAGTTCCTCCTTTGTTGGTTGCCACTTGCGTAGGCAAGAGTGCTTGTTTGAGTTCTTGATTTGGTACACTGGTTGATATTTGTGAACTAGTTGGAGAGGGGGTGATTTTGGCGCTTTTGTTGGCTGAAAGAATATTTTTTAAAGCAGTACTTTTGGGAAGCTTTATCTTGCCTAAAGCAAAAGCGACCAATAAAATGAAAATAACCAAACCGATGAAAAACCCCAACACGCTTTTTAAATCGGACATAACTTATAGTATATCACAAACCGAATTGAAGCTCAAATTTGAGATAATATTCAAATGTCTCTTAAGCGCAAAATTGTAGCTAACACTTTAGTTCAGTTTGCCGGGCGTTTTGCAACTTCCTTTTTTGGCTTTTTGACTACGGTGATTATTGCCCGAATGTTGGGGGCATCAGGGTATGGCAGTTATGCCAAGGCTTATACCCTGGTTTCTTTTTTTTATCTTTTTGCCGACTTTGGACTTAATGCGGTCTATATAAGAAAGCACAAAAATAAACTGAAGCACTTTTCTGTCCTGATTAAAATTCGCAGCTTATTTTTTGTTGTGTCTGTATTGTTGATAGCTGTTTTTTTACTGTTAAGCGGAGAGCTAATTTTTAGCTCTTTTGAGAAACTGTTGGTGTTTTTATTTGTGCCGACAATTCTGTTGTTTGCTTACCAAACTAGCCTAAACACGATTTTTCAGTTGGAGTTAAGGTATGACTTGTCTGTTTTGGCAGCAACTTCAGGAGGGCTTTTAAGCTTGTTGTTGGTTGGAGTTGCACTTTATTTTCCTGGAACAGTTGTTTCGACAAAACTAGTTGCTGTAGTTTTGGGAATTGTTATTGGCTACACGCTAACTGTTATTGCGGCATTTTTACTGGCAAGAAGAGTTGCGCGTGGTTACAAGTTAGAATTTTTTTCAGATAAAGTAAAAAGTGAGGCGGCGTACAAGTTTATCAGGGAAGCCTTGCCGATTGGTGCAATGCTGTTTTTAAACAGTATGTATGTCCGCTCAGATGTTTTGGTATTGGCTGTGCTGCAGGGAAATATTGCGGTTGGCGTGTACCAGCTGGCTTATAAATTTTTTGAGTTTCCGCTCTCGTTTGCGACCTTTTTTGCCAACTCAATTTTCCCACATTATATACATGTGTATGGCAAAAACAAACGACAGTTTTACCAGCTGTTTAAGAAGGCAACCTTAGCGCTGCTTTTGACAGCGGCGCTGTTCAGTGTTGGCGGAGCGCTATTTTCTCCTTTGCTGCCTCTGGTTAAAAGCGATTACCAAGCCTCGGTTTTGCCGTTGCGGATTTTATCTCTTTCTTATCCTATATTTTTTTTAACCAGTGCTTTAAACTGGTTGTTGTTTATCCAAAAGAAGGAGGCTTATATGGTTGGGGTGTATGGATTTAGTTTCTTAGTCAATTTGAGTGCAAACTTACTGCTTGTTCCCCGCTATAGCTATTTTGCCTCTTCTTGGATTACCCTTTGGACCGAGGTGTTGGTTTGTTTTTTGTTATTATTAATTGTTAAGCTTAAAAAAGACGATGCTTAAGATTTATACAGATGGCGCCTCATCAGGCAATCCCGGTCCGGGCTGGGCAATGTGGGTTATTGGTAAAGCTCAAGGCCCAGAATCTAAAATCCAAATAATCAAAGAAAAGAGAATTAGACTGGAGAAATGTACCAATAATGAGGCCGAATATAAGGCGGTTATTTTTTCACTTGAGGATTTAGTCGCTAATCCAAATCTTTGGAAAAACGAGTCCAAAATTGTTTTTCAAATAGACTCTACTTTAGTGGTTCAGCAATTAAATGGTTTGTTCAAAGTTAAAAGCAGCCAAATTCGAGAGTATATTTTTAAGATTAACATCCTTCTTGCTGAAATTAACATTCCAGTTATTTTTCAATATATTCCCAGAGAACAAAACTTGGCGGATAAATTAAAAAACATTTAGCAGACAAAACTCTTGCTTGACAAAACGCATATTTTTTGCTATTTATATTCTATTCTTAGAAAATTTTAAGATTGATAATTCATTATTATAAGTTTTATTGTAGTGTATATGAAAGGCTCAAATATCAAACCATTATTTGACTATGTACTAGTGAGACCGCTTGAGGAAGAACACAAAACTGCCTCTGGCATAGTTATCCCAGACACCGCCAAGGAAAAACCCCAAATTGGTGAGATTATCGCGGTTGGACCAGGGGACGAGTGTTGTGGTGCAGATGATTGCTGTTGCAAAGAAGGTCGGAAAAAAATGGTAGTTAAAAAAGGACAAAAAGTTCTCTACAAAAAATGGGCAGGGAACGAGATAAAGATTGGGCAAGAAGAATGGATGCTTATTGAGCAAAAAGACATTATGGCAGTTGTTGAAAATTAAAATTAAAAGTTAACTTGATACAAAACATATGGCAAAACAATTAGCATTTTCCGAAGAAGCAAGGCAAAAGTTAATCAAAGGCGTTAATATTCTGGCAAAAGCGGTTACTATTACTCTTGGACCAAGAGGTCAAAACGTTGCTTTAGATCGCAAATGGGGAGCTCCAAATGTGGTGCATGACGGCGTTTCGGTGGCTAAAGAGATAGAGCTTTCGGATCCGTTTGAAAACATGGGAGCCCAGCTTGTTAAAGAAGCGGCTTCAAAAACCAATGATATTGCCGGAGACGGAACCACAACCTCAACGCTTTTAACCCAGGCTATAGTCAACGCTGGAATGCGCAACATTACCGCCGGAACTAATGCAATGGTGTTGCGTCGGGGATTGGAAAAGGCCTTGTCTACGGTTTTGGCTGAACTTAAAAAAATGGCTAAAAGCGTGCCTTTGAATGATAAAGAGGCAATTACTCAAGTAGCAACCATTTCTGCCGGAGACGAAAAAATTGGAGCGTTGATTGCTGAAGCCATCAAGAAAGTTGGCAAAGACGGAGTTGTTACCGTTGAAGAAGGCAGAGGTTTGCAGATGGAAATCGACTACAAAGAGGGAATGGAGTTTGATCGGGGTTATGCCAGCGCTTATTTTGTTACCGACCCTGATAAAATGGTTGCCGAAATAGAAAACCCATACATTTTAATTACCGACAAGAAAATTTCGGCAATTAACGACCTCTTGCCGTTTTTAGAGAAACTGGTTAAGGTTTCCAAAAATTTAGTGATAATTGCTGACGAGATTGAGGGAGAGGCTTTGGCAACTTTAGTTGTCAACAAGCTTAGAGGCACTTTTACCGCAGTTGCGGTTAAGGCTCCGGGTTTTGGTGACAGACGAAAAGCTATGCTTGAGGACATTGCTATTTTAACCGGCGGCACGGTTATTTCCGAGGATATGGGTCGAAAACTGGAGAGTGTTGAGATTGAGGATTGTGGTCAGGCAGACAAAGTTTGGGTGGACAAGGAAAACTGCCGCATCATTGGTGGCAAAGGTACGGCAGAGGCGCTCAAGGCTCGCATTAACCAAATAAGGCGCGAGATTGAAGAGACAACCTCGGAGTTTGATAAAGAGAAGCTGCAGGAGAGGTTAGCTAAGCTGTCGGGTGGTGTTGCAGTTATTAATGTTGGCGCAGCGACCGAGGTTGAGATGAAAGAGAAAAAAGAGCGAGTTAACGATGCGGTCTCGGCAACGAAGGCTGCGCTTGAGGAAGGGATAGTTGCCGGTGGCGGCACTGCTCTTTTGAGAGTAAGGGAGAGCCTGTTGAAGCTTATGGATGAAGTTACAAACAGTGAGGAAAAAGTCGGTATTAAGATTGTGTATGATGCGCTTTCACAGCCGCTGCGGATGTTAGCGGTTAACGCCGGAGCGGATGCTGGCTGGGTGGTTAAAAAGGTTGAAGAGTCCAAGATTTCCGACTATGGTTTTGATGTTATGGATATGAGTTTTGGCAGTATGTACAAGAAGGGGATTATAGACCCGGTTAAGGTTACCCGTAGCGCACTTGAAAACGCAGTTTCGGTTGCCGGGATGATTTTAACTACAGAAGCCCTAGTCACCGATATTCCGGAAAAAGAAGAAAAAATGCCAGGATCAGCTGGCATGGGCGGCGGTATGGGCGACATGGGAATGTAAAGGGAAGTTCCTTTAAGGGATGTTCCTTTTAAGGAATATCCCTATTAATCAGGGGAGGAGAAGATTGGCGTTTATGTGGTTTGCCCGTTTTGGCAAAAGTCGATTAGGGACATAATTCTTTGTGCTGAAAGCTTTCCCCAATCATCTCCCCAACCTCTGTGTTCCTCTATTTTCTTCCAATCCAGTTTTAGCCCGGAGAAGAGTAGGTGCATAGCTCTTTGAGTAATTTGTGAGCGCATAGTGCCATTCGGATCCGGAGCATAAATTGCCCAAGGACCTTGTTCTATATATAAATAAGAAGTTGGATTTCCATTGAAATGTGCTTTTAGGTTTTTTATAATAACATGTGGATAAACAAGTCCGTCAGGCTCAAGTCCGCCATTAAGCATATCGTGCATATAAGAGATAACATCAACCCCCTCAAGCCCAGCGTAAGCGTGAAAGTGAGCGTGATATATTGATTGGTGGTTTTGTCCTGGTCCAAGCCCGCCATGTTCAAAAATAACCAGAGGACCGAAGCGCGCCTCAAGTTCTCGCATAAGTCCTCCAAGTTCGTAAACAATCCCGGAGTCAGCGGCTAACCCAGCGTAATTATAGACATGAGGCCTAGGTATAATCAAAATATGTTTGCCCTCTGGATTGCCGGGTAAAACATCAGGCTTGACCCAAAAATGTCTTGTTTCTGCAACCGTATATCTATCTACCCCAGGAACTCCTAATTCAGTTAAGTGGGGAAAGTTTGAGAGGCCAAAATGACAAAATGGACAACCATCCTCTTTTGGTGGATAGTGGAGCGTCGACTCAGTTGCTGTGCCTAATTCTGTTCTTCCTGCCATCGCAAAAATTTTTGTTTAACTGTTAAAACTAATTTAATCAATTTTTGCCTCTCTAGCCCTCTATCATTCATATCTACTGGTTGTTTAAGAACGCGGGCAAAACTGTTGGTTAAAATGCCGGGGGAAGTAGTTTCCCTGTCTGCTGCAAAGATATGACGACGATTATTTTGTTCGATAAACAAATATGAATAGGGTTTTTTAAAGCGGCTGCTTTTTTGAAATGGTTTAAGATAAGCAAAAATATTTTTGTTGGTGGGCACAAGATGCAGATGGGCATGCTTAACTGTCTGGCCAGCCACACCGTGTTCAAAAACGACTACTGGCTGTTGATAACTGATGGACAGAAAACTTTTCATTTTGTTTAAAAGTTTTTTTAACTCGGTTGTCAGGGATTTGTTTTGATAAATCTCTGCAAAACAGGCGAAATGTTGTTTTGGAATAAGCAACAAATGCCCCTCAACAAGCGGAAAACCATCGTGAATAACTAAGAACGAGTCGGAGGCGCAGATAATTTGTCTTTTGAGTTTTGTCTGTGCTTCACAAAAAATATCCATCGCTTTTGAAAAAAAACATAATATTATGTCTAGAAGTTTTTTGCAATAGGAAACAGCCCTAGAGTTTTTAGCCCGTTAACAGTTGCAATTTTCACCAGCTCATCTATTTCATAAAAGCGACACCCTTCAAGCAACAGCCGCAGTTCTGTCCACATATCTGCGTCAGTAAAGGGTTTATAAATATCAGCAATATTGTCGGTGCCTAAAGCAACTGTTATCCCCTGCGGAACAAGTTCGTCTACCGGAGTTAAGGCGTTATGGCGTGGTTGTAATTCCTCACTGCGGCGGCTGTCAATCCAGGCTGTTGGACAGGCAATAACCATTATTCCAGCCATACTCATTTTTTTATAGACTAGCTCTCGATAGTCTTTTTTCTGCGCGGCCAGCGAGATGGCGTGAATAGCAACAACCCGACCCCGCAGACCATATTCTAGGGTTTTGTCTGCCAAAAGCTCGCTCTCTTTTTCTTGTGGCGTATTTAGTTGGTCAACATGGACATGTACAAGTTTTCCTGTCTTTTTAGCTGCGGTAAAAAGTATATCTAGATGCTCTTCTTCTCTGCCCTTATCTTTTCCCGGAAGTCCGCCGATAATATCTACGAATTGAACTGCCCTGTCAAACCACTCTTTGGCAGTTTTGTCAAGTACTCCTTTTAATACTTGGTTGATAAATTTGATTTGAATTTGCTTTCCGTAATGGTTTTTAAGTTTTTGTGCGGCTTGTATGGCTTTGTCTTTGATAACCTCATCAACATCGATAAAAGTACCAACCGCCTGTACGCCTTGTTTAATCATTAGTTCTGTAGCACGGGCCATTCGCTCATAAATTTGTTGTACGCTTGTGCTTTTTTTTATCTCATCAACCAACTCCCATTTTTGCTGCAGAGGAGCGTTAATAAGATGGAAGTTTTCAGGCAAAATAGTAAAGGCTCTGTCAAAGTGAGCGTGAGCATTTACCCAGCCGCCGTTTTTCTTGATTTTCTCTAGTAGCAGTTCTTTCAAATTCCAAACTCTTTTATTCATAGAGTGTGAGTTTATTTTTTTTGCAGCTTTTCTACCAGTTTTTTAACAACATGAATGTCAGTTACCAAGTAAGCATTATTTTTCAGAGCGTACTCACGAATAATTTGTCCGTCAGTTTTTTCTTTTTCGCTAACCTTGCGCCCCGAGGGAATGTTAATAATAATATCGAAACGATTTTGTTGCAGCAGATCCAGAAGATTTGGTTTAAGATGTGGAGTTGATATTTTATTAACCAGAATTGCCTCAATTTGCAGTTTTTTCAAAAATTTATGGGTTTTGTAGGTAGCGTAAAGCTTGAAGCCAAGTTGTTTTAAGGCCAACAGCTCTTTTTGCAGTTTTAATTTATTACTTCGTCTGCCGATGGATAAAAGAACGGTTTTTTCACTACGCTGTGCCAAGCGCATTTGTAGTGTGTAGAGTTCAATGAAGCCGGGGGAGGCATTTTGATTAAATGCGGTTGAGGCATTGAAAGTAGCAAGTTTTTCCTCAAAAATAGTATTGGGAGTTTCAACAGCCATTATATCAACCCGGCCTTTATATAACCTTAAAGTTACTTTGCCGGTGACTTTTTTATTGACTTGATCTATGTAAGCATAAAGGTCATCCATTAATGGTTCGTACCACAAACCTCCATAGCAGAGATAAGCCCATTTAGTATCAACTATAGATTTAAACTCATTTTCCCGCCTGGTTGATACATATTTTTCAAGATCTCGATGGGCAGAAATGATTATTTCTGCAGCCGGAGCCTCATAAACACCTCTAACTTTTAAGCCAACCACCCGATCTTCCAAGTGAATAGCTACTCCCACTGCGTGTTTGGCGCCGATTTTATTCAACTCTAAGATAATCTCCGATAAACGCATGGATTTGCCGTTTAAAGCAACCGGCAATCCTTTGACAAAATCAAGCTCGAGAGTTGTGGGGGTATTTGGCGCGTTTTCTGGAAGAGAGCAAATCTGAAGAATTTTCGCCAATGGCGGAACAAGAGCCGGATTTTCAATTTCGCCTCCCTCTCCGGTTAATCCCCACATATTATCGTCCCAAGAATAAGGCACCTCAACTGTTTGTTTGACCGGGATTTTGTGTTTTTTAGCATATTCAAGCTCTTCGTCTCTGCCCATTGACCATTCGCGCACCGGAGCAATAATTTTAATATCCGGGTTTAAAGCCAGTGCAGTTCCCTCAATTCTCACTTGGTCGTTGCCTTTTCCGGTGCAGCCATGGGCAATGCAGTCTGCGCCCTCTTGCGCGGCAATTTTAACTGCCCATTTGGCAAGAAGCGGCCGTCCAAGCGGAGTTGATAAATAATATCTGCCCTGATAGCTGGCGTTAGCCTTTATGCCTTTGGCGATATATTCCTCGGCAAACTCATTTTTGGCGTCAATCACATAGGCTTTGCTTGCGCCCAGCTTGAGAGCTTTTTTGCGAATTTCTTTCAGGTTGTCTGCCTGCTGGCCGATATCCACAGTTAAGGCAATTACTTCAGCCTTATATTCTTCCTGAATCCACTTGAGCATTACTGAAGTGTCCAGTCCGCCCGAGTAGAGAAGAACCACTTTTTTAACCTCGCCCTTTCTGCCTTCGTATGAAGAGACCTTTTGATAAGTAGTTTTTTTATTCATGCGCAGAAATTTTGTAAATTTTTAATAAATTTATTGCTTTTTTAGCAAATTTTTTAAAAATTTACTTGATTTTTATTAGAATTGATACTAAACTAGCCGCGGGTAAATGTCAACCGTAAATCTGCTGTTTATAAATATGCAAGACAAAAATCCAAACTTGTGCTATTATTGGGCAATTTTAAACTGAAAATAATTTGTTTCAATTTGTTGCAATATGACAATTGAAACCAGAGAAACTCCAAAACAGCCCGAAAATATGTTTATAATCCATAGCGGCACTGATCGTATAGGCGGTATTGCCATTCAGGCTATTGCGGCAGATGTTGGGCCTGATGGGAGAGCATTTTCAGTATTTCTTGATTTTGGGGCTCTTCTTGATATTACTGGAAGACATTTTGGCCCGTATAGTCATATATCATATTCATCTGGGTTATCGCCATTACTAAGACTAGGTGCTTTGCCGCCAATTCCTGGTATTTATAGAGAAGACATTCCTAATCGCTCAAATCTTGGCGAGCTTTGTTCGGCTTGGCGGCAATCTGGATCTAAAACAGAAGCAGATATCAGGCGGGTAGCTTCCTCCGCCAGATTTTTATACGAAACAAATCCCAATATCGCAGCTGTTTTAACCACTCATTATCATTGGGATCACTGTGGCAATATTGGGTTTTTAAGAGAAGATATTGCTCTTGCCACAACACATGGGACTTATGAGACAATAAGAGCAATGGAGGATCATTGGGGGGCTGATTGGAGAAGAGAAGTAACCAGATATAAAGTCCGCAATGGTGAACGAAACGGAAGGGCGCTTGAGATAGTTGAAAGGCCTTTTATTCCTGTTATCCCGCGCGAAATTCATCATTTGTTCGGCTTTGAAGTTTTATTTATACCAGTAAGTCATAGTGCTTTTGAGACTTGTGCTGTTGATATTACTTATCCCAGCGGTTTTCGTATTCATTATACTAGTGATATTCGCTCTGGCCCGGAAACAGATTTGTATAAACAGTGGCTTATTTCTAATCCTCCTGCCGATGTGTTTTTAATTGACGGAACAAATGTCGGCTCATCAAAACCAGAGCGCACAGAAGAGGATGTTTTTGTTGAGTTAATTAAGCGTTTCAAACAGCCGGGCAGCGATTTTGTTATGATACCCCCAAGACATTTTACTAGATTAAAAGCGGTTTTTGACGCAGCGCATTATGCAGGCAAACAGGTTTATATTCCGCTTTCTTTAGCGTTTTATTTAGAGCGGCTTAGGCCATTTGCTGAATATGATTCGCGTTTGCCAACGACAGATGAGGTCGTCATATACCTCCAGCCTCTTAATGGCGGAAACTACGAGAGCAAAGATTATCCCTTGGTAATGCGCGAAATAGCTTTTGATGAAAATGGAAGCATCCGTCCAAATGTTATAGAGATGGTAGAACTTGATAAGTTAAATAATGAGGACGCTGTGGTTGTGTTTACTTCATATTCTCAAATGCTTAGTTTTTATGGATTGAATTTATTCCCGCCGCGCGGACGCTATACCCATTCTGCCTCTGGTGTCTATGATGAGAAAGGACTTATAAATATGCGTCAGATTTTAAGAATTTTAAAAGAAGTTGGATATCCCTTTTTTGACGCTCATGCCTCTGGTCATTTTTCAGAAAGTGAATTAAAAGAATTTTTAGAGGTAGTGGGCTCACCGGTTATCATTCCTGTTCATACCGAAAATCCGAGATTATTGAAAGGGATTATTGAAGAGGCTTGCCCTCATAATCCTTATGTACCTGTTGGTCTGCAAAGAGGAATACCATGTAACGAGAAAGGACGGCAGCAAATAATATGATTAACTAGTTGACTGGTTTTGATAACTGCTTTGCGGATTGTTAGAATGTTTTGATACACTTTTAAAGATGTCTGACTTATCGGTTACTTTAGCCGGAATAAAACTTAAAAATCCCTTGATTTTGGCTTCTGGCATAATGGGAGTGAGTGCGGCCTCGCTGTCTTTTATAGAACGTCAGGGGGCTGGGGCGGTAACAATAAAATCAATCGGGCCAAAAGAACGAAAGGGGCATACCAACCCAACCATTTATGCGTGGCCTCACGGTTTAATCAATGCTGTGGGCTTGTCTAATCCGGGGATAGAAAAAGCCTTGTTGGAAATCAAAAAAGCAAAACAAACCCTCAAAATTCCGCTGTTTGTCAGCTGTTTTGCCGGGACAATAAAACAATTTGTCGAGGTGGCAGAAAAAATTGTTGCTGCTGAACCTGCGCTTTTAGAGCTCAATTTATCTTGTCCTAACACCGAGGATGACTTTGGAAAAATGTTTGCTTTGTCAGCCAAAGAAACTGCAGCGGTTGTGAGGGCGGTGAAAAAAGTCAGCGGCAAGTTGCCTGTTTTTGTCAAACTTACTCCGGACGCAACAGATATTTCAGATATTGCAAAAGCCGCAGAGGCAGAAGGAGCAGATGGAATAACCGCAGTTAATAGCGTTTCAGGACTGATTATTGATATTTACGCCAAGCGGCCAATTTTGACTAATAAGTTTGGCGGAGTGTCAGGGCCGGCAATAAAGCCAATTGCGCTGCGGGCAGTTTACAATATTTATAAAGCGGTTAAACTGCCGATAATTGGTTTGGGCGGAGTGACAACCGGTGAGGACGCAATTGAATTTATTATGGCCGGGGCAACGGCAGTGGGTATTGGTTCAGCCGTCTATTATCGTGGTGCAGTGGTATTTAAAAAAGTTTTGGCAGAAATAAGGGAGTTTATGCAAAAAGAGGGATATAAAAGTTTAGCAGAAATAAGAGGAATAGCCCATGAGTATTGATAAGCCACTGATGTTGCCAATAAAAAAAATAGTGCCTGAAAATAATCGGGTTAAATCTTTTTACTTCAATTATAAGCTGAATGCAAAACCCGGACAATTTGTAATGCTTTGGCTTCCCGGTTACGAGGAAAAACCCTTTGGTGTGGTAGTTGTGAGCAAGAATACTTTTTTGCTTTCAGTTGCTAAAGTTGGGCGAACCACCGCCCGCCTGCATGAGTTAAAAGAAGAGGATAAAGTTGGAATAAGAGGGCCTTATGGAAGCAGTTTTTCTTTGCCGGCTAAAAAAGGGAAAATAGCTTTGGTTGCCGGAGGCTATGGCATGATACCTTTGGGATTTTTAGCAAAGCAGGCTGCGGCAAAGGGTTATCGGGTCGACATTTTACTGGGAGCAAAAACTAAGCAGGAGCTTTTAATTTACTCTTTTTTGAAGAAACAGCCGAAGATAAAAATACTGATTTCTACCGACGACGGCTCAAGTGGTTTTAAAGGATATGTTACTGAACTTTTTAAGAATTACTTGGTAAAAAATAAACCGCGTAAAGTATATATAGTTGGCCCAGAAATTATGGAGTTTAAAACGGTTGAGATTTGCAGAGAAAAAAAACTTGCCCATGAAGTATCACTGGAGCGCTATATTAAATGTGGTTTTGGTATTTGCGGACAGTGTTGTGTAGATTCTTTGGGTTTGCGGATGTGCGTTGAGGGTCCGGTAGTAAAAGACAAAATTTTGAGTCAAATAGAAGAATTTGGTAAATATTACCGCGACACTTCCGGTAAAATTATTTTTTACTAATGGCTAAAATGCGCATTGTACACTTTGATGTTGATAGCGCTCTTTTTCCTTATTTGTCTGGTGAGCGCTATGAGTTTTCACTGCAGAAGGTTTCTTGGGTTAAAAATTATTCAAGCATAGAGGCGGTTTCTATAAAAAGTCAGTCAAAGGCAGAGGCGAGCACTTTAGATAAATTGCCCAAGTTGAAACTTTTGGTCACCCGCACTGTGGGTATAGATCACCTGGATCTTGTAGAATGTAAAAAGCGAAGGATTGCAGTTTATCATCTGGTTGATTATGGGGCGCACAATATTGCCGAACACACCTTTGCCTTGCTTTTAGCCGGGACAAGAAAAATAATTGCTGGATACGAAAGAGTCAAAAGTGGGCAGTTTAATTATCGGGGTTTGTTGGGAGTGTCGCTGCATAACAAAATATTAGGAGTTGTTGGAACAGGCAAAATTGGGCTGGCGGTTATCAGGCTGGCTGCTGCATTTGGGATGAGGGTTGTTGCTTATGATGTGGTTAAAAATGAGCAGGCGCGGGTTGAGCTTGGATTTAGTTATGTGTCTTTTGCCAAGCTTTTGAGGGACAGCGATGTTATAACTTTGCATGTTCCGCTGTTGCCGGAAACAAGAAGAATGATTAACGCGACGGCAATTAAAAAAATGAAGCCGGGAGTGATTTTAGTCAACACTGCCCGGGGCGAGCTTATTGACGAGACAGCTCTGGTTAAGCACCACAAAAAGTTTAGTTTTATTGGCCTTGATGTTTTAAAAAACGAGGCCGGGTTTAAAAAAACCAGCCCCCTGTTGAAGTGTAAAAACATAATTATTACTCCGCATATTGCTTTTTATAGCGATGTCTCGGTTAAGAAAATTGCCGCCGAAACCACGAAGTGTATTGCAAATTTTTGCAAAGGAGACATTAGTGCAAGAGTAATCTAAAAGAGTGTATAATTTGACCACAACAATGAAATTTGCAGATAAGCTAGAGAAGGTGGTTGTTAAAAATAACTCACTGTTGTGTATTGGGCTCGACTCCGACTTTGCCAAAATCCCTAAACACTTAAAAAAACTAAACCACCCCATATTTGAGTTTAATAAAGCAATAATTGAGAGAACTTCAGATTTAGTTTCTTGTTATAAACCAAATTTGGCATTTTACCAAGCCCGAGGCGAAAGAGGCATAAAGGAGTTGAAGCTGACTATTGATTATTTAAAAACAAAATATCCTGATGTGGTAATTATTTTGGATGCTAAACTAGCTGATATTGGCAATACCAACAATGGTTATGTTGAGTTTGTTTTTGATTATTTGGGAGCCGATGCGGTTACTCTGCATCCATACTTGGGCAGTGAAGCGCTGTTGCCTTTTTTAACAAGGGCGGATAAAGGCTGTATTATTTTATGTCGGACTTCAAATTCGGGTGCCGGCGAGTTGCAGGACTTAAAAGTTGAGGGCGAGCCATTATATAAAATTATTGCTCGTAAAGTTGTAGGAGAGTGGAATACAAACAACAATTGTTTGCTGGTGGTTGGCGCGACTTATCCACAGGAGCTGTCTGAAATTAGACAAATTGCCGGCGAGATGACTTTTTTAGTTCCCGGAGTTGGAGCACAAGGAGGAAGTGTTGAGACAGTTGTTAAAGCAGGGCTAAACTCTAAAAAAACCGGAATTATTGTTAGTTCTTCGCGCTCAATAATTTTTGCCGACTCGGGAGAAAACTTTGCAACCGTTGCAAGAGCCCAAGCAAAGGCGTTGCGAGACGAGATTAACAACTATCGAAATTAATTTATAAGTTTGTTTGTTGATATGAATAATAAAAAGCTTATTCTGGAGTTAAATAAAATTGGAGCGATTAAATTTGGCGAGTTTAAATTAAAGTCTGGTTTGCTATCGCCTATTTATATTGACCTTAGAGTTTTGGTTGGTTATCCCAAAGTGTTAAAAAAGGTAGCCAAAGCCTATCTGCCGCTTCTTGAGAAGCTGAAATTTAATCGTATGGCAGCTGTTCCTTATGCAGCATTGCCAATAGTTGGGGCAATTTCCGCCCTTAATCACAAACCCTGGATTTACACCCGCAAGGAAGTCAAAGAGCACGGCATCCAAAGACCGGTTGAGGGGGGCTATAAAAAAGGCGACAAAGTGGTCGTGATTGATGACCTTATAACAACCGGCGCGTCTAAAATTGAAAATATCAAGCCGCTTGAGCAAATTGGCCTAAAGATTAAAGACATTGTGGTTTTAGTTGATCGCGAACAAGGAGGACGAGAAGACTTGGAGAAACGAGGCTATCGCTTGCATGCAATTTTGTCAATCAGCGAAGTTTTAACTGTTCTTTTTCAAGCCGGGAAGCTGTCTCAAGAGAAATATGAAGAGGTAAAGAATTACTTAGCCAAAAATAAGCAAAGAAGCACAACTTGACTAATTTTTGTTTTTTTGTATTCTAGAATACATATATGCAATATCAACTACCAAAGCTTGAGTATAGCTATAACGCTCTGGAGCCGTATATTGATGCGCGGACAATGGAGATTCACCACAGCAAACATCATCAAGCCTACATAGATAACTTGAATACAGTTTTAGAAAAATATCCTCAACTTGCCGAAGAAAGACTAGAAGAGTTGATGCTAAAACTTGATAAATTAGAGATGGATGAAAAAGACAGAGTTGCGCTGCGCAATCATGGCGGTGGGCACCTAAACCACACACTTTTTTGGCAGATAATGGGGCCAAAAAAACAGCTTGATGAAAAACTGGTCTTGGAAATTAAAAAAACCTTTGCTTCACTTGAGGAGTTTAAAAACCAATTTAGTCAAGCTGCATTAACCCGTTTTGGCAGTGGTTGGGCTTGGTTAGTCCGGGATAAGGCAGGAGAACTTAAAATTTACTCTACCGCAAACCAAGACTCGCCGCTTTTAACCGGCGACACACCAATAATTGGACTTGATGTTTGGGAACATGCCTATTATTTGCACTATCAAAACCGTAGAGCTGAATATATTAAGGCCTGGTGGAATGTTTTAAAGCTTTTTTAATAACCCAAAACAAGGCTTGTTTTTGGCAACAATGAAACTAGTGTCTCTTCAAACCATCTATATTCTTGGGATAACCAACATCGTTTTCCTTGTTTTAGTACTTTTTTCTTGCAGGTGTTTTATCGGCACAAAAATGTATATGAAACTTTTGCAGCAGTCATGGTTTAAGAAGTTTTACTCTTTCCATTGCTATTTTTGGTGGGGATTTGTCATTTCAGTATTTTTGCATACTGTAGCGGCATTTCTTCTGTTTGGTTTTCCGTTTTAAATCTTTTATACTGTTATCAATATGGATACCCAAGTACAGAAATTAAAAGAGAAGGTTTTGGCGGCAGAGCTGCCAAATGAGCTTGAGGAAAAGGTTTTAGTGCAGCTTGACCGCTTGAATTTTGCGCTGAAAACCGGCGGCGGCAACTCTTACGGATTTTATGAGCAAACAGTTGCTTATGTTGAGTGGGTAACAAGTCTGCCTTGGCAAAAAAGCAGCCAAGATGTTTTAGACATCAAACGGGCAAAAACAATTTTTGATAAAAATCACTATGGACTTGAGTCGATTAAAAAAAGAATTTTAGAATTTTTATCGGTAATCATTTTACAACGAAAAAAGCAAATTGGAGAAGGATTTGACAATGCATATAAAAATTATACTTTGCTCAATTCTAGTGAACAAAAACAAGAAACCTTACATGCTCCGATTTTGTGCTTTGTTGGTTTAGTAGGCACAGGTAAAACTACTATGGCTGTGTCTATTGCTGAAGCCCTAAACAGACAGCTAATTCGCATTCCTTTTGGGGGGCTTGCCAGCGCTCTGGATTTGCGAGGATTATCCCGCATTCATCCTGAAGCAGAGCCGGGGATAATTATTAAGTCTTTACGCCGAGTTGGAGTTAATAATCCGGTTATTTTGCTTGATGAGCTAGACCGTGTGTCAGATGAGCGCCGGCAAGAGATTATGGGAGTTCTGGTTGAACTTTTGGATCCGGCACAAAACAAGGCATTTATAGATCATTATATAGACTACCCCTTTGATCTCTCTGGGGCGATATTTGTTGCAACCGCCAACAATGTTAATAAAGTAGCAACTGCAGTGCTGGACCGGATGGAAGTAATTCAAATGCCCTCTTATACCGACGAGGAAAAACAACACATTGGCAAAGAATATTTATTGCCGCGGGCGATAAAAGAGGCGGGGCTGTCGTCAGAGAATATAATTGTTGATGACAAAGTTTGGCCGATACTTATTCGTCCGCTTGGTTTTGACGCCGGAACGCGTACGCTAAAGCGAACAGTTGAGGCAATTGTCAGAAAAGTTGCTTGGAAAATTCTCAACGGCGAGGGCACCCGCTTTGTGGTTAACGAACAAAACTATCGAGAGTTTATGGGATAATTCTTTTTATAATCAATTATCAAAGATAAATCTAATTCAAAGATATTTTTATGACCTATTATTTTGATATACCAACTGAGGGGGTTAGTATGCTGCCTTTATTTTTGCCCGGAGACAGATTAAGCGTTAAAGAGCTGAAATTTAATAAACTGCAGGTTAATGATTTGGTGTTGATTAAACACAAAAACAATTTTTTTGCGCACAGAATAATTTATATAAACAAAAAAAAACAATTATTTGTTACCAAGGGTGACAATAATTTAGACGCCGACGGTTTTTTTAAAGAAAAAAATCTTTGGGGTAAAGTTTATCTTGTTAAACGAGGCAAGAAAAAAATAAACCCAGAGTTTTTTTATCTTGCCCAGTCAGCACTGTATTTCAGAGAAATTAAAAAAATTTGTCGACAGCTTGAAAAAAACCATATAGCCTATGTATTTTTAAAGGGTTTGCCAGTACATCTGTATTTTGAAGGTGCACCGCCCAGAAGAATTTATTTAGATTGTGATTTGTTGGTTGATGAAACTAGTTATACAAAAACGCTTCGTATTTTTCATCAACTTGGTTATTCTAAACTAGACAATGACTTAGTTATAAAAAAAATCAACATTTTTTTTGATAAACCAGCAGAGGCTTATTTCAAGTTTGTTGGCAAAATGCCAGTGGTATTTGATATCCACAAACAAGTAGTTTTTGGCATGACGCAAATTTCTGCCTTAAACAATCTTTATCCCAGCAGACTTGTAAAATCAATAAGTGCCGATTTTCTTAAACGGCGAGTCAAGGTTTTTATTAACAAACAAGCCCTGTTTATTTTGTCTGAAGTCAATCTAGCCCTTTACCTTGCTCTACATTTTTTTCATCATAACTATCAAGGAGTTTTTCGGCTTGAGCTTTTGCGGACCGTTTTGTCAAAGCTAAACGACAGACAATTGCAGCAACTTACGAGCCTTATTAAGCACTACCGACTTTCCGATTTTGTTTATCCGGTTTTTGTTTTGCTTTCCAAATATTTTGTTTCACCCCAAGCACACATTTTGCAAAAAAAATTACTAGCGGAGTTGGTTAACAAAAATGAAGTGTTCAAAATAATTGCCAAGGCGAACATTTTTAACGAAGACAAAAGAATAGTCTCTGGCATTAAACGTTTTAAAAACTTAGTATTTTTATCTCCTTTGCCGTGGTGGAGAAGGTTGTTGGTATTTGCGAATTTAAAGTTGTGGTTATTGGTCTTATCCATTTTTATTATAAAATATGTCAAAAATGAAAAGCGAATCACGAGAAAAACTAGTTGAAAAAGCAAAACAACTGTTTAATATTTTTTCAAATCTTGGATTGTTTAAGACAATTAGTCAAGCAAACAATTTTTATGATGAGCCACGCTTTTTCTTTTATGGTTCGCTGTTACAGGATAAAAACAATAAGTTTAATTTCAAAAACTTTGAGATAGATACTAGCGGAGCTTCGTTTGAGTCGGCAGAGCTGGCGCTTTTAAAGTGTTTAAGCGAGGCAGTAGAGAGGGTGTCTTTATATAATTATCCACGCCACAAAATAATTTTTTCCTCCTTTGCCAAGTTTGGTAAAAAAGCGCTTGATCCGGATTTGTACAGTTGTCATCATAAAAACAGTTTAAAAAACACTAAACTGGGTTGGGTAGAGGGTCGTTCGCTATTTAACGAAGACAAGATTTGGCTGACTGCCCAGCTTGTTTTTTTAACTTTTCGCCTCGATTACAAAGAGCCTGTTTTGGCTCCGTCAATCTCGACCGGAGCGGCAGCGCATTTTAGTAAAAAACAGGCTTTGTTAAAAGGGATATATGAGGTGGTTGAGCGAGACGCAGCAATGTGTGCATACTTGGCTAAAATACCGCTGCCCCGGGTTGATTTGTCTGCACTTAAAAACCCAAGAATTAAAAATATAGTTGCAAATTGTCAAAGATACCGTCTTAAGCCATATGTATTTGAAGCAACAACCGACCTAAACATTCCTGCCTATATTGCAGTAATTGAGGATATAAGCGGTTTTTTACCAGAAGTTTGCGTTGCTTCAAACGCAGGGTTTAATCGTGAACAGGCTATAATAGGTAGTATTTTAGAGGCATTAACCATAAGGCCTTGGATAAGACAGCAGTTGTTGCTGGGAGGAAATAAAGCTCTTTCTAAAAGTGCAAAGGAAGTGGTAACCAAAGCCGACAGAGTACTGTTTTGGGCTAAGCGCGGAATGAAAAAAAGACTTTTATTTTGGCTGCAAAGAAAACCAACTATTAAAAAAATTACTAGTGTTAATTATTCTGCTCACACAGCACTTAAAAAAGCGCTTTTGCAACTTCAAGCAAGGCGCTTGCCGGCTTTTTACATAGACTTGACTCCAGAGGTGTTTAAGCCGACTGGAATTTATGTTACGAAAGTTATCATCCCAAAACTTCAGCCATTGTATTTAAATGAATATATTGATAAGGTGATTGACAAAAAGAGAATAGCTGAAGTGGCAAAACACTTTAATAGTCAACTTGGACCAATAAATAAGTTGTTGCATCCTTTACCATGAAAAAAAAACAAAAGCTATTTAATTTCCAACAGCTGTTGCCGCAAGCGAAAAATTTGGGCGAGATATTTATCGAACAAACAAAAATCGTCAAACAAGACAAAAGTTTTTTGAGCAAGAAGGTCCCAGATTCGTGGATTAAGGTTGGCTTCAAGGCTTACTCTAGGCTGCCGGCAGTTAAGTTGCCTAAGGTGAAACTCTCAACGAGTAAAAGCTTTGAACAAACACTTAAAGAGAGAAGCTCAAGCAGAGAATTTGCAAAAACCAAACTTAAACTATCTCAACTTGCTGCTTGTCTGCATTATGCAGCAGGAATAAATCGTAAAAACAAATTATGGTTAATGAACAGATTTTACCCATCAGGCGGATCTCGCTATCCGCTTGAGACTTATATATTGGTTTTTAATGTTGAAGGTTTGAAGCCCGGGATATACCATTTTTATGTCAAAGACGAGCTTTTAGAATATTTGGGTTCGGTAAACAAAAAGCTGGTTGCCTGTTTATTTTTACAAACTTGGGTGAAGAAAGCCTCTGCAGTAATTGTTTTGTCGGCAGTGTTTGCCCGCTCAACGGTTAAATATGGCAATAGAGGCTACCGTTTTGTATTTTTGGAAGCAGGCCACTTGGCGCAAAGCCTGTATCTTATTGCCGCTAACCTAAATTTGTCTTGTTGTGCAATTGGAGGTTATCTTGACCACAAACTTGATGAGCTTCTTCAACTTGATGGAGTAAAAGAGTCTGCTATTTATGCTTTGGCTCTTGGCAACAAACCATAAACTAGAGACTTGCCAAAAAAAACAAAGTATACTAAACTGTTTTTAGCCTATTATGAATAAAAGCAGTGTGTGGCTAAAGATTTTATTTTTTGTGTTGCTTTTGGTTAGTATTGTTGAGGTATGGTATTACTTTTTTTTCCTAAACAAACAACAGCAGAGTACTAAGGGTTTTAGTTATGCCGTGGCCCCAAACTCAACCTTGTTTACTACTGATACTCGTCCCTCTTCAGCTATACATAAGTTGCCGACAGAAGATGTTTTTATTCAATTGCAAGAATTATTTAAAAGATCAAAACCAGATATTTTGCGCTCTGCTTGGGTAACTTTTGAGTATGAAGGAACGATTAAAGATATAAGTTTAACCAAAGACTCTTCAACCAAACTCTATAAAGAGCTCAAAATAAAAATTGAGGGTTATGACGGAAATATCCAAGAGATTACTGTTAATGATTATGGCTTGCAGAATATCGCTAAATTTGTTAAAAAAGAAGGCAGTGGTTTTAAAAATATTACAGTACAAGATTTTAAGCGTGGAGACAAAATTATCTTAAAATACGAACAGGACTTGTTGGCAGATTGGAATTATGGAACTTACAGTATTAGTTTTACAAAACTACAATGAAGTTGAAGCAAAAAACTACAAAACTGCGAATAAAAAATAAAAAAATTAAGGCTAAATTTTTGTCTTCTCGTGCTCGTTTTTTTGACTCAATGGATATGGTTTTGGATTCTAACCTAATGGCTAGTGGTTGTGGCTGTTGTTCTGGCGGTGGTTTCCCTATTAAGATTGAATAATTTAAATCCATATTTTCTTCCAAGCCCAAAATACAGAGTGGTTTATAAACTGATAGTTTCGGCACAATTTTAAGTTGTTATCAAAGTTATCAACAGCTTATTTGAAACATGTTATAGGAAAGCTAGTGTCTGCTTTTGTATTAACAAGACAAAGCTTGCTTACTATCCTAGTAATTTTTTTACTTGTTTGCCTTTTTTAGGAAAATACAGATTGTAGAAATTGTTAAAAAATTTCATAAATTTATGGACAACTATATAGCTTTTATTTTGGGGTGTAGGAAAAATTAATTGGGAGTAAAACAACTTGTTTATAAGCTTTAGATTGTTGATTTTATTTATTTTAGCCAGTTTAGCTTTTTTTATAAAAAAAATTCTGTTTATTGGATAAGAAGAAGTTGTTTTTTTTGGTAATCCACCTTCTTTTTCAAAAAACGGAGTTTGGTAAACAAAATAGGCATTGCCAACTTTTTTAATTATTAAGATATCCCAAGCCAGAGGCGTAAACTCTCCGCTAAGCAATTTAACAATGGTTGATTTACCGGCTCCGGAGGGACCCAAAAATACCTCGGCCTTGCCTTTTCGTTTGACTGCTGAAGCATGTAGCAAAAATCCGCCGCCTTTGGAAAGAAGCCTTTGAGTTATCAGCAACAAAAGTGTTTGGAATTGAAATACACTGCTTTGATAAGAAAAGTAGTATTGCCTGCCTTTTTGGCTGAAAATGTTTAAGTAATACTTATTTGTTTTTGGGTGCATAACAACTTGGCTGTTATTGTCCCAAATAAAATAAACAGATGCATCAACTTGTTTTAGAGCCCTCTGGTCAGCTTTTATAAATTCCCGGTAGTTATTTAGAATAAGCTGCTTTAAGAGGCTAGCTGCAAATTTATAATTTGCCTCTTTTTGTTTTGAGAAAATTAACCTAATGTTAAAACCAGCAAAGTGCATAATATAAAAGATTGTTTCCATTTGTTGTAGTATTATATAAAAATGAAACAAAGAGCTTTACTTTTAATTACTGTATTAGAATTGTTGCTGGTTGTTTTTTTGGGTTATCGTATTTACAAGCAACAAAGATTTTCGCTGCTATCCCCAACTATTATCAGTCCGATAAGCGGGAAAAATACGGTCTTTATGCCGCAAGGCTCTGGACTAGACTATTACTATGAACCAAAGGCAGACAGCAAAGAAACAGTAGTCCACCAAAAATATTATCGTGCTACCTATACAATAAATACTGATTCTTTGAACGAGCGCTTTGATTATTCGCCAAAAAAAGCAAAAACCACCTATCGCATTGTTGCTATTGGCGACTCTTTTACTTTTGGACTTTATGTGAATACCAAAGACAACTGGGTAGAACAGCTGGAGGATTTATTGAACAAACTACTTAATTGTCCAAAGATTAAAAATTTTGAAGTTATCAACTTGGGCGTTTATGGTTATGATATTAATTACACCGTTGCCAGATTTGAAAAAAGAGGTCTCAAATATAACCCGGACTTGGTAGTGTGGTTTTTAAAATCAGATGACTTTTTACAAGATAACGAAACGCTTTTACCAAAGTTTCAGCGGATTGACAAAGAATTGAAAGATAGTGGAGAGTATGACATTTTGGCTGAAAGAGGAGTAGCTTATCCTGCTTGGAGTCGCGCCTATGCAGAAACTTTAGCTCAATGGGGTAAACAAGCTCTTTTGGAAAATCAAAAACAATATTTACAAAAATTTAAAACTATATATAAAAATAGACTGGCAATATTTACTTTTCCTTTTTTAGAAAAAACTCACGAGAAGATTTTATATGACTATTTTGCTGACCAGCCGGGAATTTTAATTAGCAAGGATATTGATGATATTGTCTATAAAGTTAAAGATGCAGTTTTCCCATTTGATCTGCATCCAAACAAAAAGGGGCACACAATTATTGCTAAAAACATTTTTGCCTCACTTACCCAGAACATCTTTTCTAGCTGTCAAGTCAAGTAAAATGAGATATCCGATTTTCAGTTGAGATCAGTAATTTTCAGAGGACAGTTGACACTTTTGCAAAAATTCTTAACATCGTCAATTACCAGAGCGCTTGGGAACCATTTTTTCGGAATTTGTTGCACCCGCTTAAGATGGGAAGAAAGAAATATTTGGGCTTGGTCTTTGCCATTCAACTCTTCTTCCAACCGGTAAATTTTTCGGTATAAAGTTATGTCTTCGTAAGGGTGAAGTTTATAGGCTTGTCTGTAGTGTGCCAAAGCCTGTTTGCCCTCCCCGTAGAAATTATAGATGTCGCCGGCAGAATTATAGACCGGGGCAGAGCCGCGGTATAAAGCCTTATAGATTTTCAAAAGCAAAAAGGTTTGTTTTTTTCTGCCTGCAAAAACACTTTTGGCGATTTGGTCCTGTAGGTTAAGGCCGGGCAACACTTGCGGCAGCAGCAGCAAATTGGTCAAAAACAAAAGCAGCAAAGGCAAGGTTCGCAACAGGCTGTTTTCTGATATAGTCCTCTTTTCTTTATACAAAAGCCCGGCAATTACAAAGGACAAAAAACAGAACGAGTAGATTTTATAGGTATAGATAGTTTGGAAGTTAACCACAAGCGCCAGAAAAGCAGGAAAAAACGGGGAGTTTTTGTTGGCGCGAATAAGGATTAACAAAATTAAAATTAGAAACACCGCCCCGGCCAAAACTCCCGCCTCGGCAAACATATCGGCAAACAGGTTGTGGCTGGTATCTACCCATTGAAAAGGATTTGGTGAGTGTTGAAGAGAAACTGCTCTAAAATTGCCAAGCCCAACGCCAAAAAGCGGATATTGTTTAATTGCCAAAACAACAAGATGTAAATATTCAAGCCTGCTGGTTGGTACAGCCTTGACCACGAAGGAAAATCCCAACACCAATAAGGAAAGAAACAAAAGGGCAACAAGCACAGCTTTTACTGTTCTCGAGTTTTTATGGAACAATAAAAATAAAACGCCAAAAAAAAGCGCCATGTTGGCAGAGCGCGAGTAAGACAAAGCTATCAACAGCAAAAAGAAAGCAACAACTGCTCCAAAAAACAACTTGTTTTTAAAAAAAAAGGGCAGCAGCAACACCGCCAAAACTAGAAAAGTTGCCAAATGATTATGTTCTCCGAAAACCGGAAAAACAAAGTTATACTCGTTGGCAACTAAAGACAGAGCGCTTGGCTTGCCAAGTATAAACTGCAAAAACAGAGAATAGAGTGAAAACAGGATTGCCAAAATGAAAATTAAACTAAAAAGAGGCTTTTTTAGCTTTAGCTGTTGATTATAGGCGTAAACAAAACCCAAAAACAAAGCCGGGTAAAACAACAAATTTTGCAGCGAGTGTGGTATGTTCAAAGAAAAAAGTGTTGAGATAACCAGCAAGCCAAGAAGCGCAATAAAAACCAAGCTTATAGCCCGAGGGAAAACCAGTTTTTTTTGACTGCTGGCAAATAAAAAAACCGTGCCAAGCAGAATGATAAAGTAAGCCAGCGTATGTCCGTATGCTATTCCCAAGCCCTCGATAATTAAAACCAGCCCAAGCAGTAAAATCAAGCTCATGGCGTGCACCTTTGGTAGTACAATAATTTGTTGATGGTAAGTCTGGAGCCGGGAGCAACCAGCACACCAGTATACATCTTTCTCTCTGGGAAAAGTCCGAAGGGAAAGTATTTATCTTTAAGACCGGCGATGTTAATCTGTGTCAGCAGACTGCCTTTAGTATCATAAACAGATAGACTTTTGCCTTGAGGGTCGGAGAACTCGAGGATAACCGAATTGTCATTAAGTTCGTGTTCAAGCGGGAAAAAGCTGGAGTCTGGAGATTTACCGTCGCGAAGTTCAATTGCTGAAAATCCTTCTTTCTGATTATAGGCAAGGTATAAACGGCTTATATCCTCCCACCACTCTTTTTCTTGCGTATTTATTTTTCCTGAAAAGACTAAAGCTGTATAGTCATTTTGACCAGAAAAATTGAGCAATATACGAAAAGGACAAGTCAATACTATAGGACTTGAAATATAACCAAACCATTGGGTTTTATCTGCGCTTATTTTAATTTTATCTTTCTCAACGCGGATATTTTTTTGTTGCGTAAAGTAGGTTTTTAAATCAAAAATGCCCAAGAGAGTGCTTGAGTCTTGGTAGTTTTTTATCTGCAGCACCTTCATAAAGTCATAAAAGTCAAGCTCAACCGGCTTGTCTTTATTTTGCAGTCTGTTGTAGCCGATAAGAACAGTTTGCACAACGACGGCAATAAACAAAAGCATTGTCGCCGTTTTAAAGATTTTTGTTTTCATATCCGGTAACTTTTTTCTTAATCAGTTTAATTATAAGCAATATGGTTGAGACAAATATTTTAAGATCATAAACCAGACTCTGTTTGTTGATGTAGTCTAAGTCAAGCTGCATCCATTTTTGAAAGGGCAGGCGGTGCGCACCCCCAATAACCCACGGGCTGGTCATCCCCGGCAGAACTAAAAATCGGCGTTGATATTTGTTTGGCACTTTTTTTGCCTCTTGCGGCGGGAACGGACGCGGGCCAACAAAAGCCATCTCACCTCGAACAATGTTAATAAGTTGCGGCAGCTCGTCAAGTCCGGTGTGAGACAAAAATTTGCCGACCCGAGTGTAGCGGGGATCATCTCGAATCTTGAACACCGGACCGTCGGCTTCGTTTAGTTTTTTAAATTTTGACTTTAGTTGTTCTGCCTCTACCACCATGGTGCGAATTTTGTAAATTGTAAACAGTTGTTTGTTTTTGCCGACTCGCTTTTGTTTGAACAAAAAAGGGCCCCTAGAGTCAAGTTTAACCAGAACATAAAATACGGCCAAGAGCGGAGAAAACAAGAACAACAATAAAAGCGCTAAAAAGCGTTGAAGCATTTTATGGGCTTAAATCTAAATATCAAAATCTAAACAGCAAATCAAGTCTTAAACTCAAACTTTTATAAAATTTAATTATTTCTTCTCCAAATTTAGCAGTTCTTTGTATTAGGTTGTATTTGTTATTTTGATTTTTGATATGATTTGACATTTGGGTTTTTGAATATTTCTGTTTTCTGTTAATTATAATTGGTTTGATTTTTTGATTTGGCTTGATATTTAGGCTTTGATATTATTATAATCATTTTATGGCTTTTAAAAAACCCTTCAAACAACTACGTCGTTTGTGGAGGTTTGCCCTTGACAACTACTTTATCTCTGTTTTTTTGGCGATTGTGGCTTTTGTTATGTTTGTCTCGGCCTTCAAAATTTTGACTGCCGAGACGCACTATGTCTATGCCAAAGTTAAGCTTTCGCAAGGTTTATGGTGGGCAAGCACCCAGCGTCCGCAATCTTGGTATGTTCGGGCTTTGCAAAAGGGCATGGTTGAGCAAAGTCTGCTAGGTGAGGAAAGCGCCAGAATTTTATCTGTCAAATATTATTCTTACGGCGGCGGCGACCAGTATGATATTTACTTAACGCTGAAGTTGAAAGTTGACTTAAACAAGCGCACCGGTACTTACAACTTTAAGCGCTCACAACTGGCGGTCGGCTCTCCGATTGATTTGTCTTTTCCCGGAGTTGAAGTTACCGGTACGGTTATGGAGCTTAGCAAAAAAAAGTTTAAAGATCAGTATGTAGATAAAATTGTTTATTTAACTAAAAAATACGCTTATCCTTGGGAGTATGAGCAAATACAAATAGGCGACAAGTACTTTAACGGCGAAGAGGTGGTTTTTGAGGTATTAGATAAACAACTTGTTGGAGACACGCGCGTTTCCGATGTTGAGTATATCTATCCCTTGCCGCAGTATTTAACCAGTCCGGACAGACTGGAAACCAGAAATTATCTTGTGGTTAAGGCAAAAATGAGGCTTAAAAAGGTTTCTAATCA
>FWPV01002547.1_pt1 | contig 44380 bp, 39 predicted proteins | sample 2228371 | NCBI WGS metagenome assembly FWPV01 (sample SAMEA103939776, study PRJEB20133) | metagenome
TAATCTCCTGATGACCGATGGAGAAGGAAGAGGGGGCAGGTTAGCACTTCTGGACATCACCGGCAGAAGGGTGCTTGAACTCAAGCCCGGCGCAAATGATGTCCGATACCTAAACCCGGGTGTCTATTTTGCGAAAGAGAGTTCCGGAACATTGCGAAAGGTGGTAATAACGAGATAGAGATAAATTAAAGGTTAAGGAGATTCCTTCGCCCTGTCTGAAGCAGGGCTCGGAATGACAAAAAGGGGTCGCAGTGACAAAAAGCATGGGCTCGGGATGACAGATGACAAGAGAAAAAGTTGCGATTCCAAAGTGGAAAACGACGATAGGTTGACCCAAATGAAGAAAAAGGTAAACTCTACTGCTATGAAGAAAAATTGCGCCGAGGGTATTCACCGGCAAGCCCTGGTGGTGGATATGCACTGCGATTCTGTTCTCTCCCATATCTCTAATCAACGTGACCTCAGCAGGAGGGGGCGGGGACATCTTGACCTGCCAAAAATGAAAGAGGGAGGGGTAAAAGCTCAGATTTTTGCTATCTTCGCTGACCCTAAGAAAATTAAGCCCGGTGAGTTTGACCATTTTGTGCTGAATGGGGTCAGAGTGATAAAAGAAATTTGCCGGAAAAATCGGGATAAAGTCGCCCTCGCTCTGTCACCAGCCGGGCTGGAAAGGATTGTTCACTCCGGAAGGATTGGGATAATTATTGGGGTTGAAGGTGGTCATAGCCTTGAAGGCAACTTGTCTCGGCTGGAAAGGTGGTTTCGGGCGGGGGTTAGGGTTTTGACACTGACCTGGTGTAATTCCAATGAACTGGGTGATGGTAGCTGGGATAGGAATAAGCCCAATAACGGGCTTTCGCCGCTGGGGAAAGAGGCGATAAGGGTTATGAACCGTTTGGGAATGATTGTTGATTTGTCTCACTCGGGAGAAAAGACTTTTTATCAAGCGATTGATGAGAGTCGGGCACCGGTGATTGCTTCTCATTCAGGGGTCTACGCCCTGAGACCCCATAATCGGAATTTGAAGAAAAACCAGTTGTATGCGCTGGCAAAAAATGGTGGGGTAATGGGACAGGTTTTTCTTCCGGCATTTCTGAAAAGTAAGCCCGAGAAGGCGTCAATCAGTGATGTTCTGGTCTCAATTGACTATGTTGTTCAGTTAATCGGTCCTGAGTATGTCGGGCTGGGTTCGGATTTTGACGGGTTTTCTGGGAGGCTGAAGGGGTTAGAAGATGTAACCCGGTTGCCGAAAATAACCTCTGGTCTAATTGAAATGGGTTATGATGAACCGGCAATTAAAAATATCCTCGGCTTGAACTTTCTCCGGGTGTGGGAGAGGGTCTGGCAGAAAAGGAGATTTTTGTGAAAAACTGGATTTTGGCAGTTTTGATTTTTAAAATAGCGTCAGCAGGCGTAGTGTCAGTTTCAGTGGAAATAGCACCGGGTGATGTAAAGTTGACTGAGAGGGAAGGTGGGACCGTTGTGGAGTTGAGTCTCAATCAGCCGGGAATGGCTGTTATATCAACCACCGAGCCTGGTGAGCCGTTGTTACCGGTCATTTCTGGAAATGTTCTTATTCCCGCCGATGCCCGGTTGGTTGGGGTGCGAGTAATGAGCGTGGAGTGGCGGGAGATAGTTGAGGCGGTCAGGGTTTATCCAGTTCAACCAATGCGACCAATCTCCCGGTTTAATTCGGTTCCTTTTGTTGAACCCAAACCCGAAGTTTATAATAGTGATGCGGATTACCCACCCCTTGCTTTGACCCCGGTTCCCGTCGGCTCAAAATCGGGTTTCAAAATCGCCGGCTTTCTCTTCTGCCCATTTAAGTATCTTCCCAAATCTCAAAGGCTCTTTTTTGCAACCAAAGCGGTCATCGCGGTTGAATACCAAGAGAAGTCAGCACCAGCCCCAACTATTACCCCCGGGCAGTTGACTCTTTTTGGAGAGGATGTTGCCCGGTTGGTAATAAACCATAAGGATGTTAAACATTGGACCCCGGTGGTGACGGGATTTGACGGTGAGGAGCTGGATGTGGTGATTGTAACCTCATCCAGCCTGGCGCCGGCACTCACCAACTTTCGCAACTATTTGCAGGAAAAAGGGTATTTTACCGAAATCATCCCAACCGAAACCATCTATGCCCGCTATTCCGGGAGAGACAACCCAGAAAAAATCAGAAATATGTTAAAAGAAAAATTCTCAAAGCAGGGTTTGAAATATGCTATTTTAGCCGGTGATGTCCAGTATGTCCCCTGCAGGTACGGGTATCTACCCTACGACCCTTATAATGTTCCTGCTGACCTCTACTACTCCGACCTTGATGGGACCTGGGATAGGAATAACAACGGCATTTTCGGTGAATATTATTATTATGCCCACAACCCCGACTCGGTTGACCTCTATTCCGACATAATTGTCGGCAGGCTCCCATTTGATGATGCCGGTAACTGTGCGAACTTTCTTCACAAAGATACCCTTTATGAACGCCATCCCGATACTACCTACCTTCGTAACATCCTGTTGCCATTTGAGGACCTCTGGTATTATATTGACTATTACGGCAGGATTGTGAATAAAAATATCGCCCTCGCATTAAGTCAGATGGGGACCTGGCTGGTTGACTCAATGTTGGATATGCCTCCAAGCCAGTGTGTTACCAGTATCAATCAGGGGAGGCACTTTTTCCACTACGCTGGTCATGGCGCTTATAACGCCTTTGGTGGAACATTTTCAATTTATGACCTCCCGAACTTAAACAATACCTCAAAGCCCACCGTCGTTAATTCAATGGCCTGTGACTGCGGGTACTTTGATGATGAATACGACTGCCTGGGTGAAGAGTTTCTCAATCTCACCAACGGTGGTGCGGTTTCCACCTGCCTGAATGCCCGCTATGGCTGGGGGGCGCCACCAACGATGGGACCATCAGAAAACCTGTGTATGGAGTTTTATAACAACTATGTCAAAGGGCTAAATCAGGGACGTGCTTATGCGCTGGCCAAGGATTTTTATCGCAATGCCGCATTCAGCCAGATGACCTATCGCTGGTCGGTATATGATTGGACATTGCAAGGTGACCCAACTATGCTTTTCTGGCGGGCTAAACCCAAACCCTTGACCGTTGCCTACCCGGAGACGATTTCAGCAACACCCCAAGTCATCACTGTTGAGGTCCGTTACCCTAATTCCCTCCCGGCAAGCAACGCCCGGGTGGCGATTTTACATCAAAACGAGCTCATCGCTCGCGGTATTACCAACTCCTCCGGCAGCGCCAAAATTCCCCTTTCAGTGATTGGCGATACCTGGACACTGAGAATCTCGGTTACCGCTCCGGATGGTGCTCCTTACAGGAGTTTTATCTTCACTCGCTCCGGTAGCACTAACCCGGTAGTAGTTTATCACTGTCACTGGATTGATGACGCCAATGGTCGGCTTGACCCGGGCGAAGAGGTCAATCTCTACCTGGTTGTGAAGAACCAAGGGAATCTAAATAGTGTCAACACGAGCGGCTATTTGCGGTCAAACTCTTCCTATCTCACCATTCTTGACTCTATTAGCAACTACGGGTTGGTTGCGGCTGGCGATACCTCCCGGGGCGACGCCTATCGGGTGCGGGTCAACCCCAACTGTCCTCAGGGAGAAAGGGCAGAAATGGTCTTAAAGGTTATTAGTAATGCCGGCGTCTGGGAGTCGCAATTTGAACTGACGATTGGGACACCCCATCCCCGAAACGGGATTTGGGCGATTCACGATACCGGGGACTTTATCATTGGTGTTTGCGCTAATGGTGGGATTGGCACGACTACCTGGCGCGGTCAGGGCTTAGGTTTTATTTATCCCAAAAGTCGCTCCTGGTCCTCCTCGGTAATGATGCACGGCTCATTCCTCCTCGGGGTCAACTATCCGGATACTAACTGGGTAGCGGACAACTATTATGGGGTTCCCTGGCAGGTTACCGCTCAGGACTTTGCGGTGATTGAATCCTTACAACCGATAATCCCTGCCCAACTGGGGAATCAGCAGTATGAGTGTCTCTTCTCCGACATTAACTCCCCTCAGCCAAAAGCGATAACGGTTAAACAGCGCAGTTTTGTCAGCGCCTCACCAAAACATAAGGACTTTATCATATTAGAATATCAACTGCGCAACAACTCGTCTGATACCATTAAGAACCTCTGGGCAGGTGTTGCCTGCGACTTCCGCACCGCCCCCTGGAACTCGGATGATAACATTGACTATGCTGGCACGGACTCCACCCGCATCCTCGCCTATGTGAAAGCCTATCCGGAAACCTTAGCACTTGGTGTGCGGGCAATCTATCCCAGAGAGACAGGCGGCTGGGCGAACTGCATCAATCATAACAGTTATATCAACGATGGGTTTACCAAAGGGGAAAAGATGCGTTTCCTTGATGGCAGATTGAGAGCAACCACCGGCACATATATGAGCAACTGGCACGCCCTGGTCTCCTCCGGTCCTTATACTATTCCTCCTGATGACAGCCAGATTGTCGCATTTGCTATCTGCGGTGGTAGAACCGTTGCCCAGATGACCGCCAGTTCCGATACCGCCGCTAACTGGTTTGAACCGCCAACCGCTATCACCCAGGATGAAACCAGGTTCAGGTCAACTTTTTCGATTGATGTAAAACCACGGCTTTTCTCCAATAAAGTGGCGGTCAGTTACTATCTCAGCCAGATTGCGCCTCTCAATGTTACTATTTACGACCCACTTGGTAGAGTCCGAGAACGGTTTGAAGTCCTTCCTGCAAACCGGAGCGGAACCTTCACCTGGGGCCCAAAGAGCAACCAACAAGGAGTATTCATCATCCACATAAACGGCGAGGCAGAAAAAGTAATCCACATCCGATAATTCACCACTTTTTGTTATGGCAGGGCTCTCCCCGCTCGGTGATTGCGAGCGAACGGAGGGAGCGGGGCACTCACCGCCGTGCTTGACTCTAAATTAGAGTTAAGTAAGTTTGTGCTAATGGAATTTCAGATTTTTGCCCGGGAAGGCTGTGAAGTCTGCGAGAAAGCCAGGCAGGTGCTCTCCCGTTTTGGTGTTCCAATACGAGTGCGCTTCATTGACGGGCTCAGTGCGACTGTTGATGACCTTGCCGATTTCGCCTTTTTTGGCTGGACCGATACACCCCCATTAGTAGTGGTTACCCAGGGGGGCAGAGTTCTAAAACGGTGGGACGGCAACGATATCGCTGACCCGAACCGTTCCTGGCATCTGAAGGTTCAGCAATTTTTAGCCAGCGCCCCTACCGTCTTCCGGTAGGTTGAGATACCTTAGCTTCTTAGCGAGTCAAGGAAACCGGGCAAACTGAAAAGCCCAAATGCGGCCAGCACCGCCATTACAATAAGGGAGATAGCAATCGCAACCAGGGAGATAATCATCATAATTCCATTGATGATAAAGTAGAGTTTTATTTTACCGGTGAAGGCAACAAGCGCCTGCGGGTCACCCTTTTCCCCATACTCCTGGGCTTTATTGCTGGCGGAGTTGAGGATTATCCCCAACCAGATGGGTAGCCAGGCAAAGAGAATACCAAAAAGGGTGAGCGCCTGGAGGACGCCAGCAACTATCTGAACTATCCCTAACAGTTTGAGCCAGCCCTTCATTCCCTGGACATTTTCCCGAATGAGGTTGTCAAAAACTGCGGTGGTAGGACTACTTTCCAAATTTTCCTCCTGATTAATAATTACTATTCAATCTCCTCCCGACCCTCTCTGGAACACCTCCCGATATCCGGGGATGTCAAGGAAGCCGTGACCGGACACATTGAAGGCGATTACCTTCTTTTCGCCGGTCTCTTTACACTTTAATGCCTCATCAATTGCACAGGCGACGCTGTAAGCGGACTCGGGCGCCGGTAAAAAGCCTTCGCACTGAATAAATACTTTCGCCCGTTCCATCACGAACTTCTCATCAACTGGATAGGCGACCGTCTCAATATACCCTTTGTTTCGCAAGAGGCTCAGTATGGGTGCACAACCGTGATAACGCAACCCATCACCCTTGATCGGTGGTGGTTCAATCTTATGCCCTAAGGTCATCATTTTCAGCATCGGCGTCATCTCCGCGTGGTCGGCAAAATCGTAGCGATATTCGCCCTGCAGGTTGGGTGTGCTCTGGGATTGAGCGGCGATGAATCGGATTCTTTTCTTCTCAACCAGGGCATCGCGTAAAAATGGAATCGCAAATCCACCAAAGTTAGAACCGCCACCCAGACAGGAGATGACCACATCTGGATACTCGCCAATCAGTGCAAACTGTTTTTTTGCCTCCAAACCGATGATAGTCTGATGCAAAAGGACATGGTTTAATACCGACCCTAAGGAATACGCCGCCTTCGGGTCGTTGAGCGCATCCTCCAAGCCTTCCGAGATGGCAATTGCCAGGGAACCGGGATGGTTTGGGTCTTTGTCATAAAGGGCTTTGCCCGCCCGGGTGCGCGGACTCGGAGAAGCCAGCACCTCAGCACCAAACAGTTCCATTAAATCCCTTCTATCCCTCTTCCAGGTATAAACCGCCCTCACCCAATAGATTGTGCACTTAAGCCCCATTAGGCTAGTGGCGTAGGCAAGTGCCGTGCCCCACTGTCCGGCACCGGTTTCGGTGGTCAACCGTTCAAAACCCTCCTTCTTCGCATAGTAGGCTTGGGCTAAAGCGGTGTTAACTTTATGACTGCCGGTTGGTGAAAAGAATTCTGCCTTGTAATAAAGCCGGGCTGGGGTCTCAAGGTACTTCTCCAGATTCAGCGCCCGGAAAAGCGGTCTTGGTCTTCCGGCTTGAAGATAAAGCTCTTGAACTCCAATAGGAATATCAATCCAACGCTCCTGAGACAGCTCCTGTTTTAAACATTCCCCAATCATCATCTTGGGCAGATTAGCAAGTCGGGATGGTCCTGATTCCGGGTCTTTTGGTGGTGGGAGTGGTTCTGGCAGGTCAGGCACAATATTATACCACTGAGTAGGCATATCAGAAATACTCAAGTTTACTTGTCGGACAGTCTTCAATTAAGCCTCCTTTATTTTAGATATTATACCCAATACGAATTTTTTAAATTATGCCCAATCACTAACGCCGGTCAAGAGCGACTCAAACAGATTGAGGTGTCCAGCAAGGTCAAAAATTCTTAAAACGCCTCCTTTATTTAAGCGAGGAGATTGCGGGCAATCACAATTCGCTGGATTTCCGATGTCCCCTCGTAAATCTCCATACACTTGGCATCGCGATAGTAACGTTCTACCGGATACTCTTTGGTGTAGCCATAACCACCAAGAATCTGGACCGCCTCCCGGGTTACCTCTACCGCGGTAGTAGCCGCAAATAGTTTTGCCATCGCCGACTCCTGGCTGAAACGGGGTTTGCCCGCGTCTTTTTGATGGGCAGCATAATAAACGAGCAATCGCGCCGCAGTAATTTTTGTCGCCATCTCCGCCAGTTTTTCCTGGATCATCTCAAACTCACAAATAGGTCGCCCGAACTGCTTCCGTTCTTTAGAGTAAGTGAGCGCTTTCTCTAACGCCGCTTGGGCAATCCCGACCGCCTGAGCACCGATGTCAATTCGGGACACATCAAGCGTCCCCAATGCAATTTTGAATCCAGCATTGACCTCACCCAATACATTCTCCCTCGGCACCGCACACTCCTCAAAGATAAGCTCGCAATTAGCGGTCGCCCGCAGACCGAGGAGGTCTTCATGCTTCCCTAAGGAGAAACCGGGGAAATCACGTTCAACAATGAAGGCGGTCACCCCCTTGCTGCCCAATTCGGGCGCGGTTTTGGCAAATACAATGAAAATATCGGCGGCACCAGCGTTGGTGATAAATCTCTTTGAACCGTTTAAAACGTATTTGTCCCCTCTTAATACCGCCCTTGTCTCCATTGATGCCGGGTCACTGCCAGCGTTGGCTTCAGTCAAACCAAAGGCGCCCAGAAGTTCACCCCTTGCCATCCGCGGCAAGTATCTTTCCTTTTGCTCCTCATTCCCCCAGTTAACAATCGGCCAGGCGCAGAGGGTATTGTGGACCGCGGTGATGACTCCGGTTGACCCGCAGGCACGAGAAATCTCTTCAATGGCGATAGCAACTGAGACAAAATCAAATTGCGTACCACCATACTTTTCTGGTATGGTCATACTTAAAAGCCCGAGTTCGGCAAGTTTTTTCACCGTCCCTTTCGGGAATTCACCCGAGGCATCTATCGCCGCAGCCATGGGTTCAAGTTCCTTAGTGGCAAAATCCCGCACCATATTGCGTAACATTAGCTGTTCTTCAGTAAAATTAAAGTCCATATTCTCCTCCTATATCTCTTTTAAAACTTCCTTGGCAATTATTAAACGCATTATTTCTGATGTTCCTTCGCCAATCTCCCCCAATTTGGCATCTCGGTAAACCCGGTTTAAGGGAAACTCATTGGTAAGGGCAAGGGGTCCTATTGCACTAATCGCGGTGCTGACGGCGCGCATCGCTACTTCTGAGGCAAAAAGTTTGGCAATGGCGCACTCTTTGTCCGCTCGCCGGGATTGGTCTTTTGTTATTGCCGCGTCGTAAACCAGGAGCCTTGCGGCAGCAATTTCGGTAGCGATATCGGCAATCGCCTTCGCTATTTGCTGGGAAATCCTCTTGCCCTTTGCCCAACTGGTGAGTGTGTCCAGCGCGGTCTGTGCCATTCCCAGACAGAAGGCACCAATGGAAATTCTCCCCCCATCCAGCGTCTCCATAAATATTCGGTAGCCATCATACTCTTGACCGAGGAGATTCTCCCTGGGGACAAATACCTCCTCCAGCACCAATTCCACAGTGTTAGAACCCCGTAACCCTAACTTGTTCTCTTCTTTCGCCACCGCAAACCCTTTTGATTTAGTCTCAACGATAAAGCAAGTTATCCCCTTACGCCCCAGACTGCGGTCAAGAGTAGCTGCAACCACCACCGTTCCTGCATAACCGGCGTTGGTGATAAACCTCTTTGAGCCGTTAAGGACATAACCGTTTTCAGTTTTACGGGCGGTAGTTTCGATACCAGCGGCATCACTGCCAGCGTTGGCTTCAGTCAAGCCAAATGCGCCCAGATACTCACCCCGGGACAAAGGGGGGATAAATCTCTTTTTTTGCTCTTCCGTGCCGAATTTGTAAATTGGATAGGTGCCTAAAGAGGTGTGGGCGGCGAGAGTAAGACCGGTCGCGGCACAGGCACGAGATACTTCTTCCACCGCAATCACATACGCAAGGTAGTCAAGCCCCAATCCACCTACTGCTCTGGGCCAGGGGATACCTAAATAACCCCGCGCCGCCAGCGCCTGAACATTTTCCATAACGAATTTACCGGTGTTGTCATACTCTTTCGCCCGGGGTGCGATTACCGCCCGGACAAAATCCTGCACCTCTTTTTGGAAATTTTGATGCTCTAAGGAAAGAATCATCTCTTTTAGATATAATAGTGGTCGGGGTCAATCTCCTCCCGGAGAAGACGAATTTGTTCTTCGGTTGGTTCCGGGTTGGTAACGATTTGAGCGGGGATAATGAGCTCAAAACCGGTGCTTTTTATCACCTGTTCTACCGTTACCCCGGGGTTGAGACCTATCAGCCGCATCCTTTTGGATTCAGGTTCAAAGTCAAGAAGGGCAAGGTTGGTGACTACCCGATAGGGGCCGGTGTTGGGAGGCAAACCCGCTTTTTCGCGGGCACCTGGTCCAGTGAGATAACCGGGGGTTGTAAGAAAATCAACCTTAGGGACGAATCGCCTGGGGTCGTGCTGGCGAATAATTATAATCGTCTTCCAGCAATGAGACCCAACATCGTTAGCGCCACCACTCCCGGGAAGCCTGACTTTCGGTCGCCAGTATTGACCGATAACCGTGGTATTGAGGTTTCCGAACATGTCAATCTGAGCGCCGCCGAGAAACCCGTATTCCACAAAGCCTCGCTGGGCGGTCTCCATAATGTCGCAAATCCCGGAAGCGGTCACCCCTTTATGGAAGGTTCGGGAGTCGCCAACCCCAAGTGGTAACTTCTCCAGTGAGGCGCCCGTTCCACCAAATTCAAAAATAGTTATGAGATTAGGGGCGTGGGTCTTTTTCGCCAGCGCCGCAGCAAGCATTGGAATGCCAGTTCCAATAAATGCGGTTGTGCCGTCTTCCATCAAACTGGCCGCAAGACAGATTAAAAATTCTGTTTCGTTATAATTTGCCATTACCTGCCTCCAATTTGTTCCTCAAGTCGTCTTAACCTTTCCCGTCCAACAAGTTCAAGATACTCGTCGTGACTCTTACATCCATAAACCCATTTATCTAAATAAGCCCTGGTTTTTACCGGGTCAACCGAGTCCCGGTAAAACTGAAGCAAGTGTTCTTCATCACGCCAGTAGCGATAGCACATCTCGCCGGGATGGGAGCCGTATTTCGCCGGCACCACCGCATCAACAAGGTAGTAAGGAATAACCGTCCGCTCAGGATAACGCCGAATCTCCTCGCTGGGAATTATCTCCTCGGTGGAAACAATCAACCTTTTTGAAGCCCGGGCCATCTCAAAAGCAAAGCCCGAAATCCCCTCAATCCGACAGTTACCAAACTCATCCGCCTGATGGCAATGGATAAGACCCACATCAAGGAACAACGCCGGCAAAAGACAAACCGGTTTATGCGTCCAGGGGTCCTCAACTACTTTAGCCGCCGAGTACCTGAGGGTATCGGTCCCTAACATTGAGCGCACCGGGATGAAAGGAACCCCCATTGCTGCTGCCTTGAAACGCCAGGAAATTCCGGCATTGGACCATTCCGCGGTCTTCACCCGTCCGGACTCCACCGCTCGCCGCAAAATATGGGAGATTCCATAAACCTCCCATCCGATATAAGTAATATCCAACGCATCCACTAAATCGGCGGCTAAAAGCAGGTCAATCTCAAGGATACCTTGCCCGGCCACCCGGAGATGTTTTTTGTTTTGACGAATGAGTTCCCGAATCAAGGACATTGGTGCCCGGACCGTCCCATAAAGTTCGGTTCCAATGTAATCACCATCATTAACAAATTTCGCAATTGCCTCCTGTTCGCTCATCACCCTGGGCACCATTTTGGTATTTTTGTATTTGTGGACCCATTCCCGAAAACCATCAGGGTCTGGGGGCTGAAACAACTCGCCAATTCCTGAGTCAATTACCTTCATTTTGCCTCCAGTTATAATAAAAGTAAACCAGTTCTTGTTTCATAGTATTATTGCGAGGGTATAGTCTGAAGCAATTTCCTCGCTTAGTTCGGCACTGTGCTTCCCACAGCCAACAAAAGTCAGAATGAACTCTTTTTAAAAATAAAAAACTTTACCGTGTTGTCAAATAGAGACTTATTCCTTAACTCTCCTGCCCTCATTGATGAGATTGCTTCGGTTTCTAACAAAACCTCGCAATGACGAAGGGGGGTTGGGTGAGGTGATGTTCCCGGTTGTAATTTAAGGAATTTGGGGTAAACTAATAAAATATGTTTGAAGAGTTACTAAGGGTGATAAGAAGAGTCCGCAAGGAGTGCCCCTGGGATAGAAGGCAGACCCTGAGCTCTTCTCGTCCATTGCTGATTAATGAGGTTTTTGAATTAGATGAGGCACTCCGCACCCATAACAAGAAAAAGATTCAGGAGGAGTTAGGTGACTATTTCATCGTCGGGCTCTTTATTGCCCAATTGCTGGGAGAAAAAAGGGGGATTAATCTTAAAGCGGTGGAACAGGCTGCGGTAGCGAAATTGAAGCGCCGGCATCCTCATATCTACCGCAATTTGAAGGTAAAGGGTGTTGATGATGTCCTTAAAAATTGGGAGAAAATTAAAAGGGGCAAAAGGAAGAAATCAATTCTTGATGGTGTGCCTCGGGCGCTTCCCGCCTTACAACAAGCACAACTGATTCAGGAGCGATGCCGGCGAGTGGGTTTTGACTGGCAGAATTACCAAGAGGTCTGGGAAAAGGTGGAAGAAGAAATGAACGAATTAAAGACCGAACTCAAAAAGAAGCCTCTACAAAAGAGGAAAAAATCACGGCTGAAAGAAGAGGTGGGCGATTTTCTGTTCGCGCTGGTAAACTTATCCCGACACTTAGGGGTTGATGCGGAAGGTGCATTAAAGGATACCAATCAAAGGTTTCGGAAACGATTTCAGAGGGTTGAGGAGTGGTTTCAGAAGGAGGGACGGGATATATCTTCCGTCTCGCCAATAGAGATGAATGAGCGCTGGGAGCGGGTAAAGAGGAGAGGGGAATAATGAAGAATGAAGAAAGGAAAAATGGTCTTTCAGGCTTTTCATATGTAAAGATGGTTTTCGGAGTAGCAGGGTTGCTGCTTCTTTTAGCCGGAGGCGTATTTATAGTAGTAAGAAACGCCCGGAAGGTGCAAGTTCCATCAGCGTCCCCATTTTTAGCACCCGCCCGGGTTGATACAACAATGAAGCGAGCAAGACAACGGTTAAAAAGAGGAATTGAAAGGCTGGAGAAAAGGCTTGAAGAGTCCCGGCAAAGAGTTAACCGCCTCGTCCCTCACCAGGAGACCCTTTTTACTGTCTGTTCTGAAGGGGTAAAGGGGTTGTGGGAAGAGTTTGCTAAAGTGGAAAGTAGTCAGACTTATCAAACCCGAAAAGAGTTGCTGAGGGAGACCCGGAGGCGATACGAGAAGTTGCGGAGTCTGGTCAACCAATTTGTTCATTCAGTGGATTCCACCCTTTATAAAATAGGGCTTGACTCATTAGACCAGGAGTTCCAGAGGTTAATTAGCGAATAAGCAGGATGGAGAAACGAGTCGCAATGACACCTTCTTTTGTCATTCCGAGCCTCCGAAGGGGGCGTGGGAATCTCATTGGGTGGTTGAGCAGAATGAGATTGCTTCGGGCTTGCGCCCTCGCAATGACGAAAAAGGAACCTCGCAAGGTCGGCAGGTGGGTTCGGGCAAAGGGGGGTGAAATTTATGGTCTGGCGAATTGAGGTTGAGAAGAAAGGTCCCGACCCGGAGGCAAGGTGGTTAGAGGCGAATGTCCGGGAAGCAGGGTTGAATGGTCTCGGAGCAGTAAGGATTACCCGGGTGTGGTATATTGAAGGTGATTTGACCAAAATGGACATCACCCGTCTCGCCCAGGGGCTTTTCTGTGACCGAGTAGTAGAACGGTGGAAAGTAAAACTTTTAAAGGGGGGCAGGTTAAATGCAATCGCGGATAAAAGGCGGAGATTTGAGGTCTTATATCATCCTGGTGTTACCGACCCGGCGGTAGAGAGTGTTTTGCGGGCACTAAAATATCTGGGATTTAGAAAATGCCGGGTTCGGACCGGGAAAGTTTATAAGTTTGCCCGGATGCTATCGGTTAGAGAGCAAAACCTTCTCTGTCAGCGTCTACTTTTCAACCCTCTGATTCAGCACCTGGCGAGACCGCGGGAGATGGTATTTGCCGAACCCAAACCGTATCAATTCCATTCAGTTGTTATTAGAATTAGAGATTTAAGCGAGCAGGAATTATCTAAAGTTTCTCAAGAACGGTTGTTAGCCCTTTCCTTAGAGGAGATGAAATTATTACGCAATTTTTATCAGCGGTTAGGTCGCGACCCGACCGATGTGGAATTGGAGACATTCGCCCAAACCTGGTCAGAGCATTGCCAACACAAGACCTTTCGGGGCGAAATTGTATCTGGGAGAAGGGTAATAAAAAATCTCCTTAAAACAACGATTATGCGAGTAACAAAAGAACTTAACTACCCCTGGGTGCTTTCTGCATTCAAAGACAACTCCGGAGTGATTGAATTTGATGATAAATTTGGCATCACTTTCAAAGTTGAAACCCATAATCACCCTTCCGCCCTGGAACCTTATGGTGGCGCTGGGACCGGAATCGGAGGGGTGATTCGTGACTGTCTTGGGACCGGTCTGGGTGCTAAACCGGTTTTAAATACCGATGTCTTCTGTTTCGGGGAGCTTGACCTGAAATACGAGGATTTGCCCGAGGGGGTTTTGCATCCCCGGCGGGTGATGAGGGGTGTGGTTGCCGGGGTAAGGGATTATAGTAATCGGATGGGGATTCCCACCGCTAATGGTGCGGTCTTTTTTGATGAGAGTTTTGTTGCCAATCCTTTGGTTTTTTGCGGAACATTGGGGATAATCCCGAAGGATAAGTTGCGAAAGGTCGTGCGCCCGGGTCAAGCGATTGTGCTCTTGGGTGGGAGAACCGGCAGGGATGGAATTCATGGGGTAACTTTTGCCTCCTTAGAGCTTGACCGGCGCTCGAGCGAGTTTTCTTCAGGTGCGGTGCAGATTGGCAATCCGATTGAAGAGAAGAAGCTTGTTGACCTGGTTCTTCTGGCGCGGGACCGGGGTTATTTTACCGCAATTACCGACTGTGGTGGCGGTGGGCTATCGAGCGCAATCGGGGAACTTTGCGCCCAGCAGGGGTGCGAGGTATGGCTGGAAAAGGTCCCTTTGAAATATCCCGGTCTTACACCAGCCGAGGTCTGGATTTCTGAGGCCCAGGAGCGAATGGTGGTGTTTACTGAACCCGGTAAAGTTTCCGCATTGCTGGCTCTTGCCCGGGAGTATAATGTTGAAGCGACGGTAATCGGGAAAGTAACTCAAACAAGAAGACTGGTCTTGAAATATGAGGGGCATAAGGTCGGAGACATAGATATGGAGTTTCTCCATCATGGCTGGCGGGCGGTGAAACGGACTGCAAGATGGGTGAAACCGGAACCTTCTGAGCCGATTGTCCCCTGCCACCAGGATTTAACTGATGACCTCCGTCAACTTCTTGCCGCACCTAATATCGCCAGCAAGGAGTGGGTGACCCGTCAGTATGACCATGAAGTTCAGGGGGGGACAATTTTGAAACCGTTCTGTGGAAAGAATAACAGTGGTCCAACCGATGCCTGCGTGATAATGCCAGTTAAAGGCTCGTTCCGCGCCTGTGTTGTCGCCTGCGGACTTTGCCCCCGTTATAGTATGATTGACCCTTACTGGATGGCAAGTTCAGCAATTGACGAGGCGCTGCGGAATTGCATAGCGGCTGGAGGTTCCTTGGAACGAATGGCGATTCTGGACAACTTTTCCTGGGGTAATCCGGAAAGCCCGGAACAGTTAGGCGCTCTGGTTAGAGCAGCTGAGGGGTGTTATGAAACTGCCCGAGGGTTTCGAGTCCCGTTTATCTCTGGTAAAGACTCACTTTATAATGAATTTCGGACCGAACGCGGGGATACGATTTCCATCCCGGGGACATTGTTGATTTCCGCGGTAAGCGTCATTCCGGATGGACGGAAGACGGTGAGCGCCGATTTTAAGGAGCCCAATTCACTTATCTACCTTGTGGGCGAGACGTTTGAGGAATTGGGAGGAAGTGAGTTTATGCACCTTTACGGTGGATTGGGAAGGACGGTGCCCAAGGTTTATCCAAGAAAGGCACGGCGGATAATGCAGGCTTTGAGTAAGGCAATCCGGGCAAAATTGGTCCTTGCCTGTCACGACCTCGCTGAAGGGGGGTTGGGGGTAGCACTAACCGAAATGGCTATTGCCGGTCATCTCGGCGCAACCGTTGAACTCAAGCGGGTTGTTGGAGCGCACCGTTTCCAGCGTAACGACTTTCTTCTCTTCAGTGAATCAAATACCCGGTTTCTCTGTGAGGTAAAACCAGACCAGCGGTTTAAGTTTGAGCAGGTGCTCCAGGGATTGCCTTATGCGCTTATCGGGAAAACCAAAAAGGAGCCATTATTGGTAATTAATGGGCTGTCAGGAGAAAGGGTTGTCAAAATTGACATTTATGAAGCGGAGCAAATCTGGCGTGAGGCGCTGACGGTAAAACTCAATTAAATGAGATTGCTTCGGTTTCTAATGAAACCTCGCAATGACGAAAAAGGGGGTCGCAATGACGAAAAAAGTGCCGGAGGGAGGAGTTTATTCCTGGTCATCGGTGATATAAGGGTCAATTGGTGTTTTATCCATAAGGCGCATTAGCTCGTCATTGAACCGCTGAGCCGGGTAATAACCGAATATCTTAAGGATGTGATTTTTGGCTATTACCTCATGAACCAACGCCAGATTTTTACCAGGTATTACTGGAATTGTCACCTGAGGGATTTTTACCCCCAAAATTTCAGAAAATCTTTCCTCCAGCCCAGCCCGTTCGCACTCTACTTCACTTTTCCATTCCACTAACCGGACTTCAACTTCAATCCTCTTCTGCACCCGGATTGCGCGAACACCATAAAGGCTATAGATGTCAACAATGCCTACCCCTCTAACCTCAATATGATGCGCCAGGGCGGGCGATTTAGCTGCTGAATAACCCATTAAAATACCTCTGCCGCGTCGGAGCACGCGCACCAGGTCATCGGCAACCAGCCGATGCCCCCGGTCAACGAGGTCAAGCGCACATTCGCTTTTACCGATACCCGATTCACCGGTGATTAGAAGCCCGACACCAAAAACATCCACCAGATTGCCATGAATATAGGTCTCAGGTGCGAGCCTGTAATCAAGAAAGGCGGTAAGAAGATGAATAAAAGGGGTGGTGTCTAAGGCGGTGCGGATAACCGGCACCTGGAGCCTATTCCCTTCTTCAATCCAGATATTATTAACCGGGAGTTTTTTGGTAATAATGACCGCAACTGGATTTTGTTCCAATAATGTGCGGACCGCAATGGCGTAGTTTTCTAAAGAAAGGGTATTAAGATAAGAAAGCTCGGTGTTGCCCACAATCTGAACTCGTTCTCGGAGGAATACCCCGGTATAACCAGCAAGCGCGATGCCGGGGCGATTAATATCCGCGGTGGCGATATAATGACTCTCCAGCCCCCCTGACCCGGCAAGAAGTTCTAATTGCCACTCCTTCTTTTTTTCCTCAAACAGGGTGGCAACGCTAATCTTTTTAGGAACGGTGCCTTCCGCCACCGGCGAGGGGCTCATCTAATTCTTCTACCCCTTTTAACCGAAGAAGAAACTCGTCGGCGCCGAGCGCGAATTTTTTCTAAATGCCGCTCAATTTGCGCAATCATTTTGTCGGTAAAATCGTTTATTGCCTGATACATATCCTCCCCATACCCCTTGGCGGTAAACACGAAATGACCGGAATGGACCTTTCCTTCAACGACATTATAGGCACGGTTGAGAAAAAAGACCACCTCTCCTTTGAGAATTTGATGGTCAAACCGTTCCAGTTTTGACAACTTCTTTATTGCATATTGACGGAGATGGGGGGTGATTTCAAAATGACGAGCAGTGAGCGTTATTTGCATAATGCCTCCTTATTAAAAATATACAAAAATTTTAAATTTAGTCAAATAATACCAGAGATGGTGCCGGGGGAAAATCCCAAAATTTATTTCTTGACAGAGAATTTTTAAAAGTTATATTTGGATTACTATGGTTAAAAGAATATGTTTATTTCTATCTCTCTCCCTGGTGTTTTTTTTTGGGACCTGCGGGGAAAAACCCTCACGACAATGGGAAGTAGGCGACTTTCATCCGATTCCCGGGAAAAGGTACACCCTCCCCAAGGGGCTGGAGCCTGACAGTATCATCGGCGAAATAGACAGCGTAATTCCCACATCGGACCTCCCCTTAGCGTTCTTCGTTCGTAATACTACTCAGAAGGAGATTAGCGTGACAATGCCTGCGGGCTTAGTGTTTACTCCGGCGAATCCAACAGAGTATGCGTATATGATGCTTTTGCAGGAGTTTGATTTCAAAGTGCCACCAACACCGGATAATAATGTCAAGATTCTGCTGCCAACCTACAGCGCCAATGAGATGAAAGATGACCCCGATGAAGAGTGTCAGTACCAAATTGACATTCAAGTATGGGAAAAGGAGCTTTGCGAACTGTTTGACTTGCTTAAAGACAAAAAACTTGATACCCCGGAAGCGGTAGACCTGGCACAGGACGCACTCTGGGAGATTACTGACGAAGTAGGAGAACTAACCGACTCCACCCGGCAGGCGCTTAAGAACCTGCCGTGAATTCTGACCGACCCTTATTGGGTCGTCTATTTTTACTCCCCTTTCTCGGCTTAGTCCGAGGGAGGGGAGGTATTTTAATTTTTCTCCTGGTTTTCAGCGCTTGTGAGAACCTGTTTCCACCCAACGACTTTGACCCTACCGGCACACCTTTTTCCCTTAACCCAGGAATAGCGGTTGTTGCTATTACCGGTGACCGGCGCCATTTCAGCGAAAACGGGCTTTTTACTCTTAACCTGGTTTGCCGGGCTGAAGGCGCCTCACCACTCAGTGACACCCTGCCTGCCGGGCTTCTCTTCACCTCAACAAAGCGCTCAACCCAACATATGATTATTCTTAAAGAGCACCGCTTCACCGCCCAACCCAACTTAAACAGTTTAATTATCGGCGTCTTCTGCTGTAATCGGACTCGCGAAATTCCCGCTGAGGACGATAGTTTCCAACTCGGTCCGCTAACCGACAACCCCGCTCTAAAGGAGCTGGTTAATCTCGTAAAAAATAAGCGGATTTCGGTTAATTTGGGAATGGTTCAACGGGCTTTGTGGATGATAACCGATTCTACCGGTCTTAATCAGGCATACATTGACTCACTTAACGCACTGCCGGACGAGTCGCCCCTGGCGGTAAGCAAAATGTAAATAGTCCAAAAGGATTTCGCCCCTTTCTTTCACTCCCACTCAATCGTCGCCGGTGGCTTTGAGGAGATGTCATAAACCACCCGGTTAACCCCTTTCACTTCGTTGGTAATCCGGCGAGCAACCGCCGAGAGAAAGTCTGCCGGTAACCTCGCCCAGTCCGCGGTCATCGCATCAGTTGAGGTTACCGCCCGGAGGGCAATGACATTTTCATAAGTCCGTCTGTCCCCCATTACACCAACCGAGCGCACCGGCAAAAGGATAGCAAAAGCCTGCCAAACCGAGTCATAAAGACCCTGGCGCTGAAGTTCAGAAATAAAAATCGCATCCGCCTTTCGCAAGAGGTTCAACCTTTCTGGGGTCACCGCTCCGATAATTCTCACCGCCAGTCCCGGGCCGGGAAATGGATGTCGTTTTAGGATTTTCTCTGGCAGGCGCAATGTCTTGCCTAACCTTCGGACTTCGTCCTTGAAAAGTTCTTTTAATGGTTCAATTAGTTTGAATCTTATATCCTTAGGCAATCCGCCGACATTGTGATGGGTCTTAATTGTTGCCGAGGGGCTTCCCCAGGGGGAGCGAGACTCAATTAAGTCGGGATAGAGTGTCCCCTGAGCTAAAAATTTAATGCCACCACTCTCCTTTGCCACCTCTTCAAAAACCCGGATGAACTCGGCACCAATTCGCCTCCTTTTCTCCTCGGGGTTGGTTACCCCTTTTAAGCGAATAAGAAACCGCTCAGCCGCAGGAACAAACCGAACCGGCAACCGAGAACGCAATGTTTTTAACACCTCCGCCACTTCTCCCTGGCGGAGTAGACCATTGTCCACAAAAACCGCCACCAGTTTGTCGCCAATCGCCTCATAGAGGAGGGTCGCCATTACGGTAGAGTCAACCCCGCCGGAGACCGCACAAAGAACCCGCTCTCTCCCTACCTGCTCCCTGATTTCTCTTGTTTTTTCAACAATAAATTCCGCCATCGTCCAGGTAGAACGGGCACGACAGATTTGGAAGAGGAAGTTTTTAAGAATCTCCCTTCCTAATGGTGTGTGTTCAACTTCGGGATGGAATTGCACACCATACCAACGGTTTTTAATATCGCCCATCGCGGCAATCGGCAGATGTCTGGTCTGCGCCAGATTTTCAAAACCCTTCGGTAACTTGGTCACCGAATCGCCGTGACTCATCCAGACGGTAAATCGCTTTGGCAGTCCTGTAAAGAGCGGGCACTCTTGAACTCGTGTTAATTCTACCTGACCATACTCCCTTACACCCCCGGTGGTAACCTTCCCGCCAAAAATTTTGGCGGTCACCTGCATTCCGTAACAGATGCCTAATATTGGGATGCCAAGATGGTAGACTGCCGGGTCGGGCTCCGGCGCCTTTCTTTTACCGACCGTTGCCGGTCCACCAGAAAATACCAGACCGCACGGGGCTCTTTTTAATACTTCTTTCGGGGATAGGTTGAACGGGACAATCTCCGAGTAGACTTTGAGTTCCCGAATTCGGCGGGCGATTAATTGGGTATATTGAGAACCGAAGTCAAAAACTAAAATTCGGTCCAAGTTATTTACCTGGTGGAGTTAGAAATGGTGTCTTCCAGAAGCAGGTCGCAGACACCAGAAGCCTTGCCATAAAGAAGAATACATTGACGGTAGAGGTTATTAGCCACCGCGGGCTGGTGGGTGACCCGCCAGTGTTCAATAACTTTTTTCAGTTCGCTGATGGTCGCTGACAATTTCATTAACTGACGCTGGAGTTGAGTTCGTTCAATAGCTCCTACTCTATTCATTCGTTCGCGGAGCAGTTCTGCCTTGCTTTCTAATTCGGCAACCCTTTTCTCATAGGCTCTGATTGAGTCGGCGCTGAGTTCAAAAATGACCAGCCCGGACTGCTTTGCCCGCTCCCGGGTAAAATTAAAGATAATGGCGCCAGTTAATACCGCCACTATTAACAAAAGAAACCAGAAAACCGCCTTCACCTGTTCTCCTTTCAATTAAATTTCATTCTATCACAATATTGACTACCCTATTAGGTATGTATAACACCCTCTTGATGTTTTTCCCTTTGAGGTATTCCTTCACCCCCTTATCACTCAGAGCCGCTTTTTTCACCTCCTCAGCCCCTGCCTTTCTATCTATCACTATCCTCCCCCGTAGTTTCCCGTTAACCTGTACCGGGACCTCCACGGTATCAAACTCTAAAAATCTCTCATCCCACTCCGGGAGTTTTTCAGTGAAAATTGAACCTTTCTCAGGATACAATCTGTGCCATAACTCCTCAGCTAAATGCGGGGCGAAAGGCGCCAGAAGCAAAACAAACCGTTTTAAAGCTAAGCGATAAACCGGCGACCTTTTATCTTCAAAAGTGGTTAAGTTATTGAGGAACTCCATTAAGGCGGCAATGGCGGTGTTAAACTGAAACCCCTCACAATCCTTTACTACCTTCTGATGGGTCTGATTCAGCCGGATGTAGAGCACTCTTTCTGCTATGGTGAAGCTCTTCGGGTCAATAGATTCCGAATCCGGGGGCGGAAATGAGCGATTTTCTGTAAATAGCCGCCACACTCGGTTAAGAAACCTTTTTGCCCCGGTTACCAAATCATCCTGCCACTCAATGGGTTTCTCGGGTGGGGCGGCAAAGAGGACCGCGAGCCGAGCACAGTCGGCACCGTGCCTTTCCACAAACGGTCCTACCCAGACACCATGGCGTTTAGAAGAAGACATTGTTTTTCCATCAAGCGAAACCATCCCTTGGGTGCGGAGTATTTGACACGGCTCTCTCACCGAGACCATTCCCATATCGTGCAACACCCGGGTAAAAAACCGGAAGAAGATCAGATGACCACAGGCATGCTCAATCCCACCAATATACTCATCAATCGGCAGCCATTTATCCGCCTCTTCTTTACTAAAAGGCAGTTTATCATTGTGGGGGTCGGTGTAGCGCAGGTGGTACCAGGATGAGTCAACAAAAGTATCCATCGTATCCGGGTCGCGCTTTGCTGGTCCAGAACATCTTGGGCAAGTGGTGTTAATGAAGTCATCTACCGCCGCCAGGACCGACTTTCCCTTGGGTTTGTAATCTCTTACATTAGGCGGCAACATAACCGGTAACTCTTCATATGGCACCGGCACAATTCCACATCGCTCACAATGAATCATCGGGATTGGTGTCCCCCAGTATCGTTGACGGGAGATGAGCCAGTCCTTCAGACGATAAAAAACCTTCCGCTCTCCCAGCCCATTTTGCTCTAAATACTCCACCACTCGCTCCATCCCTTCCTCGGAAGGCAACCCATCAAAAGGTCCAGAGTTAACCATTATCCCGGGTTCAGTCCAGGCAGCGGTCATCTCCTCAGGGTCAAGTTTCCTATCCTTAGGCTGAATCACCACTTTAATCGGCAGTTGATACTTGTGAGCAAATTCAAAATCCCGCTGGTCATGGGCCGGAACCCCCATTACGATACCGGTGCCGTAACTGGCGAGCACAAAATCGGCAACATAAATTGGAATATGTTCTTTTGTTAATGGGTTGATGGCGAATCTGCCGGTGAAAATACCCTCCTTTTCCCTCCCGGCTGCCAAGCGTTCAATCTCTGATTGAAGGAGCACCCGGGCACAGAACTCCTTCACCCTTTCCTCATATGGTGTGCCTTTAGCAATTGTCTCCGTAATGGGGGCGTCTGGCGCCGCCGCCAAAAATGTTACCCCACACAATGTATCCGGACGGGTTGTAAACACGCTAATTTCCCCACCACCATCAAGTTGAAACCAAACCTCAACCCCTTCTGACCTCCCAATCCAGTTACGTTGCATCGTTTTAACACTCTCGGGCCAACCGGTGAGTTCTTCAAGCCCGTCAAGGAGCTCCTGAGCATATTCGGTAATTTTAAAAAACCATTGGGTCAGTTTTTTCTTCTCAATTAGGCTGGCACAACTGGAGCGATAACACTTCCCATCCGGGGTCACCTGTTCATTCGCCAATACGGTCTGGCACTTTGGACACCAGTTCACATAAGCGGATTTGCGATAAGCCAGCCCCCTTTCATAAAACTTCAAAAAAAGCCATTGATTCCAGCGATAATACTCTGGTTGGCAGGTGGTAACCTCCCGGCTCCAGTCGTAACCAATTCCCAAAAGTTTCAAATTCTTCTTGCACAGATTGATGGAGTCAAATGTCCAAATCCAGGGTGGGATATTGTGCTCAATTGCTGCATTCTCGGCTGGTAAACCAAACGCATCCCAACCAAATGGGTGAAGCACATCGTACCCCTGCAGCTTCTTTAACCGAGAGATACAATCACCGATGCAGTAGTTCCGGGCATGCCCCATATGCATATCCCCGGAAGGGTAGATAAACATCACCAACACATAGAACTTCCTCTTCGGGTTGGGGTTGGTCCGGAAAGTATTTTTCTCGTCCCAGAACTTCTGCCAGCGCGCCTCAATCTCTTTAAATGGGTAGTCGTTACTACTCAACTTTGACCTCCAATTCCTACCGTCCACATATCAAGGAGCAAAAAGGGCTCGGGATGCCCCGAAACGATTTCCACATTAATATAATACAACTTCTCCAGCGCTCGTCTTATCCCTTCTACACTCCAAAGAGCGAGCGCCGCCTTTGGCGCCCGCCACATCCGCTCCGGCAAAATCTCACCAACCTTCCCCTTCATAACTTCTATCAATGCCTGGGTCAACCAGGCAATTATTACTACCGGCTCCTCTCCTTCCTCCTCTAACCGGTGCAGGACCACCAGCCCCTCGCCTGCCTTTCGCAGCATCACCAGCTTTACATACTCCCCTATCTCAAAAACCCGGCTCATACCCGCATAACGGAGAACCGTTTTCTCATCCAACCCCTCACCTGGCTTGAGAACACAGGCAAACTTCTCCAACTCTCGTTTCAAGATACCCAGGTCTTCTCCGCAAATATCCACCAAGACTCTTAATCCACCGGGGGTGAGCTTCAACCCCAAACTCTCTCCCCAGGACTTTAAGAGATTGATTAACATCTCGCCGGTTAACGGACGGCAGTCCACAACCGCCTCCCCCAATCCTACCGCTTCAAACTCACCTATGAGCCTTTGGTCAAATCCTCCCCAGGGCGTTTGACACTCCTGGTTATAGAAAACTACCGTTACGCAAGAACTTTTGGCTCCAAGTGCATGACTCTTCGCCAGACCGTTTAATAACTCTCTGAATTCATTAGATGAAAGCGAATGGGCATCTCTAATCACCACCAGCCTTTTCGGAGAGACAAAAGGTGCTTGCCGGATGCGCTGAACCACCACCGCTATCGGCAAATGACTGCCGATATCCTGTGCGGATACACTCTCAAAATCAAAAGAGTCAAACCCGGGGGAGATTATCCTTCTCTTTAATTCGCTAACTATCTCCTCACCCCGTTCTCGAGCCTCGCCAACTAAAAGGTAAACCGGGCGAAACTTATCCGTCCGGATTTCCTTTAAAACCTCATCGGGCGAAAAAAAGTCTCTCCTTCTTTTACTGCTTAACATTTTTTTCAATTTTAGTCACCATCCAACTCCGGTCAAATACCAGCGAATTTCACAAAGATAATCTTACCGAAAAGGGGTCGTTCAATCAAAAAAGTCAAAGGGCGAGACCAAAATGGGAATTGGTTCTTGATTTTCAAGCTAAGACGATTCTTGCCCTTTTGTCGTTGCGAGCTCCGAAGGGGCGTGGCAATCTCCTTGGCAGGAGAGAAAATGAGATTGCTTCGCTCCCGTTGGTCGCTCGCAATGACGAAAAAGAAAAACCTCGCAATGACGAAAGGGGGCTCGCAGTGAAAAGAAGGGAAAGGGCTCACAAATTATTTTAGAGTCTAAAAAACGGGATGATTAACGGGTAAAATTGGCAGGTTTTGGATAATTTTGTTGTAAGTTTCTGTTTTTTAAGTCATTATAAATTTGGCGTCAATTCTGAACAGGGTGAGGGGGAGGGTGGAGAGGAGGCTTCCCATAGGGGTTATATAGTGAATAGTATTGAGGGAATCGGATTTAGCGATTATGAGAGTAAGATGGTTTCTTTTTGGGGGTGTTTTCTTTGGGGTTGCGATTTTTCTTTAATCAGGTGCCTTTGTTTCTGCCTTTGGTTTTATTTTGGGTAAGAAATGAGCGTTAACTGTTTTAGTTGAAAGAGGGGTCAATGTTGGGTTATTTACCCTTGCCCGCTTCCTTTTCCATAACCCACTTCTGAGCAAGAGCGGGAAACTCTTCCCAAAGAGACTCCCGCGCCTTCTCAGGGCAGAAGAGCCCGAAAGGCAAAAGTGGGGTTAATCCCTGGTTAAGAGAGTAGTGAGGTCGGTAAAAACCAACCCGCCGGAGACGACAAACTTTAACCCTTCTTCAATGGTGAGCGAGGTTTCAGTAATATCCTCTTCGGGAACTAGCGCCAGCCAGCCAGAAGTGGGATTGGGTGCGGTGGGGAAAAATACCGGATACCATTGGCGGTTGTCAGCGAGGCGCACCGGCTTTTCGCTGGTGAGAAAGCCGACCGCAAAAATACCTTTGCGCGGATATTCAACAATCACTGTTTTGCGTAATGAGGTGCGTTTGACAAAGACCGCATCGGTGAGTTGGCGAGCAGAGGTGTAAACCGAGCGGGCGAGCGGGAGGCGCTGAAAGAACTGGTCAATACCGCCGACAATCCGCCTGCCGAGGAGGCCGGAGGTTATTGCACCGATGAGCGTAGTGATTAGTAGCAATAAAATGAAACTGATGAAGGTTACCAGCGCCGGCGGCAGTTTTCCCAGCCAATGGGAATAAAGGATGAGGGGGCGGAGAATCTTTCCTAAGCTGGCGACAATAAACCAGAGGACAAATATGGTTAAGCCTATCGGCAGGATAGTTGCTAAACCGGTAAGGAAGTAGCGGCGGAGCCGAAAAACCAAGCCTACCCCTTTTACCCTCCTGGCGGGGAGGTGCGGAGAACTTCTAACACCTCGGCCAGTGCCTTTAAGAAGCGGCGGTTTTCGTTCTCTTTGCCAATTGTGACCCGGAGGGCGTTGGGAAAGCCGTACTCCTTAATCGTGCGGGTAATTACCCCTTTTCGCTGGAGCGCTTCAAATACCAGTTGGGAGTCAAAGGGGAAGTTAACGAAGACAAAGTTGGCAAAACTCTCCAGATAGAAGAGGTTCAACCGTTTGAACTCTTTATAAAAGAGCACCTTGCCGGCATCGTTGACCTTCCGGCTGCGCTGGATGTGGCGGGTGTCAGATAATGCGGCAATGGCGGCCGCTTGGACAATCCGGTTGACATTGAAGGGGAGACGCACCTTCATCAAATTGGCGATTATCTGGGGTTTGGCAAACCCGTAACCAACCCGGATTCCGGCAAGTCCGTGCGCCTTGGAGAGCGTCCGGAGGATTAAGATGTTGTAGTTCTGGTTGTAGTAGTCCAGGCCGCGGGGATACTCGCGGCTGGTGATGTACTCCGCATAAGCCTCGTCCAGGACGACCAAGACCCGGTCGGGCACCCGGGCGATAAAGTCGTTAAACTCCTTTCTGGTTACAATCGTTCCTAAGGGGTTGATGGGATTGTCAATATAGATAACTTTCGTGCGCAGGGTAATCGCATCAAGCATGTGGGGGAGGTCGTGACGGTAGTTGTTTGGTGGCACCTCCACGACCCGGGCGTTCATTATCGTCGCCCCAATCTTAGGGATGATGAAGGCACCACGGGTCATTATCAGTTCATCACCGGGGTCGAGATAGGCGGTGCAGGTCATATAAATCAGGTCAACTGAGCCATTGCCAACAATTGTTGAGTCGTAATCAACCTCATACATTTCGCTGAGTTTTTTCCTGAGGTAGTAACAGGTGTCTTCGGGGTAGTAGTGGGATTGGAGAAGGGCTTTGCGCAGTGCGGAGAGCGCCTTGGGCGATGGTCCCAGTGGATTTTCGTTTGACGCCAGTTTGATGACCGGACTTTTCAATTTTAACTCTCGGACGACCTCTTCAATTGGCTTACCCGGTTTATAGGGTGTAACCCGTTCAATGTTTGGTCTGGCCGGGGGTAAAAACATACTTATTCCTCCTTTTTTCTATTCTTGCCCCCTCGGAACGGGGCATAAAGGCAAAGCAGAGCCCGCCCAGAAGGGCAAAAATTAGGTCTAACACCAGAAAGAGCAAAGCCACCGCGAGCGCCTGTTCTTTAACCAGATGTCCGGGGAGCCATTTGGGTGTGAAAAAAAGGATAAAGGCCGCCTCACGGACACCAAGCCCGCCAATCGTGGGAATGTTAACCACGATGTTTAACAGCGGGATAAAGATGAGATAATACCCAAACGGGACAGTTGCGTTCACCGCTCGGGCACAGAAAAACCAGACTAAAGACAGGCTCATCTGGACACCAATACCAGAGATGAAACTTATAAATAAAGGGAGGGGGTGGTCCCGGTAGCGTTGGACCGCTTGATAGCTACGCGAGAAAAGCTCACTCACCTTGCCCAACGGTCCGATATTAGAAAGTTTCGCGAGAGTCCGGTTGGCAAACTGGTAGCAGGTGTTATTAAACAAAACTGCGGTCAAAATTAGCAGGAGAAGAAGGAGAGCCAACAGAAACAAAACAACCCCAAAACCGCTTAATCGCCCACCGCCGAAACTCAGGGTACCGGTACGGCGGAGCACAACAATGAAGGCGCTAACCACCGCAAGAAACGCCAGGCTCTCAAACCCAATCAGCCGATCAAGAAATGTGGCGGAAAAAGCCTCGGGTCCCTTTCCCGCTCGGGTTGTATAAGCGATTCTCATCACATCACCACCAATGGAGGTCGGCAAGAGTTTGCAGAAAAAAAGACCGAGGACAAAAACCCGGGCAAGATACCAGGAGGAGAAATTGAGGTTTTGGGCGGTGAGTAGCACCTGCCAGCGCCAGGTAGAAATCCAGATAAAGAGAATGTAAGCCAGTCCGGCAAGAACGAGAAAAGAAATTTTGGCATTGCGCACGGTGAGGAGACAAGCAGCCAACTGTTTGCGGAAGATGATAACTAAGAGGAGCAGTAGTCCGATGGAGATAATGAATCTCACCAGCGAAAGCAGTTTCTCTTTCACCTTCCATCTCTCCCGCTACCCTTTGGGACGGAGGTGACGGTCCAATTCCTCAACCCTTTCATTTAGAGAGGCAATCGCTTCGCCTAAGAAACCAGCAGCAAAAAAGAGTATTCCGGTAAGGACAAAGAGGAGAACCAGATAAAGGAGTGGACGAAAACCGTGTCCGAAAAGTCGCAAAATAATCGCAATCAGTCCGGTGGTAAATCCTAAAAACAGGTTTACGAGGGCGATGGTACCGAAGTAAAGTAAAGGCTTGCGCATAAAAGAGACCTGAAAACCTACCGCCAAAAGGTCCAAAAAACCGACAACAATCCGCCAAGGGCTGGAGTATTTTGCCCTGCCCGCATAACGGGGTCGCAACTCTACCGGCACCTCAGTAATGGAAAACCCCTTTTTCGCCGCCAGGGGAACAATGTAACGGTGCCAGTCCTTTCGCAACCGAATCTCTTCAAGAACTTTTCGCCGAAATGTTTTTAAGGCGTTAATGTCGTGAACCTTTAATGAGAAGATTTTTCGTGCCAGCCAGTTGTAGATTAAAGAAACAGCCTTTTTCTCATATCTACCGATTTTTCTGCCGGTTACCAGGTCATACCCTTTATTAAGCATCTCCACCTGAAGTTTTATATCCTCAGGTGAAAACTGGAGGTCAGCATCAAAAATAGCGATATATTCCCCCTGAGCATAAGCAAATCCAGCAAGAATCGCTGCGGTCTTCCCCTGATTCACTGGCAAGCGTAAGACCTTAAGAAGTGGATACTTATCCCTGGCGGAGTTCGCCTTCTCAAATGTTTTATCGGTTGAGCCATCGTCCACAAGGATAACCTCAAAGGAATCATCTAAAATCTTAAACAACTCCTCAAGTAGGGGTTCAATGTTCTCACTCTCATTGAACGCGGGCACAATAACCGATGTTAGGGGATGTTTTGTAAACCCCATTAGTTAAAATATACCAAATTGAGGAGGATTGTCAAGATATTTGTCTTCAGAGGGCGCCATTCCAGGAAAAGAAATATCATAACTTACTGTTTATCAATAAGATAGTTTGTGGAGGTAAAATGGGAAAGCCCCTGATTCAGGTAATGTTGAGAATATCCGCCATTGAGTAAAAGCCGGGTGGGCGGTTTACGATAAAGCGAATCGCCGTAATCACACCGGCAGCAAAAGCAACCCTGCTTTCTGCCTTATGAATAAGTTCAACCCGCTCGCCCGGTCCACCAAATATCACAATATGCTCACCAACAACATCGCCGGTGCGGATGGAACTGACACCAATCTGCTTTTCTTTCATTTTTGCCTTGATTGTCGCGATGAGCATTTTGGCGGTACCGGAGGGCGCATCTCTTTTCTTTTTATGATGGGTTTCAATTATGTGAATCTCGTAATTTTCTCCTAATAACTCTACCGCCTCACTTACCAGTTTATTCAGGACCGCAATTCCCACTGAGAAGTTGGGAGCGTAAACTACCGGAACCTGCTTACCGGCATTTTTGAGTTCCTGAATCTGAATATCGGAAAATCCGGTGACACCAGTAATAAACGGTTTACCCCCATCGGCACAAACCCGAACATTTTCTATTGCCGCCCCCGGAGCCGAGAAGTCAACCACGACATCGGTTTGAGAAAGGACATCTTTTAAATCAGCAACGACAAAACCAGAACCAATTGGCGTGCCCAGTAATGGATGCCCTACCGCTTCAACGCCGGCAACAAGGGTGATATCTTTTTGTTGTGATAAAAGCCGAACAACCTCACCGCCCATTCTGCCGCCAGCGCCGACAACAATAACCCTGATTGGCATCAATCGGTCCTTAAGGATAGCCCATAACCGGTGAGCGCCTTACGGAGAATCGGCTCATTTTCTTTACTCAATGGGCACAGCGGTAATCTTGGTTCACCGGCAGGCATCCCCAACAGGTTCATTGCGGATTTGACCGGAATCGGATTGGTCTCAATAAACATCGCCTTGATTAACGGGAAAAGTCGCAAATGACGCTCCCGCGCCCTTTCCACCCTGCCCTCAAGATAATCTCTAACCATCCCTTCAACATCCTTAGGGACAATATTGGAAACTACCGAAATCACGCCTTTACCCCCAAGCGAGAGAATCGGCAGGGTGAGCGAGTCGTCTCCAGAAAGGACTGTCATCCGCTGTCCACAGCGGACGAGAATCTCACTGACCTGGTCAAGGCTGCCGGAAGCCTCTTTTACCGCAACAATGTTTGGGCACTCTTTTGCCAGGCGCTCAAGCGTGGCGGGTAAGATGTTTACCACACTTCGGGGCGGAATGTTGTAAACAATCACGGGCAGTTTTGTCGCCTCAGCACAGGCCCGGAAGTGGCGATAAAGCCCCTCCTGGGTCGGTTTGTTGTAGTAGGGGACGACGACCAGGACCGCCTCGGCACCCAACTCTTCTGCCCTTCTTATCTCCTTTACCGACTTCTGGGTGCTATTTGTCCCGGCACCGGCGATAACCTTTAATTTACCTTTCGCCTCTTTCACCGCCACTTCAATCACTTTCTCCCGCTCATTTTCGCTTAATGCCGGTGCCTCGCCAGTTGACCCGCATACCAATATTCCGCTAACACCGGCGGAAAGTTGAAAACGAATATTTTCCTTTAACCCTTTAATGTCCAAATCGCCATTTTTAAACGGGGTTATTAATGCGGTAATACATCCAGAAAACATAGGAAACTCCTCAACCCCTGCTGTTTTTACATCATAATGGTGGGATTATTGGCTCACTTGAAGTTTGTCTTTCAATCCCCATAATCCGGTCGACATCCTCACCGGTTAAAACCTCTTTCTCCAGAAGCGCCTTCGCCAGCGAATCTAATTTGCTTCGTTCCTCGCTCACCAGCCGATACGCCCTTTCCGCCTGCTCATCGACAAACCGCTTGATTTCCGAGTCAATCAGCCGAGCGGTCTCATCGGAAAATGTCCGATGGAGTCCTAATTCCCGGCCTAAAAAAATCTCTTCTTCCCCTTTACCAAATGTTAGTGGTCCAACCTTTTCACTCATTCCCCATTCAGTTACCATTCGTCGGGCGAGCATCGTCGCCCGGTCAATATCGTCTCTGGAACCGGTAGAGATGTCGCCAAAAACAATCTTCTCCGCGGCCCGGCCTCCTAATATTACCGCCAGTTGATTTAAACAGTACTCGCGGGAGTAAATCCGTTTGTCGTCGAGCGGCAATTGCTGGGTAACTCCCAACGCCCGACCCCGGGGAATGATTGTTACTTTATGAATTGGGTCGGTTCCCGGAATTAAACGGGAAACCAGGGCATGACCGGCTTCATGGTAAGCAATCCATCTCTTTTCTTCATCACTAATGAGCAGACTGCGGCGTTCCACCCCCATTAAAACTTTATCTTTAGCGTCTTCAAAATCCTGCATTGTAACAGCGGCGCGCCCACGCCGGGCTGCAAGGAGCGCCGCCTCGTTCACCATATTTGCCAGGTCCGCACCGGAAAAGCCGGGTGTTCCCCGGGCTAAAACCTTTGGGTCGACATCGGGAGCAACCGCAATCTTCCGCATATGCACCCGGAGAATACCTTCTCGTCCTAAGACATCAGGTAAATCAACCACAATCTTGCGGTCAAACCTGCCCGGTCTCAAAAGTGCTGCGTCCAGAATATCAGGGCGGTTGGTTGCTGCCATAATTATCACACCGTCGCTGGTCTCAAATCCATCCATTTCCACCAGTAATTGATTTAAGGTCTGTTCTCTTTCATCGTGCCCACCACCCAAACCAGCACCGCGCTGGCGCCCGACCGCATCAATCTCGTCAATGAAAATAATACAAGGGGCATTCCGCTTCGCCTGGTCAAACAAATCCCGCACCCGGGCGGCACCAACTCCCACAAACATCTCCACAAAATCCGAACCGGAAATGGAAAGAAATGGCACACCCGCTTCGCCGGCAACCGCCTTAGCCAGAAGGGTCTTGCCGGTCCCGGTGGGTCCTACCAGAAGCACACCTTTGGGAATCTTTCCCCCCAAGCGCTGAAACCTCTGCGGCGCCCTGAGAAAGGCGATAACCTCCCGTAACTCCTCTTTTGCCTCTTCAACCCCGGCCACATCATTGAAAGTCACTTTAGGTCGGTCTGATGTTACTACCCGCGCTCGGGACCGTCCAAAGGTGAAAGCCCGGTCCTGTCCGGATGTCATCCGGCGCATAAAAAGAATCCAAAGCCCGATGATTAACACCCACGGGAGGATAGAGATAATAATCGTCGGCCACTGGGAGCGCTCCCGCGCTTCAACATAAACATCATTCTTCAGCAATCGGGGAATCAGTTCTGGGTCGTTCGCCGGGGCGGTTGTCCGGAACTTATTATAACTTCCCTTACCGGTCTCGCTGGTGGTGGACTGGCGCAATTCACCGGAAATATCCTGCTCAACAATGGTTACTTTTAATACATTCTTTGCCTCAACCTGTTTGATAAACTCAGTATAAGTGATTTTGGTTGCGCCAATTTTCCGTTGCGAGAATACCATCCAAGCCATCCAGGCGGCGAGAAAAACCAAAACCCAGATGAGGAGCGACCCAATCGCTCTGCCTGTGGGAGATTTAACCGCCATTGATTGACCTTTGCCGACAGACCGGCACCGTTAACCGTCTCTCTTTGATATTAATTTCTACCCCAGCTTGCAGGTGATGTTTACCCGAACGGGTATGTTCGCATAAATACAGAACTTGCTCTACGCCAGTATAATCCAATTGAGGTAAAATTTGTTTAATCATTCTCCGCTTCAGCACTTCATTATAAGAGTTGAACTTATCAATGTCAATGGACACCCATCCTTTCTTTCTCTTTGCCACCGCTTTTAATTCCTGATGAGCAAGATTGGCAAGGAAGATATCCTCGGCGTGAATAATTTCGGCACTACGCCGGACATTCGCCACCACCGCTGGATTTAACTGTTTAAGCACGGGGACGACCTGATGGCGTAAAAGGTTGCGCCTAAATCTTAAATCTACATTTGTCTCGTCTTCAATCCAGTTTATCCCCCGGGCGCGGAGATGCGCCCGAATTGCCTCCCGTTCAATGTCAATGAGCGGGCGGACAAAAATGCCCCGTTGAACTGGAATCCCACTTATTCCCGCTAAGCCGGTGCCCCGCGCTAAGTTGAGCAAAACCGTCTCTAAGTTATCATTAGCGTTATGCCCCAATGCTACCCGTTCGCACCGAAGTCTCTTCGCCACTTTTTCATAATGGTAGTAGCGCATCCTCCGAGCCGCATCCTCCAGATTCAGTTTCCGCCGCTGGGCATAGGTCTTGACATTTATTCTCACTATTGTGAGGTTAATTCCCCATTTCCTTAATAGTTCCTGAACAAACCTCTCATCCCGAGTAGCGGTTTCCCTTAGCTGGTGATTAATATGGAGGGCAAAGAGGGTTAGGTTCCACTTCGGTGCCACCAGCCGTAAAAGGTCGGTAAGGCACACCGAATCGGCACCGCCAGAAACCCCGATAAGAACTCGGCTATTTTCCTTAAACAGATTGTAGCGTCTAACCGTCACCAGGAACTGATGGAGAACGGAAAGCGGTTTCACATTAAATATTAGATTTAACCCAACACCTGGTCAATCATCTAAAAACTCAAAATAGTCTATGGTAGCTTCCCCAGGTCGGATTATAATAAAACTACTTTTCGCTGGCGGTATTTGGGGGGAGTTCGTAATTCGGCGCCTCTTTTATAATAGTGATACTATGGGGATGGCTTTCGCGTAAACCGGCATTGGTAATTTTTATAAACCGTGCCTTTTTCTGAAACTCTTTAATTCCCCGGGCACCGCAGAAACCCATCGCTGCTCTGAGCCCACCTTCAAGTTGGAAAAGGACATCCTTGACACTTCCCCGATAAGGGACGCGGCCGACAATCCCCTGAGGCACCAGTTCGGCGCCACTCTCCTGAAAATACCGGTCCCAGGAGCCTCTGCGCATCGCATCAATTGAGCCCATCCCCCGATAAACCTTGTATCGTCTGCCTTCCAAAAGAACATCCTCGCCAGGACTCTCGTCAGTTCCCGCTAAGAGGTTTCCCATCATCACTGAACTCGCACCGGCTCCCAATGCCTTGGCGATGTCTCCGGAGTATCTTATTCCGCCATCAGCAATTATTGGGATTTTAAATTTTTTTGCCACCGCGGAACATTCCATAATCGCAGTCAGTTGAGGTACACCGACCCCAGCAACAACTCTGGTAGTGCAGATGGAACCGGGTCCAATTCCTACCTTTACCGCTGAGACCCCGAGTCGGGCTAACGCCTCGGTTCCTTCCGCGGTAGCAACATTACCGGCGATTAGTTCTATCCCCGGATGGCGACGACGGAGGATTTTAATTGTCTCCATCACTCGGTGGGAGTGACCGTGGGCGGTGTCAATCACAATTGCGTCAACTTCGGCTTGAATCAGCGCTTCCGCCCTTTCGATCGCCTCTTTGCCAACACCAATCGCGGCCGCAACCATTAATCGGCGCTTTTTGTCCACTGTGGCGTAAGGATACTCAACCCGCTTAATGATATCCTTAGCGGTAATTAGCCCCTTAAGCCTACCGGCGCCATCCACTATCGGTAATTTCTCAATCCGATTTTTCCTTAGAATCTCTTTTGCCTGATTCAGGGTTGTTCCCACCGGTGCGGTAACCGGCTTTGCTGTCATCACCATTCGGACCGGCTTATTCAGGTCTTCCTCAAAGAGCAAGTCCCGACGAGTAACAATACCAACTACTTTCCCTGCAATATTGACAACCGGCAGGCCGGAGATATTGTGCTGGGCGAGAAGGTCCCGCACCTCCCCCAAAGTTCTCTCAGGAGTAACGGCAACCGGGTCGGTAATCATTGAACTCTCCGTCCGCTTTACCTTCGTTACCTCTCGCACCTGCGTCTCAATTGTCATATTTTTGTGAATCACACCAATTCCACCTGCTCGTGCCATCGCAATCGCCATTTTCGCCTCGGTAACCGTATCCATTGCCGCGCTCACCAAGGGGAGATGGAGTTTTATTCCTTTGCTGAAATGAGTTTCAAGTGAGACCTCATTGGGGAGAACCTTTGACCCCCGGGGCAGAATTAGGACATCGTCAAAGGTGAGCGCTTCTTTCATTTAAAACCTGTTTTTCAATGCATAAATATAAGCCAAATGGAACTTTATCTCTTCCTCTCGGAGTCCAATCGGCTTTACCTTTTTGAGATATTCATTATAAATCTTTTCTGCCTGGGACAAATTGTTCGCCTGGCGATAACACCGACCACACCCTAACACCGCTTTATAGCCTAAGACTGACTTTGGCGCCTGGCGATAAGCCTTTTCATAAACCTTAGCCGCGGTAAGATAATCTCCAGTTTGCTCAGCACAGGTGGCAATTCCAATTAGGGCGGCGGGAATCAAAACCGGGTCCTTCTTTGCCTTTCTCAAGAAAGTAGTAAACTCCCTTTTTGCCTCTTCATACCGGGGTGGTTGCCATCGAGAATACAAAACACCCAAATAGTAATGAGCCTTTATTCCCGCATAATCTCGGGGAAACTTTCCTGCCAGTTCCTTTAATGCCTGCTCGGCATACTCGAGATTCCCCTGGAACAAATTCCCAACCGCATCCATCAGCCGCAACTCCGCTTCCGGGTTCTTTACCGGCCGGGGTCTATTCTGAATTAAGAGAATAACACCAACAATCACTAAGAGCCCGACCGCTATGCCGGTCCAGAACCTCCTCGGGTTGGCGTAATAAAAAGCGGCTACTTTCTCAACAAACTCCTGGAACTTATCTTCTTTCAACTCCTCTTTCCGGACTCGGTGTTTTATCTTCACCTTTCACCTCATACGCCTTAATTATGAAGCGTCTATCTTTTCTACCCCTGGCCCGATTCGAACGGGCGACCTGCGGTTTAGGAAACCGCCGCTCTATCCTCCTGAGCTACAGGGGTCCATCTCATTTGCCCAAGGAGATTGCCACGCCCCTTCGGGGCTCGCAATGACAAAAGGGCAAGAACCCTCATCTATTTCATTATAGAGTCTTCTTAATAGATGTCAACGATTTACTTCTGTTTATTGATTCTGGTTGTTGACAATAATGAGGATGTTGTTATCTTAAATTATGAATGAAGAAACCTCTAAGGCGACAATGTTTGCTTTTGTTTCGGGAATGGTGCAGGGGGTGTTTTTCCGAATGTTTGTGCTGAAGGAAGCAAGGGCGCTCGGGTTATGTGGAAGAGTGAGAAATCTTGCCGATGGTCGGGTGGAGGTTGTTGCTGAGGGTGAAAGGGATAAACTGGAAAGGTTATTAGCCCGGTTATATCAGGGTCCGCCCGGAGCAATGGTGAGGGAGGTGAAGGTAAACTGGGCTGAATATAGTCACGAATATGACGACTTTCAAATAGACTATCGGTAGAATGACCAGGTTGTTGTTGACAATAAAATGAGATTGCTTCGGGCTTGCGCCCTCGCAATGACGAAGAGGGCTCGCGATGACGGAAAAAATTGTTAAGGGATGAGCAGAGAAGGGTTACCAATAAAGGATGTGGCCACCTGCATCGGGCTGAACGCTAGTCTGGTTTCCCGAAAAAATAGTAAGGAAGAGCGGTTTATGGTAGAGGCTTTAGAGCTGGCATTAAAGGGCTACGGTATGGTCTCACCCAATCCTATGGTCGGTGCGGTGGTGGTCCGGGATAATCAGGTGGTTGGACGGGGTTATCATGCTCGGTTCGGTGATTCTCATGCGGAGGTTGTCGCGATTCATGACGCAAAGGGTAAAGCCCGGGGGGCAACCCTTTATGTAACTATGGAGCCCTGCTGTTTTCAAGGGAAGACACCGCCCTGCACCGAGGCAATAAGAGAAGCAGGAATAAGACGGGTTGTGGTAGCGATGGTTGACCCAAACCCTAAGGTTAAAGGGGAGGGTCTGAGGTGTTTGCGTCGGGCAGGCATAAAAACCGAGGTCGGGGTGTTAGAAAAAGCGGCACGCCTTCTGAATGAGTCCTATATTACCTTTGTGACCGAACACCGTCCATTTGTGATGCTTAAAGTTGCCACTACCTTAGACGGAATGATGGCGACGGAAGAGGGGGAGTCGCAGTGGATTACCGGGGAGAAGGCGAGAGCGATGGGGCAGATCTTGAGGCTCGGAGCGGATGCGATTCTTGTAGGGGTGAATTCGGTTATTATTGACAACCCTAAATTAACCTGTCGGATTAAGAAAGAGAAACGTCTAATTAGAGTTATTCTTGATACTAATTTACAGATACCTCTGGAGAGCAGGTTGTTTTCTGAACCCGGGCCGGTCTTGATTTTCACCAGTAGTGGGGGAGAGAAGAAAATAAGAGGGCTTGGACGTTTAGGGGCAGAGGTGGTTCGGGTGCGGCAGGAGGGGAAAGGGAGATTGGTATGGCAGGATGTGTTGAAGGAACTTTATCAAAGGGAGGTAATGAGTGTGTTAATTGAGGGCGGGGCAACGGTAATCTCATCCGCACTTGAAGCGGGCGTGGTGGACCGGGCGTTTTTTTTCTCAAGCCCGAAAATTTTGGGTCCCGGTCGGTTATTTTCCCGGGAGATGAAACCTAAGTCATTGAAAAGTGCGATTGTTTTGAGGGATGTCCGTCATATTGAGCTCGGTGAAGATATTTTGACCGAGGGTTATGTTTACCGGTTTAGTTGAGACGATTGGCAAGGTCAGGCATATTTATGTGAAAAAGAGGAATCGAATTTTAGCGGTAGGGGCGGATTTTGCATCAGAATTAAAAGAGGGGGAGAGTGTAGCGGTTCAAGGGTGCTGTTTGACTGTGGTTTCCGCAAATCGTTCTTTTTTCACCGTTGAAGTTGTCGGTGGAACTCTGGAGAAAACCACCCTGGGTGAGCTCCGGATAGGTAGTGAGGTTAACTTAGAAAGGGCGCTTAAATTGGGTGAGCGGGTGGGAGGGCATTTGGTTTTGGGTCATATTGATGAGGTGGGCGTTGTAAGGGGGGTAGTAAAAAAGCCGGGCGAGACCGAGGTTACGATTGCGGTAAACCCTGATTCACCTTTTTTAGTTGAAAAGGGTTCGGTCGCGGTTGATGGGGTCAGTCTCACCATTGCCGAGACCGGGAGGGGCGAATTTAAGGTAAGGCTTGTTCCCCTCACGCTTAAGCGAACAACCTTGGGGAAACTCCGCTCTGGCGACCGCGTAAATATTGAATATGATATTTTGGTCAAGTCCATCCGGCAGGGTCAGGGTCGGAATCCGTCGGTGTAAATCCGCGCTTAATAAGACTGGAATCCCTGGTGCGGATTTCTGCTTGAATCCCTATCTGGGATGCACGCATAGTTGCGTTTACTGCTACGCCAGTTTTATGGCGAGTTATTCGCAGATTAATGAACGCTGGGGGACATTCGTGGAGGCCAAAATCAATCTTCCCCAGATTTTACAAAAAGAGCGGAAGCATCCGGGAAGGGTAGTTTTGGGGTCGGTATGTGACCCTTATCAGCCAGTTGAGGCATACTTTAGATTAAGCCGGCAGGTGCTTGAGATTTTAGGACCAGCGGGGTTTGAGGTTGAGATTTTGACCAAATCCGACCTCGTATTGAGAGACATTGATTTGCTTGAGCGTTTCTCCAATTACAGGGTGGAGATAACAATTACCACTTTAAATGAAGAGGTGCGCGAGTTTTTTGAGCCCGGGGCACCGTCCACTGCTCGCCGTCTGGTTGCGGTGAAAAGACTGACTGAGAAAGGGGTAAACACTACGGTATTTTTCGGCCCGGTGCTACCTTACTTCTCCGATTCTACTAAAGAAATAGAGAAGATTCTTCTAACAGTTGCTTCAACCGGGGCCCAAAGAGTTTTGATAGACAAACTTAACTATATTGACCAAAAGTTACCGCCAATACGAAACTGGTTGAAGAGCAGTTACCCCCGAGCGTTAGCGGCGTTTGAGATGGCTTTAAGGGAACCCCAAATTTATACAATTGAATTAAGAGCTCGAGCAATTTCGGTACTTAATCGGCTTGGGCTGGCGGGCGGGGTTATTTTTTAGGTCTGCACGGACTTCGGCTGGGAGTCCGGGAAGTTCCTCAAAGACCCCTTTTCTGCTGGCTGGGGATTGACCCCAGAATAGTCTGAGTTAAGATTTTGATTATGGATTTAAGGCTTTGTTGTGAGAATCCGGATGAGGTTCGGCGGATTTTAAATTTGCGCCGGAGTCGCTTCCCATTGGAACGAATTTTAACCCTTGATGAGGAGCGGAGAAAACTGGTGCGGGAACGCGACGCTCTGCGTCGTTCCCAGAAGGAAATATCCCAAACAATTGCCCGGGCAAAACGAGAGGGGAAAGAAGAGTTGGAACTAATGGAACAGGCAAAAAGGATTTCCCAGGATGTGAGAAGGGCTTCGGCAAGGGTTAAAGAGATTGAGGCGGAGCAAGAGGAACTGGTAAAGCTCTTGCCAAACCGCGTCCATCCCTCGGTTACCGAGGAAGAAGAAATTGTCGCTACCTGGGGGGAACTACCGAAGTTTGATTTTTCTTCATTAGCCCATTGGGACTTAGGCGAGGCGTTAGGAATTATTGACCTGAAAGCGGCAGCACGGCTGGCCGGTTCAAGGTTTGTAGTGTTTAAGGGACAAGGTGCACTATTAGAACGGGCGCTAATCAACTACTTTCTGGACACGGCGATTCACCGCTATGGCTATACCGAAATTATGCCACCGGCACTCGCGAATACCGCGACACTGGAGGCGGCGGGACAATTACCGCAACTTGAAGACGAGATGTACGTTACCCGGGAAGAAGGATTTTATTTAATTCCTACTGCCGAGCCGCAGTTGGTCGCATACTACCGGGGCGAAACGATTCCTGAGTCCGACCTGCCCCTAAAGATGGTTTCCTACACCCCTTGTTTTCGCCGGGAAGCAGGTTCCTATGGCAAGGATGTTCGGGGGATGATTCGCATCCATCAGTTTGACAAGGTGGAACTGGTGCGGATTACTACTCCGGAGCGTTCCTATGAGGAGCTGGAAGAGATGAGGATGGAGGCGGAGAGCCTTTTGCGCGAGTTGGGATTACCTTATCGGGTAAAAAAACTGTCTGCCCGGGATTTAGCATTTCAGTCAGCGAAGACTTACGACCTTGAGGTATGGGCAGGGGGGGTGGAGCGATGGCTTGAGGTTTCATCTATTTCCAACTGCGAGGATTTTCAGACCCGTCGAGGGAAAATTCGGGTGCGGGGTAGAGATGGTAGAACCTTCTATCCTCATGCCCTAAATGGTTCGGCGCTGGCACTACCGCGCACCTTCATTGCCATAATTGAAAACTTCCAAAGAAGAGACGGTTCGGTAACTGTTCCTGAGGTGTTAAGACCTTATATGAACGGTCTGGAGCGCCTCGGTTAAGGCTCTAACTTGAAGCCGACCGGTAACAGTTCTTTTAGAGTTAGTATCTTTATTTTTTTAGAATTGGCGAGAATAATAAGTTGGTTTTTACCGAATTCGGTAAGGACCTGAAGGCAGGCGCCACAAGGCGGTGTCAAATCCTGGGTGTCAGTGAATACCAGCAGTGCTTTAATTTCCTTCTCGCCGGCGCTAATCGCTTTGAAGATACTAACCCGTTCGGCACAGATGGAAAGACCGTATGAGGAATTTTCAATATTGGCACCGGAGTAGATTTTATTTTTACTGGTCAGGACCGCTGCACCCACATTAAACTTAGAATAAGGTGCGTATGCCCACCGATATGCTCTTTGGGCGGAGCGAATAAGCCGTTTTAAGGTGGTTTTATTAATTTTCCCCTTTGCTCGTATTATCACCTTCACTGCATTCTAAGGCACTTCGGGTATTTTTGGGTAGAAGTGCTATCTTGCGGTAGAATGCCGGGGACAGGATTTGAACCTGCATGCCTATTGGCACATGGCCCTCAACCATGCGTGTCTGCCAATTCCACCACCCCGGCTGCCAAATTGGGATTAATTATAAAGAGGTCGTTTTTCTCTGTCAAGTTTCCGTTTGTCGTCCTCTACCAAACTATAACCCTACCTCAGATAAGAATTTCGGTTTGGTTTAATATTGAACCGGTTATCCTACCTTTCTAATTAAAAGTAACTACTCTATTAAAATAGCCCTGCCGGTATAAAGTACCTTTTCGGCACCGGTCTCGGTTACTCGTAAGAAGTAGACGCCGGCACCGACCTTTTTGCCATCGTCCCTCCTAACATCCCAGGTAAACTCATTTTGTGAGCGGGCGAGATTAACCGTCCGAATTCGTCTCCCAGCAACATCGGTAACGGTCAGTTGTGCCTCTTTGGTTAAGGGTGTTCCAAGACTTATTCTGACATTCGCTTTTCCTGGTGAAGGGCTAACTTCTAAGTGGTTGAAATTCGGCAGAACTGATGTTGGCTCTTTGGCTCCGACCATTTCTGCACCCAAGTATAATTCCACCTTTCCATTATAGCCCGAGAGGAGGAAATCGGGTAGGGTATCTGAGTTCCAGTAACCAAACCCGCAACGAGAACCACTGGCCACGGACTCAGGCTGAATGGGAATCTCATTTACCGTCTTTAATGTCTCGGGCGGAAATAGTTGAGGTTCGCTATTAGTCCCGATATTTTTGTAGAAGTGGATATACCCGTCATTAGCACCACAGATTAGGTCATTAACGCCATCTCGGTCAAGGTCAAATACATAGGGATTTATTCGATAAAGATTAATTGGCTCGCGCTGGACCTCGACATAGGAAAAATCTTGAAACATCGGCCAGGAGTCGCTCGTCTGGTTCGGATAAAAATAGATATAACCGGTTTCACTCCCGATAAGTAGGTCCTTTTTACCGTCGCCATTCCAGTCAACAACCGCCGGTTGGGAGTTATAGCCAACATCAAGCACCGTAGAATCCATAAGTTTATATTGGTAATAAGCGGTAAGTGTCCCACTCTGACGGATAAAAACATTAAGATACCCGTTACGGTCGCCGGAAATGAGATCTAATTCGTCATCAGAGTTCCAGTCCACCACCTGTGGACTCGAACCAACACATCAACCGTAGGGGAGTTGAATCACCTCGCCGTCCGCTTCCAGATACTCAAAACCGTAAAACACTGGCGCGGTATCGGCGCCAAAGTTCTGATAATAGCGAATCATACCGGAGGTAAACTGACCGCAGATGAGGTCTTTGGCACCGTCACCGTTCCAGTCGGCCATTACCGGTGCACCGTAGTTGCCAACATCTATTGGCACACCACCGTCTTCAACTGGAAACGGTCCGTTAAATCGGAGTGCCAGACCGAAAGTGAGAGATACGAGAAAAAGGTGTAAAAACAGTCCATTTTTAAGCATAGCTTCTCCTTTTGAGAACTATTATACAAAATTTCTTTGGGTAGTCAAGTTTGTCCGTAAGATGGTTAAGTTAACTAATAGGAAATAGATTGACTTTGATAGAAGTTAAAATATGTTTAATAGGATTCACCAATTGTGCTGATAAGAAATAATAATTTTCAATAATCAAAAAAGGAGGCAATTATGAAAAGCAAAAAAGTCAGCGTCATTGGCGCCGGCACGATGGGTTCAGGCATCGCCCAGGTTTTTGCAATGACCGGTTATGATGTGATGCTGGTCGATGTGGAGCAACAGTTCATTGATAGAGGGATAGTGGCAATCAAAAAATCCCTGGATAAATTAGTAGAAAAAGAAAAGCTATCACCGGAGGAATCGGCGGCTGTACTTCGGCGGATTAATTCCACTTTAAACCTTGATTTCTGTCAGGAGTGCGGTCTGGTAGTTGAGGCGGTAACCGAGGATGTTAAGTTAAAAAGGGACCTTTTCAGTAAACTGGATTCAATCTGTCCCCAAGAGACAATTCTTGCGACTAACACCTCCACCATTTCCGTTACCCTTTTAGGGGCGGCGACAAAACGGCCAGAAAAGGTTATCGGGATGCACTTCATGAATCCGGTCCCGTTGATGCAGTTGGTTGAGGTGGTAAAAGGGCTTGCTACCGCCCCTGAAGTAGTAAATGAGATTGTTGCCTTAGCCAAGGAACTGGGAAAGACCCCGGTGGTGGTGAACGACTCCCCTGGTTTTGTATCAAACCGTGTCTTGATGCCAATGATTAACGAGGCGATATTTTGCTTGGAGACCGGGGTAGCGGATAAAGAAGCGATTGATACCGTAATGAAGTTGGGGATGAACCATCCAATGGGACCTTTAGCCTTGGCTGACCTGATTGGTTTGGATGTGGTTTTAGCAATTCTGAATGTCCTTTATCAAGACCTCGGCGACCCAAAATATCGCCCCTGTCCGCTTTTGAAACGGATGGTTTCTGCCGGCTATCTGGGTAGAAAGACTGGCAAGGGATTTTATGATTACAGCGGAAAGTAGTTAAAATAAACGTGGTTACAGTTCCTACCAGGAAGGTTCTTACGGTCTCTCAAGTTAACCGGCTTGTGGCCGGAATGTTAGCTGAGCACTTTTCGGACCTCTGGGTTGTCGGTGAAGTCTCTAACTTTAAGGCTTACCCCTCCGGTCATCTCTATTTCGTCTTGAAGGATGAAGAGTCCCAGATTCAAGCGGTCTGCTTCCGTGATTCCGCTCGGCGTTTGAAGTTTGAATTGGAGGATGGGCTTTTGGTCATCGGGCACGGTCGGCTTGAAGTATATGTGCCGACAGGTAAGTATCAGATTATTCTTGATACGATTGAGCCCAAAGGGTTGGGCGCCCTGCAGAAGGCTTTTGAGCAACTGAAACGAAAATTGGAAAAGGAAGGGCTGTTCAGTCCGGAACGGAAACGCCCTTTGCCCAAATTACCCCGAGTGGTGGGAGTAGTAACCTCACCCGTGGGTGCGGCGTTGTATGATATGCTTAAAACCTTGCGTCTCCATCGTGCCCATCTCAAGGTGCTTTTATATCCGGTTCAGGTTCAAGGAGAGGAGGCTGCTGAGCAGATTGTGGAAGCGATTAAGGACTTAAATGCGGTTAATGAGCTAGAAGTAATAATTCTCGCTCGTGGTGGTGGTTCGCTTGAAGACCTCTGGCCGTTTAACGAAGAGAAAGTGGCAAGGGCGATTGTCTCATCGCGCGTGCCAGTGGTAACCGGAATCGGACATGAGGTTGATTTCACTATTGCCGACTTTGTTGCCGATGTCAGGGCCGCAACACCAACCGCCGCCGCCCAATTAATTGCCCAGGGGTGGGAGGAACTGGAGAAGAGGTTTGACGACCTAATTCAAGCAACCTTTACCGGTATCCAAGAGATTCTCTTTAACTGGGAACAGCGGGTGGATGACCTATTAAAACAGCGAGGTTTTGAGATTGTTGCTCACCGACTCCAACAGACTCAACATCAGGATGAGATTTTAGAGTCAAGGATGGTTAGCGCCATTACCCAGTTTTTGTACAACCGTCGGAATAGAGTTAATTTCCTTTCTGAACAACTCAATAAGGAAAATCCCGTGAGTAAAGTTCTTAACTGGCGATTACGGTTGGGAGAATTTACTGGCAGAATTGAGCGGGCAATCACCGCTACCCAAATCCAGGCACAGACCCGGCTGGGGAGACTGCTGGCTACCCTTGATGCCTTGAGCCCATTAGCGAGCCTCGCCCGAGGATACTCCATCTGTCAGAAAGAGAGCGGCGAAGTTGTCAGCCGATTGAATCAGGTACAACCTGGTGAAAAGGTCTCGGTGCGGGTGGCTGATGGCAGATTGGGATGTTTGATTGAGGAAGTTAAACATTTTAAAAAAGGGGAAGGGG
>FWPV01002548.1_pt1 | contig 44362 bp, 35 predicted proteins | sample 2228371 | NCBI WGS metagenome assembly FWPV01 (sample SAMEA103939776, study PRJEB20133) | metagenome
GGTGACCGGGGCGCCGCCGATGATGACCTTGACCTTATCCCGCACACCGGCGGCGGCCAGGGCGTCAATGGTGTCCTTCATGGAGGGCATGGTGGTAGTCAGCAGGGCCGAGAGCGCCACCAGTTGCGGCCCCTTCTCGTTGACTGACTCCACGAACTTCTCGGGGGCCACGTCCACGTCCAGGTCAACGACCTCCCAGCCGCCCCCCTCGAGCATCATGGACACCAGGTTCTTGCCGATGTCATGCAGGTCGCCCTTGACGGTACCGATGACGACCGTCCCCCGGGGCTTGGCCCCCGTCTCGGCCAGCAGTGGCTTGACGATATCCATGCCCGCGTGCATCGCCCGGGCGGCGATGAGCACCTCCGGCACGTAGAACTCGTTGGCCTTGAACTTGGCGCCCACCACCGACATGCCGGCGATCAGGCCCTGATTGATGATGTCGGCGGGCGAGACGCCTTCGTCCACAGCCGCCTGGGTGAGCTGTGCAACCTCTTCTCGGTTGCCGGCGATCACGGCATCCGCTATTTTCTGCAGATCCGCCATTTTACGACCTCCTGTTTGTCGTGGGTTCGGCCCCGATCGGTGTGCCCCCGCCCGGTGGCCGTCGCGGTATTCTCTCTCGGCCTGAGAGTATCCTCCTAGAAAATCATGGTTTCCGCAAATCTATCTTGGAATTCCCGAGCACGGAACAGTTCCAGATGTTCAGCCTGACGCGCCACCTGGGCCGCATAGGCGCGCTCTGCTCGGGAGACTAGGGCCAGGATCGCGCCGCTGCCCGCGGCATTGCCCACCCCGCGGATCTTCCCCAGGGGCAGCGGCGGGAGCAGCCCGATACGCAGGGCACTGGCCGGACGGATGTAGTTGCCGAAAGCTCCTGCCAGCAACACCTCATGCAAGTCGCTCACCGCCAGGCCGGCGTGCTCCAGCATCATCTCGATAGTGGCCCGCACCGCCCCCTTGGCTAGCTGGATCTCCCGCACATCGCGCTGGGAGAGGTAAACCCCACCGCCATCGTGGGCATCGCCAGCCAGCATCAAGCGCCGGTCATTGCCTTCCCCCGCCAGGCGTCGACGCAGTCCGGGGAGCAGATTCTCAGTCTGGGCGGCGTCGGCCATGCGTCCCGACCCGGCAACGGCGCCGGACTCCAGCGCGACAGCCATGACGTCAAAAAGCCCCGAGCCGCAGATGCCGACGGGCTCGGCGCCGCCGATAGTGGTGAAGACCAGATCATCCGTATCCAGCTCGACGTGGTCCACCGCACCGGGGGCCGCCCGCATTCCTCGCTCAATCTGCGAACCCTCAAAGGCCGGGCCGGCAGCACAGGAAGCCACGTACAGCCGTTCACCGGACCACAGCGCCACCTCACCGTTGGTGCCGATATCCACGGCCAGTACCGGGTAAGGCTGACGCGTCATCGCCTCGGCGACAATGACGGCCACAGTATCGGCGCCAACGAAACCGGCGATACAGGGCAGGCAGTGTACGTTGCCCCGCACGTTCATGTCCAGGCCCACTTCAGCGGGACGAGCGTCCACCGCCTCACCGCTCACCGGCACATAGGGCGCCTCCGCCAGGTGCCGGGGGTCCAGACCCAGGAACAGGTGGTGCATGCAGGTGTTACCCACCACCACCGCTTCGTAGATCCAGTGGTAATCGGCGCCGATTTGTTCCAGGGCGGCCCGGATGAGCGCATTGATGGTGTGGGTGACTTCGGTCCGCAGGGTCACCAGGCCGTCCAGGTGCGTATTGGCATACTCAATGCGCGAAATAACGTCTGCGCCATGACGAATCTGGGTATTGTGCTCGGCGGCCGTGCTCAGCGGTCGGCCGGTCTCCAAGTCCACCACATAGACGACCACGGTCGAAGTGCCGATGTCTACCGCCAGTCCCAGACAGGCCGGGGTGGCGTACCGGGGATGGACGTCGGCCATGCGACAGCCCACAGTGGTGACGCCGATGCGATACTGGTCCGCCCGCAGCGCCGCCGGTAGAGAGCGGAGCGCATCGGGAAAGGCAGTCAGGCCCGGACATTGCTCCTGCACTGCCTCCTGCACCCGCCGGAAGTCGCTGCGCTGATCCGCCAGGCTGGGAGCGGGCAACTCCAGCCGGTAGCGCTTGACGTTGGCCTCCAGGGGTACCGGACGCAGCTGCACCTGCCGCAGGTCCTTCTGCCCCACTACGCGCGAGGAGGGAGGAACCTGGATCAGGGCATTGCCTTCCAGCCGACACTGGCAGGCCAATCGCACGCCCTGGCCTCGTTGGGCCGGGGTCAGGGCCCGCAGCTCAGCCGCCGTGGGAGGAGAAACGGTACCGTCCTGGATCACGACCCGGCAGTTGCCGCAGTTGCCCTTGCCCCCGCAGGGCAGAGCCAGCGGGAGAGAGGCCAGGGCGGCTGCCTCCGCTACGGTCGCTCCGCTTTCTGCAGTGACTCGCTCGCCTCCGGGGAGGAAGGTGACCTCAATCTCTTGTGGCTCCGACATGAGCAGTGCTGCAGCCTAGTAGTAGGCGAGCTGCTTTTTCGCCTCACTTACGTACTTATCGTTGCCGCCGATCGCCAAAACCCGGCTGAACAGCTCTTTGGCTCGTTCATCTTCACCCAGCATGGCGAATAGCTTAGCCAGGTCTAGGACAAAGAGGGCGTTGTCGGGGTCCAGGGCAATGGCGCGTTCGAAGAACTCGACACAGGCGTCGAAGTCTCCCTCATTCATCAGGGTGTGGCCCAGACCCCAGCAGGCCTCGGCACAGTCGGTTTCTTCGGCCACCAGACGCCGGTAAAGCACCTCCGCCTCGGTGTACTGGCCGCTGAGGCGACACTGGTGGGCTTGCTGCAGCAGTTCACTCATGGCAGGACACCCCGTGGGGGCAAAGAGCCGTCAGCCTACGACGCTGGTCTGCTCGCACCCGCGCCGCCGGGACTGGTTCACCCGTTGGTCAGCAGGGCTCCGACCGTCAGACGCGCCCCGCGCGCAAAGTCGGCCGCAGGCATTCTTCTTCGCCCAGCCGGTTGCACCTCCCGGATCAGCACCTGGTCTTGGCCCGTCTGAACCCGCAGACCAGGAGCACCCAGGTCCACAATCTGCCCCGGTATGGCCTCTGGACTGGACGTGGTGACCACCGCCGGCGCGTACAACTTCAATCTAAGGCCTTGATAATGACAAAAGGCTCCCGGCTGGGGGCTGCAAGCCCGGATTTGATCGCAGATAAGCGGGGCGGGCTGCCCCCACACCACCGCAGTTTCCTCGACGCGCAGCGGCGGCGCGTAGGTGACCCGGCTGGGGTCCTGGGGCAGTCGCGGCGCCTGCCCGGACTCGAGCAAGCGTAGGGCGCGTCCCAACAGGGGCACCCCCACCTGGGTCAGCCTGGTCAGCAGGGCCCCGGCGTCCTCCTCCGGCTCGATAGTGACCTCCTGCTGCAGCAGTATGTCCCCGCTGTCCAGTTCCTCGGCCACGTATTGTACCGTAACTCCCGTCCTTTGCCTACCCCCCAGCAGAGCTCGTTGCACGGGAGCGGCCCCCCGCAGGTCCGGGAGCAGGGAATAGTGCACGTTGAGCGCCGGGCGGGAGGGGGTGGAGCAGAGCTCACGGGGCAGAATGCGTCCGTAAGCGACCACCACCGTAGCCTGGGCAGCGCGCAGCGGCGGCAGGTCGCAGACACGCTCCCGGCGCAAACGTTCCGGCTGAAACACGGGCAGTCCCAGACGCAAAGCCTCTGCCTTCACCGGCGGCGGCTCCTGGCGCAGACCGCGCCCGCGGGGTCGGTCGGGCTGCGTCACTACGGCCAGCACCTCATGCTCGGCAGCCAGGTCCCGCAGATAGGGGACGGCCGTCTCCGGAGTCCCGAAAAAGACTAGGCGCAAGCGCCTTACCTCCTGTCTTCTCTTCCTGCCGGAAGGAGTGCGGACGCGGCACGCAGACGGCAGCCTCGGGCTTGGCCCCTAACCTGTCTTCTGCTTGGCGGCGCGGCGACGGCGCAGCCGCTGGAAGGCCTCCTCCGCCTGCCGCATCGTGGTGGACTCGTAGCGAAAGCCCTCCTCGCTGTCCTGGTCCGGAATCATCCATACCAGACTGCCAGGCTGCACCCGGTCGGTGAAGAGAACTCCGCGCAGATGGTCAATCTCATGCTGCAAAGCCCGCGCCAGCATCCCCTCCGCTTCCAGCTCGATCTGCTTACCCTCCGGGGTCAGAGCAGTGACCAGTACGTGGGCAGGGCGGACCACATTCCCGCGCAGCGTGGGTAGACTCAGACAGCCCTCCCGCAGACACTCCTCGCCGGTGGCGCGCAAGATGCGTGGGTTGAGCAGCCGATAGATGGTACCTTCGGGCTCGGCCTCCTCCCTCACTACGATCGCCTGCACGGACTCGCCGACCTGGGGCGCTGCCAGACCTAGCCCGACCTCCTCGATCATGGTCGCGATCATGTCCTCGAAAAGACTGTGCAGGTGATCCTCCAGGTCACGCACCGGACGCGCCTTCTTGCGCAGCACCGGCTCCCCGTAAATCATCAGTTCACGTCTTGCCATAGCGGGACTACCTCGGAGAGATCAAGGTCTGAATGTCGCAGATCGCAAACAGCCACAGGGAATCATCGACTTGCGGTCTTGGGCCTGCGACCAGCAGTCTCCCCCCTCACATCATATCCGTCGGATCTACGTCCACCGTCACGCGCAAGTCCTCCGGGCGCTCCAGGCGGGAGACGAGCTCCCGCAGGGTCACGGCCAGGGTCTCGTAGTTCGGCGCCTTGAGCAGCACCTGGTACCGGAACCGGCCTCGCAGCTTATGCAGCGGGCAGGAGCCGGGCCCGACGAAAGTGGCAGGTGGCCGGTGACCAGTGGCGAGCGGAGGGAGCATCTCGCTTGCTTGCGGGCTTCCCGAAGCGTTCGCCTCTCTCCCAGAATCGTGGCCCTCCACTTGCCGCTCGCCACTATGCTCTTGCCACTTGCCACTGTGTTCCAGTCCCTGCTCCTGCAGCAGCACCGCCGCTCGCCGCGCCGTTTCCAGGGCAACCTTCTCCTGCGGATGCGAGAAGACCAGGTTGGCCAGGCAGGTGAACGGCGGGTACAGGTACCGGCGCCGGGCGGCAATCTCCACGCGGTAGAACCGATCGTAGTCATGCGCGGCCGCCGCCTGCAGCGCATAATGGTCGGGATTGTAGGTCTGCACCAGGACCTCCCCCGGCTTGTCCGCGCGCCCGGCCCGGCCGGAGACCTGCGTCAGCAGCTGGAAGGTCCGCTCCGCCGCCCGGAAGTCCGGCCGATGCAGGCCCACGTCCGCGTTGACCACCCCGACCAGAGTCACTTCCGGAAAGTCATGTCCCTTGGCGATCATCTGGGTGCCAATGAGCACCTGCGCCTCGCCTCGGGCGAACTGCCCCAGAATGCGGGCGTAGGCGCCTTTGGCCTGAGCGGTGTCCCGGTCCAGGCGCAGGATCGGGTGACCCGGGAACTGGCGGCTGATCTGATCAGCCACCCGCTCGGTCCCCAAACCGTGAAAGTTGATGTCGTAGCCCCGGCATTGGGGACACTGGTCGGGCACTACCAGGGCATGGTCACAATGGTGGCAGCGCATCGTGCCGCTGTCGCGATGGTAGATGAGCGCTACCGCGCAATCAGGACACTGCAGCACGAGGCCGCAGTCCCTGCACATCACAAAGGTCGAGTAGCCGCGCCGATTCAGAAACAGAATAACCTGCTCGCCGCGGTCCAGGCGCTCCCCGATGGCCTCGCGGAGCCGCTCGGCCAAGGTGCTGTGCGGCCCGATGACCGTCTCGCCGCGCATGTCCAGCGTGCGCACTACGGGCAGCGGTCGCCCGCCGATGCGCTCCGGCAGTTCCAGCAACTCCAGACTAGGATCCTCCGGGTTGCAGGCGGCCCAGTAGTGCTCCAGAGCCGGGGTGGCGCTACCCAGCAGAAGCACCGCCGCGGCTTGCTCCGCCCGCCAGCGGGCGACGGTTACCGCCTGGTAGCGGGGCACGGCATCCTGTTTGTACGAGGCCTCGTGCTCCTCGTCCACCACAATGATACCCAGGTCCGGACAAGGCGCGAAAAGAGCCGACCGCGCCCCAATTACTACTCGCGCCTCGCCCCGGCGCGCCCGCTCCCATTCGTCGTAGCGTTCTCCGGCCCCCAGGCTGCTGTGCAGAATCGCGACGCGGTCACCGAAACGGGCGGCGAAGCGACCTACCGTCTGCGGCGTAAGCGAGATCTCGGGAACCAGGACGATGGCGCTGCGTCCGCGAGCCAGTGCCCGCTCGATGGCCCCCAGATAGACCTCCGTCTTCCCACTGCCGGTGACCCCGTGGAGGAGCGCACCCCAGTACTGCCGGCGCTCCAAAGCCTCTTCTACGCGGGCCAGGGCCACTTGCTGGGCGGGGGTAAGCACCGGCCGCTCCGCCGGTTGCTCATACGACTGGTCGCCAGGCCGGCGCTGGCGGGGCTGGTCATATACTTCCACCAGCCCACGTTGCTCCAAGCCGTCCACCGAGGGGCGCGGCAACTCGCTCAGTGGTAGAGGCCCGCGCTCGGCCACGTCGCGCAGAATCGCGGCCTGCCGGGGGGCCCGCGCTGCCAGCGCCGCGGCAGCCTCCGCGGCCTGCTCCGGCGCAATCCGCAGACGCACCGATCGGCGAGAGAGCGGCCCGGCTCCAGATCGTTTCAGGCCGCGGAGCAGACGGATCAGGCCCCGCTGCTCCAGACTGCGCAGCACACTCCCGCCCCCCCGGCTCAGCCCCGCCTCACGCTCCAGCCTACCCCGCTCCCTCTCCCCGCCCGCCGCGGCCAGCGCCGCGAGTACGGCCTGCTGCCGCGGCGCCCGTGCCAACTCACCTGTCTGCGCAGCCGTCTGTCCAGCCTCCGTGAGCACCACGGTCTGCTCGGGCTGACGGGCCGCCCCCGGCGGCAGGATCAGACGCAGGGCCGCAGGTAGCGCACAAAAGTAGACCTCCGCGATGCGCCGGGCCAGCTCCAGTTCCGCGGGACCGAATACCGGCTCGTCCAGCAGCAAGTCCTCGACGTCGCGCAGCCGAAAGTCAGGACGCTCCGCGGTCAGGGCGACTACATACCCGCCGAGGCGCTGTCTGCCCAGGGGCACGCGCACATAGGATCCCACCTGGACCCGTCCGACCAGGCGAGGTGGAAGCGAGTAGCTGAAGGTGCGATCGGGTCCTGCGCCCGGCTGGTCCACGAGAACCTCTGCGTATGTCTCAGCCACCGTCCTGCTATTCGCTTCTGCGCATGGGCACGGAGGAGCCTGACAGGGCAGTCCCGACGAAATATCCGAGGCCCGGCTGGGCTCGACAAACAGGCGCAGCCGCCCCTCCCCTGACTCGCGTCCCACCTCTCGCGTCACGCACCCATTCCCCCTGCCGCTGGTCTGTGGCCCTCGGGACCCGGCGCTACAGCCGCGCCTCGGCCCGTAGCGCCTCCACCGCGTCCAGCCTCTCCCAAGTGAAATCGGGATCGTTGCGGCCGAAGTGACCATAGGCAGCGGTCTTGCGGTAGATGGGCCGCCGAAGGTCGAGGTGTTCGATCATCCCGCGTGGCGTCAGGTCGAATATCTTGGTGATAATCCTCGAGATCTCCTCCTCGGGAACACGGTTAGTGCCGAAGGTCCAGGCGGCCACCGAGAACGGCTCCGCGTCGCCGATGGCGTAGGCCACCTGCAACTCGCAGCGGTCGGCTAGACCCGCCGCCACCACGTTCTTGGCGATGTAGCGCATCATGTAGGCACCGGAACGGTCCACCTTGGTGCAGTCCTTCCCGCTGAAAGCGCCGCCGCCATGGCGCGCCAAACCGCCGTAGGTGTCCACGATGATCTTGCGCCCGGTCAGGCCGGTGTCGGCCTGGGGGCCACCTACCGAGAAGGACCCGGTGCGGTTAAGCAGCACTTGCATCTCCGGGGCTTGCAGCTCAGCAGCGATGACTCTGTTGACGACGTGTTGGATCAAGTCCTCCCGCATCTGCTCCTGATCCACACCGGGCCGGTGCTGGGCAGCCAACAAGACTTTGACCACCTCCAGGGGGCGATCGCCCTCGTAGCGCACCGTTACCTGGGTCTTGCCGTCCGGGCGCAGGTAGGACAGCGTTCCGTTCTTGCGCACCTCGGCCATCCTGGCGGCCAGCTTGTGCGCCAGCAGAATAGGCAGGGGCATGTACTCCGCCGTCTCATTGGTGGCGTAGCCGAACATCATTCCCTGGTCCCCCGCCCCCCCCACGCAGACGCCCTGGGCGATCTCCGGGCTCTGCTCATGGATCGCCGACAGGACCCCCATTGTCTCAAAGTCGAAGCCATATTTGGCGCGAGTATAGCCGATGTCACTCACCGTCTGCCGCGCCACCTCGTCTACCGGAACATAAGTTGTCGTGCACATCTCCCCGGCAACCACGCAGGTGCCGGTCGTCACCAGCGTCTCTACTGCCACCCGGCCCATCGGGTCATCCTTCATGACCCAGTCGAGGATGGCGTCGGAAATCTGGTCACAGACCTTGTCAGGGTGACCTTCGGTCACGGATTCGGACGTCAGCAGGTAAGTCTTGTCGGACAACATACTACCTCCGTCTGCAGGATTCCCTTGGACCGCACCTCGGGCCGGCCCGGCCTACCCGGTAGCACCGGCCTCTCGCCGGTGCGGGAGGGACGGACCCACGAGGGTCTGCAGTCCCCATCCCCAACGGCCACCACGCCCGCCCAAGTCGCCAGCGGCAAACCCTAAGCCGCGCCTCCCCAGGGCCGCGGCAGTTCTGCTACCCGCTCCCAGATTCTTCTCGCCACCTCGCGCTTGCTGCGCGGAGAGAGATGCTCCCGCTTGCCGCCGCGGTCGAGAATCAGCACCTCGTTATTATCGCCGCCGAAACCCGCACCCGGCTGGGTAATGTCATTGGCGACAATCAGGTCCAAACCTTTGCGCTCCAGCTTGGCGGCAGCCTGAGCCTCCAGGTCCTGCGACTCTGCGGCAAAACCGACTACCACGGCGGGACGATCCGGACTGAACGCCACCTCACGCAGGATGTCCACCGTCGGCACCAGGCGTAATTCGCACGGCTCCCCGGTCTTCTTCAGCTTCTGTTCCGCGACTGTCTCCGGCCGATAGTCAGCCACCGCCGCCGCGCCGATAAAGACGTCAGTCCCCCGCAGCCGCTCGATTACAGCCTGGTGCATCTCGACAGCGGTCTCCACGCGAACCGCCTCCACACCCGCGGGAACCGGCTCCTGGGTGGGTCCCAGAACCACCGTCACTCGCGCTCCGCGGGCGACTGCTTCCGAGGCCAGGGCCAGGCCCATTTTGCCGGTAGAGGGATTGCTGATGAATCGCACCGGGTCCAGCCACTCCCGCGTCGGCCCCGCAGTTATCAGCACGCGCTTGCCGGTCAGGGGACCGCCTGGAGAGGCCAAGAGTGCCACAATCGCCTCGCGGATCTGCTCCGGCTCGGACATTCTCCCCGCGCCGCTCTCTCCGCACCCCAGTCGTCCCGTCTCCGGCCCCACGAAGTGGCAGCCCACCTCCCGCAGGCGCGCCACGTTGGCCTGCGTCAGCGGGTTGTCCCACATGGCCGTGTTCATCGCCGGAGCCAGCAGGATCGGCACCGTGGCCGCCAGGACGGTGGAGGTCACCAGGTTGTCGGCCAGACCGTGGGCAAACTTGGCTAGGATATCGGCGCTGGCCGGGGCGACCACGATCAGCTCGGCAAAGTGCGCCAGGGCCAGGTGCTGGTAGCCCACAGGCTCAGGCAAGTCGGACCACATATCCGCGGCCACCGGCCAGTTGGTCAGGGCGCGAAAGGTGACCGGCCCGACAAACTTCTGGGCGGCTTCGGTCATCACCACCCGCACCTCTGCTCCGTCTTTGACCAGACGACTGACCAGCGCCGCCACCTTATAGGCGGCGATCCCCCCGGTGACGGCCACCAGGATGCGCCGCCCCTGTAGCGGGGTGGCGCACATCTCCGGTGACGCCGACGTCTCACCGGTGCTCGGGGGGTGAATATCCTGCTCGGCCATCTCCCCTCACCTCCGCTCCGGCCTCCGCCAGGGCCGCATCGGCCTCGGCCAGCAGCGCAGCCTGCAGGCTCTCCTCCTCCACGGTGTGGCGTGCCACTCGCTCCGCCAACAGCACCGCCTCCAGTTGCCGCGTGGCCGGCTCGATCCGGTCGTTGACGATGACGTAGTCGTAAGCGCCCAGGTTGGCGATCTCAGCGCGGGCTGTCTCCAGGCGGGCGCGGAGTTGTTCCGGGGACTCGGTCTTGCGGTCGGCCAGCCGCCGACGCAGTTCGGCGAAACTGGGCGGGGCCACGAAAACCAACACCGCGCGCTTGCCCAGGAGCTGCCGCACCTGCAGCGCGCCGTTGTCGTCAATCTCCAGGATGATGTCCTCGCCCCGGGCCAGAGCATCCTCCACCGGCGCGCGCGGCGTGCCGTAGCTCAACCCGGGGTAGACTTCGGCCCACTCCAGCAGGTCACCGGCGTCACGCCTGCGCTCAAACTCCTCCGGCGAGAGATAGAAGTAGTCCACTCCCTCTTGCTCGCCGGACCGGGGCGGGCGGGTGGTACAGGAGACGGACAGGCGCACCTCGGGATGCTGGGTGAGGACCCCTTTGATCAGAGTTCCCTTACCCACGCCCGAGGGCCCGGAGACGACCAGGAGAATGCCGCGACGAGCCGGCTCCATTGGCACCCACCCGGAAACGCGAAGACGGGCAGGAAGCCCGTCTTCGTTGTCGTGAAGTATGATGATATTAGCACAGCGATGGCCTGGACGCAATGCCACTGGAACCAATGCGGAGCGACCGCATAGGTGGCTCCCGCTCTGCGGCAGGCCCCGGACGCGAGACGGAACCTATCCGGCCCCTTCAGGGCTGGCGCAGGGCTAGAGCATATACCTGCTCAAGTCCCGGTCCTCCACCACATCCTTCAGCTGCTGCCGCACATAGGCGACGTCTATCGTCACCGTCTGCTCGCCCAGGTCGGGGGCGTGAAAGGAGAGGTCCTCCAGCAGCCGCTCCATCAGCGTGTACAGCCGCCGGGCTCCAATGTTCTCGCTGGCCTCATTCACGTGCTGAGCGAGGCGCGCGATCTCCTGGATGGCCTCGTCGGTGAAGGTCAGCTTGACCCCCTCGGTCTCCAACAAGGCCGTGTACTGCTTGACCAGCGAGTTCTGTGGCTCCACCAGGATGCGGGCAAAGTCGGCCTCGCCCAGGCTCTTGAGCTCCACCCGCAGCGGGAAGCGGCCCTGCAGCTCGGGAATCAGGTCAGAAGGCTTGGAGACATGAAAGGCCCCGGCGGCGATAAACAGGATGTGGGAGGTGTCTATCGGCCCGTACTTGGTCATTACTGTAGAGCCTTCCACGATGGGCAGGATGTCGCGCTGGACGCCCTCGCGGGAGACCTCCGGCCCGTGTCCGGCCTCGCGGCCGGCGACCTTGTCCAGCTCATCGAGAAAGACGATCCCCGACTCCTCCACGCGAGCCATAGCCTCGCGGGCCACGTCGTTGGGGTCTACCAGGCGCTCCGCTTCCTGGTAGGTCAGGATGCGGCGGGCCTCGGCCACGGTGGTGCGCTTGGTCACCTTTCTGGGCGGGAAGATGTTGCCCAGCATGTCCTGCATGTTGAACCCCATTTCCTCAAAGCCGGCGGGAGAGAAGACCTGCATGGAGGAGACGGCCTGTTCCTCTACCTCAATCTCGATCTCCTGGTCCTCCAGCTCGCCGTTCTTGAGGCGCTTTTCCGTGAACTCGCGCACTCGCTCGGCCTGGCGGCGCTCTTCTTCTAGACGTTGGGGGTCGGCGCCAGTCTGGTCGGGTGCGGGCCCGGGCACCGGGGTGGGAGGGTTACCGAATATCCCCGCCAGCATGGGCGGGATCTGAGGCGTGGCCGGAGCCGGCTTCTTGGCCCCGGAGAGTATATCCAACAGCCGCGCCTCGGCGCGCTTCTCCGCCTCCTCCCAAACCGCGTCCATGGCCTCGTCCTCGACCATGCGGTAGCCGATATCGGCCAAGTCCCGGATGATCCCCTCCACGTCCCGTCCCACGTAGCCGACCTCGGTGAACTTGGTGGCTTCCACCTTGATGAAGGGCGCGTCCGCCAGCGCCGCCAGCCGCCGGGCGATTTCCGTCTTGCCCACGCCGGTGGGGCCGATCATGAGAATGTTCTTGGGGATGACCTCATCCCGCAGGTCCTCGCTGATCTGCTGCCGCCGCAGGCGGTTGCGCAGGGCCACAGCCACCGCGCGCTTGGCCTTCTCCTGGCCGATGATGTACTTGTCGAGCTCCTCGACGACTTGTTTGGGGGTAAGACCCTCGATCATTTCACCACTTCCACCGTTATCCGGTCATTCGTATACAAACACAACTCCGCTGCGATCCTCAGCGCTTCCTCCACGATTGTTTCGGCCGGCAGGTCGCTGTGGCGCAGCAGCGCCAGCGCCGCGGCCTGGGCCATGGGCCCCCCCGAGCCGATGGACATGGCGTCCCCGTCGGGTGTGATGATGTCGCCATTGCCGGAGATCAGGAACATGGACTCCCGGTCGGCGACGATCATGTACGCCTCCAGATGCCGCAGAACCTTGTCGGTGCGCCAGAGCTTGGCCGTCTCCACGATGGCGCGGGAGAGGTTGCCAGAGAACTCATCCAGCTTGGCCTCGAGGCGCTCGAAGAGGGCCAGGGCATCGGCAGCCGAGCCCGCGTAGCCGACCACCACCTTGCCCTCGCGCAGGGCCCGCAGCTTGGTGGCCGTGTGCTTAAAGATGGTGTCACCGACGGTCACCTGACCATCGGCGGCAAAGGCGGCAGTACCGTTCCGGCGAACGGCGCAGATGGTAGTGGAGTGGGTCTTCATGTGTCCTCCTGCGGCGCTCCCGGGAGAAGCGCCGCCTAGCTCAGCGCCTCGTGTGACTCCTTCAGTTGCTGGACAATCGGGATGTTCTGCGGGCACTTCTCCTCGCACTGGCCACACTCGATGCAGGCCTCGGCGTTTCTCAGTCCGTCCGTGTTGTCCGGACCCAAGCGAGCGTACTGTCGGCGCGCCAGCTCCGTCAGCCCCCACACACGGTGGTAGTTCATCGCGCTGAAGATCTCTGGTATCGCCACCCCCTGCTCACAGGGCAGGCAGTAGCGGCAGCCCGTGCAGTACAGGTCGGACAAGCGCTTGTTTTCCTCCGTGGCGTTGCGGATGGCCTCCAGTTCCTGCACAGTCAGCGGCTCCTCCCGACTGCAGGTGGCGACGTTCTCCTCTACCTGCTGCATAGTGTTCATGCCCGAGAGCGCGCAGGTGACATGGGGATTGGCCAGGACGAAGCGCAGTGCCAGGTCGGGGATGGAAGCCACGGGCGCGCCCGTCATCCTGGCGATGTGCTCGGAGGGGTGCGCCAGGCGCCCGCCGCCTACCGGTCCCATGATGCACACCCCCAAACCCTTCTCGTGCGCGTACTGAATCGCCGGCTCGTTGCGCCGGTCCAGCAGGTTGTACTGGACGATCATGCCCTCCAGCCAGCCTTCGTCGATCAGCTTGATCATGTTCTCCGGCGTGTCGTGGCAGGACATGCACATGTGCCGGATGAGACCCTCTTGCTTCGCGCGGAAGGCTGCCTCCAGCGCCCCGCCAGGCTTGGCGAAGTGCTCGGTATATGACTCCCAGGACAGCCCGTGGACCACGGCGTAGAAGTCAATGTAGCCCGTATCCAGCTTGGTCAGAGACAACTCCAGTCGTTGGCGCCAAGCCTCAGGGCTCCAATCCTTCCAGCAGGCGTTCTTGGTGGACAGATAGACCTGATCCCGGCGGCCTTTGACTGCTTTGCCGACCATGATCTCGCTCTCCCCGCCCACATAGCCCATGGCGGTGTCCAGGAAGTTGACGCCCAGGTCCATAGCCCGGCGCAGCAATTCCACTGACTCGTCGTGATCCGTGGGCAGCCGCATGGCCCCGTAACCGAGGGCCGATACCTGCTTGCCCGTGTTCCCATACAGACGATACTGCAAGGTGATGCCTCCTCTGTTCGTGGATGGCGGATCGTGGACTGCGGCTTGTCGGATGTGTCTCCAACTTCCCCTCCCGCAATGCCGCTAAAACATCCCCTCCGGCACACGACCCGCCTCTACCGTGAACGTCTTCTGCTCCTGCCCGCGCTGCACAACCACGCTGATGCGATCCCCTATCTTGTGGGCCAGGACCGCTTTCTGCAGGTCCTCCGGCTTCTTGATGGCCAGGGCGTCAATCTGCAGGATCACGTCGCCTTCCCGCAAGCCCGCCTGGGCTGCCGGGCTGCCAGGGATGACCTGGTAGATGACCAGCCCCTCGGAAGTGCCCAAGCCCGCGGCCCGGGCCAGACCGGGCGTGTTGAGGACGCTGGCCACCCCCAACCACGGCCCCCGGTTGATGAGGAAGTACATCAGTTCCTTGGCTTCGTTAATGGGGATGGCCCAACCGATGCCCAGGTTGGTCTGAGTGGGACTGAAGATCATCTCATTGACGCCGATGACCTTCCCGGCGATGTCGATCAGCGGGCCGCCGCTGTTGCCCTCGTTAATTGCTGCGTCCGTCTGAATCAGGTAGCGGCTCTGGTTCTGCCCAATCTGGGTATAGCCCTTGCGGCTGACTACGCCCACGGTAACGGTGTTGTCAAAGCCGAAAGGACTGCCCACGGCCACCACCCAGGCGCCCACGGGAATGCGATCCGAGTCACCCAGAGGCAAAGTGGGAGGGTTGGCCGGCCCCCGCACCGGCTCAATCACGGCCAAGTCTGCCGGGCTGGCCCCCAGCTTGCGAGCGCGAAACTCTTCTCCGTTGGTCATACGCACCGTCAGTTCTTGAGCCCCGGCGATGACGTGCGTATTGGTCAGAATGTACTGCTTGCCGTTGTAGTCAAAGAAGAATCCGGACCCCAGGCTGCGGCGCTCGGCGCCTCCTCGCGAAAAGGGCAGCCCGAAAGGGCCCACGGTCTCGGCTCGGGAAGTAGCGGTAATGGTCACTACCCCGGGCGCCGCCTTCGCGGCTGCTTGCACGATCTGGCTTTGCTCGTACTCCACCGACCCGGCCGGGATCGGGCCGCCCGCTGTCCGGGATTCCCCCCCCGCGACGGGCGCGTTGGCAGGACGGGGCAGGTGCTCGACATACAGGTAAGCCCCCCCGACGCCGGCCACCAGGCCCACGATCAGCGACACCACAATCACGCCCGCCCAGTTCGTGCGGTAGACTACCATGGATGGCTCTCCCCCTGCTCGCGACTTGCCCCACGCGCCTCGTGACTTCTCTACCCCATCTCCTTCAGCGCATTGACCAACTCAATGGCCGACAGCGCCGCTTCCGCGCCCCGGTTGGGGACCCGAGTGCCGGCTCGCTCCACGGCCTGCTCGATGGTGTCGGTAGTGACCACCCCGAAGATCACCGGCACGCCGGTCTTCATTGACGCCTGGGCGACGCCTTTGGCACACTCGGCGGCGACAAAATCAAAATGTGGCGTCGATCCGCGGATCACCGCCCCCAGGCAGATGACCGCATCGTACCGACCGCTCTGGGCCATCTTCAGCGCCGCCAGGGGGATCTCGAAAGAACCGGGCACGTACAGGACGGTCAGATCGTCCTCGGCCATTCCATGCCGCCGCAGGGCATCTTCGGCCCCTTCCAGCAGGCGCTGAGTAATGAAGCTGTTGTAACGGCTGACGACGATCCCGATCTTTAGCCCCTTGGCATCCATCTGACCCTCAATAAGCTTGGTCATCTTCGTCTCTCCTTTGAGTCGGAGCGGCTGTCCGGCTTCCTGCGCCACGACAGCCGCCTGTTCGCTACCTGCGCCACACCGAGCCCGCTGCTCTCTCGGTTTGGGACGACCAGGGCGCACACCCAGCGTACGGGCGCTGGTCGCACTCTACGCCGAGTCCCCTCCCTGCTCCCGCCTCTCGTCTCCCGCCTCCAGCAGGTGCCCCATCTTCCTTCGCTTGGTCTCCAGGTAGTCCCGGTTGCAGGGATTCGGCGTAGCCTCCAGGGGCACCCGTTCCACAACCTGCAAACCGTAGCCCTGCATCGCCGCGAACTTGGCCGGGTTGTTGGTCATCAGGCGCATCTTGCTGATCCCCAAGTCGGCCAGCACCTGGGCACCGATCCCGTAGTCACGCAGATCGGGGGCGAAGCCCAGGGCCAAATTCGCCTGCACCGTATCCATCCCTTGATCCTGCAGGTGATACGCGGCAATCTTGTTGGCCAAACCAATGCCCCGCCCCTCCTGAGAAGCGACGTAGACCACTACCCCACAGCCCGCGGCCTCAATCATGCTCAGCGCCGACTGCAACTGCCACCCGCAATCGCACTTGAGCGAGCCAAGCACGTCCCCGGTCACGCAGCCTGAGTGGACCCGCACCAGGGGCGCCTCGCAGGTCGCCGGGTCACCCTTGATCACCGCCAGATAGTCGGTGCCGTCCAGCAGGCTGGTGTAGACTACTAGCCGGAAATCGCCGTACCGACTGGGCAAAGCCGTCTCCGCACCGCGCCGGATCAGCTTCTCGGTACGGCGGCGATAGCGAATCAGGTCGGCAATAGAGACGAGGCTGATTCCGTGTCCGGCGGCGAACTCCTGCAATTCTGCCAGGTTGGCGGCCCGTCCGGAGGCCTCCAGAATCTGGCAGGTGACCCCCGCCGGGGTCAGTCCCGCCAGCCGAGCCAAGTCCACCGCTGCCTCCGTATGCCCCACCCGCTGCAGCACTCCACCGACGGCCGCCCGGATGGGGAACACGTGGCCGGGTTTGGTGAGGTCCTGTGCACGGGTGGCCGGGTCTACCAGTGCGCGGATAGTCGCAGCCCGATCCTCCGCGCTGTCGCCAGTCGTGGCCGTGCGGACGTCCACGGAAACGGTGAAGGCCGCCCGCGCCCGCTCCTCGGCCTCCGGTACCATCGGGGGCAAGTTCAGTTCTTCCACGCGCTCCCGGGTCAGGGCCACACAGACTAGCCCGTGCGCATGCTGGAGCATGAAGTTGACGCGCTCGGGCGTGACCTGCTCGGCGGCCAGCACCAAGTCGCCAGTGCTCTGTTCGCTCTCGTCGTCCACGACGATGACAAACTCCCCAGCTCGCAACTTCTGAATTGCCTCTTCGATGGTCACGAACATGATTCCATCCCGCCTGGGGCAGGCTTCCATCCCGCCTGTCCGGTGGGACCGGTGTCTCGCCGCTGCCGGCCCGGTACCACGAGCATCTCGCCCCTCGCTCCCTGGGCAAGCGGGTGGGGCGAGACGCCCGACCTACCTCGGACCAGGGAACCCCTGTCCTTGTCCACCCCACTCCCACAGCTCGACCTTCGGCGCCTCCTCCGGCGCCGGGACCTCCACCAGCCGAAAGGTCCCCCGCACCTGGATATCCAGCGGCAGGCCGGTGTGGTGGAAGCAGACCGCGATCCACTCCCCCGGCAGATACCGCACCGGACGCGCTACCGACCAGGGCTGCATCTCCCCGGAGAAGACCGCGCAGTTGAGCACGTAGACATACTTCCCCTCCGCGGTAACTCGCCCCAGACTCCCGCCTATCGCCAACCGCCGGGTGAGCACATGCCCGCCGTTGAAAGACCAGTTCGACAGCAGGCTCATTCGCCCCGCCGGCGTCTCCCAGACGGGGAAGACATCCCCGCGGCGCTGGGTGGAGGGCCCCAAGTTCACGTGGAAACTGAGCTCGCGCTCCACGGTGCCGTCCGCCAGCGTACACCCGTAGGAGGTGAAGCTACGAATCGAGCGATAGTTGAAGTCGAGGTTGGGGGTCAGCATAGTTCGCCGGTGCGTGGAAAGGACTGTCACTGCGCCCTCTGGGTGGTACCGGCATCTCCCCGGTGCGGAGGCGGTCATAGGAGGGGCCGGACTCGCTTCGCTCCTCAGGGCCCCCGGGAGTCCCTACGCAAACCCCTCCTCCCTCAACTTCTCCTCCGTCAGTCCTGCTCCCGCCTTCCCCTCGCGCGCTTCCAGGTACCGAACCACGTATTTCCCCAGAATGTCATACTCCAGGTTGACTTCCCTGCCCGGCCGCAGGTCCGCCAGCGCCGTATGCTCCCACGTGTAGGGGATTATCTGGATCTCCAGGTTGGCTCCCTGCAGACGGGCCACGGTCAGACTCACCCCGTCCACAGCGAGACTCCCCTTCTCCACCAGGTACGGCGCACCCTGCGCGGGGAAACTCAGGGCCAGCCAGATAGTGTCCCCGGCCGGCCTCACCCCCGTCACCGTGCCAACGGCGTCCACGTGCCCCTGGACGATATGCCCGCCCAGGCGGTCTCCCGCGGCCACGGCGCGCTCCAGGTTCACCCGCTGTCCGACCGCCCAGCGCCGCGCTGTGCTCCGCTCCATCGTCTCCTGACCGAGGTGAAAGGTCAGTTGTTCGCCCTGGATCTCCTCGACCGTCAGACAGATGCCGCTGACGGCCAGGCTGTCGCCCTCTGCTACCTCCGGGGCCAGGCGCCCGGCACGCAGGCGCAGGGCTGCTCCTTGCGCCGACGCCTGGAGGCGGCTGACCGTCCCCACTTCCTCAATCAGTCCCGTGAACATGCTTCCTCACTCCCCCTCTCTCTCTCCTGAGAAAGGGGCCGGGGGGTGAGTCCTCCGATCCCCACTCCCGTCGCGGGAGGCGGTCAGGGGGTGGACCTCCCCTCCGGGTACATCGTCACCATCAGATCCGGCCCCACCTGCTCCACTGTGTCAATCCGGTAGTTGAGCGCCTCGGCAATCTGGGTCACGCTCCGCCCCCGCACCCGCGGCCCCAGCGCCTGGTCGTCGAGCAGCAATCTGGGCGCGTAGAAGAAGACAAGTTTGTCCACCAGGCCTTGCTCGAGGAACCGCCCCGCCAGACTGGGTCCGCCCTCCAGCAGAATGCCGAGCAAATCTTGCTCCGCCAGCCTATGCAGCGCCTCCTGCAGGTCCAGGTGCCTGTGGTGCTCCTTCACGGGCAGCAGCCGGACCCGGTCACTCTCCTCGGGCAAGTCGCGGTCGTGCTCCGGCCGCAATTCGTATGCCTGGCGGCTCATGACAATCACGGTGCGTCCCGGCTCCTGAAGAATCGGGTGGTACGCTCCGATGCCATCCACGGCCAGGACCACCCGCACTGGCTGCCGACCGTCCCGTGGCTCCACCAGGCGCACGGTCAGGCGCGGGTTGTCGGCGAGCAAAGTCCCCTCCCCGATCATAACCGCGTCCGCCTGATCCCGCATCTGGTGCACCCGCCGCCGGGACTCTTCGCTGGTGATCCACTGTGAGTCGCCGATCCTGGTGGCACAGCGCCCGTCCAGAGTCAGCGCCAGTTTGAGGGTGACGAAAGGCAGTCCCGTCTGCTTGAACTTGAAGTAGGCCTCATTCAGACGTCGCGCTTCCTCCGCCAGCGGCCCGCACTGGCTCTCAATCCCGGCCTGGCGGAGGATAGATTCGGCCTTGCCGGCACACCGCTGGTCACAGTCCGGGCAGGCGTACACCACCCGCTTGACCCCCGCGGCGATCAGCGCCTCGGTACAAGGCGGGGTGCGCCCGTAGTGCGAGCATGGCTCCAGGGTGACGTAGACCGTCCCCCCTCGCGCCGCTTCGCTCGCAGCGGTCAGCGCCTCCACCTCGGCATGAGGCTGCCCTGCCGCGCGGTGCCAGCCCTCGCCGACTATGGCCCCCTCCTTGACCACCACCGCCCCCACGGCCGGATTCGGCGAGGTCCGCCCCAACCCCTGCGCAGCAAGCGCCAGAGCCCGCCGCATGTACTGTGCATCGAGGTCGGACAAGAGTGGGGAAGGAACCGACTGTGATTGACGACTGATGATTGCGGAACCGAATCCCGGCACTGGTTCCCAGGGTCAGCAATCATCGCTCGTCAATCGTCAGTTCCCGTCCTCCTTTTCTGCCTCGGTCTTTCGGCTCTCGACCTCCGCCCGTAACTCTGCCTGCAGGCGGGCCAGGTTTCGGTACATAGCGGCCCGCACGCGATGCTGCGCCGCCCGGACGTACCGCAGGTCGAGCAGGGCCATGGCCATCGCTGCCACCAGCAGCAGCAGGACCGCCGTCCAGTAAGTAGCGACCCCGCGGGCCAGGCTCAGGGCCTCAGAGCGAGACAGCCCCCCCGCCGACCACTGTACCTGCGCCGTAGCCCCGTACACAGTCAGCCCCAGCGCCGCCAACAGCGCCAGCGCCGTGCCCAGTCGTAGCAGCAGCTGTCCCCGGGTCAGGAACGACTGTCCCCGGCGGTAGGAGAGCACCTGGCTAACCGCAGCCAGCAGGATCACCGCCGTCGCGAGGCCGACAAGAACATGCCCACCGTAGCCCATGGCAGCCACCAGACTGTGATTATACTTGGCGCTGTCCGCTACCCGCAAGGCGCGGTGCATGGGGGTGTGCCCGCCACTTGTCGACAAGTGGCGGGGCTGGGGGGAAGCCGCAGGGGCCGCACGAGGCGTCCGCGCCGAGGCCGGCCCCAGACCAGCCGACCACCTCCCAGCATGAGCGCGGTCGCTTCGCCAGGGGCCGGACTGTTGGCCTGCCCTGCGGTCAGGCCACTGGTGTGACCCCTCCGGGGAACTGCCGACCAGTGGAGGTCACACCCGCGCATGGAACACGTGGCGATAGGCAAGTGGCCGGTACCTCTGCGTCTCCCTCCGCCCTCTTCCGGAACCCGCCGGGCGCTTCGGGTGTCGTATTCCCCGTCATGCGACGATTCCGGCGCCTCTTGGTGGGCCCCCTCCTGCTGCTACTGGTGGGCGGCTCCGCTCTCTTGCTGGCGCAGCGTCAGCCGACGGCAACTCCGCCCCGCTCCGAGCGTCCGACGGCTCTGTGCCCTGTCCCAGATGTGTCCTTGCGGACACTGGCCCGCCAGGCGGGACTGCGCACGGCCCCCGTCCCCGGCGCCCGCCTGCTGGTGCACAAAGCCGCCCTGACGCTGGACTTCTACGGCGGAGACCGGCTGCTCAAGACCTACCCGATTGCGCGGGGCTTTGGCGACCTGGCCGACAAGGTCCAGCGCGACGACGGGCGCACCCCGGAAGGGGAGTTCCGCATTGTCCAGAGGGTCCGTCAGGCGCAACTGACCTCCTGGCAGGACATCTGGATGCGCCTGGACTACCCGCTCCCGGAGGACGCCGAGCGAGGCCTGGCCGCTGGGCTGATAGACCGTCGCCAGTACCGCGCCATTCTCTCCGCCCACCGGCGCGGAGTAACTCCGCCGCAGAATACGGCTCTGGGCAGCGGGGTGGGCATACACATCGGCGGCCCCGAGCCGCGCCAGTGGACCCAGGGCTGCCTGGCCCTGCGCGACGTAGACGGGGCGGAGATCTATGAGCAGGTCAGGATAGGGACCAAGGTGACAATCAAGCCATAATGAGAAGCCTCGTGGCGACAGCCTGGCCTCTTCGGGCACGTCAACTATTTGCGTTCGCAGTACTCACTCTACTGCTCTCACCGGGATGGGCGGAGCCTCTGTCGTCTTCCCTGCGTCCTTCTCGGCGATTTCGCGACGGCTACCATGTCGTCCACCTGCAGGGCTCTCCCGAGCAACTGGGGCGACAGCAGGGCCTGCTCCTACACCGCCTCATCCGGCGTATGATGTCCGACCTCATGGCGGCTCAGGCCTCTACGCCCGCCCACCGCGAACGCCTGCTCGCCGGAACGCGGACTATGGAGCGCTACCAGCCGCCGGAGTTTCTGGCCGAGCTCCGCGCCCTGGCCGAGACCGCCGGGGTGGATTATACCGAGCTGCTGGCCGCCCAGCTCTTCGGCGACGTCTGGCGGGGTCTGCCGGGCGGGCGCTACGGCAGCATGTGGTGCTCATCGTATGCAGTGTGGGGCGACGCGACCGCCGATGGCAAGTGCTATGTGGGCCGCAATATGGACTTCTGGGATCACGGCATCGCCCAGTACGGCATGGTGTTACTCCACTACACGCCCGACCGAGGCCTGCCCTTTGTGACTGCCTCCTGGGCGGGCATCGTCAACGGCTGGACGGCGATGAACACGGCCGGCATTGTCTGCGCCAACAACACCGCCTACGGCGGAAAGGAGTCCCTGGAGGGCATCTCCACCTGCTTCATGATTCGCAAAGTGGTACAGTACGCGCGGACCGTGTCGGAGGGAGTGGAGATCGTCAGGCGCGGCCCCCGGGCCTGCGGCACCAACCTGATCATCGCCGGCGGCAGCCCGCCCACCGCAGCCATGGTGGAGTTTGACCACGACCGGGTCGCCGTGCGCTACAGCGAACTTCCCGACAACGAGTCCCAGGGCAGCTACGTCATCGCCGACAACAGCTTCCGGCGTCTGCATGAGAGTTCTTCGGCGTCTCTCTACGGAGACGAACAGTGGGGCCGCTACGGCCTGCTCAAGCGCGCGATTCGAGAACGCTACGGCCGACTGGGCCCGGAGGACAACCTGGCGGCCCTGGAAGGGGTACCGATGGGCTACCTCAACCTCCAGTCCGTCTTCCTGTGCCCCTCGGATCTGACCTTCCAGATTGCCATGGGTCCCGCCCCCGCCTATCGGGACCGCTTCCGCCGGTTCCGGCTGACGCGGACGGGGGTGGAGAGGCTGGGCGCGGCCTGCGAATAGGAAGCCGCGGGGTAGTGTCTTAGGTTCTCACCCGACTTGCCACCCAGATGTTCGCCAGTGCCACTGCTGCCGCTCCGACAAACACCCACTCGTACCCGAACCTCTCCCACACAAACCCGCCCAGCGTCGGCAGGGACATGGACACGATGTGATTGATGCTTACCCCCAGAGACAGCGAGGGCGTGACGTCCTCCGGGCGCTCGGCGATCTTGGACATATACGTGGTCCGCGCCATCCCCACCGCAAAGAGCACCTGATCGGTGACGAAGCACGCACAGACGAAGACCAGGGCCGCGACCGGCAGGCCCAGCTGCCGGCCCAGTAAGTACTCGGCAAAGCCGTACCCCACCGACACGACCACCATCAGCAGCGACTCACATACCAGCACGAAGCGCTCGCCGAAGCGGTCAATCAGGTGCCCCAGCCAGGGCTGGAAGAAAACCCCTATCACCGCCCCGATGGCGTTGAGCTGCGCCAAAACGTAGGCCGGTTGCTTGAAGATGCGTACCAACACCCAGGGGCCGAAGGTGATGAAGACCTGCTTACGCGCGCCGAAGAGCAGACAGAGCAGGTAGAACAGCCGGTAGCGGCGCTTGACCACCAGACGCGGGCGCTCCTCCTCGCTGCCCACCCGCGGCATTGCCAGCCACAGCAGCACCGCCACACCGCTGGCGATCGCTCCTACGGTGAAGATATGTGGGTAGTCCCCCCGCAGGAGTCGCGTCCCCACGTAGACGACCGCGAACCCGCCAATCGTCGCCAGCGTGCTGACCACGCCCAGTTGCCCCAGCCTTCTTCCCCTCCGCTTCTCGTGGGCCAGGCTGATCGCTACGGAATCCCGCACCGGCATGATCAGGTGCCCGCCGACGGACCACAGAAAGGTAGAGGCCACCATCGGCCACCAGCGGCGGCTGAAGGTGGCGATCCCGGCCATGCCCAGCGCCACCGCTCCTGCCGCGGCCGCCCCCAGGCCGGTCTCCCGGATGAAGAAGAACAGCCCCGTCATCACCGCGGTGAGCAGGCCCGGCAGCTCGCGGGGGAACTCCAGCTGCCCTCGCACCGTGGCCGGGAGGTTGAAGGTATCGCTGAGGTAGTTGTTGTAGACGCTGTCGAAGATGGACTGGCTGACCGACATCAGGGCGATGGCGGCAAAGAAGAGCAGCAGGCCCGGCGGGGCTTTGCGCAGCCGCCGCCGGGCTTTTTCCGAAAGGCCCAGATAGGTATCAGGTACGTCGGACACGGGGGCGATTATAGCAGGGCGCGAGGAATCTCGCTACCGGACAGGCAGGCCCCAGCGTCGCAGGCGGCGAATCTTGTCCAGACTCCCCGGTTGTGAGGTGAACCATGCGCACCGTGTTCTGTGCCTGCTTGTTACTCGTTGCCTCCCGGCCCGCGGCCTGGGCCCAGAACGAAGCCCTCCTTCTTACCTTCCCTGCGGAGACCGCCGGCCTCAGCGGCTTCCGGGCGCAGTGGGATACCCCCCTCCCCGGTGCGCTGGTCTTTGACGCCGTGCACCGCAGTCTGCTGGTGCGCTTCCCGCAGGCGGCGGAGCGTCTCGCCGACCAACTGAACAAGCGCTACCGGGTACAGAAGGTGGAACTGGTGCTGCCCCTCAAAGAGGTAGAACTGTACACGGGCTCCGTGGGGTACAATCAGCGCCTCAGCTTCGGCTGCGATGAGCTGTATAAGACCGTCCCGCCAGCCTGGCATGCCGTAGCCTGGGCGCTGCGCAAGCCCTGGGTGGCGGACGCGGAACTGGGCCCCACCTTTAATGCCTATCTCAACGGCAGCGGCTACTGGGCCAAGTTCGGGGCTCAGGACGAACAGAAGGACCGCTTCCCGATGTGCTTTGGTCCCGCCGAAGTCTCCGCCCAGCACCCGGTAGGTCGCCTGGACTTGACTGCGCTGCTGACCGAGCCCACCTACGGTGCCACCTTGGGGGACCGGCTGCGCCGACTGGCGGACTGTGGCGTGCTGGTCAAAAAGTGGGAGGTCTACGACTTCCGCTTCCGCAAGAACGGCGACGGGGCCTACGAGTGGGGGGTTGCCACCGGAGGCCGCGGCCTGCTGCTAGAGCCGCCCACTCTGGAGGTCACCTGCGTGCCGGCGCCTCAGGCCCCCGCGATAGACAAGCTGCCGCCTGCGACAAACCCGCGCGCCCTGGCTGCACAGTTAGCCCGTCAGCGCACCGACGGCAGCCCCACTGCCGTGATGCCTACACCCGAACAGTTCCCAGCACTTCTGGAACGCTACGCCCTGCGCCGCCCCGCCTGGATGCCAGCCTGGCAGTGGGAGCGGGTACAGGAGCTGGATCGGCTTGGTGGAGGCTACCGCTTCCCCACCGACCTGGCGGCATACGGTAAGTGGCTTGACGGCATGCTCGCCGACCCTCCCCGCTACTGGAATGGTTGGGATGTGCCCGACCGGCTCCTGGCTTGGTATCTCTACCGTGATGCCTTACCCGCCCCGGTTCAGGACCATTGGCGCAACTTCTGGACCGCCTGGATCATGCCCGACCGCAAGACTCCCGAACTGGAGCACCCCCAGGCCATCGAGCTATGGTACGGGGGCAAGAACAAGTACTACGAAGAGACGGGAGACTGGCGCGGCAACGCCAGTTTCTTCCGGGACGGGTACTGCTACACGATCAGTACCATGAACTTCAACCATACAGCGGCGATGGGGGCGCTTCTGGGAGGCCACCTCGTCGGCTCACCCGACGCCATGGCTGACGGCCGTTACGGCCTGGAGCACTTCCCCTTGCGTCTGTGGAGCTGGTTCGACGGCTCCACCCAGGAATCGGTGGATCACTACTACTTCGGGCTTACTCTCAGCGACCAAAAGATGTTCGCTGACTTCGGGCCCACCCCCCTGGATCGCATGATGGGCCAGATGATGCTGACCAAGTCCGTCGAAGAGCTGACTTCCTCCTACCATCCGGCGCTGCGCCGCTTCATTGCCTCCTCCACGCGTACCTCCACACCCCAGTACCTGCTGGTGACCCAGGACGCGCTGCAGCATATCATGCACGTGCTCTCCCGCCGGGGCGCCCTGCACGACCTGGACAATGCCGACCTGCCCGCCCAGGCGCCGGTCATCGGCTCCGACACTCCGCCCGGGCGCATTGCCCAGCAGAGCGTCACCGCTCCCTGGGCGCCCGAGTGGGCCTCCTATATGGTAGACGAAAAGCCGCTGCCCTATGAGATGACCAATACCTACAAGATGTGGGGCGGCCATGCCGAGCATCCCCTCTGGCGGCGCACCTATCTCGGCCGACACTACGGACTGGCTAGTACGGATGCCTACGACTCCGTAGTCCCCATCATGGGCCAGTGGCGTCGCCGCGACAAGCCCGTGGAGAGATTGCAGGAACTGGGCACCATGGTCATGCGCTACGGCGTAAACACTACCCCCCTGGTAAACGCCACTCACGGCTGGATGCACCCCCTGGGCGCCCAAGCAGCCCTCCAGCACCGCAACAAGCTGCTGGTCGTAACCAGTCCCTACAACAACGACTCGGTCAAGGCGCTCGCTAAGCAGGGGCTCCACAGCCTGCAAAGCACCATCGGTCTGTTCAACTACCAGCAACCTCTGACCTGGGAGATCTACGTGGACGACCAACCGGTGGCGCAGCTCCCTGTGGCCTGTCGCCAGGGACAGCGCATCACCATCCACGATGGCGTAACTTACCTCGGGGTCATCCCCCTGCCGGCCACGGATCTAGGTCGCACCCAGGAGGTCACCCTCGGCGAGGGAACCCCTCAAGAATGGCACGGCACCTGGCAGGCCGCGCTGGTCATAGATAGCTACAACCTCAAGAGCGAGGACCAGGTAGATAATCCTGACTGGGCCACCTGCGACCAGGCCTACGGCGGATTTGTCCTCGAGTTTGGCGACGAGTCCGAGTACGGAAGTTTTGCCGCCTTTCGTCGGCACATGCAGGAGGCTGTCCTGGATACCCGCTGGGAGCCGGAAGCGCGCACCTGTCATGTGACGTATCGCAGCGGTGCGGACTTGCTCGAGATGGGGGTTAAGACCGACTATGCCGGCGGCCCCACGCCCGGCCTCTTTGCCTACCGCCGGGTGAACGGACAGTGGCCTTACCTCGCGCCCGGTCTGGACCGCGACACTACTCTCACCCAGCAGGGACGCACTGGCCGTCTGGAAAAGAACGGCGCGGTCCTCACCACGGAGCCGGGCCGCATGGCTTACCTGCAGACAGAACCGGTCACCGGAACCTGCGCGGGCTATAACCCGCTCCCCGATCCTACCCTCTGGTCTCTGGAAGTACCGGGCGGGGTAACCGTCTCCGCGGACGGCCGCCTGGGCCTGGCGCGGATCATCGTCCGTCCCCGCGAGAATCGCCTGTGGGTGGACTATGCCGTCCGCGACGACCAGAAGACACCCGACATGGCTACTGTACTGGTCGTGCGCGGTCTTCAGCCCAATCCGACGGTGGAGCGCAATGATCAGCCCTGCCGCGACGCCAAGAACCTGACCCTGGAAGGCAAGCCGGCCCTGGTCATTCCACTGGCTCCCGGAATGAATGCAGCCGCCTGGAACGCCGTGCCCCGTCGTTACGCCCGCGCTCGACAGGTGTTTACTCTGCCCAACAGGCCGGACCCTCTGGCTTACATGGTCCAGGACTGGCAGATCGTTGGTCCCTTTGACAATACCGGAGGGCGCGGCTTTGCCACCGCCTATGGACCGGAGCAGGACCTAACGAAGCAGTCCTATCCGGGCCAAAACGGGCAGGTGACCTGGCAGCGCCTGCGCGGCCCCGACCAGCCCCCTCTGGGGCCGGGTGCCGTGGACCTGTCAGGGAGATTCCCCGTCAAAGAGAACGTCTGCGCCTACGCTCTGACACGGGTGATCTCCGACCGCGAACGAGCTGCGACCCTCTTTACCGGTAGCGACGATACCCTAACCGTCTGGCTCAACGGCCAACAGGTACTGGCCAAGGAAGTCTACCGCGCCGCCGCCCCCGACAGCGAACGCACCGAGGTTACCCTGAACAAGGGCGTCAACACGATACTGGTGAAGGTCTGTCAAGGCACCGGGGGATGGGCCTTGTACTTGCGCCTGGGGGACGAATACGGCCTGCCGCTGACCGAAGGTGTGGTCTACGGCCTGGGCCAGGCAGACTAGCCCCGGCTCTCGTCCTGGCGTTTACAGGCGCGGGCTGGCATCGCGCCGCCCTCCTGGTTGCACGGGGGTCTCGCCGCTGGGCGTGACTGCGCCCGGCCAGGAGTGGCCCTTTGCGTGGCATCCGGAGGTGGTTGCCGAGGTGGTGCCTATGGAGAGGCCGAACGCGAAGCAGCCCGGCGCCCAGGCCGGACGCCCGCAGATACCCGGCCCCTCCATAGACTGCATCTGTCGGGCGTCCCCGACTTACTCTGTTGCTCCCCGCTCCACCGACGGGAGAGGGTATCAGAAGCCCACGTATCTCCCTACTCCACCGTCACCGTCTTGGCCAGGTTCCGCGGCTGGTCTATGTCCTCCCCGCGTAGGTCAGCCATATGGTAGGCCAGTAGCTGCAGCGGAATCGCTGTGGTCAGGGGGGAGACCATCTCCGGCACCGGCGGCACCCAGATCATCGCGTCACACTGCCCGCCGATGACCTCGTCTCCGTCGTCGGCCACCCCGATCACCGGCCCGCTGCGCGCCTTGATCTCCTGAATGTTCCCGATCATCTTCTCATACACGTCCCCGTGCACCGCGATGGCCACCGTGAACAGCTCCGGGCAGACCAACGCGATGGGGCCGTGCTTCATCTCGCCCGCCGAGTACCCCTCGGCGTGGATGTAGGAGATCTCCTTGAGCTTGAGCGCGCCCTCCATCGCCGAGGGCAGATTCACGCCCCGGCCGAGGTAGAGCGAGTCCTCCAACTGGTAGAAGCGCTGCGCCACCGCGATCACATCGTCCTCGCGCTTCAGCAGCTCCTCGGCATGCCGGGGCATCTCCAACAGAGCGGCCTTCAGTTCGCGCAGGACGGCCGGATCAGCCGCGCCGCGCACCTCGGCGAAATGAATCGCCATCAGCGTCATGGTCATGACCTGCAGCGTGTATGCCTTAGTCGAAGCCACGCCGATCTCAGGGCCAGCCTGGATGTAGACCACCCCGTCGCTCTCCCGCGCGATGCTGCTGTCCACGACGTTCAGCACCGAGACGCACTTGGCGCCCTTGTCTTTCATGTCGCGCAGGGCCACCAGCGTGTCGGCGGTCTCCCCGGACTGGGAGATGGGTACGCACAGCGTGTCGTCTAGCACCACCGGATTGCGGGCCCGCAGTTCGGCGGCCAGATCGCACTCGGCGGGAATCTGCGCCAGGTACTCCATCAGGAAGCGCCCCACCAGGCCCGCATGGTAGGCCGTGCCGCAAGCGGTAAAGACCACCTTGTGCAGGCCGCGAATGTCGTCGTCGCTCAGGTTGAGGCCGTCCAGCACAATCGGCTTGTCCGGATCGGAGAGCCGTCCGGCCAGACACGCCCGCATGGCGTCGGGCTGCTCGTGAATCTCCTTGTGCATGAACTTCTTGTGCCCGCCCTTCTCGGCAGCGTCGGCGGGCCAGGGAATGACAAAGACCTCGCGCTGCAGCGGGTTGCCCTCCAGGTCGGTCAGCTCCACGCCCTCCCGGGTGATCAGCGCTACCTCGTCGTCATCAATCACGTAGACCCGATCGGTCTCCTTGCGGATGGCACCCATGTCGGAGGCGATGTAGTTCTCGCCCTCGCCCAGTCCTACCACCAGCGGAGAAAAGCGCCGCACGGCCACCAGCTGGTCGGGGTGGTCGGCGCAGATGACCCCAAAGGCGAAGGCCCCGCGCAGGTCCTTAACGGCGCGCACCACAGCCTCGCGCAGATCGCCCTGGTAATACTTCTGGGTCAGGTGAGCCATGACTTCCGTGTCGGTCTGCGATTTGAACTCGTACCCTTCGGCAATCAACTGCTCGCGCAGTTCCCCGTAGTTCTCGATGATCCCGTTGTGCACGACGGCGATGCGGCCGTTCATCGAGATATGGGGGTGAGAGTTCTCCACCGAGGGCTTCCCGTGGGTAGCCCAGCGCGTGTGGCCGATGCCCAGGCTGCCCGGCAGGGGCGTCTGATCCAGCGAAGCGTCCATGTTGAGCAGCTTGCCCACGACCTTGCGTACGTCCAGCACCCCGTCGCGCACGACGGCGATGCCGGCGGAATCATAGCCGCGGTACTCCAGCCGATGTAGCCCTTCCAGGCAGATCTGCGCCGCCGAACGAAACCCGATGTAGCCGACTATCCCACACATTAGTCACTCGTCTCCTTTGGGTGCTTCCCCGGTGGCGCCGGCCTCTCGCCGGTGCGGGGGCACAAAAAGCAGGCGTCGCCGGGACGCCTGTACGCGGTCAATAAGACGGACAGGACGGACGGAGAAGATTATACCTCGGGTAGCACTCCGGCGCAAGGCGGACAGAACAGCGCCCTCCCGCTATCCGGCAGGAGGGCGCCGAGATACGACGTCCGTTTGTCAGGGCAGTTGCCTAGCCCAGCGGATCGAACCACGCGCCAAAGGTGCCGGCGGTGGTGTTGTCCGTGTTCAGCACGGCGGTCCGGCCGATGGCGGCCGGCTTCAGCCACTTGGCGTGGCCGTCTACGAAGCCGTAGTTGCCGCCCTCATTGTGCCGGAGGACGCCGTAGGTGGTCGGGTTGGCCTTGATGTTGTTGTAGTCGGCGTACGAACACCAGGCAAAACCACAATTGCGCGCCCCCTCCAGCACGGCCAGGCACCCGGCCGGCGCGTTCACGTACGTGGAGGAAACGTTCCCGATCATGTTGTTGAACATGTAATCCAGCGTGGTGACCACGGTGGAGCAGGAGTAGTTGGCGGTACCGGACGCGGCCGGACAGGTGAGGATCTGCGAGTTCTTCAGGTACGGATAGAGCTGCCCGGCCCAGGCCGCCTGGGACCCCACGCAGTTCACACTCGAGCCGTCGTTGTTCGGAAACCTCTCATCGTAGTCGCTGGCGTACATGATCGCGCCCAACGTGATCTGCTTGACGTTGCTCAAGCAGTTGTTCTGCTGCGCCTTGGCCCGGGCGCGGGCGAACACCGGAAACAGGATCGCTGCCAGGATGGCGATAATCGCAATTACCACCAGCAGCTCGATCAGGGTAAAACCTCTCTGCCTCATTTCTCTACCTCCGTGCAGTTTAGTGGGGCCTCGGACAGGCCAAACGATATGCAGTATACCACACTCTGGCTAACCAGTAAACCTACTCTCCACAAACAATCGCCCCCCCGCCGGTCGGGCGGGAGGGCGACTCTTCTGCGCGCAAGCGCTTGTGCACGCCGCGGCCTAGCCTGCGTTGTAGTCGAAGAACGCGCTGTACGTCCCCGCTACTCCGTTCGGACCACCTACGGTGGCGTTCTGACCGATGTTCCCCATCTTCATCCACTTGGCGTGTCCATCGCAGAACCCGTAGTTGCAGCCGTCGTTGTGGCGGATCAGACAGTCGCCGTACTGCACGGGCGTCAGATTCATCCGCTGAGCCACGTACTGCCAGCTCCCCCAACCCCAGGCAGAGTTCGTCGGCCCCAGGCTCCGGTCTCCGCCCTCATGCAGCGCGATGCACATCGCTGGAGCCTTCACCGAGGAGTTGGGGATGTTGTACAGTCCGGAGTTGTAGTTGTAGTCGAGATTCGTGATGGACGTGAGGCTGGCACATAGCGGATTGGGCCCGCCTACTGCCGTGGGGCATTGGTAGATCTGCCCGTTCTTAATGTACGGGAAAATTCCGACTGCCCACGAACCGGCGGTTACCCCAGCGCAGGCCCCTGCCGGGTTGTACATCCACTTGTCGTCGTTGTCGCTCGTGTACATCAGGCAGGCGAGTACCAGTTGCTTGGTGTTACTCAGGCAGTTGTTCTGCTGAGCCTTGGCCCGCGCCCGGGCGAACACGGGGAACAGGATCGCTGCCAGGATGGCGATGATCGCAATCACCACCAGCAGCTCAATCAGGGTGAAACCACGTCGTGTCATGTCAGACACCTCCTGGACTTGGTGTGCGGGGCCTGAGCCCCGGTTGGACGATACGAGAGCCGTTCGCGGCCGAGTCTGTGCCTCCTCTCATCCACAGGCGCCATTCTCTCACTGACTGCAACTGCTTACCTGGAGGACCCGGGGCGCGACCCGAGGATCGCGCCCCGGTAGAGGCATCCATTGGACTATAGGCGCCTCCGCCTAGCCGGCGTTCCAGTCGAACCAGATCCCGAAAGTGCCCGCCGCCCCGTTGGGCGGACCGGTGGTCGCGTTGGCGCCCAGCGTGTTCGGGTTCGCCCACTTCGCGTGCCCGTCGCAGAACCCCACGTTCAGCCCGCTGTTGTGGCGGGTGAGACAGCCGTCATACGCGTTCAGGTTCGGCGTGAAACCGGAGCAGCCGGGAAAGGTCGAGCACCACACGTAGTTGTAGCTCCCCCAGCCCCAGGCCGAGTTGGTGCCGTTGCTTCGGCTCCCCTCGTGCAGCAAGATGCACTGGGCCGGGGCCTTGACTGACGACTGAGGGATGTTGGCCAGCTGGCCATTGTAGTTGTAGTCCAGCATGTCCGCCGGCTGCTGCCCGCCGCAGGGGATCCACCCTGCGTTGTAGCCCACCGCCGTCGGGCACTGGTAGATCTGGGCGTTCTTGATGTAGGGGAAAATCGCCGCCGCCCACTGCCCACTACTGGCCGGAGTGCACAGAGCCGCGTTGTTGCTCATGAACTTGTCGTCGCTGTCACTGCAGTACATTAGGGCAGCTAGGGTCAGCTGCTTCGTATTGCTCAGACAGGTATTCTGCTGAGCCTTTGCCCGCGCCCGGGCGAACACGGGGAAGAGAATCGCTGCCAGGATGGCGATGATCGCAATCACCACCAGCAGCTCAATCAGCGTGAAACCGGAGCGCTTCATAGCCGACACCTCCTATCGAGATTAGCCCTGGGCGTGTGAGTCTAGAACACTGTCTACATTATACCATACCCCTCTCCCAACGCAAACTCTTTTTCCTTGAGATTGCTATCACTTTCCAGCAGGCATACGCCAATAGGGGCGCGCCCGAATGGCCACGCCCCTGTCTTCAGGCGTCTTCGCGCCTGGCGCGGCTGGGGGCAACCCGCTGCCTTACCAGTCCCAGTCTATGGACCAGGCCGCTTGGATCACACCCACCCCCACATTGTTCCGCATGATGTTGTACCCCCGGCAAGCCACCGCGTCCGCCGGGACGTCAGTACATACCGATCCCCCCGGATTGCCGCAGTCGGGGTATGTGGTGATGACCCCCGGTTTGAGCCACTTGGCATGCCCGTCGGCAAAGCCGTAGTTCGACCCCTCGTTGTGCCGGATAGTCATATAGTCGTAGTTGGCGATGTTGTTGTTGCAGTAGCAATAGCGGAGATCGCCCGAGGAGTAACCCCGCCCGCTGGTGCCGTCGGCCTCCAGCACCAGCAGCACCTTGGCCGGCTGCTGGATATAGTTCTGCGCCTGGTTGTTGAGGTTGGTGTTCTGCGCGTAGTTGACGTTGGTCCAGTTGGCCGGGCCCCAGTTTCGCTTGCTCTCGCCGCAGTAGAAGATCTGCTGGTTCTTGACGTAGGGCAGCATCAAGTTCGGCCAGGCCGCAATGTTGGCCCAGCCCACCGGGGCAATCTTCTGATCGTTGTCGCTGATGTACATCAACTCGGCCAGAGTCAGCTGCTTGACGTTACTCAAGCAGTTGTTCTGGATCGCCTTGGCCCGCGCCCGGGCGAACACGGGGAACAGTATGGCTGCCAGGATGGCGATAATCGCTATCACCACCAGCAGCTCAATCAGGGTGAAACCGGAGCGCTTCATAGACTACACCTCCTTGAGAGTAAACGTATAGCGCGCCCTGCTAGGGCATCGCCTGCATATTATAGCATTAACGCCGATACGTACAAAGGGATTGGGGAAGAAGTTGCTATTATTCTCAGGGAGATAAGTGAGTAGGGGCGCGACCGCTCTGGCCGCGCCCCTCACGACAGAAGCCCAGGTTGTGCCGACCGCCGCTACTGGCAGTTGATGTCGAAGCCCGCGGCATAGCCGGCGGGCAGCGAGGTGCCCACGGCGCAGGAGCCCAGGTAGAGCGTGCCGCCGTAGGAGGGCGACTTGTACCACTTGGCGTGCCCATCGGCCAGTGCGTAGTTCTCCCCGTCGTTGTGGCGGAAGAGCGAGGTGTAGAGAGTGCCCTGCAGGTTGTTGATGGCGTATTGCCAATCGCCCCCGGCCATCAGACGCGGCGCGTTGGCGTCGCCGGGGAAGGGCGCCAGCATGACCGTGGTCGCCGGGGCCTGGATGTAGTTCATCGGGGGAGGTGAGCAGTACGATGCGCAACTGAGCGCCGCATTGATCACGTAGCTGGGCCGAATGCCATAGGCGTCGGTGCTGGAGACCCTGTCCTCCGGGCACACCCAGATCTGCTCGTTCTTGACGTACACCTTGAGCGGATCGTACCAACCGGGGTGCGCACCGTACCCGCCGATCTGTTGCGGCAGCTTCTGGTCGTTGTCCGAGGCGTACATCAGCATGGCCAGCGCGATCTGTTTGGTGTTGCTCAGACAGGTGTTCTGCAGAGCCTTGGCTCTGGCGCGGGCGAAGACGGGGAACAGGATCGCTGCTAGGATGGCGATGATCGCGATCACCACCAGCAGCTCAATCAACGTAAAACCGGAGCGTTTCATGAGAACGCACCTCCCGAACCTGTTGTTTGTGGGCGCGCCACTACAGGCCCATCCCTCATATTATACCACTACAGCGGCGGGATGCAGCCCCCCCAGAAAAAGATTGTGACCTTTCTTCGCGCCCCGCGGCACGGCAAAGGGCGCGACCGGATGGCCGCGCCCTCTGAGGTCGCTCTGGCCTGGGCTCGCTCCGCTAAGGCAGGTCGTAGTTGAACCATGCCGCGAACGGTCCCAGCGTCGAGGGACTGACGTAGGGAGTCGGCATGTTGGGCTGCGCCGTGCACTGGGAGGCGCCGCTCAGCTCATAGTACAGTTGCTGCGGCTTGTACCATTTGGCGTGTCCGTCCACCAGCCCCCAGTTCTCGCCCTCATTGTGGCGCTTCATGGCGTCAAAAATCCCCGCCTGATTGTTGCAGATGCCGTAGCGGTAGTCCGAGCCCGCCATCAAGCGCGGATTGTGCGTGCACCCGATGGGCCCGAGCAAGATCACGCAAGGCGGGTTGAGCACAAACTGCTGGGCGACACCCGCCATGTTCGCGCTCAGCACATAGCTGGGTCTGCTCGTCATATACGGCAGGTCACTGCTCGGTTGATACCTGTCCTCGGGGCAGACGAAGATCTGATCGTTCTTGACGTAAGGAACCACAGGGTCGTACCACCCCGGGTGGGCGCCATAGGTGGCCCCGAGGTGGCGGGGGAACTTCTGATCGTTGTCGGAAGCGTACATGAGCAGACCGAGCGTGAGCTGCTTGGCGTTGCTCAAGCATGTGTTTTGCAGGGCCTTCGCTCTCGCCCGGGCGAAGACGGGGAACAGTATGGCTGCCAGGATGGCGATGATGGCAATCACCACCAGCAGCTCAATCAGGGTGAAACCGGATCGCTTCATCACGATGCACCTCCTGGGCTAGAATTTGGGGTAGGAACGGTATTCCTCCTCTGCCGTTAGTATACCCATGCACACGAAACATGTCAATAATCGACGTATCACAAGTATGATTTTAGCCCGGCGGTTTCCTGAATGGCGGTACGCACTGCCCCCATCACAGCAACAGGGCGCGACCGGATGGCCGCGCCCTGCATGCGCCAACTTGATGGGAACAGCGAATCCTACCCGCAGTCCGGGTCAGACGAGGCCGCGTATCCGCTAGGCAGGCTCTGGCCTAGGGAGCAACTGCCGTTGTAGAGCTGCTGGTACTTGTACCACTTGGCGTGCCCGTCCGCCAGGCCCCAGTTCTCTCCCTCATTATGCCGCTTCATGGCGTCGAAGATTCCTGCCTGGTTGTTGTTGATGGCGTAGTCCCAGTTGCCGCCGGCCATCAGGCGCGGGTTGTGGCTGGAGCCGATCGGGCCGATCACGAGAGTGGTAGCGGGAGACGCTATCATGCTCAGCGCGTAGCTGGGCCCGTTGTAGTTGCACATCACGTTGTCGTGGCAATTCCCCACATAGCTGGGGCGAGACGCCATAATGGGTACATCGCTGGTCAAATACCGGTCCTCAGGGCACACCCAGATTTGATCGTTCTTGATGTACGGACGCATGTTGTCATACCACCCCCACGTACCTGCCGCGAGTCGGGTGGCAGCGGCGGTCCCATAGCCGCAGGTCTGATTCGGGCCCCGCTGGTCGTAGTCCGAGGCGTACATCAAGAAAGCCAGCGTAATCTGTTTGACGTTGCTCAGACACGTATTCTGCAGAGCCTTAGCCCGCGCCCGCGCAAAGACGGGGAACAGGATCGCTGCCAGAATGGCGATGATCGCTATCACCACCAGCAGCTCAATCAGGGTAAAACCGAATCGCTTCATCACGATACACCTCCTGGGCTAGAATTTGGGGTTAGGAACGATATTCCTCCTCTGCTGTTAGCATACCCATACGGACGTAACATGTCAATAATCGACCGTATCACAGTTATGATTGTGGAGCCCGACGGTTTGCTGAATAGCGGTATGCACTGCCCCCATCACAGCAACAGGGCGCGACCGGATGGCCGCGCCCTGCGTCACTGTCTGCGTCAGTTGTCCGCCGGCGACTTAGTAGTCGAACGTGGCCGTCATCGCCGCCTGGATGACGCCGGTACCCACATCGGCGCCCATCACGTTCCAACCGCTGCAAGCCGGCTCCGCGGGAGGGTTGAGCCCGCATTGGTTCACCTGGCAAGCGCCGGAGGCCGAGATCACCCCCGGCTTGAGCCACTTGGCATGCCCGTCCACGAAGCCGTAGTTTGAGCCCTCGTTGTGGCGCACTGTCATGTAGTCATAGGACGCCACGGTGCTGCAGCCATACATGTAGGTCAAGTCCGCCGCGCCGTAGCCTCGCCCGCTGGTGCCGTCTGCCTCCAGAATCAGCAGGCACTTGGCCGGCTGCTTGACGTCGGTCTGGATCACGTTGTTGAGGTTGGCGTTGTGCGCGTAGTTGACGTTGGTCCAGTTGGCCGGACCCCAGTTGCGGCGGCTCTCGCCGCAGTAGAAGATCTGCTGATTCTTCACGTAGGGCAGCAGTAGATTCGGCCAGGCAGTGGGGACCTGGGCCCAGCCTACCGCCGGAGCTCGCTCGTCGAAGTCGCTCATGTACATGAGCTCGGCCAGCGTCAACTGCTTGACGTTACTCAGGCAGTTGTTCTGGATGGCCTTGGCCCGCGCCCGGGCAAAAACCGGGAAGAGAATCGCTGCCAGGATGGCGATAATCGCGATTACCACCAGCAGCTCGATCAGGGTAAAACCAGTTCGCTTCATACGGGTGAACCTCCTTGGGGATTGTTAGGAGAGCCCGTGAGGGCCCCGGTTCCAGCATGCGCGGAGATAGTAACATACTGTCTACACCAAAGCAAGAGCGCCGCCCAAACGCTCGGCGCTAAGTGCGGCCCTCTCCGGGCCTGACCCGTGCCCACCCGCTTGCCGAAGACCCCCTGATGGTCTCCCATGAGACGCCACGATGGGAGGCCGTTGAGGGCGGGGAGCCGGAATCCTGGCCTGCCTGTGGTCAGGCCCTTCCCGCCACCCCTGCCGGGCCCTCCCAACGTAAGCAGACGCTACACCCCGCTACGCCAGACCTTGACGCCCCCTGCCCGCTTACTCTATACTTGTGGACACAATTGAGCAGGATCGGCTACGACGGGGAGGAGTAAGCGGGAGACCAGGCCACAGAGAGCCGGCGGTAAGGTGAGAGTGCCGGCGCCTCCGGACCCGCTGAACGTCGCCCCCGAGCCGCCGGACCGAACGGAAAGCCCCCGGAGGGGCCGAATACGAGCGAAGCGAAGTATCCGGCCCCTTCTCGAAGGGCTCTCTCCTACTAGGCCCGGCCGGGTCCGCCCGTTATCGCGTGAGAGCGTCCCTGCTGCGCGCCCGCGCGCTCGGCAGGGGAACTCGGGTGGTACCGCGAGAGCGACTCTAGAGGCCCTCTCGTCCCGTGATGGACGAGGGGGCCTTTTGGATAGAGGTCAGTGGGCATCTACACCGCAGCGGCTACGGCGAACGCCCCACCCGCCGGCCTCCGCTTCGCGTCTCACGTCTGTAGTCTTTCCGAAGGAGTGACCCATCATGCGTTCCGACCGTGCCAAACTTGGCCTTACTCAGGCCCCTTCTCGCGCCCTGCTCCACGCCTGCGGCGTAACCCGCGCACAACTGGGCAAGCCCTTCATCGGTATCGCCAACGCCTACACCGACCTCGTCCCAGGGCATATCGGCCTGCAGCGGCTGGGGCGCGCCGTGGAACTGGGCGTCGCCGCCGGAGGGGGAGTGCCTTTCCAGTTCGGCACCATGGGCATCTGTGACGGTATCGCCATGGGCCACAGCGGCATGTTCTACTCCCTGCCCTCCCGCGAGTTGATTGCCGATACCGTCGAGTCTATGGCCGAGGCCTACGCGCTTGACGGCCTGGTGCTGCTCACCGACTGCGATAAGATCACGCCGGGGATGCTCATGGCCGCTGGGCGGCTGGACATCCCCGCCCTCATGGTCACCGCCGGGCCCATGTACTCCGGCCGCCTACGCGGACGGCGGCTCGACCTGGTCCACGACACCTTTGAGGCTGTCGGTCGAGTGCGCGCCGGGCAGATGACTGAGCAGGAGCTGTGCGAGCTCGAGCTGGAAGCCTGCCCCGGCGAAGGCTCCTGCCAGGGCCTGTACACCGCCAACACCATGGCCTGCGTCACCGAGGCGATGGGGATGAGTCTGCTCGGTTGCGGCACGGCGCTGGCCGGCTCCGCCAAGAAGCAGCGGATCGCCTACGACTCCGGCGAGCGCATCTGTGAACTCGTGCGCCAGGATATCACGGCCCGCAAGATCCTGACGCCCGCCGCCATCCGCAACGGCATCCGCATTGACATGGCCCTGGGCGGCTCCACCAACTCCTGCCTGCACATCCCGGCCATCGCCCACGAGGCCGGCGTGGAACTGCCCCTGGAGACCTTTGACGAGATCAGCCGGGCCACGCCGCAGATCGCCTTCCTGCGGCCCGCCGGCGAGCATATGATGGAGGACCTGGAGTGGGCCGGCGGCATCCCGGGCGTGCTGCACAACCTGCAGGACCTGCTGGAGTCTAACCTCACCGTGACCGGTCTCGACATCCGCCAGGTCGCCCGCGAGGCCCAGGTCACCGACCCGGACGTCATCCGCCCTCTCGAAAACGCCTACCGTCCCGAGGGCGGTATCGCCATTCTCCGCGGTAGCCTCTGCCCGGACGGCGCCGTCATCAAGCAGTCGGCGGTCTCGGCCAGGATGCGCAAGTTCCGCGGCAAAGCCCTCTGCTTTGACTCCGAAGAGGCGGCGATGCAGGCGATTCTGGAGAACCGCATCCCGGACGGCTCCTGGGTGATCGTGCGCTACGAGGGCCCGCGCGGCGGCCCGGGGATGCGCGAGATGCTCAATCCCACCGCCGCCTTGACCGGCATGGGCAAGGAGGAGAGCGTAGCCCTCATCACCGACGGCCGCTTCAGCGGCGGCACCCGAGGGCCCTGCGTGGGCCATGTCTCCCCGGAGGCGGCGGCGGGCGGGCCGATCGCGCTGGTGCAGGATGGCGACGAGATCGAGATTGACCTGGACGAGCGCCGCCTGGACCTGCTGGTGAGCGCGGACGAACTGCACGCGCGGGAGGCGATGTGGTGTGCCCCGCCCCCCAAGATTCAGAAAGGCTGGCTGGCCCGCTATGCCCAGATGGTCTCCAGCGCGGCCCAGGGAGCGGTGATGGGGTAGAGGGATGACTTTCCGGGTAGGGACGGCACGGTATGGGATAACGTGGATGCGGTGGTGGCGGCGGGGTGACTCTCAGGGGAGGGGCGGCACTTCATGTGCCGCCCGGCGATGGTTGATGCTGCGGGGAGAGCCTTGCTCTGGGGCTGCTCTCCTACTCAGGGAGGCTCCCACCATGAGACACCCTGTAATCATCTCGTTACTCGGCGTGGTCGCGCTCGCCGCCGGCTGCCCGAAGCCGCCACTAGAGCCGGTCCTGCCTCCGCCTCCCGGCACGACGAACGTCTCGCCCGTCGAGGGAACTTCCGGAGCGACGGGCGAGACGCCCATCGTACCGGCGGAGAAACATGCCCAGGCCGAACAGCACCTCGCCGCCGGCCAGAAACTGCTGGACAACAAGAAATGGCAAGACGCTATCGCTGAACTGTCTAAAGCCCTGGAACTCGACCCCGCCTACGCCGCCGCCTACGGCCAGCGCGGGCTAGCCCATGCTACCCTGGCCCAGTGGGAGAACCACGGGGAAGTCGAGAAGGCCAAAGCTGACCTGGATAAGGCGCTTGAGCTGGACCCCAAACTGGTCTCGGCCTACGTAGACCGGGGCTATATTCATATGCAGTACGCCTATAACGCTTTCGGCAAGCCGGCCGAGGAGAACAAGTGGATGGACGCGGCTATGGCCGATTTCAACAAGGCTACCGAAATTGACCCCAAGTACGCCTCCGCCTATCACGGCCGCGGCGACTGGTACTATCACCAGAAGCAGTACGACCAGGCCCTGGCCGAACTGAACCAGGCCATCAAACTGGATCCTAAGAACCCTTACGCCTACGCCAGCCGCGCCAACGTCTACGGCGCCCTGGACGACCAGCAGAAGGCCGACGCCGACCTGAAGAAGGCGGAGGAGTTGGGGTTGGAGTACGATTAGAGACGCGGGCTCCGACACGGCCTCCGTCGGCAACCGTGCCTTCGTCGGCTACGCGCGTCACGTGTCAACCTAGGAGAGAGTATCATGCCCACCAGACCCAAGCCGACCGCTCGACCTAAACCCCGCCCCCTCACCGGAGGCGAGATCGTCTTCCAAGTCCTCCAGGAAGAGGGCGTGGACGTCATGTTCGGGATACCGGGCGGGCAGGTCATCCCGCTGTTCGATAAGATGTACGACGTGGTGCAGGCCGGCCAACTGCGCTACTTCCTCACCCGCCACGAGCAGGGCGCGGCGCACATGGCCGACGGCTACGCCCGCGCCACCGGCAAAGTCGGCGTCTGCGTGGCGACCTCCGGCCCCGGCGCCCTCAATCTCGTTACCGGCCTGTGCACCGCCAACATGGACTCCGTCCCGGTAGTGGCGCTGACCGGCCAGGTGAAGACCGAGGCCATCGGCAAAGACGCCTTCCAAGAAGCCGATATCCGTGGGGTGACCATGCCGGTCACCAAGCATAACTATCTGGTGAAGAATGTGGCCGACCTCGCCGATGTGCTGCGAGAGGCCTTCCATCTGGCCCGCTCCGGCCGGCCGGGGGCGGTGCTGGTTGACATCCCCTCCGATATCCAGAACGCGACCACGGTGCTGTCCGAGCGCCGCGACACCATCCTGCGCGGCTACCAGCCGCCCACCGAGGGAGATCCCACCCTGCTCCGGCAGGCAGCGGAGATCATCAACCGCGCCGAGCGTCCGGTGCTGTACGTCGGCGGCGGGCTGATCAGCAGCGGCGCCGCTCCCGCCTTGCGCAAGCTGGTCGCCAAGACGGGCATCCCGGTCATCCACACCCTCATGGGCAAGGGCGCCTTCCCCGAATCGGACCCCCTCTCGCTGGGCATGCCCGGCATGCACGGCGCGGCTTACGCCAGCAAGGCGCTGCACACCGCCGACCTGATCATCGGGGTCGGCGTGCGCTTTGACGACCGGGTGACCGGGGATGTGAGTAAGTTCGCGCCGGAGGCGAGCATCGTCCACATTGACGTAGACCCCGCCGAACTCAACAAGATCGTCCGCCCGCACGTCGCGATCGCCGCCGACGCCCGTCTGGCTCTCACCGCGCTCCTGCCACTGGTGAGGAAGCGCGAGTTGGCTGCCTGGCACCAGCGCCTGGCTGCCTGGAAGAAAGAGTCCCCGCTCTGCTATCCCACCCCACGCCAGAGCATTGCCCCGCAGTTCGTCGTGGAGGAGCTCTGCCGGATCATGGCCGGGCGGGGCTTGGTTACCACCGAGGTGGGACAGAATCAGATGTGGGCGGCGCAATACTATCGCGTGGACCAGCCCCGGCAGTTCCTGACTTCCGGGGGCCTGGGCACCATGGGCTACGGCTTCCCCGCCGCCATCGGCGCCCAGATCGGCCGCCCCGGCGAGCCGGTCTGGGATATCGCCGGCGACGGGTCCATCCAGATGAACATCCAGGAGCTGGCCACCGCCACCGTCCACAAGCTGCCGGTGAAGGTAGCGATCCTCAACAACGGCGTGCTGGGGATGGTGCGCCAGTGGCAGACGCTGTTCTACCACAACCGCCTGAGTGGAACGATCCTGAGCGGCAACCCGGACTTCGCCGCGCTGGCCCGGGCGTACGGCGCGGAGGGGATTACCGTAACCGAGCCGGAGCAGGTCGCCCCGGCGATTGAGCGGGCCATGGAGATAGACGACCGGCCAGTCTTCGTAGACTTCCACGTCTGGCCCGAGGCCAACGTGATGCCCATGATCCCAGCGGGCAAGTCGGTAGACGACCTGATCATGGAGGCGTAAGGCCGCTCTCTCCGGGTAGGGGCGGTAACTTGTCGCCGCCCGGCGGTGGTTGCCGTGGTGCCCTCCGCTCCCGTGGCCTCGGCGTCTCACGACGCTCTGAGGGGACTGGCGCTTTCCCCGTCTGCGGGGAAGTGCCTGACCACCCGTCGGAGGAATCCGGAATCGGAAGCCGGGGGGCACCATACCGGGTGCGTTCATAGGGGCCCCTGAGTCAGGAACAACGCCGTCACCTGCCGGGGCGCAAGCAAAGTGCATCGCCCTGTTCCGGAATCCTCGGAGCTTCACGGACTATGCCAGGGCGATGGAGACACGCTAGAGTAGCGGCGTGTCATTCCTTCCCAGCACCTGCCGCTCGTACGCCCGGAAGATCCGCTCCAGCTCGACCAGCTTCTCCCGGTCCAACTCCGGCGGCTCGTAGCGGGCTACCGCCTCCCGACAGTACTGGTCCACCCGCTCCAGCATCTTCTGCTCGGCGCGAACCTCATGCTCACTGCCCTGCCAGAGGCTGCGATCCAGCCACCGGGGGTACCATTGCTCCGCGCGATAGTGAGTCAGGGTATGGTCGCTGCCGAGGAAGTCGGTCTTCTCGGTGCCGGCGACCTGCTCAATAAGGTCTATGGCCAACGTCTCTTCGTTGACCTCGTAACCTCCCCAGAAGCGCTCTACCGCCTTGGTCATCTCCGCGTCGAGAAGATGCTGCACGGGCGAGTAGTCCATACCTGCCGACAGTAGCCCTCCCCCTCCCGGCAGATGGCTGAGCCCGAAAGGCGCCGCCACCAGCGGCAGCATCTTCTGGAAAACCGCCTCCAGCCCGGGGTGCTTGCAATCCACGTAGCCGGTGGCGGCCCAGACGGAGATCCCGTACAGTCGGCGTGCCGCCTGCACTATCGTGGCGTCCTGCAGCAGGGCCTCGGGACTGCCGAAGCAGGCGGCCAAAGTCCGCAGGTCCAGCGAGCCGGTAGCGGTGATCCCGCCCGCGGGGAGACTGGGGTCTACGACATAGCCGATGGTCCAGCCCGCCAGCAGTTCGGCGAGCGCCACCGCCACCGTGCCCGCCAGGGTCACCGGCGCGCTCATCCCCGAAATCGCCATGGTCCCGGGTACGTTCGGCAGTCCGAAGCGACGCTTCTCCAGAAAGCAGGCAGCCTGCTTGCCGTCCAGCAACAACGGCGAGATGAAAAAGTCGCACGAGGACACCAGGAACGTGTCTCCCGGGGTACCGCTGAGCACCTCACCCATCCGCACCAGGGGCTCAATAGTTTCCGGATAGAAGATCTCCCCCCCGCCGATCGGCTTGTCCGTGACGCGCGCCAGGGTCAGCGCCGACCAGAGTGGCTCAATGCGCTGGTCAATCGCTGCGCAGGTCAACGTCTTGCCGACGGTGAGAAACTCGTCGAGCACATGTCCCAGTTGAGCGACCTCCACCACGTCCTGCGGGGTCGCCAGCCGCCGACGCCCGGAAGGCCACTCCAGCAGATGCGGGAAGTTGCCGCCCTGGTGCAGGCGCAGATGTGGGGACCATCCTGTGGGAATCTGCACCTCGGAGGCAGGACTTTGGCTCAGGTGCGCCAGAGCCTCCCGGATCAAGGCCTCGGGGAAGCGGCAGCGGCGTTCGCCGTGGTCAACCTCGCAACCCGCTCTGGCCAGCAACCCGAGCAGGCCCGCGTGTTCCAGGCGACAACCGGTGTCCGTCAACAAGCGCACGGCGGCCCGGTCTAGGCGTGCCAAAGTCTGATCATCATGCAGGTTCCAGTAGGAACCGTCTATCATCTTCCCCTCCCATAGGCGCTCTGCTTCTTCCTTCCCCGCTGCGATCTCCGCCGCTCACGCCACCGCAAGTCGGCGGACACCGGGAGATTCGGCGGGGGAATCCGGAGCCACCCTACTGAATGCGCTCGTCTTCCCTGCTCTCGTGCGCACTCCTTCCTCCTCTGGGAGACGATTCCTGCCGGGACCCGTGTGCTCCGGTCGGCGACGCAGGGCCCACCACGCGCCAGCATCCGGCCCACCTCCCCCTCCCCCTCCCCGGTCCCAGCCTCCCTCCGCTCTGTCGCGCCCCGCGAACTGCCCCTCCCTCCTGAGGGAGGGGGCCCGGGGGAGAGTCCACCGCATCCCTCCCCCCTCTCCCGCAGGGAGAGGGGGGCAGGGGGGTGAGGCCTCCCCATCTGCCCCTCTCCCGGAGATTTTTTACCTTTTTTTCGCCTCCAGGCGTGCGTTT
>FWPV01002549.1_pt1 | contig 44339 bp, 22 predicted proteins | sample 2228371 | NCBI WGS metagenome assembly FWPV01 (sample SAMEA103939776, study PRJEB20133) | metagenome
GGATGTTCTCCACTAGCTCCGGCGCAGCTCCAATAGCAACAGTCAGCTCCGCCAGCTGGGCAGAGGGCGCCAGAAACCGCTCTGCGTGCTTTATCTGCTCCCAGAGACGGGGGCCCTGCCCTTGCTCCAGCGCCTCCAGGAACATGGAGGTGTGATTGGTGAAGACCGTCACCGCACCGGGGGCCCACTTCGACAGAAGGGCGTCCGTCCCCAGGCCATGAAAGTGCACCACGTCAAAGCGCTCCGCTCGGTGCAGCCGCAGCAGGGGCAGCCCCAGCCGGGACTCCGTAAGTCGCCAGCACGACCGAGGCACCCGCGCTAGTACCCGTCGGGCCAGACTAAGCGCTACCAGCAGCAGTTCGCAACGACCACCCCCGCCCTGGTCTCCCTTCCGGACCCGCACCACCCGGACGCCCCGCTCCTCCTGATCCCCCGGCGGATACCCCTCCTGCGCCACCGTGAACACCACTACCTCGTGCCCCAGTTCGCCCAGCGCCCGACCTAGACCATAGACATGCGCCGCGACCCCCCCGGGGTTGGGCAGGTAATCAGTTGACACCAGGCAGATCTTCAACGATCCAGTGCCCTCCGGTCGAATACGTCCCGGTGATAGCGCCAGGCCCTGTCTGTGAGCTTGGCTCTATCCCCCGCACGTCTCCAGGATGATCTCCGCTGTCTTTCTGGTCAGAACATCCCAGTCATACTCCCGCGCCCGGGCTTGCCGCTGCCCTACGAGCTCTGGACTGTCTTCCGCGATCGCGCGCTGAATGCAGGCCACAGCCTCCTCGCCGGTGTTCGCCAGGTAGAGCAGGTCCGCCAGGTCGGCGACGCTCGGCGAGGGGCGGAAAACTGTGGGCTTGCCCGCCGCCAGGTACTCCATCACCGTCAGCGGCCGGACGTTGCGGGTGTACTCATTGCGCCGGAAGAAGCACAGGGTGGCGCTCATCCCCTTCAGCCACGCCGCGAGATCGGCGCGGTACTTGACCATCCCCAGAAAATGCACATTGGGCAGCGCCCCCAGCCGGGCGGCAGCCTCCGGTGCCGTAACCGGTCCGATGAACACGAAGCTGACCTCCGGCAGAGCCCGGGCGATCTCCGCCAGGGACTCCACGTCCAGCCAACTGGCGAAATTCCCCACATAACCGACCACCGGCCCCGGCAGCGCCGCCAGCCGGTCCGGCACGGGCAGGTCCGCCTCCTGGGCGCGGGCAAACAGCGCGTAGTCCATCCCGTTGGGCGCGTAGCAGACGTTCGGATGCTCGGCGGAGCGGCTCTCCCACAGCGGTTGCGACGTCGTCAGCACCAGGTCGGCGGCCGCCAACAGGTGCTGCTCCGCCTCCCGGACCCCGGCCAGCTCCCGGCCCTCGAAATCCACTCGGTACTCGTCGTAGCAGTCGTATATCACTGAGTCCTCGCCTGCCACCCCCAGCAGCACGCTCTGCTCGGGACGGAAGACTAGCGCCGCCAGCCGGTCAGGGGGCGGGCCAATCCGCCGGAGTGCCGCCCGCACCGTGCGGGGCCGAACGTAGCACTGACTCGGCATCCGCCCGACGAGGGCCTGCCGCACCAGCCACAGGTTCTCGTCCCGCTGCACGGTGCCGCGCAGGGCCGCCCGCAGCACCGGCCAGCAGTTGCGCAGACACCCGCCCTCCAGCAGCGCCGCCGGGGGCTCCACCACCAGCAGGAAGGCACGGCCGCGCAGGTTCCGCGCCAGCGCCTCCAGCATGCGCCGGCTGTGGAACCCCTCCCAGCTCCCGATTGGATACACGACTATCCCCAGCATCGCGCCTCTACTCATGCACTGCCGCCGCGAACGCTTCCAGCATCCGCCGGCCGCTCTCTTCTCGGCTGAACTCCTGCTCCACCAACTCCCGGGCCGCCCGGCCCATCCGTTCCCGCAAATCGGAATCGCTGAGCAGGCGGCTGATCGCCTCCGCCAGCGCCTCCGGGTCGCGCTGGGGGACGATGATCCCCGTAACGCCGTCTTGCACCAGGTCCGGTATCCCCGCCACCGCCGTAGACACCAGGGGCAGACCACTCGCCGCCGCTTCCAGCAGCGCGATGGGCAGCCCGTCCATGTGTCCCTCATCGTCTACGATGGAAGGGAGCGCAAAGACTTTGGTCTGCCGTAGTAGCGTTCTGACCGTGTCGCTGTCCCGTGGCCCCATGAACTCGAAACTTTCCTCCACCCCACAGCGCCGGCGCTCTTCACGCAGACGCGTCTCGGTCTCGCGCCGATGAGCCGGAGGGCCGCCGACACTGACCACCTTCAGCCCCGGCCACTGCGGTGCCAGCAGCGCGGTGGCCCGAATCAGGTACTCGATGCCCTTGAAAGGGCTGAAACCCGCGACGCAGAGCACGTCATAGACGCGCTCTTGCTCCGGAGCGGGCGCAAACCGCGCCAGGTCAATACCGGTGCGCACCAGGAGCACCTTCTCCCGGTGCTCCGCGGCCAGCAGCCGTCGTATGCCCTCCTGCCCGAAGCGTGAAGTCGCCACGATGAAAGGACACCCGGCTACTTCCTCGGCAAAACGCGCCTTCTCTGCCGCCCCCATATTGCCCTCTTCGAAGCAATGCGCGGTGAAACTGTGCGGTAGCCGGGCCAGCGCCGCCACCTCCTTGGCCACCTGGCAAAAGTGCGTGTGCACATGCTGTCGTCTCCGACTCACCAGCAGGGCCGCAAAATAGGCAGCGGCCAGTTTCTCTCGCCCTCCCAGGAAAACCCGACGGCGCTTGCCCATCGTCACCTCCGCCAGGGCCCGCCAGAAGGTCCACCGCCCCAGCACCCGGGGCAGATACCGCAGTCGGAAGTAATGAGTTCTTCCCAGAATACCGCTTTCCCGCACCTCGGGGTGCACGACCTCTCCCCGCGGCAGTAGCCAGGAGAACACCTCAATGTCCACCCCGCGGCGCACCAGGTCAATAACCTCGTTGCTCACGAAGGTTTCTCGCACATCCGGAAAGCTGCCTTGTAGGTAGGCGATTCTCATGCCCTGTCCCGTCGTCCTGGAGCAATAAGCGTGGCGTACAGCGCCGCCCACTGCGGCCACACCACCGCCCGCCTATACTTCTTTGCCCACAGTCGCCGCCCGGCCTCACCCATCCGTTGCCGTCGGGCCGGGTCTCGCGCCAGCTCCGCGATGGCCCCCGCCAGGGCCGCAGCATCGCCCACCGGCACCAGCAGGCCGTTGACTCCGTCCCGGACTAACTCCAGGATCGCCCCCACCGGTGTCGCGATCACCGGTACCCCCATGGCAAGGGCCTCCATGATGGCCAACGGCATGCCCTCATCCTCGGAGGGTAGCACCAGCACCTCCGTCTGCGCCAGCACCTCCCAGACCTTCGCCGCCGGTTGATTCCAGCGCAACTCCACGTTCTCGTCCAGACCCGCCTCCTGTATCAGACTGGGTAGCAGAGGTATCAGTGGCCCGCCACCCACCAGCAGACAGCGGACGGCTTCGCCGCGCTCGGCCAGCAGGCGCAGCGCCTCCAACATCGTGAGCACGCCCTTCTCCACCGCCATGCGCGTCACCATCGCCACCAACAGGCCACCACTCGGCGCACCCCTGCGCTCCAGTCCTTCCGGTGGCTCCGTCCAGTTGGGAATGGCGACGATCTCAGCCCCTTCCCCATACGCGGGGCGCGCCGCCTGAGCAATGTCTTCCGTGAGAGTGACCACTACCGCCTGCCTTGCGATGACCGCCAGGTCTTGACTGCTGTACCGATCCGCGCCCTGCTCGAAAACTCGCGGACGCCGCAACCCCCGGTGATCGTGGCAGATCGCCGGCACTGAGTGCGCCGCCGCCCAACGCATAGCGGTAGGGGTCGCGGCGTCGGTGTTGTGCGCATGCACCAGTGCGATGGGAGTTTGCGCGTGCAGACGGCTCAGGCAAGCCGCGAGGCGGCGATTGGCGGCCCGCTTCTCCCAGGGATAGGTGAGCCTGGCGCCCAACTCCTCCCCTACGCGCTCCCAGGCCCGACGCCAGCCCACTCGCTTCCGCAGCGCGTATGGTAGACACAGCGCCGCTCTCAGGCACCAAGCCAACACGCGCCCCGGCACCGACTGCCAGCAGACCAAACCCTGGGGAGGAGCAAAGACGGGGATGCCCTCTTCCCGGAGGCTTTCCGCGTATAGGTTACCCGGCGCCAAGGGCAACCGGATCACTACCACTGGCGCGTACCCGTGCGCCCGCGCCGCCAGGGCAATCTGCACCAGCATCTGCTCGGCGCCTCCCGCATACAGGAGGCGGTCTTTCACGTAGGCGATGCGCTCCCCGGACATGGCTGCGTGGTGTAGCCGGATCCCACCGCGTCCTGACCCGTTCTCGCTTGCCGTCCACCAATGGTGTCCCGTGCAGACGCCGCTTTCGCTCGGCTACTCTCCTACTCCCTCCCCTGCCGCAAGCAGTAGACCCCGATGACGCACCCCTACGGACGCTGCGCTTGTTACCCTGTGGAAGTCAGTACAAACCGTTCTCCTTGTCGGTCTCCTGACCGTCCGAGCGCCGCCCACGGACGAAGCTCCCTGCCCGCGCCCACAGGGCCGGGTACGTAGGAGAAATCATCAGCGTGCGCAGGAGTGGCCCCAGCGCCCCCCAGCGATCCCCACTGTCCCAGCGCCGGCAGGCTAGCGCCCACGTTTGCGCCGTCTTCCAGGCGCGCCCCAACTGGCCCCGGCCGGCCCGGATAGCCACGGCCTCCGCCTCCGCCTGCTCCAGGTTCAGCCGCTCAATGGGATCGCCTCGCCCCTGCCGCCTCCGCTCTGCCGCCCAGCGACAGACGAACGCCCATAACTCCGCCTCCTCCGCGTTCTCCCGAATCGTCTGCCGCTCGTGCACCCGATACAGAAACAGGAACTCCGGAATATTGGCTACACAGGCCCGCCCATCCGTCAGGCGCAGCCACAGATCATAGTCGTCCACGATCGGGATAGCGCGATAGCCCCCCAGGCGACGCAACGCCCCCGCCCGGATCAGGGCGCTCCCGTTGGCAATGCACCCTCGGTCCAGCAGGCCCCGCCGCACTGCCTCCGCCTCCGTGGGATGCCGCCACTCGCCGACTGGTTCGCCCTGACCGTCTATCAGCTTCACCCAACTCCCGGCGGCCTCCAGTTCCGGATGCTCCTCCAGGAATCGCACTTCGGTCGCCAGCCTCTCAGGGAGACTGACGTCGTCTTGATCCATGACCGCGATGAACTCACCCCGCGCCAGTTCCGCCCCCCGGTTCCGCGTCCCCGCGATCCCCAGTCTCACCGCATTCCGGGCCCGCACCAGCCGGTCATCCGTATAGCGATCCACAATCGCGCCGGAGCCGTCCCCAGAGCAGTCATCCACTACCACCAGTTCCAGATCGCCATACGTCTGCCCCAGGATGCTCTCCACTGCCTCGGCCAGGAACGCCTCCCCGTTGTATACCGGCATGACCACCGACACGCGCGGCGTCATCTTCCCCGACTCACTCCCGCGCGCAGGGCTCAGTCGCCTGCACCTCCAAGGGTTCCCATCGGCACTCCATCTCCACCACGCCCCGCCACTGCTCCAGCTTGACGCTCTTCTCGTTGGGCCGAACCGTCAAGCGCAGGCGGGGATTGGTCAACCCTCGCCACATGTCATAGCGCACCTTGGAGGTCTCATCCATGATCGCCACCCACAGGTAGTACGTCCCCGAGGTCAGCGCCACCCGCGGCAGGTCAATGCGAAATCGCCCCGGCCTTCCGTTGCTGCGCAGCGGGGTCTCGTTCACAAAGGTGCTGTTGATGGAGAGCAGATTGCCCAGCGCGTCGTAGAAGGAGACCTCCGTATGAAACGGCTCGCTGCGGCCGCAAGGGTCATAGTCCACGGTTATCTCCAGCGGCGCCCCCGACTCCAGCGCCTCCACCGGCTCCCCCCGCTCGTTGCGCAGGCATACGTCGGTGATTAGCATGTCATGGGTACAAAGCTCCTCCGCCACGTCCAGCGGCCCGCTCCGACGGCCCTGGGATTCCTCGCCCTGCAGGTACTCCTGGTAGTCGGCGATGACCGCGTTCGCCTCGCCCCGGCTCCTGATCTGCCCCCCCACCAGCAGCATGGCGTTGTCGCAGTTCCGCTGAATGTTGTACATCGAGTGCGAGACCAGGATCACCGAGACCCCCTCGCGGCGGAAGCGAGCCATGGTGTCGAAGCACTTGCGCTGGAAAGACCCGTCCCCCACCGCCAGCACCTCGTCCACCAGCAGAATCTCCGGGTCCATGTGGGCGGCGACGGCAAACCCCAGCCGCACGTACATCCCGCTGGAGTACTTCTTCACCGGCATGTCAATGAACTCGCCAATCTCGGCGTACTCCACGATCTCCTCAAAGCGGCGGGCAATCTCCCGGCGGGCCATGCCCAGGATGGACCCGGCGATGAAGATGTTGTCCCGCCCCGTCAGTTCCGGGTGAAAGCCCGCCCCCAGCTCAATCAGCGCGCCCAGTCGCCCCCGCACCCGCAGCCAGCCCTCGGTGGGCACGGTAACCCGCGAGAGGATCTTCAGCAGCGTGCTCTTGCCCGCGCCGTTGGGCCCGATGACCCCCAGCGCCTCGCCCTCGGCCAGTTCCAGGTCCAGGTCGCGCAGCGCCCAGAACTCATCCGAACCCCGCTGCTTGCCCAGGGTCTTGGCGAAGTAGCCCCGATGGTATTTCTTGCCCAACTGGTGGGCCTCGATCAGTATCTCGCTCATGGAAAACACCCGCCCGCCGGCCTGGCAGCCCTAGGAGCCGCCGCGTAAGCGCCCGCTCAGAGCCCGCAGCCGGGTCCGAGGTCGCACGCGCAGTTCCGCCCGGATCCACAGCTCGCGCGGCAGCACCCGGATCGCCGCCCCTGCCATGAGCAATCGCGCCTTGACCGGCGCGCGACGCAGCGCCGAGGCGGTCGCCCGCTCCACCGCGGCCATGTGCTCCGCTTCCCGCCGGTCGGTCAGCGAAGCGCTATGCCGCCGGTAGTAGTACAGCTTTTCGTGCAGCGGCTGCATCCGAAAGCGCAGGCTGATCCGCCACCAGTACTCATAATCCTCCGCCAGGAACACCTCCGGGTTGTAGTCCCCGACCCGCTCGTACACCTCCCGCGTGTACAGAAAGCAAGCGCCGATCCCCCAGGGGATCCTCCGCCACAGCTTCCACGGCGGCAGCACCCGCCGCTCCCCGACTACCTGCCCCTCCGCGTCTATCAGGTAGTCATCGCAGTATACCATGCCGGCCCGCGGCCTCGTCTCCTGAAGCGCGCGGAGCATGACCTCGATCGCGTTGTCGGCGTAGTAGTTGTCGTCCGAGGTCCAGGTCAGATAGTCGCCCTGCGCCAGCGCGAAGCCCACGTTCAGCGTCCGTGGCAAGCCCCGGTTGGGATGATGCCGTGCATACACGATCCTCGGGTCCTGGTAGGAGAGCACGATCTCCTCCGTCTCGTCCGTGGAGCCGTCATTGACCACGATTAGCTCCAGGTGCTCATGCGTCTGGCGCAGGCACGAATCAACCGACTCCCTCAAGTAGCGCGCACCGTTATGTGTCGGCAGAACGATGCTGACGAGAGGGCGCGCCTCCTGGGCTTCTTGCATGTGCGGGGACCTGCTTGGCGTAGCCGAGCGATATGAGTAGCGTCTTAGAGATACCCCAAATCCCGCAGCCGGGCCTCCACCTCTCGCTGCTCCTCCTCCGTGTAGGGAAGTGCAGCCACCGCCGTTGGATCTTCCCCAACTGCGCTCTGCTGCTGACCCCGACTCCCGCCATCGTCCACCAGCGCGACCCCGTGCATGTCCTTGGTCGCCGCCAGGCCGAGCAGGGACAGAATCGTCGGTGCTACGTCCACCATCTCGGCCCGCAGGTCACCCGCCTGCGGCAGGCCCGGTCCCGCCAGCACGATCACCCCCTCCGGATGATGCCGCCCCAGGTGAACATCCACCCCCGGCTGCACGTCGCCGAATAGAGCGCCGCTCTCGTCGCAGAGTCCGTGACAGGCGTAGGCAGGCTTGGGGACCACGACCAGGTCAGGAAGATGACTGCCCGCCTGCGCCTCGAACGCCTCTTCCCGGTGGTAGACCGCCTCCACCACCGGCGCCTCACCCACCGGATCGCGCACTCCCTTGAGCAGGGAGATCAGTCTGTCCATGACCCGGTGGTAAGCCCCACTTCCCTCCTTCGCCAGCACGTAGATAAAGCCCTCGTCGGCAAAGCCCACCGCCACGGCAGAGCTTCTCTGCCAGTCAATCCCCAGCCGCAGGGCAAACCTGCGCTCCTCCCCCACGGCCGACTTCACGGCCGTGGCGGTGCGACTGCGCACGCGGGAGGGAAGCAGCCGGCGCACCTGCAGCACGTCGAGCCGGCGCCCGACCTCGAATACCATTGAGGTCCGGGTGCGCGTAGTCGGCGGCACCAGGAATCCCTCGGCCTTTAGCAGATTGCCCAGGTTAAACTTCCTCCGGTTGGCCTGCATCCCGTGGTCCGAAACGACCATCGCCGCCACGGGCTTCTCGGACACGTGCTTGAACTCCTCAGCCAGACGCTGCATCGCCGCGTCCACGGGCCGCAGGAAACGCTCCCCCACATGGGCACGCAGCGAGGCATCGTACTCGGGCTGCTCCGGATCCAGGTACCACCACAAGCGGTGCTGCAGCAAGTCCATGACCTGGAAATGGATCATGAACAGGTCCAGGGCGTACTCGCGGATCAGCCACGCCCCGGCCTGGGCCCGCATCTCCGCCATCGCGGCCATGGCGTCAACGAACGACCGGGGGTCGCCCTGCACCTTGATCTCCGCCAGCGCCTGCTGCCGGAAGATGTCGTAGTCCGGGAACTGGGTAAGCAGTCTCCCCTTGAGTTCAGCGGGATAGGTGAAGGGAGACTCCACCGACGGCGTCATCAGCCCCGACACCACAAAGCCCCGCACCGCCCGCGGCGGATACATCATCGGCACGTTCAGGGCTCCGACGGTAAGCCCGTGCTGGCTGGCGATGTCCCACACGGTAGCGGGCAGCATCTGGGCATTGAACAGCCGGAAGGCCCGCTCCCGCTTATCTACGTAGTTGAAGTCGAACACCCCGTGCTGGCCCACACTCTGGCCGGTCAGGAAGCTGCTCCACGCCGCGGGAGTGATGGCCGGCAGCGTTGAACGGAGCGTACCGCTACTGCCCTGATCTACCAGGGACTGGAGGAAGGGCATATGCCCCTCCTCCATCGCCGGGCGCAAGAGCGTCCACGTCCCGCCGTCCAGGCCGAAGATAATAACCCGCATCGTCTCGCTTTCCCCCCCAATCCGCCGGCGGCTCCTCCCGGAGCCGTGTACTGCCGGCCCTGCCTTACAGCACGTCCGCGAACCGGCCCTCGGCCCGCTTGAAGTACAGGTAACCCAGCCCCAGAAAGAGCAGCGCCACCCCCGCCGAGTACGCTACCCACTCCCACTGCGGCATGGTCTGGTTCACGATCACCCGCCGGAAACCGTCCACGATCGGGGCCATCGGGTTGAGCATGTACCAGTGCAGATACCGCTCCGGCACCGAGGCCACCGAGTACGCCACCGGGGACACAAACATCCCCAACTGCATCACCAGCGGCAACCCGAAGCCCACGTCGCGATAGAAAACGCTCAGCGCCGAGAGGAAGAAGATGATCCCCAGGGCCATGACCACCTCGACCAGCAGCAGCACCGGCAGGTAGAAGCACAGCACCGTGGGGCCGATCCGGTAGATGGCCATGAAGATGACCAGCGCCAGTGTCGCCACGCCAAAGTCCACCAGCGCCACCAGGATCGAGGACAGGGGGCAAACCTCACGGGGGAGATAGATCTTCCGAACGATGGCCCCGTTCTCCAGCACGCTGCCGGTACCCCGGTTGACGATGTTGGCGAACAACTGCCAGGGCAGCATCGCCGCGTAGGCAAAGACCGGATAGGCCGCCCCGCCCGTGTCCACCCGGACGAACTTCCCGAAGACCAGGGTGAACACCACCGTCATGGTCAGCGGCTGAATCAGCGCCCAACTGGCGCCCAAGAGCGTCTGCCGGTAGCGCCCCTTGAGCGAGCGCAGCGAGAGCGTCCACATCAACTCGCGGAACTTGTAGACCTCGCGCAGTTGATAGACAATCCCGTGGGCGTCTCGGGAACACCACTCCTCGCGCCGGGCGCCGGCCCTCTGCTTCTCTACCGAATTCCCGCCGAGGGCCGCCTCACTCATGCCCTGCCATTCCCCTGCTTCTTCCCGTGCCCATTGGAGTAGTAGTAGTTGTAGTGGTAGTAGTAATAGTAGTAGTACCCCTGCTCGCGCTGCCGGGCCTTGTTGATGGCCACCCCGATGGGCTTGGCGTTGGCGCGCCGCAGCAACTCCATGGCCCGCTGGGCCATCTCCCGGCGCGTGCTCCGCGTCTCGATCACCACCAGCGTGGCATCCACGAAGCTGCTGATCAACTGCGCATCGGCGGCGATCAGCACCGGCGGCGAGTCGAAGATGACCAGATCGGCCGCGGCCGTCAACTGTTGCAGGAGTTGCTGCATCGCCTCGGACTCGATCAGCACCACCGGATTGGGCGGCAAAGCCCCGGCGGCCAGCAGGCGCAGCCCGGAGATCGCCGTATCCTGGAGCGCCTCCTCCAGGGCCAGGTCCCCCACCAGGACATTGGTCAGGCCTCTGTCCGCCTCCAGGCCAAAGTACGTGTGCAGAGCCGGCCGCCGCATGTCCGTGTCCACCAGGATGACGCTCTGCCCGGCGTGCGCGGACTCAATGGCTAGATTGGCGGCGCAGGTAGACTTGCCCTCCCCCGCCCCCGAGCTGGTCACCAGTACGGTGCGCGCCTGTCCATCCACCGCGCTGAAGCGCATATTGGCGCGCAGGGTGCGGAAAGCCTCAGCAAAGGGCGAACGCTCGTCCTCGTCGGTCAGGATGATGGGACTCCCCCCGGCCTTGAGCCGTACCAGCCCCAGCACCGGCAGCCGCAGCAGCCGCTCCAGCTCCTTGGGGTTACGGAAGGTGTCATCCATCCGGTCCGCTACTAGTGCCACCACCAGTCCCAGGAACAGCCCGATGAGCACCCCCGTAACCATGTTCTTCTCCACCTGCGGGGCCACAGGAACGGTGGGCGTCTCCGGCCGCGTCAACACAAAAGCGCTGGCCACCGCTGCGGCTTGCTGAATGCGCAACACCTGCGCTTGGGCCAGTAGATCGCTATAGGCAGTCTCTGCCACCTTCAGTTGGCGCTCCAACTGCGCATACCGCACCTGCTTGACCGGCAACGAGCGCAACTCACCGGCCGCCTGCCCCAGGAGCGAGGAAGCCGCCCTCATACTGGCCAGAGCCGTCAGGCGAGTGGCCTCCAGGTCCACCCGCTGCTTGGTCAGTGCCTGTAGTTCGGGGTTGGCCTGCTCAATCTCCGCGGCGGAAGCCCGGCTCAGCGCCGCCCGCAACTGCTCACGAGTGCTTTCAATCTGTGCGTCCACCTCGCGCACCCGGCGGCTGGTTTCCGTATAATCCTTCAACAGCGTGAGACGCTCGGTGATCAACTGCTCCAGTTGGGAACGGATCTTCCCTACCGTAGAATCGGGGGTGCTGGTGAGCTCCGCCGTCTTCCGCAGATCCACCGTCTTGCGGCGCGCCTCTAGCCCTGCTATCTGGGCGTCCACCACCTGTACCGCGCTCTGCCCCTTGGCAATCTCATCCATCAGTGTCTCGTAGCGCCCCGCCGCCCGCGCCCCGGCCGCAACAATGTCGACGATCCCCGTCGCTTGCTTGAAGGAACTGATCGCGTTGTCGGCCTTATCCAGGTCCTCCCGGGCTCTCTCGGCCTGCTCTGTGACGTATCTGAGGGCTTGCTCCGTGGCTACCTGCCGCATCCGCCGGGTGTGCTCGATGTAGGCGGTGGCCAACTCCTGCGACATCTGCGCACAGAACTGCGCGTTGGGGGACTCCACGGTGATCGCGATGATGGCGGTCTTGCCAACCTGCCGCACAATCAACGCATTGAGCGCCGCGTTCTGCAGCCGCAGCGGCAGCCGCTGCCTGGTCTCCTTGATCAGCTCCGGGTTCTTAATGCGCTCAATCTCGGTCTCGATGTCGTAGGTCTGGCTCAGCAGGCCCACGCCCAGCGACATCTCCCCGGCGCCTCCCTCCGAATACGGCAGGTAAGGAGAGCGTAGCAGTACTCGCGACTCCGCCTGATACAACTCAGTCTGGGTCAGCGTGTAGAAGGTCGTGGCTGCGATAACCGTGACCGCGGTCAGCACAATGAGCCACTGACGCCTCCCCAGAATGGTCAGGTAGTCGCGTACGTCCAGCTCTTGTTCGCGCTTTTCGAACACGGTCTGTGTCCCTTCTTGCTGCGTGGCTGGCTGTGTCTGCTGCTAGCGGAAAATGTTGACTAAGCCATAGATGGACAACAATTGCTGCGTCCACTGGAGCCAGTTGGTTCCCTTGCGCTTCGGGACCACAATGACATCCCCGTTCTCCAGGGGATAGTTCTTGTCCGGTGCCAGCCCCCGAATGACCTTATCCAGGTCAATCAGGTAAACATCGGCGTTGACACCGCGCTTGCGGATGAGCGCCGTTTCCCAGGCCGCGGCGGCGTTTTTGTCCAGGCCCACCCGGGCGATGATGTCTAGAACCTTGTCCCCCTCCTTGAACTCGTACTTCCCCGGGGCGCCCACGTACCCAAACACATAGACCTCCCGCTTGACTTCGGGAACCACAACCGTATCCCCCACCTGCAGGGCGAGGTTGTTGGTCAGGTCGCCATCTTTGAGCAGCGTCCGCACACTGACCGTGACCGGCGCCGCGCCCGGCCGCAGTAGTGATACATTGTCCTGATCCCCATTGCTTGCCAGACCGCCGCCCCGAATAAGCACATCCAGCAGACGGTCCTCCGGCGCATACGGCTGCGGACCGGGTCGGGCCACGGCCCCCAACAGAATTACCTCGTTGCGCCGGGTACCCACGAGCAGCGTATCCCCGGCCTGCACCGGCAAGTTGGCCGGGTCGGTCGGATTGTCCATGGCCGCCTTAAGGTTAACCGGCAGCGACTCACCTCCCGCCCGCAGCAGCGTCGCCTTGTCTGTATCGGCATCTGCGGCGAAGCCCCCTGCCTGCCCCATCAAGTCGCTGACCCTCACCTCCTCCCAGCCCAGTAGCAGGCGGCCCGGCTTGGCCACCGCCCCCCAGACCGTCACGTAGTTCACCCCGCGAGGGAAGACCAGCATATCGCCCGCCTGCAGTTGCGGGCCTGTAGCCCCCGGCTGGTACTGCAGGATGGGGGCAATGTCCACGCGCTGGGGCTCGTCGTCGCCGCGAATCAGCACCGCCGTGCTCCGGTCGGCGTTGGCCGTTACCCACCCGCAGGCGAGCAGCGCGTCGAGCACGGTGTCATCGGGTGCCGCCACCGCGTATTTTCCGGGCTTCTCCACCTCGCCGATGATGGTGATCGGCTTGAACTCCATCGGGGGAACGACCAGGGTCTCGCGCGGCGCTACGAGGTAAGCCTCTGCCTGTGCCCCCAGCGCCAGATTCAGGTCCACCTTGCGGATGTCCCCCTGGGGGGCCACGATATAGGCCTCGCGGCGATTGGCTTTCGGGGTCAGTCCCAGCGCGAGGTTGACCGCGCGGGCCACGGTTAGAGGGGTCAGCGTTGGGAAAGCGCCGGGAGCGGCCACCTCGCCCTTGACGTAGATGAGCCCCCCCGCCATCTCCAGTACGCTGACCGTCACCAGCGGAGCGCGGAGCTCCTTCTTGAGCTCCTTCGTTACCCAGGCCGCCAGTTGGCTGGCGGTCTGCCCTCCCACCTTCACCACGCCCAGGAAAGGATGGGTAATGAGCCCGTCGGGGCGCACCCTGACGTTGGTCAGGCTCAACTCGGGGTGATCAAAAACAGTGATGGAGATCTGATCGCCCGGCCCCAGCACGTAGTCATCCGTAGTTTCTGCTGCTGCCAGTCCGGCCATCAGTATGGCCAGCAAGCCAAACAGTAGACCGAACCGTGCCCTGTGGGTCGTCTGCATGTGTTGCTGCTGCCTCCTGGGGTAATCGTGCCGACTGGCTCTCCCCGCCCACCACCTGGGCTAACCGGCCGCCACTGCTGTCCCCGAGGGAATGTAGTCCGGAATCATCTCCTGCAGAAGTCCGACGATGGCCTCCCGATCCTCCCGTACCGCTGCCTGCCGGAGCTGCTCCACCTGCACCAACACCTGCTCCAGACTCATCGAACGGCCGGGCACCACGTAGAAGTGCTCACCCGACTTCACCCACTGGTTTTCTACGCCGGTAAACAGATCCTCCTTCAGTTTCTCGCCGGGCCGACTGCCGATGATCTTCAGCGGTATGTCTACGTTCGGCGTCAGACCGGCCAATCGGATCAGGTCACAGGCCAGATCCATGATGCGCACCGGATGCCCCATCTTCAGGATATACGTCTCTCCCCGCCCCGGCGTAGCTCCGGCCTGTAGAATCAGTTGTACCGCCTCCGGAATGGTCATGAAATAGCGCACCATCTCCGGATCGGTGATCGTCACTTGCCGCCGCCGCCGAATCTGCCGCGTCATAATCGGCACGACGCTGCCGCGACTACCCAGCACGTTGCCAAAGCGCACACTGACCATGCTGGCCCCGGTCGCTTCCGCGTAGGACCGCACAATCTGTTCCGCCACCCGCTTGCTGGCTCCCATAATGCTGACGGGATTGACGGCTTTGTCCGTCGAGACCAGCACGAAGCGCTCTACGCCATACTGTACGGCCAGCTCCACCAGGTGCAGCGTGCCCAGAACGTTGTTCTTGATCGCTTCCGCCGGGTACAGCTCCATCAGCGGCACATGCTTGTGCGCCGCTGCATGAAACACCACCCGCGGCGAACTGTCGGCAAAGACCCGCTCCAGCGCCTGCCGGTCCCGCACATCACAGATGACCGGCACAACCTTGCACCCCGACTCCATCTCCTGCAGTTCCAGGACGGACTCAAAGACGCTGTTCTCTCCCCGCCCCAGCACCAGCAACTCCGCCGCCCCCGCCTCTATCACCTGCCGGCACAACTGCCGTCCTATGGAGCCTCCACCGCCGGTCACCATCACTACCTTGCCGTGCAGGTAACTGTAGATCGCGTCCCGATCCAGATGGATCGTCTCCCGCGGCAGCAGATCCTCCATGCGCAGCTCTCGCAGATCGTCCAAACTGGCACGCCGCGTCAGTACCTGCGAAATGGGCGGCACCGTGCGAACGGGCAGCCCGGTTGACTCTAGTCTCACCAGGATCTCGCGCAGCCGTTCCGGCCCCAGCGTCGGCGAGGCGACGATGATGGCCTGGGCGTTCTTGCGTTCGCTCCACTCTCGAGCCTCGCTGACCGGCCCCAGTACCGGCTTGCCCCTGACCCGCCGCCCCCGGCTGCGCGGGTCATCGTCCAGGTAACCCGCCACCGTATACCCATGGCCGCTCTGCTCGAGCATGTACCCCAGCGCCGCCCCGGTCGGCCCCGCTCCCACCACCAGAACCGGCACCCGCTCCTCCCCCTGGTCCTGGGCCAATTGGTACATCCGGGCCAGAATCCTGACGCTGGACAGAAACAGCAGGTAAAAAGCCGGTTCCGTCAGCAACAGGATAGAAGGGCGCGCCAGCTCCGGGAGCAGGAACTGCCAGTGATAGTATATGGGCACGTAAAGGAGCGCAGCGAACAGCGGCGTCGCCGCCACGGCACTGATGCCCAGTTGTACTACGTCGTGCGGCGAGACCTGCTTCCAGGAATTCCGCCAGACACCTAACAGCCAATAGACCGGCAGCCTGATGACCAAGGTCACCAACACAAACCAGGCGGCGTTCCCCACGGTTGCGTCCCGCCCTAGCACCACCATCCAACTCCACAACGCCGCCGCCGCGATCAGTATGATGTCGATGAGAACCTTCAGGTAATCACAGACGCTCTGGTCAAGCCGCCCTTCCAGACGACTGCACCACTGCCACAGCCACCCGGCCCTCGCCGTCCCGTTGCGTGTGTCAATCTGAGGGTTGGCCTCGGCCGCATCGGAGGGGCTGCTCACAGAAAGCTGCTCTGACAACCCTCTCCCCTCCTTCCGGCAACCGGCGCCCCCCAACTGCACTTGCAGACGGTTGCCAGTGGACTCCCCCCAGAGTTCGTCTTGCTTGCAGCGCCTCACCTAGCGCCGCCTTCTCTGTCACGCACCCGCGCGGCGGCGCTTGCGCCGGGAGACCGCGCCATACTAGACACCGACCCGGCTCAGGTCGCGCCGGCCCCTGGACAGCCCACGCCTGCCCAGTTGCGCCCACCTCCCCAGTCTAGCGCATATTATATACTCATGCTCCGCTGACATCAAGAGGTCAAGCACAAACAGCGCGATCGCCGCTTGTCAGTGGCTCCCCGGAGGGGCCGCTCTATGGATAGGGCTGAACACAGGTCTGCGCTGCAGGCGAAGCACCAGGCCTGTCTGGATGACCTTAGTCGGCCCAGCCCACCTCTTGTCGGCGGCGGACAAATGGGGTCGCCGGGCGTGAGACGATACGACCCGCCGGCGGCACTGCCGACAAGGACTTGTCGCCCCCGGTGGGGAAAGTAGACTTGCTCAGTTGCGTACCGCGTAGCCGGTACAACCGAATCACGGCGAAACAGTGACGAGGGGAGGCCTTGTCCCTATGACACTCTCCCGATGGCGCGCATCGCTTCTTCTCCTGGTTTGCCTACCGGTGCCCGCCCTGGCCGCCGGTCCCTTCGCTCTGGAAGGCAGCACGCTCAAAGTCAAGACTGACCGCTATGAGATGGCCTTCGAGTGCGGCAGCCTGACTTACTTGCGGAACCTGCTCACCGGGGAGACCTACGCCCAACCCGTTGGCGAGCTGGACAAGCGCTTGTTCTCCCTGATCCAGGGCCTGACCGTGTGGCCGCCGGAGGCCGGCCCCGAGTACAAGCAGCAGATTGACGCCTCCCACCCCTGGTTGAGCGGCTACTCCCCGGAGGCGCGCTGGGTCTATGCTCACCACCCTACGGCCCGCTCGACAGTCAGCCTCCGCTCGCTCTCCGACACCCACGTGATGGTCACCTGGAAGGGCCTGGAGGCTACTGGCCCCGACCGCTTTCTCCCCGACGAGACCTACAGCCTGGACCTGGAAGTCCTCCCGGGCTCCGGTGATCTGGCCCTGACCGCTCGGGGGACCGGGGCGGGGCCCGGCACCCTGGGCGTCTCCTTCCTGATGGCTAACTTCTCCCGGGACCTGGACTTCATTTGGCCTATCTGCGAAGGTAGCCACCACCGCCCCCGCGATCTGGACTGGCGCACCCTCTGCGCTACCTGGCCCTCCCCCTGGGTCGCTTCCCTCGTTATCGCGCAGGGCCGCAGAGGCGCCGTCGGCATGTGGATGGCCGACCCCCACATGCGCACCCGCTACCTACACCTGCGCAACAACCCCGACTGCTTTGACGTGGTTTTCGAGAGCATGAACGAGGCGCCCTTTGCGCCGTGGCAAGACGCTGAGTCCAGACCGATACGGCTCAACGTCTACCGGGGCAGTTGGGTCCTCCCGGCCAAAGCCTTCCGAGACTGGTGGGCGACTACCTTCAAAGTGCGTCCCCTAGCGCAGCGCGAACCAGCCTGGCTGAAGAACATCCGCTGGGCCGTCAATTGGTATGTACCTCCGCCCCCAGAGTACGGCCCACAGACCACCTTCACCGTCTTCCAGAACTGGAAGATAGGGCCACAACCGGGGCCGGCCGTGGACGGAGGCCTCTTCCCGGAGGACATGGAGGCCGGGCCGGTGCTCAGCGACGCGATGAAGCAGACTTTACCGACCGTGGTGGCGAACGGCTCGCACCCCATCGTCTACCTCAACATCCGGCTCATGAACAAAGGCCATCCCTGGGCGGCCCGGTACTGGGACTATCGCCATCTCCCCGCTATCGCAATGCAGGCCTGGCAGGACCCCGGCGCTCCGCCCCAGCCCGGCGATCCGGGAGCGTACGCCGTCCACTGCGCGGCCAAGCCCTGGCAGGACCTGCTCGTCGGCTGGGCCCGGCAGACTTACGAGCGCTTCGGCATCGCCGGCTTCTATATGGACTGCGCCTCGGGTGAGCCTAACAGCGCCCTGGGCCTGATTGACGGCAAGAGCGACGTCCAGGGCCAGATCGAGTTGATGAAGCGGATCAAGCAGGAGATCCCCGGCGCCTTCCTTGACTGCGAGTACCTGAACGAGGCTATGGCTCAGGTGGTGGACTTCGGTTCCGTGGGCTTCGACGCCTTCTGGCCCGGCTCCGGCCCCGGCCGGCAGAAGACGGTGCACCCCCTTGTCGGCTGCCTGTTCAACGACTACGCCTACCTGACTTTCATCGTCCCCGACGGACGCTTCCCGGCCTTTGACGAGACCCTCGGCCGGCTGCCTCGCTGGCAGGCCCATCCGCCCTTGCCCGACAAGTCCATTACCGACTACTGCCGCAGCGAGGACTTCCAGACCTTCCGCGCCCACCTGTGGTGCCAGACCCTCATGCGCCCGGTCTACCCCGACGACTGGGACCCTCGCGTCCATGCCTACTACACGGACGCGGCGGGCAACCAGTATCAGGTGCTAGGCGACGAGCCTGACGAGGGCCGGATGGTGAAAGTCCTCCCCGGCGGCAAGCAGGAAATGGTCTACTGGCGCATCAAGTCCCGCCGGGAGGCCCCCCTCGCGGCGGAGACCGGCATCGAGGGCTGGGTCGCCTACGATGGCGAACGAGCTATCGGTCTCGATCCTGCCCGCGAGTATCTCTACACTGCCGGTCCTCGCCCCCATGACTGGGAAGTAACCCGGCTTCCGGAACAGGCTGCCATCGTCCGCTCTCGCCCGTACAAGGAAGGACTGCTGGTTCTGGACCTGCGCTCGCTTGACGATCAGCCTCACACCGGGGAGGTGCAGGTGCTTTCCGAGCACGATCTGATCACCGCCGTGACCGCGCAAGGAGGACAGCCGCTACAAGCGGAAGCCGTTCTGCCCGACGGTCGCAAGCGCTACCGCCTCACCGCCCAGGTCCCCGGCGTCCTCGCTCTCTCCGCGGAGCCACCCCTGGCTTTGAGCCTTCCGGAAGAGGGCGCGCCTCTCGCCCGACTCGCCTCGGCTGCTCCCCGTTTCTACTGCTACCTCACCAGCGACGGCCTGCGGGAGCCCATCCCCGGCAACCTACTGGCCCACGTGGACCCCGCCCGCAACTTGCTCAAGATATTCCCCCGCTGGACCAACGACGGGGCGATAGACTATCTCTACCACTTACCTGCAATGCCGGCGGGCAAGCGGCTCCTGTTACGTTTCGCAAGCCTCATCCCCCATCCCGGCAATACCTGCGAACTGGCGGTCGGCGTCAACGGCCGGGAGGTCCTGCGCCAGGCCCTGGTCGGCAAGGACCAGCAGAGTCAGTCACACGAGATTGACCTGACTCCCTGGGCCGGAGAGAGCCTGATCTTAAGCTTCTACCTGGATAAGTGTCGTTTCTTTAACTGGTTCAATCTGCAAAATCCGGTCATTGTCGCCGAGTAGTGACTTGCTTCGGTGCTCAGGAGAGTGATCCCATGCGCCTTGCCTGCTCCCTGTTACTGATCTTCGCTGCGTGCGCCGCTCGGGGGGCCGGTCCAGAGACTACTTACCGCTACCCTCTGGGCACGGTGCCCTATGTCGGCGGCAGTCCTCCCACCATAGATGGACCGATCCAGCCTCAGGAGTACCAACACTTTGCGGCGATCACCGGCATGGTGTCGTTCGGCAGCGGCAGCGCAGCCCTCAAGACGCTAGTCCCCCAGTTCCAGCAGGTAGTCTGGTATATTGGCTATGACGACCAGTACCTGTATCTAGCCATGCACTCGCCTAATCCCCCCGGCGGCTGGCCCCTAGCCAAGGCCAAAGGGCGCGATCCCGGCAACGCGATTTTGTGGGACGACCACGTAGAGATTCAGATCGCCCGCGACCGCGACCGCGCCACCTTCCCCGGAGTCGGGTTCTACAAGCTCATGGCCAACGCCAAGGACTCCCTGGACGACCAGTGGTACTACAACGGCACGCCCGGCACGGAAAGCGCCTGGTCCTATGGGGGTCGGGTCAAGTCCCAGGTCACCCCCGAGTACTGGGACCTGGAGCTGTGCGTAGACGTGCGCGCTCTGGACCTCAAGAGCCTCGACAGCCGCTCCCTAGTCCTCCAGCTGCTGCGGGCCGACGCCCCCGGCGGGTTGTACTTTGCCGGCTGGATCGGCGATACCTGGATGGCCTGGGACCAGTTCGGCGAGGTGCGCTTTGACCGCGCTTCTCCCGTCTTCCGCTTCCTGGACATGGGCAACCTGCTCAAGGGCGACATGGCGCTGCGCTGCGAGGTGCGCGGCCAGACCGACCAGGCCATGCCGGTCACTGTCCGGGCTACCGTCCGCAACGACGCCGGGCAGGTCATCTTCGACCAGACCCGCGAGGAGGAGGTCACTCGCGCTACGGTCAAGCCCATCCACTTCGACGCCGCCCTGCCACTATCCGATACCGGAAATGTCCTCGAGCTGCTCGCGACCTGCCCCGGCCCTGAGGGCGGCCGGCAGGTGCTTTACCACGTCCAGGTCCCCATCATCAAGCTGACGGATGAGTTCCACGAGAAGCATCTTGCGCCCTGGCTGGCGCGCCGGCCGCAGGGGGATTTCGACTGGAACTTCGCCTACTGGCCTAGCCACGGCGTAGCTCGCAGTTCCCTGGACGTGGACTTCTTCGGTCTGCAGGAAGCCGTGGCTCGCGCCGCCGCCTTCCGCGTCACCGTCCACAGAGAAGGGGACAAGAAGGTCCTCGCCACCGCCACCGCCCCGGTCAAAGACAAGTGGGGCGAGATGGTGGTCAAGGGGCTGGCTCTGCCGCCCGGTGACTACGTAGCGGAAGCCGAAGTGCTCGGCGCCGACGGCAAGACCGTAGTAGGCCGCCGCGAGGTCAAATTCGTGCGACGCCACTACCAATGGGAGGGCAACCAACTGGGCTTTTCCGACCGCGTGATCCCCCCGTATACGCCGATCCAGGCCAAGGGCCAGGAGTTCTCCGTCTGGGGGCGGACCTACACGGTGGGCGACGACGGCCTGCTCAGCAAGATCGTCGCGGGGGGCGGCGCCGGCAACGAGCCTATCCTGACCGCGCCCATGCGCCTGCTCGCAGCAGAGAAGGGGCAGCCCGTCGCCATCACCGGAGCGGCCTGCCGCGTTACCAAGGCGGAGCCCGGCCGCGCGGAGCTGTCCGCCACCGGCCGGCTGGGTTCGGCCGAGTATCGCCTGGACTCGTACCTGGAGTACGACGGCTGGTACCACGTGCGCCTCACGCTGACTCCTCCCGCCGGCGGCGCTACGCTCGACAGCCTGGCGCTGCAGGTCCCTCTGTGGGGCGCCGCCGACACCATGTACATGCAGCGCGACGGCGACGGACGCCGCGGGAATAAGTTCGGCGCGATCCCTCCCGGCCGCGGTCTGGTCTGGAGCAGCAGAGATCTTTTCCCCTTGGAGGGCTGGGGCAGCTTCTGTCCCATCGTCTTCCTAGGCACCGGCGACAAGGGCCTGTGGTGGTTCGCCGACGACAAACGCGCCTGGACTCTCTCCGAGGACAAGGCGGCGGTGGAGGTCGCCCGCAGCGACCAGGGCGTGGAGCTCACCCTCAACTTCCTCGCCGCGCCCACGACGCTCACCGAACCGCGCACCCTGGAGTTCGCCTTCCTCATTGACCCAGTCAAACAGATGCCCGACGAGCGCAAGTGGGCTTGGGGCAGACTGCGCTATACCCACAATACTTATGGCTACCGCTATTATGGGGGCAGCGTAGACGGCTTTGAGAACACCGACGAGGATCTCGAGGCTCTCAGCCGCGTGCTCACCGATCCCACCTGGCAGATTCCCGACAGCCCCGGCGCCTCTCCCGGCTACCTGGGCCACAGCAGTCACTTCCGCCAGACCCACTACGAGGCCGTCACCGGCCGCCACGAGATGCTGGTTCTGTACGGCTCTACCTGGCTTACCGGTCTCGGTCTGGACGCCTTCGACACCTACGGCGGCGAGTGGCTGGGCCGCTCCAACTGGACCCCCAATCCCCAGACCGAGTTCACCAACTGGTGGAACCTGCAGCACACCGTGGAGTGGAAAACGCCCCGCCAGTTGACCACGGTAGGCGTCAACTTCAACCGCGCCTTTGAGGACTGCTTCGTCTGGTACCACCAGCGCTTGCTCGCCAAGACCCCCGTCAACGGCACCTGGTGGGACAACTCCTCCATTGGCACGATCCTGGACTACGACCCGGTCCGCGGCGAGTTTTACCAGCACTACAACATCTTCGACCGCCGCCGCCTGACCAAGCGCCTGTGCAATATCGGCTGGGAGTTGAACCGCCCGCCCTGGTGGATCAACAATATGCACGTGGACTGGTCCTTCAATCAGGTGGCCTGGCACATCGAGAACGACTTCTACGTGGACAATCCCGAGGCGACTATGATGGACCAGCTGCCGGTGGACGAGTTCCGCGCCCTGTGCCGAATCAAGCGGGGCATCGTCCACCGCCTGGCCACGCGCGGGCCGGAGGGGACCACGGAGCAGATGCGCCGGCAGGGCCGCTCGGCGGTGGGCATGTGTCTGCTACACGACATCGGCAGCTACCTGTGGGGCTGCGACGCCCGCTTTGCCCCCGATATGCTGCGCCTCATGGACGAGAAGGTCGGCTACTTCGAAGGTGCGCAGTTCCTGCCCTACTGGCGCAACCGGCACGTACTCAAACTGGACACGCCGGGCGTCTATGCCTCCATCTACCTTGGCAAAGGTCGAGCGCTGATCGTAGTAGTCAACGAGAAGCGGCAGGACCAGGAGGTGGCCTTCACTCTGGAGCCGGGAATCGTTCCCAGCGGCAAGCCGCAGCGGATGTACGACGCGGAGACGGGGATTGACTTCCCGCCGCTCTACGACAGCGCCCTCAAGGTTTATCGCTGGGGCGAGGCCCGCCCCGGGTTCTTCGGGATGCCCGCCGGCGGCGTCCGCCTGCTGGTGGTGGAGTAGGTCCGCCGCAGGGCGCGGGCTCCGTACCCCGCCGGTCCGGCGATGGTGGCCGCGGTGGCCCCCGCATGGAGAGGCCGAAGGCGAGCAGGCCCTGCGTAGCGGGGCGCGCGCAAGCTAAGCTGGGCCGGGTACTACGCCTGCTGCGGCAGGCTCGTATTCCGCCCCTGCGCAGATCAATGCGGGCCTCCTCGGTGCCTCCGGCGTCTCGCCGGTGTGCCTGCGGACCGCGGAGGCCTGCCCACGGAGCTCAAGCGATGTCTAGACTCCCACAACTGCTATCCGCGGGCACGGCGATCCTGCTTTGCCTCCCCGCCTGTCTCGCGGACGACCCGGGGACCTTGGTTGTCCCCCTCCCCATCGCCTCCGCCGCGGGCTTCCAGCGCCGGGGCGACTCCTGGGTCCCGCTGCCGGAGTGTCTGAACCTCTCCGGTCCCGGCGCGGTGGTCTGGGAGGCAGAGCAGCCGGACGAGGTACTCTGGCAGCCCGCCGGCGGAGTGCGTCGGGATCCCGACGGGGTGGTCTACGCCCGCGGCTACACTCTCCTGCGCTACTACTGCCACGCCGCGCAGCGGGTCAACGTCACGCTCTGGGCCCGGATGCGCCACGAGCAGCACAGCGCCCTGTACCTGATGGGCCACCAGTGGAGCAGCGAGCGCGACTTCCGCGAGCAGGGTCAGGACCCGGCTGCGGCGCTCAAAGAGGCCGCCGGCCAGTGGCGCTGGGTCCGCCTGCAGACCTTCCCCCTGGCTGCGGGATTCCATTACGTCCAGGCCACCTACTCCTGGCCCGGCTCTCCCGATCTGGACCAGTTCGCCGTCCTCTTCGACGCCGCTCGGCCCGAGGCTACTCCGCTGCAGACCTCTCGCGCGGCGCTCACTGATTTCTGGCTGGAAAGTGATGAGGTCCACCTCCCCGCTGCGCAAACCTTGACTGCGGCGCGGGTAGTGGCCCAGAGCGCTGCGGGCACGCTGGTGGCCTCCACCGACGGCGGCCAGACTTGGCAGGAGCCCCGGGGTCTGCCGCTGGCCGGTCCGTTCCGCCTGCGACTGCGCATCCCCGCTGCTGCCCTTGCCGGCAGCGACGTCCAGGGCTTTCAGGCAACCCTCCAGGTCGACCCCGCCCGGTGCCTGGTGGCCGACAATGGCTTCGTCCGGGTCTGTGTGGACACCGCCAATCACGGCATCTTTCGTCTGGACTGGAGCCACCGCCCGGCGTCCTTCTCCACTCCGCCCAAAGCCGTGCCTCTCTTCTCGCTGGAACTGAAGAAGCGCGGCGAGCCCTGGCCCGATCCGCGGCGGATCATCGGCCCTGCTGACGGCCAACTGCTCTCCGCGCACGTTGCGGGTCCTGCCCACCAACGCACTGCCACCCTCAATTACAGTCTCTTGGACGGACAGATCAGGGCTACCGTAACCATCGCCCTGGGCGAGGGCAATGAGAGCCTGTGGTCCCTGGCCCTGGACAATCGCTCCGAGTGGGACATCTTGACCTACAACTTCCCCCGCCTGGCCGGGCTGAAGATCGGCTGGAGCGGCTACGACGACCGTTGGCTCAACACGAACATCTACGGCCCCTGGATGGGCGGCGCCCCACCCGAGGACCGTCCCTACCCCGGCTGGGGCGCCCTGGGCTATGCCGACCTGTATGACGAGCAGGCCGGGCTTTCTCTCGCGACCAGAGACCCCGAGGACGGACTCACCAACTTCGCCCTGCGTCCCGAGGCCATCCGTTTCGGCGACAGTTGCTCCCTGGAGACCCAGAAGCAGCACTGCGTGCCCGCCGGCAAGCAGCGTACCTGGACCTACGCCCTGCTCCTGCACCCTGGCGACTGGCACGCGGCGGCCGACGCCTACGGTGAGTGGTTCCGGGGCAAGTTCGGCACCGCTGACCACTGGCCTGAGTGGGTCCGCGATGACAACGGCTGGGTCCAGTTCTCCTGCGCCCTGGCCGACAAGACCTTCCAGTGGCCGCAATTGCTCGAGTACTGGGAACAGGCCCGCCGCCTGAACCTCAATCATCTGCAGATCTGGGGGCAGTTTGGCTCCTCTGCCTGCTCCTCCTTCTGGTGGCCCTCCCCCAAGTACGGGCCGATTGAGCAGTTCGCTGCGGTCAATAAGCAGATCCGCGACGCGGGCGGCCATATCGGTTACTACCTGATGTACTGCCTGGAAAACCGCTACAACCAGCTGGACACGGAGACCTACGAGGGCTACCTCCCGCGTGCCGCCTATCCGCCCGGCGTGCCCGTCCTGGGCAAAGAAGCCCTCATCGCCGGGTGTATGGTGGACGACCCCACCGGTAAGGTCACCGCTTGGCCCACCACCGACCGGGAGATGAGTGAGTTCCGCGCCAATCTCGCCCGCCTGCTGGCCGAGGGTAAGACTACTACCTGGGCCGACAGCGAGACCTGGCCAAAGCATTCCATGGTCACCATGAACCCGCTGGACCCTGTCTGGCAGAAGTGGCTGACGCAGTGGACCGTCGGGCTGTACACTGAGGAATGGAACTGCGACTCCCCCTACCAGGATGTGCTGGGGGCGGGGAATGTAGGCCGCTCCTTCGACCTGCGGCGGGGGGACCACGGGGAGGTGTACAACGCCGAGCGCCTGCTCGCCCAGCGCCTGGCCGAGGAGGGGCGCCAAGCCGACCCTCAATACTGCCTGGTGGCCGAGGGTAAGCAGGAGCAGGTCACCCGCTGGGCCACCGGCATGACCAGCAACGCCCACTATGGCTGGATTGACCTGGCCGCCCACCGCTATACCCACCCCGACCACATTCTGTACATGGGCGCAGCCAACGGCGGCTACACGCAGTTGGTCAAGAACTGCGAACTGGCCTACCTCTACGGAGCGCGCTTTGACCTTATCGTAATGGGTGACGTCCGCGCCCTGCGGCGTACCGTCACCTTCCGCGACAGCTTCAAGCGCTTCTGCTTCCGGGCGCGGTACATGGATACCGTGGGACTAAAGGTCTCCGGCCAAGGCCTCCGAGCTACCCGTCACGACCGCACTGAGAGGGGGGTCAACGCCCGGCTGATCACGGTAGTCAACGAGCAGCAGACCGCTGATGGCATCCTGGAGTTGGAGCCGCTCCCCGGCCCCGCCTTCTGGCTGACGGACGACGGCAAGGCCGCTCAGGCCTCCTTCGCCCAGGGCGAGACCGGAACCACGTTCACGCGGATTCCGCCCCACCGTCTCAGCGCTCTTCTTCTGGTTGCGCAGCCTCCCCGGGACGAAGAATACCTCTCCAACCTCGTCGCCTGGCCCACCCCCCGCGGCTACACCGCCCGCCTGTGGCTGGCGAACCTGACTCGCGCGACGAAACAACTACGCCTGACGCTGCAGGGAATCGGTCCGGAGCAGCCCCTGGAGATTGCCCTGGAGCCCGGCGGCGTCTACAATCAGGACCTGCCCGTCATTCTGCCCCCGGACACTGTGCCCAGCGGCTTCCTGCGTCTCACCCAGGCGGATCGGACACTGGCGCAGACCTTCCTCTATCCGACCCTGGATGACCCCTCCTTCGAGAAGTCCGGCACGCCCCTGGCCGACGCTCCCGACGGCGAGCGTGTCGCTCGCTTGGGACCGGTCAAAGGCTGGCAGGGCGTCTCCCGCCTGCTCAACGTCGAGCCGGACCGTAAGTACCTGGTCACGGTGAGCGCCCGCCGCAGCGGGGAACAAGGGAACATGTTCGGGCTGGTGCGCCTGCGTAGCGCCGCCCGGGGCTGGCAGTACACCCGTCTGGACTTCCCCGCCGGGGTGTTCAACCGCTGGGTGGTGCTAACCGGGGAATTCACCGTTCCCACCGACCTGACCGAGGCAGACCTCTACCTGTACAACATGGACAGCGAGGTCGCGGTGGACTACGACGCGATTGCGGTTAAGATGCTGGAGTAGGACGCCCGCCTTCGGACTGCGGACGCCAGTGGGCCGGGTGCTACGCCCGCTGCGCAGGCTAGTACTCGGTCCGTCGGCATTGCGCCGCGGCCCTCCCGGTGGCCCCGGCCTCTCGCCGGTATACCTGTCGGGCGCAGGCTTGCACCGCGCCGTCCGCAGGAACCGCAGCACCCCAGCCTGCCTTGCTGTAGCCGCGCCTTGCTTCCCCTCTCTTCCCGACAGAGGGGGCCGGGGGGTGAGGCCTCCGACTCCCCCTCTCCCGCAGGGAGAGGGGGCCGGGGGGTGAGGTAGAACCACGCGGCGGCCCCCCCTTCCTATCTGTCCACCCCTGGCTCCTCGCATCCCACAGACCCTCCCTCAGTCCCTCCCCACCACCAGCCCCGAGAAGAAGGTCTGCACCCCATAGCCGGGGTTGAAGTGCTCCTTCACCACGTTGTCCAGGTGCGGAGCCTCCCCCGGATGCCCATTCCCCAGTAGCAGATACTCCGGCGCCCCTGCGTGCTGGGCGTCGCGGGGCATTTCCGCGTCGCGCCGCCACTCCTTCCCGTCAGCGGAGGAGTAGAAGACAATCGTCTCCGCCGCCAAAGCCACCTTGACCCAGTTGGCGGCATGCGGCCACCAGTTGACGAGATAGCCCGTGTTGACCGCTGAGCCGTAGCGCGGAGCGGCCCCGCTTACTACATACAGGAACTTCCCCGCCCCCAGACCGGGCGTAGCCTGAACACAGGCTCCATTCGGCCAGACCAGGAACAGACTGCCGCCCGAGGCATCGTTCCCTCCGCTCGGCGCGCGCAGGATCTCGACCTGTACCGAGATGTTGTCTACCCCCAGTTTGCGCCGCACGTGTGCATAGCCATAGTAGGCCCCCTGCACGCACAGCCGCCCGTCCAGCAACCACACTCCCGAATTCCCCTCGTGCAGGTCCCGCTCCCAGCCCGCGGCGAGTTCCGCTCCCGTGAAGTCTTCGCTCAGGTCGGCCAGCACCTGGGCCGGACGCGGCGGATGCGACTCGGCTTGCGACAGGGCAAACGTCCCCGGCTTACCCGCCAGGACCAGCCGCAAGTCATGCCGGGGCACCTCCACGGCGAAACCGGTTCCTCCCGCCCGCGGCAGGGCCGCGCCGGTCTCCGCGTCCCAGCACTCCCAACCGGCCGGCTCCAGCCCCAGCGCCTTCCAGTCCGGCTCCACGGTCGCGTCTACCGCCTCCTCCCCCACGTTCCCCACCAGGAACAGCGCGCCCCGGGGCGCGTGGTAGACACTGATCTTGATCCCTGGTGCCGCGCACTTCACGCGCTCCGTACTCTGCCAGTACCCCAGGAACTGCGTATCCGCCTCCCAGGGCCGGAACAGCCCGCGGGCATGGCGCAGCCCCTGCACGACCCGCTGGTCCCTGGTGCCGAAGGAACCGACGTCTTGGTCGTGCAGAAACGCCAGCAGCATCATGGACCGCGTGTCGCGAGCCAGCAGCGGCGCGGCCCACTGGGGCGAAGACATCCCCACCATCGCCGGCTGCCCCACCGACCGGGCCGGATTGTAGGCGTAGTAGCGCTCCAGCGAGCCGTAGAAGTCCAGGTTGTCCCGGTCGGGGAAGGGGTTATAGTACCCCCGCTCACAGGGCGCCCAGATGCCGATCAGACCGTAGGCCGGCAGGAAATGCCCGCTGACGTGCTGTGAGTCCCGCAGCAGATTCGGCCGGCCATGCACGAAGTTGAGGTAAGCGGCCCGCTTCCAGCGCTCGCGGTACAGCCACAGGCCGGAGGAGTAGACCTTCCGCCCGTCCTCGCGGATGAAGCCCAGGCCCAGCTCCTCGTCATAGACCGGCTTGGGATAGCCCGTGTCGTCGTAGAAGCCGGAGATCGCCGTCTCCTTCAGGCTCTCGTCGTAGGCATGCGCCACAAAGTCCACGTAGCTGGGCACCGGCTGGGCATACATCAGCACGTAGTTGTCACGGTTGTCGCCGAAGATCCGCTGCTGCCAGGCCCAGTCCGGCACGGAGGTGGTGCTGTCCCAGGTACGCTGATCTATCCCCCACTCCCCGCGCATCACGCGTGCCGCGGCCAGCCCCTTGGGCACGGTCCCCCAGTACTGGTACCCGACCACTGCCTTCTCGCCCGGTCCGGCCAGCAGCCGATCAATCATCGCCCGCGAGGTAGCCCGCTGCTGCGGCGTGTCGCCCGGGTACAGGCTGCATAGCCCCCCGGCGAGCGGATTGCCGCTGCCTCCGGTCTGCACCACCGTCAGGGGTGCGTCGCCCGGATAGCCGCCATCCTGCCAGCCCCGCCAGCCCTCCGGCAAGGGCCGCAGCGGCCCCGCCTGGAAGGCAAATTCCAGCGTCCGGGGCCCGCTCAGGCGGTACTCTCTGTCCACCAGGTTGAGCACTAGGTTGAGGCGGTCCCCCTCCCGGTAGGCGTCCACCGCCGGGGCCTCGTCGCGTAGCACCCAGCCCTGGTCGCTGTCGGCGGCGTAGCAGAAACAAGTGTCGTAGTCGCCCACCCAGAAGAGCGTGGCGAAACTCGGCGAGCACGCCACCGAGCGCGTGTTGGTCACGGAGTCGTATATCTTGCCCTGCCGATCCGGCAGCACGTCCGCAGAGATGGTGGTCCCCTGGGTATCCCCCGCCGCTGAATAGAAACGACAGTAGCGCGCCTGCAAGGGAATCTCCAGCCGCATCCGGCTCAGGTTGACCGCTCCGGAAGCGGGGGCATAGGTTAGGCGGTAGAGCAGGAAGCCGTCATACTCCATCACTGCCTCCATCGTCACCCGCAGCGGCCCCGCCGCCAGTTCTGCCCGCCCGGAGACCCGCGCCGGAGTCGTCTCGGTGACCGCGAGGGGCCGCGTGACCTTAAGCGGGACTACCTTCCCGCCTATCTCCACCGAAAGCGTCGCGGGAGCCGCCAGCAGGGACTTGCCCTGCGAGATCAGCTCCTGGAGCAGACCGGTCTCGGCCAGAGCATACGACCTCCCCCAGGGCTTGATCTCGCGCCCGGTTACGATCAGCGGCGTATAGGGCAGCGGCACCCTATCTCCCACCCCGCGCGGGTGCGCCAGCCAATCGAGATTCCGCTTCTCAAACCAGTCCGTGTAGTCGGCCAGCGCCTGGCCGCCGGCGGTCGCCACCTTGACCTTTACCGTGTAGTTCCCTTCCGGCAGCCGGGCCGTGGACTCCCGCCAGGTGCCGCGGGTGCCGGTGAACTCCCGCAGGATCCCCCGCAGCGCCGGTGGCGCGCCCTCCTTTCCCTGCGGGAAGACGCCGATCTCGGCCGTGGGCATGGGCCCCACATGGTTGCTCTTCTTCACCCAGGCGGTGAGGTCCACCAGCACGGCCAGGCGGTCCCGCGAGGCCAGGTAGCGCGGGAAGATGTAGACCAGCGGCACCTCCGGCGCCGGGCGCTTGACGAAGCGCAGCGCGGGAATCCGCACCTCCCGCTCCATCGTCCACAGGCGGCGGCCCTGCCCATCTACCGCCTCGAAGGTCAGATGATTGTATGGCTGCAGCCGCTGCCCGCCTCCCAGCACAAACTCCTTGGCCTCGCCGGGCGATATCGTCACCGCCTGCTCGGCCTGCCCTACCGGCTGCGCCGGGTCGCCCAGGCTCGGGCGACCAGTGGCCGCCAAACGCAAGGTGACCGTCTGGGCGGTCTCGGTGGAATTGGCTACCTCCCCCCGCAGTTGCAGCCTGCCGTCCAGGACAGGCTCCGCCGACAGCACCCGCACCGCCGCCGTCTCCCGGCTGAAGATCGCCTCTCCGCCCACCCGCGCGTCGTTCAGCCCGCCCGAGGCGTTCCACGCCGACCACTTGTAGCCGAAGTAGGTGCGGTCTAGATTCAGCCGCCAGGCCGTCCCCTCCTGCGGCGGCTGCAGACTCACGGACCCCAGTGGAATACGCATTTCGCAGACCCAGCGGGTGCCCTCCACGGAGTTGGCAACCTCCGCGCCGCTCTCCCAGGAGTTATGCACCTCGTTGAGCAGGGGCACGAACCGCGCGTCCCAGACCGTGCCCAGGGCATTGGTCGCCAGGTAGTAGGTGGGGAAGTCGTACTGCTGGGCGTCGGCGCGGGTGCCGGGGGCCAGCATCATCTCCAGGCAATCATCCCCGATGATGCGGAGGGTGTCATGCTCGGCGCAGGCGGCTACCACCGTGTTGGTGTTGGACTCAATCGAGTCCATCGCCACATACAGATACCGCTCATCCCAGGTCAGGTAGAAGACCGGCTGCTCCAGGCGCAGCACCTGCGGATCGCCGCTGGGGTAGGCTTCCAGGAGGGTCACCGTCGCCGCGTACTTCCACTCGCCGGGGGCGAGCCGGCCGTCTATGCTGGGCGCCTGGCGGCAGAAGGGCAGATACACCGACGGTTCGGGCCGCTCGGCAGATAGCGCCGAGGCTACGGAGACGAGCAGTAGCGCGATGACCCACCAAATAGACCTGTCTAGCATAGGAAGTCTCCTGCGCGAGGGTGTCCCGTGCTGATCGGGGGCGCCGGGCCTCGCCCTGGTGCCGCAACATCTTCTGACTGACCCGTGCACCTCGCCGAACCTCCCCTCGGAACCCCCTCTTCCGCAGAGAGAGGGGCAGAGGGTGAGGCAATCTTGCGCACCCTGCGCGCCCCCCCGCGGCAACCACTTCCGGGCGGCGACGAATCGCCGCCTTTACCCGTCTTGTCCCCTGCCAGCCCCTCTCACTCCCTCCCTACCACCACTTCCCCCGCCCAGACCGTGTTGATCCCGGTCGGCCAGGGCGCGTCGTTGTTGAACACCTCTCCCGTCCCGGCTGTGCCCCGGCCCAGCAGCAGCAACTGTGGCGGCTCCCGATACTCGGCGGGCCGCGCCACCTGCGCCTCCTCCGTCCAGCTTTGCCCGTCCAGCGATGACCAGTAGGTGATCCGCTCCGCAGACAGGCTGATCCGCAGGTAGAAGTCCAGCCGGTTATCGTCCAGCACCCGGAAGCCGCGCGGGGCCAGGCTTATCCGCCGCGGCCCGTACCCGCGGATGGCGAGGTAATCGCTACCGGCGACTCCACCCGTGAAAAAAGTGTACTTCTCCGGTCCCCACCAGAGGCCCAGGCCCGGATTCCACTCCGGCGCGCAACCGCTGGGATAGACCTGGAAACGCGCCTGCGCCACGGTAGCCTCCGCCGGCCAGACCTGCGAGAGGTAGTTGTACCGATAGTGCTGCCCGACGAAGGCCAAGCGCCCCTGCTGCGGCTCAATCTTCGCCCCTTCGCCGTGGCCGGGCGAGATATGGCGCGACCAGACGGGGTTCAGGTCCGGCCCCGCGAAATCATCGCGGAACAGCACCTGCGCCGGCTGGGGCAGGGCTGCGCCGTCCAGGGCCTGCTGCTTCGTCGGGTTACCGTCCACATGCACCCGCCCCCACAGCACCGGCCGGTCGTCCGGTGCCGGAATGACCTCCGTATCCCCCGCATACTGCGCGGAGAGAGTGATCAGCACTTGCCGTCCCCGGAAGGCGCCCAGCGGGACCTCCCGGGCTTGCCAGCGTGGGGCCGGGGTAGCCTGCTCCCGCCAGACCTCCGTCCCATTCACGAGGACCGAGACCGCCATCGGCCACGGCGCCCGCTCCCGGCGCACGTCATACTCGGGCGCATAGGCGTAGGAGAACTTGAGCACCGGCTCCGCCTCCGCCGCCAGCGCTACCCAGTGCTCTGCCCAGCCCCGGAACCGCCCCCAGCCCAGCACCAGCGTGGGATAGGCCTCCTCCCCGACCGTTCGACTCTCCACCCGCGTGTAGGAGTTATAGGTCCACCCGTAGGCGGGCGTCCCCCGCGCCAGGCCCTGCCCGTTGGCCGCGTTGTAGTCGCTACGCAGCCGCCAGTCCTTCGGCGGAGTCTCCTCCCAGACAAACACCAGCCCGCCCGGCAGCGGCGTGGTCAGCCGCCGCGTCTCTCCTGCCGGCCAGGGCTCGGACCAGTCTTGCGCTGTACCACATACGCGCAGGCATGGCTTCCGGCACGTTACCGCGACCTCCGCCGCTTGCGGCCCCTCTGGCCGGCGGTCCAGTTCCACCACCAACTGCTTGCCGCTAGGCCGGACGGCGTTCACGCATACCCCTTCCGGCAACCCGGAGAGAACCACGGCTTGCTCTGCCGCCGGAGGGCCCAACACGAACGGGTAGGTCCGCCGCGGATTCAGCCCCACCGGCCGATCCCCCTTGTAAGCGACCCAGTCCTGAATGTGCGTCGCCTCCGGCAGTGGGCCTGCCTCCACACCCGAGTACCGCCCCAGGCGGACTCTTGCTCCCGGCTCCTCCACATAGGCATCCCCCCAGGGCATCCGGCGGAACTGGTACCACCGGTCGCCTCTTCCCCGGTAGTAGGCCAGCGCCTCCGGCTCCCAGCGCGGGGGCAGGTCATTATGCAGTTCCTCCTCGCAGAACAGCCGCGCCCGCGCCACCGACCACTCGTCCGGCCGGTTCACGTCCGGCAGGCAGGCCAGCAGCGCGCTCTCGGCGGGGTCAATGCTCTCCTCCCGGCACCAGGTGTAGCTCCCCCACAGCGCCCCGCGCAGCGGATGATTCAGCCGCGTCTCCACGCTGGGATGCGCCCGGGGCAGGTTGACGTGAGAACCTCCTTCCCAGGTGTAGAAAGCGTAGGGAATCACCCACTCCGTCTCCATCTCACTCATCAGGGCCAGGTCCGGGTGGGCCTTACGCACCTCCGCCAGTGTCTTGGCTTCGCCCTCGCGGAAACTGAGCCCCTCTATCAGCTTCCGGTCGGCGGGGAAGTGGTAGGAGGCGTCCCCTCCCATCGTGTCCAGATAGGCCCCGTCCATCTGATGCGCCCGGCAGTAGTTGCTGAAGTTGCGCAGGAAGTACGACCGGAAGGCCGCGCTCCCCGGATGCGCCAGCCATAGCTGCGCCTTGTCCAGGTCACCGTAGTACCCGGCCGCAAAGGGGCGGAAGTAGTCGGTGAACTTCTCCGGCGGCCCGGCGTAGTCCGGCGAGAAGCGCCATCCCGGCGGCAGCCAGCCCCGCCGCTCCAGGTCCTTCATCCGCTCCGCTGCGCCCTTCGGAGAGAAGACCAGCGTCCAGGGGTGATAGCCCAGCCAGCGGAAGCCCTGCTGCTTGAGCGCCGCGATCACGGCGGGCGAGGTCGGGCTCTGCGGCGCGTAAGTGTGATCCCCGAACATCAGGATGTGGGAGCCGTTCCAGTAAAAGAGCAGCAGGCGACGGGGGTCAAACTGCTTCGCCAGGTCTGCGTAGAAGGCCTCAGCGCGATCGGCGGTGGGGACCTCGGTCAGCGCCGCGTGGATACCGCGCACCCAGGGACAGGAGTGTTCCCACAGCGGCCTGGCCCCAGTCTGCTGCTCTAGGCTGCGCCGGTACAGCCGCGCTGCCTCCAGCCAGTCGCGGCAGACGGATAAGCGCCAGGAGTCCGAACCAATCACCCCGCCTCCCGAGCTGTGCGGATCCGGCGCGCTGCTCAGCACCAGCGCGTCGCTCCCACTATCATGCGCCAGGGTCAGATTGCCGTAACCTCCGAAACGGTCCCCCCACACCGCGAGGCACCCCTTCTGCCCCACCACCACCGCCATCCGGGGCGAGTTGAGATTGTTGGCCCGCCGCACGCACAAGTCCGCCTGCCGGGGATCCGCTCGGAAGTACTGCGCCCCGTTGCCCAGGATCACGGAGGCACAGTGGAAATTGACCAGCGGCAGATCCAGGGAGACAGGCGTCTCGCCGGCGGACAGGCGCGCACTCGCGGAGAGCAGGACGTCCCCGCTCTGCTTATCCACCGTCACCCGCAGGCGCAGCTCGTGCTCCGGCTGGGCGTTGACCAGATCGCGATAGGTGAGCTCCCCCTCCCAGGGCATCACCTGCCGAAAGTCGGGGACCGCTTCCTCGCGAGGGTATCTCCGCCCCGTCTGGCGCGAGGCACGGGCGGCATATACGGCGGGGTCTTTCTTCCAGCCGGTCAGGAAGGCCCAGGAGTCGTCCTCCAAGGCTGCTCCCACCGGCAGCAGCTTCAAGGCCTCCCCTGGCTCACCCGCGGCGAAGGTTTCGTTCGTGCGCAGGTCTTTGAGGTACACCACCGCTCCGGCCTGCACGCCGACCTCCAGCGCACTGGAGCGCACGCGCAGCAGGGGGCCCTCCATGCGAAAACTGGGTGCCTCGGCGGCCGGCGCTGTCCCCCAGGCTACCAGCACCATGAGACCCGCAGCCGTCACAGAGCGTGCGAGGATGGCAATCAGCTCCCTTGCGCAGCAGGGTTGGAGGGATTGCTTTCGCCGCCCGCAGCACGGGGACCTGCGCCCTGCGGGCCGCCGCAAAGCCTTGGAGAGGGCACAATCAGTGAGGCGTGCAAGTCCGAGGAGAGTATGGTGGGCCGTACAGGGATCGAACCTGTGACCTGAGGATTAAGAGTCCCCTGCTCTACCAGCTGAGCTAACGACCCACCGAGCCAACGAGAAGCACGGCGACGCCTTTGGCCGCCATGCCGCTGTTAAGATACCGAAGATCGCCGCAACCGTCAAGAGGTCCCCCGCCGCCGTTGTAGAGCGCGGGCTTGTACCGCGCCCCTCCCCGGAGGGGCCGAACACGAGCCTGCCGCGGGCAGGCGAAGTATCCGGCCCATCTCGTCGCCAACCGGGGCCGCGTTGCGGAGGGGCCGCGTCGAGCGTGCCGCGACGTCAGTCGCGGGACGGGAGGCCGGCCTGCGACAGTTCCACCTCCACCACACCTCCGCTTTCCAGCGACTCAATCCCCGCCTGAATCACCCGTTGCGCCGCCAGCCCATCCGCCCCGGACCCGTCTATCTCCTCCGGAGCCACCCCCGCCGCCACCTGCGCGAGAAAGCAGTGCAGCCGCTCCCGGAAGGTGTCGTCGAAGCCTCGATAGCCCCCGAACACGGGGTTGGTGTAGACGGACTTCACCGTATCTCCCGCCGGGTACAGAGTCACCTCCCGCCACATATCCTCCAGCACCAAGCGCCCCCCTACTCCCGCCACCTCGCAGCGTTCCATGGGATGCCCGCGCGCAATGTCGTAGCTGCTCGTCAGATGCCCCACCATGCCATTGGCCAGTGCAAAGTTGAAGGAGGCCGTAGACCACATGCTTCTCCCCGGCGCTTTCATCGCAAAGCACTGCACCCGCCGGATGTCTCCGCAGTAGTACCGGATCATGTCCACCGAGTGCGGGTTGAGCGCCTTGAGATGGAAGTAGGGCGAGTCCAGGTCCTCAGGTCGCCCGATCCACAGCGCCATGTTGACGAACAGCAGGCTCCCGAGACGTCCTTCCTCTACCCAGCGCTTGGCCAGACGCGCCGCCGGGGTAAAACGGTGATTGAAGTTCACCCCCAGACAACGCTGCCGCTCGCGGGCTAGCCGCACCATCTCCGCCGCCTTGTCCACCTCATTGCAGATCGGCTTCTCGCAGAGCACATGACAGCCGGCCTCCAGCGCCTGCAGGGTCGGCACATAGTGATCGCTGCTGTACTCGAAACCGCCGGTGGCGACACTGACCACCTGCGGGGCGACCGCCGCCAGCATCTCCTCCACGCTGAGGAACCAGGGCACGCCCAGCCGCTCCCCGGCGGTGCGGGCCCGCTCTGGGATCAGGTCACAGACGCCCACCAGCTCGGCCAGTTCGTCGGCGCCGTACAGATCCGCGTGCAGATTGCCGATCGGCCCCAGACCGATGACGCCCACCCGCAGCATGGCGTTACCTCCCCGGTTGCGGCTCATAGCCCAGCTCCGCAATGTCCTGGGCAAAGAAGTCGAAGTAGTGCGAGCCGTCGTCCTGCTTCCACTTCCACATCGGATCCGGCCGCACCTCAATCGTCGCCAGCGGCATCCCTAGGAATGCCTCCACTCGTGCCCGCTCCCGGTCCTGGTGGAGCACGTAGTCCTCAAACCGGACCAGGATGGTGCGCCGCGGAGGCGGCGTAGCCCGCACAATCTCCCGCTGGTAGTACCAGCTGATGGCTCGCTTGCGCTTGAGCTCCTCGGTCGGCTCATAGGGCACGCCGAAGTCAGCCAGGTCATCGGTGATGTGGTAGCCCATGATCGAGTCGCGGGGATCGCGCACCCAGTGGATGAAGTACGCCTCCGGGAATTTACGCACGATCCAGGGGTAGATCAGCACTGTCTCCGGCAGTTTCCAGCCCACGTGCTCCGCGTCACTGCTGAGCACCGAGGCCAGGTAGGACTCCACCAGTCGGGTCCACTCGGGGTCAATCGGCATCGTGTGCAGGGCCGAAAAGTCCCATTTCAGGCCGCCCAGATGCACTACGTGGCGTGCCATCACCCGGCACGCCTCGTACAGATCCTCAGCCGGGACCAAGTCGCCGGAGGCATTAAGCTCCGCGCCCATATACACTCCGCTGGCGGAGAGCACATTGGACATCAGGCGCGTGCCGGAATGGCCACGGCCGATAACGGTAATCATCATGCGAACCGAACCTCCTGTAAGTCTGATGCGCCCTCCGGCGAGGGCTTGTACCGCGCCCCTCCCCGGAGAGGCCGAATACGAGCCTGCCACAGGCGGGCGAGGTATCCGGCCCGCTGGTCGGGACTCTGGGCCGGATGCTTCCAGGCGGCCCTGCCGGCCGTCCTCGCCTTCGACCTCTCCCTCGCGCCGCTGGGGCCGCCCACAACCCCTCGTCCTGCCAGGCGATGGGGCCTCCCCCCTACAGCTCCTTCGCCCCCCGCTGTGTCTGCAACTCCTTCTTCTGCAGGGCCTCGGCCGTCTTGGGCGACCCGATATGCAGCTTCTCGTAGGCCTCGTCCGAGCTACGGAAGGGGCCTCCCTGTGCATTCCAGTTCAGGTTGGTGAAGATGGGGTTGCGCCGCCCGGTCTGCTTCTCCCGTCGCTCAATATGCGCCTGCATCCGCCGCTCCAACATCGCCACTACCTCCGGTTCCTTCGCCGCCAGGTTGTGGTTCTCGTCCGGATCGGTGATGAGATTGTACAGTTCTACCTCCGGCTTGTAGTGGAAGTCCGGCTCCAGAGCGTGGATCAGCTTCCACTCCGGCGTACGCCAGCCGTGCTTGCGCATCCAGGTGGCCTCGGTGATATACATCTCCGGCTCCGGCACTCGAGGCCGTCCCCTCATCAGGGGCCGCAGGCTCCGCCCATCAAACTTGATGCTGGTCTTGATCCCTAGCAAGTCCAAGACCGTGGGCATGATGTCCTTCATCTGCACGTAGTCGGCGAAGCGCTGCCCGGCGGGAACCTTGCCCGGCCAGACAAAGACCAGCGGAATCCGCAGCGTCACGTCGTACAGCCCGTGGTGGTCAAAGTAGCAGTCGTGGTCAAACAGCGTTTCCCCGTGATCGGAGTCGACCACGATCAGCGTGTCCTCCTCCAGCCCCAGTCCGCCGATGGCGGCCAGCAGGTTGGCGATGCAGGCATCCATATAGGCTAGCGCTCCGTCATACTGCGAGATGATGTATTCCACATCACGCACTCCGGGCGGAAACCAGCTCTCGAAGTAGTTGACGAAGGGCGAGAAAGCATACACCGGGTCCAGAGAGTGATTCTCAGGGTCGAACTCGTCGCCATAGTAGAAGATGCGCTCAAAGGGGTAAGGGGGCAAGTAGGGCGAGTGCGGGTCCATATGCCGTAGGAAGAGAAAGAAGGGCTGCTTCTCGCCGGCCAGACGCGCCAGCTCGGGGATCGCCACCTCGTTGAGGTTCTCAGCCTTGTGGCTGCGGCCCTCTTCCCACGACCCCCAGCCACTGAAGTCAATATACTTCTGGAACCCGCGCGAGGCCGGGTTGCCGCTGAACCCCACGCAGGTGGTCGCATAGCCTTCCCCGCCCAGCAATTCGGCCAACGTCGTGACATGGCTGCCCAACGGGCCCTCATGGCGCAAGGCCACCACATCGGTGCCGAACAGGTCCATGCCGGTGAACATGGAGGAGTACCCCGGCGTAGTGGGGATACTCGGACTGAAGGCGTTCTCGAAAACACAGCCTCCGGCCGCGAACTTGTCCAGGTGTGGGGTGGTCAGCCGCGGGTAGCCGTACAGGCTCATATGATCGGGTCGCAGGCTGTCAATACCGAACAGGATCAGATTGGGCTTACGTGCCATTGGGGTGATCTCCTTCGAAGTACCGGTTCGTGTTACACGCCGGGGCCGGATGTGCTCTGCGTCGCAGCCGGAATGTCCGGCCCGGAATGGTCAGAAGCACGGGGGCAAACCGGAGACTCGAGCGCGTCGCCGGTCCGCGCCGCGCTCGCCTGCGGGTCCTGCGAACTATCTTCCTCCCAGCGCCTTGAGGCATGCGTTCAGATAGCCGTAACTCTCCGCCGCGACGGTGACCACCTCGGGCAGCTCCAGTTCCCCGGCCCCGATGATCTCCAGGCACACCGGCCCCTCGTAGCCGCCCTCCACCATCGCTTTGCAGTACGCCAGGAGATCAATATCCCCGCGCCCGCAGGCCTGATCCCGCGCCAGGCCGGGCGAGGGCCCCAGCCCCAGGCAGTCGCGGATGTGGATGTGCTTGACCCGGCCGATCACTTGCCCCAGCGCCTCCGCCGGGTTCTCCCCCGCCCGGTGGATATGGCTGGGGTCCATATCCACCCCAAACCCCGGCGAGGTGATCTTCTCCATTGCCCGCAGCGTAGTCGGCGTGTTGTAGATGCAGCCCCCCACGTGCGCCTTGCAGCACAGCGTAACCCCGTAACTCTCTGCCAGTTCCGCTCGCTGCTGCAGAACATCTGTCTGCCGCTGGAAGTCCTCCTCCACGTCGCTCTTGCCGCCCGGACCGACGTTGATGACCGGAATCCCGATCTCCGCTCCCGCCTCAAAGGCCTGCTTCAGGCGGTCCTCCTCCAAGGCGGCCACTTCCATGGACAGAAACTCCAGCCCGTTGTCGGCCACGATCCGCTTGAGCTCCGCGGCCTGCTCCCGCCAGTGATCCAGGTCCAGGTGCTCGCACATTCCCTTGATTGCCGAGATCTCCACCCCATCGTAGCCGGCGACGGCAATCCACCTGGCCGCGGTGGCGAAGTCATACCCGCCGAACAGCACCGAATTGACACCGAGTTTGATCATGGTTGTTCTCCTGTCCTTCCCGCGTGGGGCGGGCTTCCAGCCCGCCAGGGCCGCGGTGGACTTGCCGATGGCGGGCTGGAAGCCCGCCCCACGCGGACAGCCTAGATGCTCTCCACCTTCGGGTCCCCGTGCAGCGGAGGTAGCGGGTGCGGCCGCTGCACACTACCGCCGCCTTCGTAGGACTCAATGGCGGCGAAGATGTACTCCATGGTCGCCAGCGCATCTCGCCCGGAGGCGCGCAGACGCTCGCGCGGCACGCCATTGGTCACGTCCTCCAGGAAAGCGTGGATGCGATTCGGGAAAGTCTGCCCGAAGTCCTTCACGCCGGTGTCCAGTACCTCCGGCTGGGCCTCCTGCCCGATCCCCAGGCTCACGCCGGGTTTCGGGGCGGGCCAGTAGGTCAGCCGCTCGATGCAGTTCTCGATACAGAAGGTACCGCGACTCCCGGCTACCTCCACGCTCCACCAACCGCCCAGCCCCCAGACCGCATCGCCCCGGTGGCTGATCAGGTAGCCCACCGTCTCGTCGGCAAAGCGCACGTGAATGCTGTTCACCGACAGCAGCAGGTCCCGCTGGTTCTTGCGGAAGCCCGGCTTGGTGGCGAAAGTCTGCACGTGCGTAATGTCGCCGCAGAAGTAGCGCATCACGCTGAAAGGATGCGTCAGAAAAGCCTTCATGTGCGCGTAGGGCAGGTTCCAGCGCCCCGTGGGGTTCGGCGGCGAGTAGGTCTCCTCCCCCCCGTTGAAGCCCATCTTGAAGAGCAGGTAGACGGTCTCGCCGATCATGCCCTCGTCCATGTACTGCCGGGCCCGCGCCGCGGTGGGCGTGAAGTAATGATTGAGATTGCAGCCCAGGTAGAGCCCGCGCTCGGCAGCGTACCGCACCATCTCCCGACACTCGCCGATGTCGTTGGACAGCGGCTTCTCGCACAGCACATGCTTTCCCGCCTCCAGCGCCTCCATCGTCGGCTCAAAGTGCCAGCTGCCGTTCTCATATCCGCCGGTGGTCACGTCCACGACATCCAGTTCCTCATTCGCCAGCAGCTCACGCAGGCTGTAGTAGGCCCGGACGCCGTGTTTCTCGGCCGCCGCGTCGGCCTTCTCTTTCACCACGTCGCAGACGGCGACCAACTCCGCCAGAGGGTCGCTCTTATGACAGTCTGCATGACTGTTTCCTATTCCGCCCATGCCGACTACACCGACTTTGAGTGCCATAACAGGCTCCTTTCCCGAACGGCCTCAGACGCGTTACGCGGAGAGGTTCCCGCAGTCGAACGCCGCCCGGAACGGTCCGCGCGGCGGATTCGACAGACGCCCTCCTATACCCTCCCCACGTCTTCTTTCTCTACAGCTTCCCTATCTCCTCCGCCGTCAGGGCCCGCTTGTACACGGTCAGGCCGCGCAGCATGCCCTTCACCAGCGCATACGCCGGCTCCGGCGCCTGGGCGATGCGCAGGTCACCCGGTCCGGCTCCAAAGAAGGACAGGTGCCGGTGCCAGGTTGTGCCCAGGTAGGTGGAGGGGTTGCCGGGGAAGGTCTCCGCCTCCACCTCCGCCGCGAGCTGGCCGTTCACGTAGTAGGCGATCTTTCCCTCCCTCACCACGATCGCCAGCTTCTGCCATTCGCCCATGGTCAGAATTGGGTCCGAGGCGACGTTCTTGCCGCGGGCCCAGTAACTCACGTTCGCCTGCGGCGCCCCGCTCAGCGAGTACTGGAAGGCGAACCCCCAGAAGACCAGATGACCGGGGGACTCGGGCTTGAGGTCAAAGACCAGGGTGCTGCCCGGCCCCAGGTTCAGGGCCGGGGTCATCAGCGGCCAGATGTAGCTCTCCTGGCCGCCCAGGACCAGCACGCGCTTCCCCTCTTCCTCCGCCCAGGTGATGTCACCAAAGAACTTGCCGTGGTGGCCGTAGCCCGACAGGTCCCTGATGCTGTTGGCCGTGCCCTGGTCGGCCCACTTGAGTACCACGTCCGGGTCCGGAGGATTCACCGGGTAGGCCCGCACCGGCGGGTCCAGCGGCGCGTCTTCGGCCAGCGTCAGCACACTGAAGTCGTCGAACCAGACCGTCCCTGAGCCGCTGTTGCGCCAGAACAGGCGCACGCCCCAGCCGCCCTCGGGGAAGTCGGTAACGTAGGAGACCTGCGTCCAGTCGTGCGTACCGGTCAGACCGGTGGTGTGGAACTCATAGGTATTGTTATCCATCCGGTACAGGCCAAAGCCGGGGCCCTCGCCCTGCACGTCCTGCGTCTTGACCCAGGCGGTGAGGCGCGCCTTCTTGCCATACAGGCCGGTGAAATAGGAGGGTCCGGTCAGTGTATGCGCCTCGCTGGGCCCCTCCAGGCGCAGGGAAAAGCGGTCTCCATGGCCCACCTGGTTGTCAATCGTGCCTCCCCAGATGCGGTGCGCGCCGGTGGGCTTGGCCAGCAGTTGCACGGTATCGAAAGGCTCCACCAGGCCTTTGCCGGTGCCCGCCGTATACAGGGCCACCTCCACCTCCGTGTTGCGCGGCTTGTAGAAGGAAGCCCCTGCCAGGTGCTTGTCGGCTTCGGCCGCTTCCATCCCATCGTACTGCACGCGGGTCACGTATTCGCCCGGCGGAATCCTGCCGTCCACCTTCTTCGGCGTGAACATGGTGTGCATGTCATACGCCCACCAGCAGTGGCCGCAGCTGAGCCTCTCCATGTTCGGCGACAACTCCGGCACGCGGACGACTGGGCTGAGCACCGGGTCGCCCACCGGGAACCAGCCCATCCCGCCCGGCAGCAGCGGTCCCCCGTTGTTCATCTGCTCGGCCAGGTAGTGGCCGTTGTGATTGAGCGGGATCTTATAGAAGGCCTGATCCGGCGCCTGGAAGACAGCCCAGTCGTAGGTCGGCTTATCGTGCTCAGGGTCACGGATGACCGCCGAGCCGACGCCGCCCAGGAAGACCGCGTCGCCGTGGTCCCAGTCGGGCGAGACCTTGTCGGCTTCTTCGGCCGGCAGGCGCGTGACGCAGGTGTGGTCATACAGATAGAGGTTCCGCGCCGGGTCGTAGGTGATGACCATCCGTGCGTTCTGGGCGACGGCGGACTTGGTCTTGGGATCCGTCCCTTCCGTCTCAATCACCAGTCGCTCGCCGGACTCCACCAGCCGGTAGTCGGCGATCTGATTCATGTAGAAGCGGTTCCAGTCGCTGATGAAGTTGAAGGTATACAGCAGGGGCCGATAGCCGGGGCGGAACTTCATCAGATCCCAGATGTTGCTGGCCAGCAGCGTGCAGAGCGGCTCGTTGCCGTCGAAGTAGAAGCGCAGGTCATGCCAGGTCTGCTCGCGGAAGTCCGGCTTGTGCACGGAGGGCGCGACCGACTTGGCGGGCAAACCCTCGCTCTTGACCGCGGTGAAGTAGGACTCGCCTTCCTTGCGGGCGAGGCCCAGCTTGCCGGTCGTTAACGGGTGGCAGGTATCCTGCCAGGTGAGCAGCCGCTGGTCATTGACGGCCACCGACAACTCCGGCCCGGTGCACTGCACCCGCAGCCGGTAGGTCTCCCCCACCTTGAACCCGTAGGGCACCACCTGGACGACGCCGCCGCTGGGCTTCCAGATGACCAACTCCTGCCAGAGCGTGGAGACCTGGAGGCGGTAGCAGTGCTCCGGGTCCTGGTAGCGCACCAGCAGGGCGGCCTCGTAGCCCCCCAGGTCCTTGAGGTTGTTGAAGACGGCGAAGCGGCCCAATTCCATGCCGTCCCGCCGGTCGGCCGGCTGGACCAGCTTGAGGGTCGCAGTGACGTCACAATTGGCCCCGGGATCCTGCGCGGCCAGGGCGTAGGTCCACTCCCCCGTCGCGGGACCACCATAGCCGTCGGCGGTCGCCTGCCAGGTCTTCGGGACCTGGGGCACAAAGGTCTGGGCAAGGCCCGCCGCCTCGCTCAAGTCTAGAGCAGCGGCCGTCGCCATGCTCACGGTCAAGGCCATAAGCCACACCACCATCGGGAACCAGGCGCGAGCGTGCATGAGCGTTCTCCTCTCAACCGTCTTGGCAAGGAGTTCGACGGACGGGCAGGGAATCCTTTCCCCAACTGAGGACGAGGCCGCAACCGGTCACGCACAGAGGGTCCGTGGGCAGGCGCGCGTGGCGAAGACCGGCCTTTCCCACCCGTCCTGTCGAAATCACCACGGGCCACTCGCCCGACAAGCGCCGGCCGAATCAAGGAGCAATACCATGCGCAGGTCAGCCTTTCTTCTGGGAGTTGCGGCAGTGGGGTTAAGTCTGCTTTCCGCCTGCTCCCGGGCGGGAGAGACGAAGATCGTGCTGCGCGATTACCTGAGCCAGCCGTGGACCAGGGAACTGCTGACTTATCCCTTCTCGGCGCCGGAAGGGGCTTGCCACGTGAACTCGGTGACGTTGACCGGGCCGCAGGGGCCGGTGCCGGTGCAGTTGACCGAGGTGGAGTACTGGCCGGGGACGCAGATGGTTAA